>Ga0315279_10005678_pt1 | contig 16030 bp, 17 predicted proteins | sample YL17G06_20_MG_FD_203694 | JGI IMG/M metagenome (GOLD analysis project Ga0315279, IMG submission 203694) | Sediment microbial communities from Yellowstone Lake, YNP, Wyoming, USA - YL17G06_20 | ecosystem: Environmental > Aquatic > Freshwater > Lake > Sediment | place: USA: Wyoming | collected...
CCGCGGACATAATGTATCTGTGGATAGGGGCACGTAGTTTTTCCGGCCATATTTAAGGAGGATTTTATGAATCGTTTCATCCGCAATCTATCCCTTTCTCTCCTGGTAGTTGCCGCGGTAGCCGGCTTCGGGCTGGTCATCTCGTGCAACATCACCGGCGGGGGGCCGTCCGGGGCCACCGGCGGGCTGAACCTGCTCCTGACGGACGGGCCCGCCGACGACTGGCAGGAAGTGACCGTCGTCCTCAAATCCGTCAGCCTTCACCGCCGTGACGCTAATTCCTGGGAGGACGTCTGGACCGCCGATCCGGCCAATCCGGCCTCCGGCACGGTCAACCTCGTCGACCTGAGCGGAGTGACCGCAATTCTGCAAAAAGCCACGATCGCCGTCGGCACCTATAACCTGCTCAAGATCGTCATCAACACCGATCCGGCCACGATGAAGCTCGTCGACGACCTGGGGACCCAGATCGCCTCGAGCCAGATCACGGTCGTCGACCCGAGCGGCAAGGGCGAGATCATGGTCGGCCTGAGTCCGGCCATCACCGTCGCCGAGGGCGCCACGACCAACCTGCTGGTCGACTTCGACCTGGCCCACCCGCTGTCGATCGTCAACCTGGACGGCAAGGTCGTCGTCAGCCTCAAGGTCCGCCACAAGGCCCTGCCGCGCCATCTCGAGAACATCCAGTTTGCCCGCACCATCGGGGACATCACGGCCGCGGCCACGGACGGAACCAGTTTCACCCTCAAGAATCTCCAGAAGTCCGAGCTGACCTTCGGCGTCAACGCCAACACGATCTATGTCAACGCGGACACCAACCTGGCGGGAGACTTTGCCGGCCTCGCGGCGCTCGTAGCCTCGAAGGGGGCCGCGCTCGTTGCGTCCAACATGAACTCCGACGGCAGCCTCTATGCCCGGCGCGTTTGGTATGCCGCGAGCGTCGATACCCTGCCCCAATTCACGCCCGAAGGGCTGGTCCGGCGCGTGGGCGAAAACTGGATCCGTATCCTGAAAAAGAGAACGCAGACGACCGCCAACCTCCGCCATTCCTGCGATTGGGACTCGGAGACGGTCTTCGTCGACGAGAACACCGCCTGGACCTTCCAGGATATCGCCATGGGCACGGGCACGCCCATCCTCCGCCACATCGCCCGGGGCTTCCGCGTGGAAGCGACCTTCGTCGACACGGCCGTCTCCCCCAAGGTGGCCGCGGCAATCAATGTCCATAGCGCCCAGGCCGAGGGTCTGGTCACGAACGCCACCCTCGATAACTTCACTTTCGGTTGGCGCGACCACACCCGGGCCATGGTCTTTAGCGGCATCGCCGACCATACCTTCGGCTGGTGGTTCTACGGATTGCCCTCCGGCCGCTCCACGGTCCTCCAGGACTTCGTCGATGCCGTGGACCAGGCCCGCTCGGCCAACCTCTGGGTTTTCGCCCACGCCGGGCTTTACTGGGACCGGGCCAATACCCGCTGGGTCGTCGAGAACCTCGTCCTCGCCCCCATGAAGCTGCACGAATTCACCAGGATCACGACGGGGTATGCCGCTGCCAGCGGGTCCATCGGCGTTTCGACCTTCGATTGCTGGGACGAGTCCGTGCCGGTGACCATGACCGTCATGCTGGACACGACCGGAGACCTCCAGACGGTGGTCGGCTCCTTCGTGGGGAACGTCCCGACCAACTTGGTGACGTTCACGCTGCCGGTGCTGCCCGCCGAATGGGAGGCCCTGCTCACGACGAGTGTCAACAAGGTCAAGATCTGGGTCCGGCCGGTCAAGGCGACCGACGGGACCTTCAGCTGGCACGCCTATAGCGTCATCGCTTACCAGTTCATCCGCTGACCGTTCGTTCCGAACATCGGGCAGCCGCGGGCCTCGCGCCCGCGGCTGCCTTTTCAGAAGGGGTCAAACCTACGGCAGGGAGCGGACTCCTGGGAGCGACCGGCAGAATAGCGGCGGAGTAGCTCGGAGCCGCTATTCTGGTAAATATCTTAGTTGAAAAATTCGGGATAGAATCCTATAATACAAGCTGAAAGGAGTATGGGGGCGTACTGGTTTCGACGGAAGTAATGAGGCACAAGTTGCACGCCGAGGTCCCACCCACCTCGTTAAACGGTGGAAAAACCTTAACTGCAGAACCTTTAGCAGTCGCGGCCTAATAGAAAGGCACGCCGTTCCTGGGGTCCTCTCCCGCGGGGCCTCGGGAGCGTCAAACGTGTGGGATAGCGAGCCGGTTTCGCCCTGAGGCCGGGAAGCGAAACACCTTCGGGGCTGGTTTCCCGGCGCTCTTCCTCTTCGAGCGCCGGGCGACGAGATCAATGAAGGGGATAAGCGTGTAGAGACTTGCTGTTGAATGCTTTCGGACGCGGGTTCGACTCCCGCCGCCTCCACCAGACCTGAACGGAATGAGAGACCCGATAGACCGGACAGCCCGGGGCGCGGCCCTTGCCGCCGCCCTCCTCGCCGCCCTTGCCGTCTGCCCCATCTCCGGCCAGGTCCCGGCCGAGCAGAAAGCGCGGATCCAGACCATAGTCATCGACCCCGGCCATGGCGGGATGGAGACCGGGGCCAAGGGCAAGTTCGGGAACCTCGAGAAGGACATCACCCTGGCCATCAGCCTCAAGCTGAAGGCGCTCGTCGAGCGGAACATGGGCTTCGAGGTCGTCCTGACGCGCGACAAAGACGTGGATGTTTCGATCGAGAACCGGTCGGCCATCGCCAACAACCGCAAGGCCGGCCTGTTTATCAGCATCCATGCCAACGGGGCCGTCCAGAAAAAGGTGGCCGGCTCGGAGACGTTCTTCCTCAGCCTCAACGCGACCGACGAGGAGACGCGCCGGCTGGCTTACCTCGAGAACAACTCCTCCGCGCTCCAGAGCCGCATCGACCCGTCGTCGGACGACGACCTGATGATGATCCTCTGGGACATGGCCCAGACGGCCTACATCAAGCAGAGCAGTCAGCTGGCCGAACTGGTCCAGGAAGAACTCGACGCCCTTCTCGGGACGAGGAACCGGGGGATCAAGCAGGCCCCCTTCAAGATCCTGGCCGGCGTCGCCTGCCCGGCCATCCTCGTCGAAGCCGCCTTCATTTCCAATCCGGAGGAAGAACAGAAGCTGGCCGCTGAGTATTTTCAGACCAAGGTCGCCGATGCGATCTGCCGCGGGCTCGCCCGCTATCTCCGGATGCCCGAGTAGGACCCCATGGCCAAAAAAAAGAAAGCCCATGAGCCGAAACCGGCGCTCGTCCTGGGCGTCCTGTCCGTCGTCCTCGTCGTCCTGGCCATCATCTTTTTCACCGGCGGGGGACGGGAGAAGGTCGAGCGCTTCATCGACGCCAACGTCCCCAAGATCCCGGCCGTCTCGGAAGAACCTGCCGCGACGAAGACGGTGACGCTGTTCTTCCTCGACGACGACGACGACTTCCTCCACCGGGAAACGCGCCAAGTCGCCGCCGGTCCGACGGCCGCCGAGGAGGCGGAACGGGCCCTCGCCGAGCTCATCGAAGGCTCGGAAAAGGGGCTCCTTTCCCCGCTCCCTCCCCAGACCAAGGTGCGCCAGGTCTTCATCGGCAAGGACGGCGTCGCCACTGTCGATTTCAGCCGGGACGTCGCCGAAAAATTTGCGTACGGTTCGACCATGGAATTGGCGGCCGTCTACGCCGTCGTCAATACCCTGGCCTTCAATTTCAAGGCGGTCAAGAAAGTCGTCATCCTCATCGAGGGGGCGGAGAAGGATACCCTCGGCGGGCACGTCGACCTGACCCGAGCCTTCCTCCCCGATTATTCCCTGGTCGCGAGATAGCCCGGGGCCGGCCATGAAGAAGCTCTCCCGGGTGGTCATCGTCGGCTTTCCCAACGTCGGCAAGTCCACTCTTTTCAACCGGATCCTGGGACAACGGAAAGCCCTTGTCCACACGGACCCGGGGATGACCCGGGACAGCCTCTCGGCCACTTGCGTCCTCGAGAACAAGAGGTTCGTCCTCGTCGATACGGGCGGGCTCTTCGGCGTCGCCGACGAGCCCCTGAGCGACAAGGTCCGCGAAAAAGCGCTCGAGGAGGCGGCCGCGGCCGACCTCGTCCTGTTCATGCTCGACGGCAAGCGGGATGTCGCTCCGATCGAGAAAGAGCTCTTCATCTCCCTGAAAAAACGCGGCCTCCCGATCCTTGTCGTCGTCAACAAGGTCGATTCCCAGGTCCAGGAAGAATCGATGATGGCGGAGTATTATCGGCTGGGGGAAAAGGACATCATCTTCATCTCCGCGGAACACAAGCTCAACGTCGGTCTGGTCGAGGAAGCCATCGTCGCCGCCCTGCCGGCGGCCGAACCGGAGCGGGACGAGCGGGCGCCCCTCCGTATCGCCATCGTCGGCCGGACCAACGTCGGCAAGTCCTCCTTGGTCAACCGGCTGGCCGGCGAGGAGCGCCTCATCGTCAGCGAGATGCCCGGGACGACGCGGGACAGCACCGACACGCTCCTTCTCCGCGACGGGAAGCCGTTCTGCCTGGTGGATACGGCCGGGATCCGCAAGCTCGCGGGCGCGGAAGACAGCCGGGAAAAAGCCGGGATCCTCCGGGCGAAATCGAATATCCGCCTGGCGGACGTCGTCTGCCTCATCCTCGACGTCCAGGAGTTCCCCACCCGGCAGGACGCCCGGATCGCCCAGCTGGCCCTCGAATCCGGCCGGCCCCTCATCATCGCCCTCAACAAGTGGGACCTCGTCGACAAGGACGCCGTCCGGCCCGAGGCCGTGCGCGCCCGCGTCTTCCGGAAGCTCGGCTTCGTCAGCTACGCGCCGCTCCTCTTCGTCTCGGCCCGGACCGGGCAGCGGGTCGTGAAGATCCTGGATACGGCCGAGCAGGTCTTCAAAAGCGCTTCGACGCGGGTCGGGACGTCGAAGCTCAACGATTTCCTGGCCCGGACGGCCGAAGACCACCCGCCGCGCATGAAGAGCGGGGCCAGGGCCAAGCTCCGGTACATGACCCAGAAGGGCGTCTGTCCCCCGACGTTCATCCTTTTCCTGGGCGCCCGGGGCCCCATCTCGCCGACCTACGAGAAGTATTTCCTGGATTCCCTGCGGGAGGCCTTCGGCTTCGCCGGCACCCCGCTCCGCTTGATCGTCCGGACGAGCTGATGCCCGCGGGAGACCCCCGGACGGGCCGTTTTTTCTTGACTTTGGGAGAGGCTTCGTTTATAAATAAGTTCTTGTCTTTCTCCATAGTGAGCTATTGACTATAAGGAGGTCAGGATGTCTCGAAAGACGACCCAAAGATTGTTCCTCACCGCCGCCGCGTTCGCGGTGGTTTTCGCCTTCGCGGCCTGTCAGGACATCAGCTATTCCAAGCTTTCCGCCAATTACCATTTCGGCAGGGCCAACAGCTTTTTCCGGGAGAACCAGTACCGGAAGGCGATCGCAGAGTACGAGGCGGCGCTCAAGTTCAACCCCAGCATGACCCAGGCCTTCCGCTTCCTCGGCGAGAGCTACAAGCAGCTCTACAAGCCGGGCGTGGACTCGCAGATCAACAAAGAACTCGAGAAGAAGGCCATCGAAGCCCTGACCAAAGCCCTCGCGATCGAGCCCAACAACAAGGACACCATCTATTCCCTCGGCGACATGTACGACAAGCTCAAGAACTTCCCGGAGGCCGAGAAGCTCTTCCTCAGGATCATCGAGCTCCAGCCCGAGAGGATGAGCAACTACTACGTCATCGCCGACTTTTACAAACGGTACATCGGCATCCAGCCCGGGATGGACGGGAAGGCCGAGTCCATGTATCTGCGCCGGATCGAGACGGACCCCGACAATCCCCAGGGCTATGCTTATGCGGCCAACTACTATGAGACCCTGCCTGCCACGGCCGATAACATCAGACAGGCCGTCGGGAATTTCGACTTGGCCAACGAATATTGGGACAAGAGAATCGCACTCGAGCCGGATAACGCGGAAGCGTGGCTGTCGAAGGGCGTCAATCGCTGGACCCGGGCCTACCGGTTCCAGCAGGGCATCTCGAAAGAAGAACGGCTGAAGGTGGCCAACGAGGCGCTGAAGGCAATCCAGAAAGCGATCGAAATCGATCCCAACTACCCCGAGCCATACTCCCATATGAGCCCCCTTTACGCGGCCGTCTTCGCCCAGCTCGAGCCCGAAAAAGCGGCCCGCTACAACGCTGAGGCCGCTCAGTACGTCGAGAAGTTCCAGGAGCTCCGCAAGCGCGCGGCCGCCCGGAAGAAACTCGAGGAAGAGCTGAAGAAAAGCGCCTGAGGGGGGCATTCCGCCGCCCGGCCCGGGGCGCAAGTTGACAATTCTCTGCGAATTTAGTATTTTATTCCATCTATCTATCTTTGTTTTAAGGTTAGAAGCGCATGAGGACTTTTATTCCAAAAAAGGGTGACATCGAACAGAAGTGGTTGCTGATCGACGCCGAGGGCCGGATCCTCGGGCGTATGGCCACCGAGGTCGCCGACCTGATCCGCGGCAAGAGGAAGCCCCAGTTCACCAGCCACCTGGACACGGGGGACTTCGTCGTCATCGTCAACGCCGAGAAGATCAAGGTCAGCGGCCGCAAACTCGAACAAAAGAAGTACTACTCCCACTCCGGCTATCCCGGCGGAATCAAGGAAGAGACGCTCAAGGATCTCCTCGAAAGGAAGCCGGAAGAGGTCATCAAGAAGGCCGTCTGGGGCATGATCCCGAAGGGGAAGCTCGGCCGGGCCCTGTACAAGAAGCTCAAGGTCTACCGCGGACCCTCCCACCCCCACGAAGCCCAGAACCCCCAGGAATACAAGTTTTAGGAGGCACCTTGAGTCTGATCCAATACTACGGAACTGGCAAAAGGAAATCGTCCATCGCCCGGGTCTTCCTGCGTTCGGGCAAGGGCGACATCACGCTGTTCGTCAACAAAAGGCCGAGGCCTTACACCGAATATTTCCGCCTGGACGCCTACAAGGTCATCATCCGCCAGCCGCTCCTCCTCACGGAGACGGAAGACAAGTTCGACATCTTCCTGCGGGTCAACGGCGGCGGGGCCAAGGGGCAGGCCGAGGCCATCCGGCTCGGGATCGCCCGGGCCCTGGTCGAGTTCAACCGGGAGCTCAGGCCCGTGCTCAAGAAGGCCAGCCTGCTGACGCGGGACGCGCGGGTCAAAGAGCGGAAGAAATACGGATTGCTGGGCGCCCGCAAGGCTCCTCAGTACCACAAGCGCTAAGAGGGGAGGATCGAGTTGGTTTCTGTCACGATGAAAGAACTGTTGGAGGCGGGTGTTCACTTTGGGCACCAGACGAAGCGCTGGAATCCCAAAATGAAAGAATACATCTTCGGGCAGCGGAACGGCATCTACATCGTCGATCTGCAGAAGACGATCAAGTACTTCAAGGAAGCCCTGAACTTTGTCCGGGGCGTTGCCGAGGAAGGCAAGATGATCCTCTTCGTCGGCACCAAGAAGCAGGCCCAGGACATCGTCCGCGACTATGCTTTGAAATGCGAGTCGAGCTACGTCAACCAACGCTGGCTCGGCGGGCTCCTGACGAACTTCGGGGTCGTCCGGGGCAGCGTCGACAAGCTGAAGGAACTCGAGGAGATGAAGGAAGACGGCCGCTGGGACCTCATGTCGAAGAAGGAACAGTCGAGGCTCGAAAAGGTCTATCGGAAGCTCCAGAAGAACCTCGGCGGCCTGAAGACCATGAGCGCGCTGCCCGGGGCTATCTTCATCATCGATTCGTCGAAGGAGACGATCGCCATCGCCGAGGCCCGGAAGATGCGCATCCCCATCGTGGCCGTCGTCGACACCAACGGCGACCCGGAGGTCATCAACTACCCCATCCCCGGTAACGACGACGCCGTGCGGGCCATCGAGCTCTTCGCTTCGAAGGCGGCCGAGTCGATCATCGAGGGCAAGAAGAACCGGATCAGCAAGGAGCTCCTCGCGGAAAAGACGAACGAAACGTCGCCCGTTGAAGAGGCCCCCGAAGACAACTGAGAAAGAGGACACGATGGAGATCACGGCGGACAAGGTCAAGGAACTCCGGGAGAGGACCGGCATCGGCATGATGGAGTGCAAGAGCGCCCTCAGCGAGTGCGGCTGCGACATGGACAAGGCCATCGAGATCCTGCGGAAAAAAGGGCACGCCCGGGCCGAGGCCAAGGCCAGCCGTGCCGCCAAGGAAGGGCTCGTCGGCTCCTACATCCACATGAACGGCCGGATCGGCGTCCTCATCGAGGTCAATTGCGAGTCCGATTTCGTCGCCCGCAACTGCGAGTTCCAGGAGCTGGTCAAGGAGCTGGGCATGCAGATCGCGGCGGCCAAGCCGCGCTACATATCCTCGAGCGACGTCCCCGAGGACCTCGTCGCCCAGGAGAAGGAGATCATCAAGGCCCAGCTCGGCGACATGAAGAAGCCGCCCGAGATCATGGAGAAGATCGTCCAGGGGAAGCTCGGCAAGTTCTTCGCGGAGGTCTGCCTCCTCGATCAGCCCTATATCCGCGAGGACAAGATCAAGGTCCGGGACCTCATTACCCGGCTCGTGGCCAAAATGGGCGAGAACATCAAGGTCGGGCGGTTCGCGCGCTACGAGATCGGGCAGGACTGAAGCTCCACGGACTTACGCCGGTGGAATTCAACTTTCACGGGCTTTGGAGCGCCTGTCCCCGAAGCGGAGATCGGCCTAACCAATCTCGCGAAGGGGATTGAAATCCGGGCCCGAACGGGTATAGAATAGGGCCCGAAGCCCATGTCCAAACCTGCGTATAAGCGCATCCTCCTCAAGCTGTCCGGTGAATCCTTCCTCGGCGACATTCCCTCCGGGATCCATTACGACCGGGCTCTGGCCATCGCCCGGGAGATCAAGGAAGTCCACGATCTCGGCGTCGACATCGCCGTCATGATCGGCGGCGGGAACATCTTCCGCGGCGTCAGCGGGACGGATGTCGGCATCGACCGGGCGTCGGCCGACCAGATGGGCATGCTGGCCACGGTCATCAACGGGATCGCCCTTCAGTCGGCCCTGGACAAGGCCGGCGCCGTCACGCGCCACGTCTCCTCCATCGAGATCAAGTCCGTCGCCGAGCCGTTCATCCGCCGGCGCGTCATCCGCCACCTCGAAAAGGGCCGGATCATCATCTTCTCGGCGGGGATCGGCAGCCCCTTCTTCACGACGGACACGGCTGCCGCCCAGAGGGCCCTGGAGATCGGGGCTGAGGTCATCCTCAAGGCGACTAAGGTCGACGGCGTGTACACGTCCGACCCGATGACCGACAAGACGGCCAAGAAGTTCAAGTCCATCCGCTACATCGATGTCCTCAAGAAAAATCTCAAGGTCATGGACGCCACGGCCATCTCCCTGTGCAAGGACAACGGCCTGCCCATCCTCGTCTTCGCCCTGGGCAGAGGGGGCAACATCAAGCGGGCCGTGCTGGGCGAGAAGATCGGCACCCGCGTCTATTAGCCTGGCCTATTCACGAGTACTAGCCGGGCTATATAGAAATCTGAAGACATCTATTTTCTGTCCGGCTTAGTAAACAACACATCGGCATTTTTATGAATAAGTCAGGTTAGAACGCGCTCGTCTCAATTACTCCTCCCGCATGCTTTTTATGGGTTCTTTCCCGATTCGGGGGAAGTCCGCAACTCTTATCAGATATTTCCTGCTAGCGCGGCTTCGAGCCGCTCCGCCGCGCAAGTATTGGTCGCTTCGGGGACTCCGCTCCCTGCCCTAGGGGTTGACCCGTTCGCTTCCCCGGTCTGAAGCCCGGGATAGGCTCAGGGTTAAGCCCGGGAAGCCTAGGGGTTGACAGGGTCGGGTGTCGTAATCTACTATCCTCTCAGCCGATATCTCTTGTGCTGAGAGGGATGCGATGGTCAAAGACGTGCTGAAGGATGCGGAAAAGAAGATGAAGGCCTCGACCGAGCATTTCCGGAAGAACCTCGGGATGCTCCGGACGGGACGGGCCAATATCACTGTTTTTGAGGAGATCAAGGTCAGCTACTACGGCGTCCTCACGCCCGTCAACCAGGTGGCCACCGTCAAGGTCCCCGAGCCGACCCTGATCGCCATCCAGCCCTACGACCCGTCGATGCTCGAGCCCCTCGACAAGGCTATCCGGGGCTCGGACTTCGGCTTCAACCCGATCAACGACGGCAAGATCCTCCGCGTCCCCATCCCGCCCCTCGACGAGGAGCGCCGCCGGGAGATCGCCAAAAAGATCGGCCGGATGCTCGAGGAGGAAAAGACGGCCCTCCGCAACATGCGCCGCGAGGCCAAGGAGTTCATCGAGGAGCTGGAGAAAGAGAAAGAGATCTCCGAGGACGATAAATTCTTGGGCCTCGAGCACCTCCAGAAACTCCTCGACGAGACCGTCGGCAAGATCGAGGAACTGGCCGCGACGAAAGAGAAAGAAATCCTGGAACGCTGAAGCCCGACTGACTCGGGGACATGTCCCCCTTCCTATCCCAAGAGTCCGCTCCCTAGCAGGCCGGCTTCTTCTGAAACCAGTTCTCCCGCGTGCCGAACTTCGTCCGAAGGGCGATCCCCCAGCCCACGGCGTTCATGACCAGGCCGAACAAAAACCCGACGACGGGGACGAAGCCGATGAAGCTGAAGAGCGCGAGGCCGGCGAGAACGGCCCCCAGCGCGGAGATCTTCCGGGAGCCGAGGGCGCGGAGGAGGCTGTCGCCGAGGAAATAGAAGACGACAAGCCGGCCGAACACCTTGATGATAAACCCGGCGGCGCCGAGCGCGATAACGATCGGGATGCCGATGAGGATGATGCTCAGCAGGGCGGCGAAGATGACGAGACCCGAAAAGACGATGATGGCGACGAGGCCTGTCCCCAGGGCCGGCCAGAACGACTTCCGGATCTCCCCGGAAGCGAAGGCGAGCGGTTTGGGGAACAGGGCGGCGCCCATCACGGCGGCCATGAGCCAGAGGAAGATAATGACCAGCTTGATGGCGACGATGATGGGGATGAGCGAGAGAGAAAAGACGCCCCGGAAGAGGCCGCCCTTGAAGATCTTGTCCCCGATCTCGGCGGTCTGGAAGTAGAGGGTGTCGCCGCCGACCGTGCATCCGGCCTCTTTTTCCAGCGTTCCCCCTAGGGCGGCAAGATCCTTGCCGATGACCGCCGTGGATTTGACGATGATCCGGCACCCGATCCCGACGACCGACTGCTCCGCTTCGCCGCTGATCGTGATAGATCCGCCGATGACCATGACGTCGTCCCGGACCTTGCCTTCGATGAGGACGTTTCCGCCCAGGCTGAAGATCTTGTCCTGGGTTTCACCCGGGCCGACATGGATATCCTTCTGGATACCGACCTCGGCCGACGCCCGCGGCGGGGCGGCGAGCGCGGCGAGAATGAACAAGCCGAAAAGGGCCAGGGCCAGACTTTTTTTCATCATGCTTTTTCTCCCGAAGAGAGGAGTCTTTTCGCTCCGAGGAACAAGAGCAGCGACAGGAGGAGCCCCAGCCCCAGGATAAGGCCGATGCCTTCCGTTCCGAGGGAGCTCAAGAGGGCGACCAGGCCCTTGCCCAGCATCGTAACGAAGCCGGATGCGACGTCCAGGAGAAGGCCGCCGACCTTCAACAGCTTGGCGAAGAGCGGCAGGAGCCGGCCGAAGCCCGAGCTGAGGGACCGGCTGACGGCGACCAGGACGTCGGACAGGTTCTCGCCGGTGAGGATGAAGAAACCCAGGAGGCCGACGACGAGAGAGGCCGTCCCGGCGGCGAGGGCGGCGAGCCAACGGGGGCTGGCCTCCGCGGGCTCGGGCAGCCTGTCCATGACCGACAGGGCGAAATCCGGAGGGACCTCGAAGGGCGGCAAACTGGTGAAAGCTTCGTGGAGGAGGCGTCTTTCGGCCAGGACGCCGCGGCAGGACGGGCAGCGCGCGAGATGGGCTTCGAACTCGCGCCGTTCGGACGGGTCGAGTTCTTCCTCAAGATAGAGGTAGAAACTCTCGGCGTTCCAGCAGTCCCTCACGACCCCCCCATCCTTTTCCTGAGCATTTCTTTGGCCTGAAAAACGCGGTTCTTGACCGTCCCGACGGGCAGACTCTTTATGTCCGCGATCTCTTCGTAGGAAAACTCGTTGACGTGCCTCAAGACGAAAAGCTCCCGGAAGGCCGCCGGGATGAATTCCAAGGCCCGCTCGATCTTCTGACGGATCTCGGCCAGCTCGAATTTGCGGGCGACCGACGGCCCCGGGTCCGGGACCTGGGGCGTGAGCGACCCTTCATTGTCGTCGACCGGCTGGTCGAGAGAGAGCGTCGGGAGCTTCTTCTTCCTCCAGTGGTCGATGAGATGGTTCGAGGCGATCTTGAAGAGCCAGGTGCTGAACTTGTAGGCGGGGCGGTAGGACCCGAGCGAGCAGTAAACCTTGATGAAAACCTCTTGGCTGAAATCGAGCGCCGCCTCGCGCTCCCCGGTCATGCGGCCGAGGTAGTTCGTCAGGGGCTGCTCATACTTGCGGACGATCATTTCAAAGGCCTTCCGGTCTCCTTTGAGGGCTTTGGACACGAGTGTGGAATCTTCGGGCATCGAGGAGACTGCGCCCTCGGGTACTGATACGGACCCGGGGCGGGAAGGTTTAGCGCCGGACTGTTTCCCCATCGTCTATGATCTCACAGTCTGGGGGGACCTTGAGCTCGAAGGTTCTGGCCGGGAGGCGGACTCCGGTCCGGACCCGGCTGAAGATGAATTCCCGCTTGTTGCCCGCCCACTCGAGGAAAATGGCCCGGCGCAGGAGCCAGGTCGTCTCGTCGATCTCGAGGAGGATGTGGGAGTAGTCCCCCTCGGTCCGGGGCGTCAGTTTGACCTGTCTGACCCGGGCGGCGTCGGTCGGGAACCGGCTGTCTTCGACGATATAGGCGTCCCGGAAGGACATCACGCCGAGGAATATGCCGAAAATATCCGACTCCAGGGCCTCCTTGGCGACCCGGCTCCGGGTCAGCTGCTTGTCCTCGGGGAGATACATCTCGAGGACGCCGTCCTTGTAGAGGAATACCTTGTCCTGGGGGTCCCGATATTCCCAGCGCATGCGGTCGGGCTTCTGGAGGAAGAGTTCACCTTTTTCCCGGAGCGGGGCCGATACCGACATGGAATAGTGGAGCTGTTCGAACCGGGCTTGAAGGGTCCCGGCGGCCTTGAGCGCCCTTTCCAGGTTGGCCACCGCCTCCTCGGGGGTCCCCGGGAATGCGGCGGCCGCGAGCGCGGCGAGGCCAACGATGACAGCCGTTAAGCGCCTCATGCGGGCCATTATAACATAGCGAGGCCCTAACCTGGGGACATGTACCTCCGGTACGTGTCCCCGTTCTTGGCGTCTTTGAAACCGGCAATGAAGCGGGAAGGAAGAACCGGGACACGTACCGGAGGTACATGTCCCGCTTTCCCGGCGTCGCCTGCGTAGTATATACTCCCCTCAAATGAAGACGGGATTTGTCCTGGCGGTCGGCGCCTACGCGGCTGTCCTATGGGCAGCCGGCCTGCGTCTCCCCCTGCGGCTCGAGGGTCTGGATTCTTTCTTCCTGGCCTCCCGCCGGCTCGGTTCCCTGCGGGTCGCCTTTTCTCTCTGCGCCGCATGGATCGGGGCGGCCTCGCTCCTCGTTTCCACGGACGAGGCCTTTCGGGACGGGTCGAGCGCCATATGGATAATCGGGATCCCAGCCGTCGTTACCCTGCTCGTTCTCCTGACGCTCCTCGGACCGATCCGGGCGGCGGCCGGTTCGACCCTCTCCGACCTGATGGAACGGGTTTACGGGAAAGCCGCCAGAACCTTGACGAGCGTCCTGATCGTCTGGTACATGACCGTCCTCGCGGCCTCGCAGATGGTCGCGGCCGGCTCCTTCCTGGGGGGCTTCCTCGGCACCTCCCCAATCCCTAGCCTCGCCATCGCGGCCGGCATCGTCCTCGTCTATTCCGCGGCCGGCGGCCTCATCGCCGTCTCCAGGACGCACGTCGTCCAGGTCGTCCTCCTGGTCGCCGGGGTCACGGGGATGATCATCGCTCTCGCCTCACGCACCACTTGGAGGGCGGTCCGTTCCGCCGCCGGACAGCTCGGGAAGGGCTCCTATTTCGATATGTTCGCCCATGCGGACCGCAACATCCTCGTAGCCCTGTCTTTCGTCCTGGCTTGGACCATCTCGCCCATCGCCTGGCAGAGGATGCAGGCCGCCCGGAGCGCAGGCTCGGCCCGCCGGGGGCTTCTCGGAGCCGCCCTCCTCCTGGCCGTTTTCTACGCCGGCATCGTCGCGGCCGGAATGCTCTTCCTGCCCCTTTTTCCGGGCGGTAAGAACGGCGTCCCGCTAGTCACCGCGTTCATATCCGGCGAATCCGGTTCCTTCCTGGGCGGCCTGCTTTTCGTCACGGTCCTGGCGGCCATCCTGTCGACCATGGACGCAGCCCTCAATGCCGGGGCCTTCACCCTGACCAAGGACCTCCTCGGCCGGACGGCGGGTTCCGGCCCCAGAAACCGCCAAATATTCCTGGCCCGGGCCTCGACTGTGGCTCTCGCCCTCGCGGCGTTTCTCGTCGCCACCCGATTCAACGACATCCTCAAGACGCTCGGCCTCGCTTCCAAGGTCATGGCCGAAGGGCTCCTCATCCCGGGCCTTGCCGCCCTTTTTCTGAAAAAGAAACTCCCCTGGGCGGGTTTGTTGAGCCTCGCCTGCGGCGGCGGTTACGCGGTCGTCTGCTTTCTCGAAGAGGCGGGCCTCGGGCTCGTCTCCGTCCCTGCCTGGCCTTGGTCGCTTCCGCTGGGGGTCGGCCTCGGCGCCGCGGGCTTCCTCGCCGGGCTTCTCGTCGAGTGCCTTCTGGGGCGAGGCCAGGCAGGCCCAGCTTGATCCGTTCGCCGCGGCTAAGCACCGCCCTTCAAGGGGGATGAGAAGCGCGGCTTAGGGTTAACCCCGAGCAGGCCCCGGAACGGGGACACGTACCGAACGGCACATGTCCCCGTTCTTTCCCCCTTCTTTCATACCGGGAAGTCTGGGGGTTGACTTTATTCGCCGAAATGGATAAAAGATTAAGGGGAATGGAGGGAAAAATGAAGAAAAGCCTTATCTTTTTCGTGCTGGCGGCCGCCCTGTCCGTCATGGGCTTCGCCCAGACGGCCGCTGAACACATCCAGGCCGGCGACCAGGCCTTCGCTCAATTCGACGACCAGAAGGCCCTCGATCACTATTCCGAGGCCTTGAAGCTCGAGCCCGCGAATTACGAAGCTCTCTGGAAGGCCTCGCGGGCCACGGTCGACCTTGCCGATATCATCCCGGCGACCGACAAGGACATCAAGGACCGTCAGATGAAGATGTACACGGAGGCCACCGCTCTGGCCAAGAAAGCGGTCGCTGCCAATCCCAACGACACCTGGGGGCATTTCCAGCTCGCGGCCTCGAACGGCAAGCGGCTCCTCCTCCTCGGGAAGAAGGAGCAGATCGACGCCTCCAAGGCCGTCCGCGCGGAGATCGACAAGGCCCTCGAGCTCGACGCGACCAACCACCTCGCCTACCATGCCCTCGGCCGTTGGCACCGTCGGATGGCGGAGATCGGCGGCGCCAAGCGCTTCTTCGGAAGCATCATCTACGGCTCTATCCCCAAGGGATCTTTCGCCGAATCGGAGACGAATCTCAGGAAGGCGATCGAACTTCACCCCGAGTACGCCAACCACTATCTCGAGCTGGGCCGGACCCTGGTCGAACTCAAGAAACTCGATGAAGCCGCCGGGGCCTTCCAGAAATGCATCGACCTGCCCAAGACGACGTCGAAGGACGATGTTGTGAAGGCTGAGGCCAAAGACGAGCTGGCGAAACTCAAGAAGAAGTGACCGCGCGGGGCGAGCGGCCTCTTATTCAGAAAAGACCTGGGCGGTGAAGACCTCGATCTTCGCCCCTTTCTTCCATTCGTCGGGGCCGAGTCCGGCCTTCAAACAGCCGTGGCGGAGATAGGTCTCCCTGTCCCAGGCGTGTTCGACGGGGACCTGCGGCAGCAGCAGGCCCCTGTTGAAACCCTTTGAAACGATGATGCCGTGGCGGCCGACTTCGACGTCC
>Ga0315279_10005679_pt1 | contig 16027 bp, 11 predicted proteins | sample YL17G06_20_MG_FD_203694 | JGI IMG/M metagenome (GOLD analysis project Ga0315279, IMG submission 203694) | Sediment microbial communities from Yellowstone Lake, YNP, Wyoming, USA - YL17G06_20 | ecosystem: Environmental > Aquatic > Freshwater > Lake > Sediment | place: USA: Wyoming | collected...
TTTGCAGGGTAGAAGTGTTATTGAATATTTGCGTCAAGCTTGTTGTTGTCATTTAGACGGTGTTCCCGTTCCATCATTAATAAAAACGGCAGGCAATTTAGCAAAATCTGCCTGAACGCTTACGAAAGATCGAAAAGGCCACGTACGAACAGGTTGCATTCCGGATCCTGACGGCCGATCAACATCCTGACCACGACACAATTGCTGATTTTTGCTTTGCCACAGAGGACACCGAGAGTACAGAGAGACTTCGCCGCAGGCAGATAAATTAACCACGAATTCACACAAATAAACACAAATTTTTCAGACGCGGATTTACGCAGATTAGTAGCCACAAAGACTCGAAGACACAAAAAGGGGTTTTGGCCGAGAGGGACGGCTTGGCATTGGGTTTCTCGTCCCTAAGGGACTGCGAACCCGCCGCCTGCGCCAGTCCGGCTATAGGATAATAGCCCGCGTGTTAGACACGCAACCGGCCAAAACAAATTATCAATCACAGATTGGGGCGGATTTGCTTACTGTTTTTTGGTTTTGGTTTGGCCGTCCGGTCTTCGCAGCCGCTTCGGCGGAGAAAAAATAAAAGGCCCTGGCAATGCTTCTGGGTATCTTTATAATCACCACTTTTCTTGATCCATTAACGTCAACCGTATGGAAATCAACTCCCCTAATAACAGGGTCAGCCCCTGTCCTGAGCAAATTTTCAAAACGCTGTTTGAGTTCGTCAAAATTTTCGACCTCCACTCCAAGTATTTCTGTTGGCACACCTTCTTTTTCATCAACACCGTAAATAAGATATCCACCAACCGTATTGGCAAAAGCACTAATATCTTTAAGCAACTCTTTATTACCAGCCTCTGTTAACAGGGGTAGTTCCCTTTTGTAGTCCATACTTCTGCTCTCTGGGATTTTGTTTCGAGCAATTATATTTATGTCTTCGATCGTAAGTTCATTTAACGGTTTATTAAACGGTTCCATTAGAATCCTCTTATTCAAGTTTTACCTGCGAGTATTTCATATAAGTTTTTTTCCGCCATCCGCCTTCGCTAAAACTTCGGCGGACAAGCAGGCGGATAAATCACGCCGCAGCAGAGACCTTGTCCCAATGCCAGGTATCCTCGAATGCATTGATTTTGGCGGCGGCCTGACTGCCGTTACGCTCAGCGAAGAGGATGTTATAATCCTGGTCGCTTTTGAAAGGCGGGTCAAGATGGACAAGGTCAGCCGATTCGTCTTCGATATAGCAGCGAAGGATTTCCAAGTTATCGCCGTAATACAAAACGTTCTCTGCCATATCGCACCTCTTTTTTATTCAAAGGAGAATCGACCGTAATGTTCTTGTAAGACAGCATTATACCGCAGGTTATTATGATTACAAGGGCAATAAGAGCCCCCGTCGCAAGCGACGGGGCTAACCGATAAGGAAAGTGGTGTGCGGAGTTCGACGGTTCGACGGAACTCAGGGCAGGCAGGGCAGGTGAATAATGAATAACGAACATCGAAGGTCCAATGTTGAAGTGAGATTGCCACGCCCTTGCACCAGACGGTGCAGGGCTCGCAATGACTACCCCCCAAATCATTTGTGAAGGGACACTAATCCCAATTTTCTTGTTAACCCAGTTGACTTCTGCGGCCAAATCGTGTAAAAGTATATTATGAACGTAAACCCTTATTTTTAGGAGAATTGTATGGAATTAAGAAGGATGTCAGGAATTTACGTAGCGGCGATGTTGTTTGTTGTCAGTGTTTCTGCAATTGCGGTCAATCCTTGTGAGGCGGCGGATTGGCCGAACTTCCGGGGGCCGAATCATAACGGCATATCAAGCGAGACCGGCTGGTCTGCGACCTGGCCAGAGGGCGGGCCAAAGGTGCTGTGGAAGGCAACGCTTGGGACAGGATTCTGCTCGATTGCTGTGAGCGGCGGCCGAGCCTATACAATGGGTAACATCAAAGATAAAGATATATTGTATTGTTTCGATGCCAAGACGGGTGAGGAAATATGGAAAGAGTCCTATCCCTGCCCATTATTTAACAAAGACCACGAAGGCGGCCCTTCCGCGACGCCTACGGTCGAAGGCGACTTCATTTATACCTTCAGCAAAAATGGCGATGCGATGTGCTTCAAGGCGACCAACGGTCAGATAGTCTGGCAGAAGAATCTGCCGAAGGAAATGGGCATCAAATTTCCCACATGGTATTTTGCAAGCTCAGCATTTGTAGCGGACAACCTTATCATTCTTAATGCAGGGTCAGCAGGTCTGGCTCTCAATAAAGCGGACGGCAGCGTAGTATGGAAAAGCGGGGATGGCCCGCCCGGATACTCGACTGCGGTGCCTTTCACAATGGGCAGCGAAAAATGTGTGGCATTCGCCGGATGCAACGAAGTTATAGCAGTGGTTGCGGCAACGGGAAAGGTGCTGTGGAGATTTCCGTGGAAAACCAGCTATGATATAAACGCCGCGAACCCCATCATTTCAGGTGATACAGTGTTTGTTTCTTCCGGGTATAACCACGGCTGTGCGCTATTAAAAATCGAGGGCGACAAGGTTACCGATGTCTGGCGCAATAAGAACATGCGGAACCATTTCAATAGCTGTGTGCTGTGTGAGGGATACATTTATGGATTTGATGAGAGCGAGCTGAAATGTCTGGATTTTAAGACGGGTGAGGTGAAGTGGTCTCAGGAAGGACTCGGAAAAGGAAGCCTGATGATTGCCGACGGCAAGCTGATTATCCTTGGCGAAAGAGGCAAACTTGTGATAGCGCAGGCCTCGCCGGATGGATTCAAGGAACTTTCATCGGCTCAAATTCTCAAAGGTAAGTGCTGGACTGTCCCTGTCCTGGCTAACGGCAAAATCTATGCTCGCAACAATCCTGACGGCCAGTTGGTTTGTATTGACGTGAGCGGTAAATGATAAGGAGAGATAGTTGATTTATGATTTTGGATTTCGGATTTCAGATTTGAAATTCGCATACAAAATCTGACTTAAGTGAGGAGGGAAGAGACAGTGGAGTGTGGAAAGTGCTGTTCAAAACAAAAAAACACGCTGCGTCAGTTTGTCCGAAGACAGGCAGGCCCCTCGAACGCAATAGAGAAAAACTATTTCAAAACCGTCACCCTGAGCGAAACGAAGGGTCTGGCCTTTCAAAAAGAGAGATTCTTCGCTGTGCTCAGAATGACATTCGGTTTTCTAAATATCGCTGGCTTAAATGGCTATTTCCAGTTACGGGATTGTTGTCGCTTATCTGGTTTTTAATTCGTGTGCTGCCGAAACCCTCGCGAGCAACGTATCCCTGCCAGCGACTTGCCGCTCCGCTTGCGAGCGGTTTTGTGGTCTGGATAACGGGTCTGATTGGTTCGGCCCTGGCATATCGCAAGGCTAAGCGCCTGTTTCAGCAATCGCGGTATCTTGTCGGTGCAGTTTGTGCCGCTGTTGCTGTTATGATGGTATGGTGGTCGCTGAGCATAAACGCCGGCAGACCTGCAGGAGCTTGGACGCCGACCGACCCTCCTAACAGCCCGGTAGGTGTGGCAAAAGGCATTTTCCCCGGGCGTGTCGTGTGGATTTATGACCCTAACGCAACCAGTTGGAACGGTACTACCGGAAGCTGGTGGAGCGATACTAATACCAATCAAGCCGTAGTTAATTCTATGATGTTGAAGACCCTGCAGTGCTTGACGGGTAAGCCGGATGTCAGAGAGGCCTGGGATGCGCTTTTCAAACACTTCAACCAGACTCACGGCTTTGGAGACGTTGGCTACCAGAGTGGAGAAAAAATCGTCATCAAGATTAATATGAACCAGCAGGACAATTGGAATGCGTGGGGAGCAGGTGCCGGTATGCCCAGCCCGCACGTGATTTATACCCTTGTGGACCACTTGATAAATGTGGTGGGTGTGCCTGCCTCTGCGATTACTATTTACGATGCTGCGCGGTATATCGGCGACCCGATTTACAACAAGGTCAGAAGCAATCCTAATTTTCTAAGCGTTACTTTTGTGGTTAAAAATACTCTGGCAGGCAACGGCCGTGTTGCAGCAACTAACGATGCTGCTAACCCGGTCTATACGAAGGCGCCGACTGCTTATCTGCCAACGTGCGTTACCGGAGCCAAGTACCTAATAAATATGGCGCTGCTCAGAACTCACCAGATGTATGGTATTACGCTGTGTGCAAAGAACAACTTTGGGTCGGTGTATTTTCCGAACAACGGTGGCTGGACACCTTCACCGCTGCACGATTACGGCCGGCGCGAAAACGCTATGGGAACATATAATTGCCTGGTTGAGCTGAACGGACACCGTCACCTGTCCGGCAAAACGCTGCTATATATGATTGACGGACTGTATGGGGCGCGCCATCAAAGTGACGTTGTGATAAGGTGGTTGTCTTTCGGCGATGATTGGTGCTCCAGCATATTTGCCTCGCAGGACCCGGTTGCTATTGATTCTGTTGGATTGGACTTTATGCGGAATGAGTCGAGGTGCACCGAGATAACAGGTAACCCCGATAATTATTTACACGAGATGGCGAGGGCAAATGCTCCGCCCTCAGGCACGGTTTATGACCCTGAACGAGACGGAACTCGGCTGGCAAGTCTGGGAGTCCACGAGCACTGGAACAACGCAACAAGTAAGCAATATTCTCGCAACTTAGGGACTGGAGACGGAATCGAGCTGGTAACACGGCCCTGGACAAGCCCGAATGGGCCGGTTCGGAATCTGACCTTAGGCAGAAGATATGATTATATTCAATATGCAATCTATGATGCCAATCCACATAACCAGATAGTCGTAGGTGAAGGTGTCTATAACGAGAATATCGATTTCGGTGGAAAGAACCTGACCATTAAGTCGAGCGACCCCAACGACCCGGCTGTCGTAGCCGCTACCATAATCAATGGCGGCAGCAAAGGCGAGGTGCTGGTGTTTTCGGGCGGCGAAGATGCAAATTGTGTGTTTGCCGGCTTCACTGTTACTGGCGGGACGACCGGGATTTACTGTTCTAATACGAGCAATCCTGTGATTGAGAATTGCGTTATCGATGAGGCAGGTAAAGTCGCTATCGAATTGGGGCGAAACAGCAACCCGGCAATTATCGACTGCACTGTTATTGGGGAGGTTCTGACCCGCGAAGTTACAAATCTTAATACGGCACAAGTTTATGATTATATTCAATCTGCTGTCGATGAGGCCATAGCCGGCGACCAGATAGTAGCCGGCAGAGGAACTTATTACGAAAGTGTAGATTTCAAAGGCAAAAATCTAATGGTAAGGTCAACCGAACCAAACGATTCGGCTATCGTAGCAGCTACTATTATCAGAGGCGGCAATCAAGTGGTGAGCTTTGCGAGCGGCGAAGATGCAAATTGTGTGCTTGCCGGCCTTACCATCACCGGCGGAAATCGCGGTATATACTGCAATAGTTCTGCTCCCAGAATTACAAAATGTGTCATTGCCGAAAATAGAGCCGAGGGTCTGTATGCTAATAAAGGCAATCTCTCGCTGACCAACTGCATAATTGCCGACAACAGCGGCGCTGGTTTTACCGCAGACGGCGGAAGCAAATTATCAATCAACAACTGCACCATTGTCGCAAATCGAGGTAGCGGTATCAAATCGACCGCAAGCACTGCAACGATTGTTAATTCTGTGCTACGGGGTAATTTGCCTGCGCAGATTACGCGCCTCCTTAGCACTATTACAGTCAATTACAGTGACATTCAGGGAGGCTGGTCGGGCGGCCAGGGTAATATGGATGTTGAACCGTTCTTTGCGGACCCAAATAGTAGCGATTATCATTTGAAGTCGCAGGCTGGCAGATGGGAGCCAAATCAAAAGAGATGGGTCTATGATGTCAACACAACGAGTCTGTGTATTGATGGCGGTGACCCCAATTCAAATTGGACCGCCGAATTGTGGCCTAACGGCAGATGCATAAATATCGGTTCTTACGGCGGAACTCCGGAGGCAAGTATGTCACTCTCGACCATAGGCAACATAGCTGATTTAAATAACGACAGCAACGTTGACATACGGGACTTCGCTATCTTTGCTAACAACTGGCTAAATGAAGTGGTTCTGTCGGCAGAGAATCTTGACCGCACCGCCTTTATAGACCTCAATGACCTTGCAGTCTTTGTAGAGAACTGGTTGTGGCAGGAACAATAGTCAGAATAGGAAGACAGGCCAACGATACAGCAAAATCATCAGGAGATAAACTTTTAATGGACGATAAGTTACCCTGTAACGACATAGATTTCAAAATTGGCCAGCGCCAATACACGCATACCCAGGAGTTCATCAATAATCTTCCATATATAGTTATGATGTTTCTGGGGGCTGCTATTTTCGTTAAAAGTTTTGGCGGCTCGGGCTGGGCATATTCAGGGGCAATCGCTTATCTGGTCTATGCTGTCGCAGGGACATTATGGATTATGGTATTTATATGTCCCTACTGTGCATATTGGAACACAAGGTTTTGTCCTTGTGGATATGGCACGATAGCAGCAAAATTTCGGAAAAAAGAGGCCGGCAATCGGTTTAACGAAAAGTTTCGTAAGAATATATGGGTAATTGTGCCTTTATGGTTTATACCGCTGTTTATTGGTGTGCCTCCTATCATTCGCAGTTTTTCCTGGTGGCTGATATTTGTGCTTGCTGCTTTTGTTCTCGACGCATTTGTCATCTTGCCTTTGTTTTCAGTTAAGCATGGCTGCAAGGCCTGCCCTCAGAAAAATCAATGTCCCTGGATGAAACCTAAAACAAATCCTTCCTCTTAGGCTTGGTTGCTTAGCTGGCTAAAACGTCGAGTGTATTTTGCGTTTTCTGCCGGCTGGTCACTATAGCGGTCATAAATACCCACAATAACCGCATCATTGGTTTTGATAGATTGGAATGTTTCGCGGAAGGCCTTCTCTACCCATTCCTTACGTTCGGATAACCGGCCTGCAGCGAGGATTTTGAAAGCCAGGCAGGGTTTCCGGGTCTGTCGTATTACCTTGAACATTCGCGGTGGGTCTTGCGCCAAATACACTTCGCCCACCGGAATAGGGGTTTGTCCCAACAATTTTTCCAGTTCGGCTGCGCTACGGTGGCGTTCATAAATGCAGGTCATATAGAAGTCAATGTCCCAACCTTTTGTCTCTATAGTTTCCACTACAGCGGGTATATGAGTAGAAACGCCGACCATAAGCCCGGCATCACGAACGCGTTTAAGATAATCGTGAATTTTGTCGAGCTGACCGGTTTTGAACAAGCGGTCTGTATTTTCGCTGTGATGGGCGATTCCTATACATCCGGCTTTAGCCATCTCTTCAATGTCAGTCGGGTCGGAACCGAGCGACAGATAGTGCATTTTGCCGCCTTCATTGATAAATCGCCGGTATAATTTGTAGTTGTCTGCGCCGGACTGCCAGCAATTGATGCCAACTTCCTGGCAGCGGTGCAAAGTCTTGAGGATTTGTTCGGGGCTGTAGTATTGCTGCATCTGGTAATTAACGAATATGGAAAGATGTGAGCCGGCATTAAAAGGATTGGCTCCGCATATCAAACGGGATAGCGAATACTTTCCAAAGGGCATAACAGGTAGTTTAGTTTCGCCTGCTTTAGCAACGGTTATTTTCGTTACTTCCTGGGCCGCTATTGCGGCAACCGGCAAAGCACCCAATTTTTTCAAAAAATCGCGACGAGAATATTGGCTGTGAGTAAGCATATTGAACCTCTGTAAGTATCTCTAAAAAATATCATTTATGCAAAACAAGCTACTCTCAATATATTGTATATATCATTATCAAGCAAGATGCTTACAGGAAGTATTCTTTGACCTTGGATTTTACCTAAACCTGTCTTTCAAATATCCATAATGATATTGACTAAACGAAATACATACGATAGCATCTTCGGCAGATGCAGGTTTGTATAGGTCAAATTTGAAAGTTTTAGTATGCAAAGAGGGATTGCGACATTTACTCTCGATACCGGCAGATGCCCAAGATGGCTGTTTGAAAGAATGGTCAAGCTGGGCCGCGAAATGACCAGGGTCTTGATAGCCGAATTTGGCCCGAATGAATTTATTCACAGGATAGCCGACCCCGTCTGGTTTCAATCCCTGGGAACAGTTCTGGCGTTTGACTGGAATGCATCGGGTCTGACCACGATATTAACAGCCGCTCTGAAAGAGGCTATTCGAGGAGAGGAAAGAGACCTTGGAGTCTTTATATGTGGGGGTAAAGGCAAAACCTCGCGTAAGACGCCGCAGGAAATTACCAGCTGGGGCGACAGGTTGAGTCTGCCGGTCAAGTCCGTTGGCAACCTTGTTTATAATTCGCGGATGAGCGCTAAAGTCGATAATTCTCTTATCCAGGATGGCTATCAGATTTATCATCACAGTTTTTTCTTTTCCAGAAACGGCCATTGGGCGGTGGTGCAGCAGGGAATGAACCAGGCTAACGCCACGGCCAGGCGTTATCATTGGTATTCCGAGAATGTCGAAGACCTTGTTTGCGAGCCTCATACCGGTATTGTGGCAATGGCAAAACGTCAGCCAACCTTAAACCTTGTAGCTCGTGATAGCGAAAATACCAGAGCGATAAGTGTTGAGTTTGTCTCGTCTGGGTATCATTCGCTAATGAAGGATATTGAAATTCTGCGCAGACACTCATCCCGTTTAAGTTCGATGGTCAGCTTCAGATACAAAGGTCAACAGCTTACCTTTTTGGAATTGGAGGATACCGAGTTCAAATTCCACCCGGTGGTCTATGAGGATTTTTCACAAAGTTATTATTTAGAGAAAATTCTTCATATACTTTGCGACAGGCACCCCAAAAATTATGAGCAGCTTTTAGCGGTGGAAGGGGTTGGCCCGAAGACGGTCAGGGCTTTGGCCCTGGTTGGAGAGGTTATTTATGGTGCCAGGCCTTCATACGAGGACCCGGCACGATATTCTTTTGCACACGGCGGCAAGGACGGCACTCCATATCCTGTTGACAAATACACATACGACAAGACTATAGCTATTCTGTCAGAAGCTGTCCGCCGCAGCCGTATTAGTCCTTATGAGAAGGATAAAGCCATTAAGAGGCTTACTACATCTTTGAGGAAGATTACCTTGAATTACCCTTTGAAACCTTGCCAACATAGTTGAAGTTTTGTAAGAAAAGTGTCAAAAGGTTGCACTCTGGGGGAATCCAGGTTAATATAGTATCTTGAAACTAAGAGTATTACAGATTTTTGGTGTTTTGCTGTATGTCCGTTGGCGACCCACAATTTAGCTCGCAGGTTAGAAAAATTCTTTTCCCTCTTCTTGCTTTCGCAAGAAAGCAGGGGGGCCGTTTATACGGCCTTCTGGCCTGCCGCGCTTACAGCGTAATGATATTTGGTGCGCTATTTTGCACTCTGGCAGTGAAATTCTTCCATTCCTGGCGCACAAACCTGGTCAATGAATACTTTAGCTGGATTCTGGCAGATATTGCTGTCCTTTTGGGAATTGAGATTGTCTTGGCGGTTATCTGCTTTTGCTGTTCTCGAAAATCTGTCATTCGCATAACTACCGTTATCGGTGCGGCTGTATTGACCTGGTCGGTTATGAACGCCGGCTGGCTGGTAAGAACGGGCACACAAATCCTGCCCTCAGTTTTGTTATCACTGTTCCGCAACCCTGTGGACGTCTTGGGTATGGTTGGTACTAACCTTATAAAAATGCCGGGGGCAGCCGCAATTTTACTTACTCCCAGTACAATCGCTCTTGCTTTTCTTATATTCGTTCTGGTAAAACCACTGGCGCCCCATTACGGCCGCATATATTTCGGCAACAAAATCGCTGTCTCATCTCTGTTTATTCTTATCGCTGTTATGGCCCGCAGCGCAGTTGCCACGCGAAGCTCATCACAAACAGTCTCTGAAGAAATGTGTTACAATAGCCAGTTACGCGCTGTAACGAGTATTTTTTTGCCAAGTTCTGCCGGCTTGCGGCCTGAAACCGATTTCACCACTGCTAAACGACAGATACCTTCCTTTGACCGGCTTGAAAATTCTCTGAAGCTAAAACCACAGCAGACAAACCATAATGTGGTTATTGTTGTCCTTGAAGGTATTCAATACAACTACACTTCTCTTGCGGATAAACAAAGTAATCTGACGCCATATCTTAAAACCTTGGCCGACCAGGGTGTCGAATTTACAAATGCTCGTTCGACAGTTCCCCATACAACCAAGGCGCTGTTTGCACTTTTGACCGGCCGGTTTCCATCGGTTTCCCAGGACCTTGCCGAGGCGGTCCCTGTTGTGAAGCCATACGCCGGTATCGCCACGATTCTGAAACAGAAGTTGAATTTTCGAACTGCCTGCTTTGAATCAGCCAACGGCAGCTTTGAATGTTGGCCGGCACTGGCCTATAATCTGGGCTTTGATAAATTCTGGGCAAGAGAGGATTTGAACGACCCGGACGCCTTTATCGGCTATTTTTCCTCCGACGAATTTTCAATGTTAGAACCCATTACCGAATGGATAAAAGCCGACGAAAGACCTTTCTGTCTGGTTATAATGTGCTCGGTGAGTCACGACCCTTATGAGGTCCCTAAATGGTTTGCCATCCCGGCAAAGGAGCCGGTGGAACGCTATCGACAGACGGTTTCCTACACCGATAAGTTTTTAGCTGCACTAGACATGGAGCTCAACAAATTAGGTCTTGCAGACAAAACTATTCTCTGCGTTATTAGCGACCACGGCGAGGCGTTCGGTGAGCACGGCTTTTTCGCCCACGAACGAATAATGTTCGAAGAAGTCCTGCGCATACCCTGGGTTGTTCGGGCCCCGCTTTTAGTTCAACCGGGGACCAGGATTAACGAGCCGGTCAGCTCCGTTGATTTAGCACCGACTTTGCTTAATCTGATGGGTTTTGAGACAAGTGATGCCGGCTTTGACGGCATTAATGTGCTTGGGTCTATCCCACCCGACCGCAAGATATACTTCTCCTGCTGGATGCGGCAGGGTCCCGCCGGTTTTGTGCAGAATAGTAGCAAGCTCGTATATAACCCCACAAATAAAATGGTCTCTATGTATGACCTAAATAGCGACCCCTTGGAATTAGTTAGGCTTACACTGCCTGAACAGCAGGCACAGCAAATTGCCGATGAGATTCTTGCGTGGCGAAAAGATACTATCTTTCAAATCCCTCAGCAACGAACGGGCAAAATAATGCTCTTTAGTCACTGGCTTTGTAATTGGACAGGGCGGATATCATCAGCCCACTACTATAATAGTTCAAACCTAATCGCCTCTGGTGAAATCGCAAAGTATCAATAAAGGAGCAATCTTATGTTTCACGGATGTTTATTGCGGCGTGCGTTGATAAGTTTTGTAATTGTAAGTTTTATCTTGGCCTGTTTGTGTTCAACACCTATTACTGCTGCTGATGAACCGACAGGCCTGAAATTCTCTAAGCGTTGTTTAATGGTCAGTCCGAACGAAGGCTGTGCCATTGCCGATGTTGACCGTGACGGCAAACTTGACATCATCGCCGGCACACACTGGTTTGCTGCGCCGGATTTTGTTCCGCGACCTATTCGAGATATCCCTCAGGTGTCGCTCGGGTTTGGCGATAACGAGTTTTACGCCAATAATGGGGACCACGCTTGCGATGTCGATGGCGACGGCTGGGTCGATGTAATCTCCGGCGGTTGGACAGAGGCGGAACTTTACTGGTACAAAAACCCCGGCAAAAAAGGCCTCGAAAAGGGGTGGAAATGGGAACCCAAACTGCTGTTCAATGGCCGCAAAGATAACGAGGCGTATGACCTGTGCGACCTTGATGGCGACCGGATACCGGAAGTCGTGGTTCACTGCTGGGTCAGAAACGAGCCTCTTGTGGCCTTGAAGCTGGGTAAGGGTTCTGATGGCCAGCCGACTGCGACTCGGATTGTGTTAGGCGAAAATGGCTGTGGGCACGGTTATGCCTTCGGCGATGTCAATGGTGACGGCCGAGAAGACATCCTCTGTGAAGCCGGCTGGTATGAACATCCGGCGGGAGATGTTTTCGCAAAGCCGTGGAAGTTCCATCCCGAGACCGGCTTACGCGGCGTCAGTTCGCCATTCTTGGTCGTGGATGTTACTGGAGATGGCCGCAGTGACATTATTTGGGGAAAAGGTCACGACTATGGTGTATTCTTGTGGGAACAAGGTGAGCCAAAACCCGATGGAACTACGACTTGGAAAGAATACCTTGTTGATAAATCCTGGTCTCAGGCGCACTCTATGGCCTGGGCCGACCTCGATGGCGATGGCAAAGGTGAGCTGATTACCGGCAAGCGTGTTCGCGGCCACGGTGACTCCGACCCCGGAGCTCTCGAACCGGAGTGCCTTTACTATTACACCTGGGATGGCGCCGCGGGCAAATTCGTTCGGCATACAATCAGCCCGCCTGGCGGCGGCGTCGGGACCGGAATGCAGATTCGAGCTGCCGACCTCAATGGTGACAGCCGACCGGACATCGCTGTTTCCGGCAAGACCGGCACTTGGCTGCTGATTAACGAAGGCACAAGTAAGTAGGAAACAGGTAAAGGATAGGAGAGTTCAAATGATTAAAGGGAAGATTAGACTATCAGTTGTTCTGACTATTATAGTTTGCTTTGCATCCGTGGCCCTTCTGGCATCATGTTCTAAACAGCCCGCAGGTAAGAAGACTTTTGAAGAGGCCAAAGACGAAGCTCTGACGATTATCGCAGCCCGAAGCGAGTGGCCCGGCTCACCGGAAGCAGTTGCAAAAGCTTTCTGGGAAGCGAGGGCATCCAAAAACTACACAGAAATGGAGATTCTCTGGCCTGGCTCAGGTTCATTAGAGCGGGGCTGGGCCGAGATATGTAAGAGCGATGCTCCTGTGAAATACGTCTTTGGCGAGCCGTCCAAGGACGGTTCCGAGGTTCCATACGCATCAGAAGAATACTTTAATAAGAATGGTTCATACAGCCTGACTATGAGACTTTCCAGCATCCAGACCGAAAAGGGGCGCAGATACTACATCACCTCCGGGAACTGACAGGGTTATAAAAAAGTAGGCGCTCAAAAACGGAAATGCTCGAAGTTGGCCGTTATAATGCAAAGAACAAGGCTGTTAATCTTTTCTGTAGGCCGGCTTTTATATAGGTTGACGTTTCGGTGTCCGCAGTGCTTCAGGGATAGACCTCTATAATGGATTCGCACCATTGGCGCAAATCCCACTTCCCAAATTTTATGTCCGAAGTAATTACGTAAATATTCTGCGTGACCTGCTTCGGTAGAGTTACTTTGAAGAGGGCTTCAGCCTCCTCTTGCGGCTTTATCTTTATTGAAGCACTTTTAGGTTCTAATAAAAAACCTTCCGGGACATTCAGACGGGCTATATATACCTGCGAAGAGTCTGAGTGGTTGAAGATTTTAACAGCAGTTTCTATACTTTCTCCCGCTTTAGCTTTCTGGCCATACGGATAAATCGTGGCCCAACACTCATCTATCCCATAATTTGGCTCATCCCAGGGAAATAAATCAGCCAGTATTTCTCTTCGCTCTTTCAAGGTTTTTGCAATGAATTCCAGTTGCTTATTATCAAAGTAAAAAGGTTCAACAACGTGCTGATTGACTAATAGATAACCCGAAGGCATTTTCTTCAAAAGTTCCAGACAATAAAAGTATCCCATTGCCGGGTGCAGAAAATTGCGATTTTGCAAACAATAATCATCGATGCCAGAGGGGGTAAAGGAGTCGCCGATAAAAAATATTTTCTCTGCGCCGTCTTTCTCAACAAGTAATGCATCGTGATATAAGGTCTGACCCGGGAAATAATAAAAGGTCAGATTAAATTCCTTCCACCGCATTTTATATCCATCAGGCACAGCAGACACACTGGTAATTCTATTTGATGTCAGACACGGAAGGTGATATGCCTCAGGATGTTCGAGAATATCCTTTGATTGCTGGCCGGCATATACCGGACAATTAAACTCCTGAACAAGCTCGGAGATTTTATCGGTATGGTCATCGTGGTAGTGCGTTATAAAAACGCCATCGAGCCCGGATAACCGTCCACTTTCCTTCATTTTCTTAATCTCATTAATAATAGCCTTCGACCCGCAATCAATTAAAAATGCGTTTCTTTCCTGCGATAATAGAAGCCGCGAATTCGCAATAGGAACGACCCAGCTCGGCGGCTCTTTTTGAATGACCTTCGCATAAGGCATCCATTCAACTTTAGCAGGAGCATCTAAAACTTTTGCGGCGAGAGTTTGGCATCGCTCCTTAAAATACCAGTGCCCGGCGTTAATAGATAAATAGTTTGTGTATGCTGCCTGCAGCCTTCGAATTAAAAGTTCGATAGCCTTCTTTGGATTTCTGATAACTGGGCCGTGAGCGGGAACGAGAATGTCGGGATTTTGGTCGAGGACTTTGCGCAAACTTTTTATCAGCTCACCCAGCCTTCCGGCGTATCCGTGATAGCCTCCAATCTGTGCGTCAGGGACAGCATCCTGGAGACTATACAAATCCAGGATTTGCCCCTCGCCGAAAATAATATCTCCTACAAAGCCGTATTCTAAATTATCCACATTTACAAAATAGGAAACCGCGCCTCTAGTGTATCCCGGAGTATCTATCACCTTTATTGTCAGGTCCTGCCAGTTAAGAATGTCCCCATCCTTAACTTGTTTGTCTGCCTTCAATGGTTTGGTAAGTATCTTGGTGCCTTGCTGCTCGTAGTCGTGAAATCTTCTTGTAGCAAATGATTTCCAGAAATCGTCAACTTTAGAAAATTTGTCAGCTTCACGAAGAGGCACTATAGATTCAGCGCCGTTTTCTACCAGGTCGCTGCCAGCCCAGATTACATCTCGTCTGCTGTGTGTGAAAAGAATCATATCCGCTTTCTTTAGACGTTTAGCAGGGTCGCCGTAAATAACCAGCGTTTTACCGTTCTTTTCAATAAATACGCTGTTACTGGTATCCTGATAAATCGAAACCTGCGGACTTAGCTTAACAATATCTTCAGCCTGACAAACACAGACCGGGATTAGAAGATAACTGATTAATATCTGAACTTTTCGCGCCATAATGACTTTTCTCCGGATTTATTGTTACCTCTATTGTTAAAGGAACAAATCGCGATTTCGGTTCATAGTTTAGCCGTCGCTGGCACGGCACAACATCCACGATGACCCAAATTTTGTAACGTAATTATTTTGCCTAATCTGTTCGGATAATGCAAAACTATTTAGGCGCTTGCCCCGCACCAATCCCTCGACTCCGCTCGGGATGATGCAGATAAGCGATTTCCTGAGCCAGGGGCTGTTACAGAAAATAGATTTATGTGGCAAAGGCAATAAGAGTAGATTACTACCAAATTAGGCCGCAAACGGGCAAATGTGGCCAGAAACGGCGCCTGTTCTGATTATCGATAAATGCCTGTTTCTGGGTTCGGAGGGACTTGCTATGATTGAGCTTATGAAAAAACCCCCTAACCTCTATTTCTCACCGCCGAGAGCGCAGAGAACGCAAAGGTTTTTGTGCCGTAAGGCATCCTGTGGATTATGTAAAGACTTATGGCAATTTTTTAAGATTGCCGACAATAACAGTTTGTATAAGTGTCCTTACATCAGTATCCCGTAAGGGATGGCTAACGCCATAGGCAAACCGTCAGACTGGCGCTTATGTAAGTAACTATCCGGTAATGAAATATAACTATTACCTTCTCAGCGGCCTCGGCGGTCTCTGCGGTTAGTGAGAAATGCGGGTTAACTTTGAGCATTGTTTTCACTTGAAATTTTCTTTTCATTCTGATATAATTTGTATTGACTAAAATAATGGACGAGGTGTGTCAAGAAATACAGACAATTTTCAGAAGAAACATAAAATGAAAAAATTCTTACGCAATCTACTTTTCCCGTAAGCGTTCACCCATTTTCGAGTAATTGAAGTACACTTTAGTAAACTTTTGTCTTTGTCCGATAACGATTATATGGACAAAGACGCATATATAAAGCAGTTGGAAGAGCAAAACGCGGAATTGAA
>Ga0315279_10005680_pt1 | contig 16025 bp, 11 predicted proteins | sample YL17G06_20_MG_FD_203694 | JGI IMG/M metagenome (GOLD analysis project Ga0315279, IMG submission 203694) | Sediment microbial communities from Yellowstone Lake, YNP, Wyoming, USA - YL17G06_20 | ecosystem: Environmental > Aquatic > Freshwater > Lake > Sediment | place: USA: Wyoming | collected...
CTCGGCTGCGTCGCGATGGGCAGTGACGCCACTCATTGCCTAATGTGAACTTCCGTTGCAACGCCTATGCTCAGCGGCTGCCGTCAGCGCGCCAATATCATCGACAAAGGCAGCGCTGTAGTACTAGGAGCTCTCGGATTCCATGGCCGGCGGGGACTGGCCGGCGGTGAAGGACGTGCTCCTGACCGAGGCAAAGCGGCTCTCCGGCGCAGGGGCCGGCGCAATCCTCATCGCCTCCAATACCATGCACCTCTACGCGGAGGCTGTCGAAGAGACCGCCGGAGTGCCCGTGCTCCACATCGCGGATGCCGTGGGAAAGAAGATCCAGGCCGCCGCCGTACGGACCGTCGGCCTGCTGGGCACGAGGTATTCCATGGAGAAGGACTTCTACCGTCTGAGGCTGCGCGAGCGGTTCGGTATCGAGTGCCTTATCCCCGACGAGGAGATGCGCGGGCGGATCAACACGATCATCTTCAAGGAGCTGTGCGAGGGCAGGTTCTTCGATGCGTCAAGAAAGCTTGTCATCGACGCGGCCCGGGAGCTGTCCAGTCGCGGGGCCAGGGCCATCGTGCTGGGGTGCACAGAGCTTCCCCTGATCGTCCACCAGGAGGATCTCGACGTGACGCGGTATGACACAATGGCCGCGCACGTGGAGGAGGGCGTGCGTTTCCTCACGGCACGATGACGGTGCGGATGCCCGCCGAGTACTTCTCCAGGCCGTCCAGGGTTTCGTTGATGGCGCGTGCATCGAGAGGGATCGACCTCGTGACAACACGGGAGGTGTCCAGGATCCCGCGCCGCGCCATCTCGATGACCGTGGGAAGCTCCGACAGCAGGTGATCGTTCGAGCCGATGACCTGCGCTTCCCCGCCGAGAATCTCCCGGTAGGTGTCCAGCGTGAGCAGCTCGCTGGTGATGCCCACCAGCACCGCCCTGCCCAGCGGGGCAAGGCATTTCACCGCCTGGTGCATGGTGCGCGAGCTGCCGATCAGCTCGACGGTGACGTCCGCGCCCCTGCCTCCGGTCAGCTTTCGTATCTCTTCAACGGGATCCGTTTTTCGCGCGTTGACGGCAACCGCGCCGTACCGTGCTGCCAGCTCGAGGCTCTCCTCACGGATATCCACGGCAAAGACAGTGAGGGCCCCGAACGCCCTGGCGAGCTGGACCGCCGACACGCCGAGGCCGCCCACGCCGATGATCGCCGCGGTCTCTCCTGCCCGAAGGCCCGACTTGCGCAGCGCATGATACGCCGTTGCTGAGGCGCACATCAGCGTGGCGCCCTGCTCGAAGGGGATCTCCGGGGGCAGGCGGAGTGCGTTGCGGCCGGGGACTGCGATGTGCTCCGCGAATCCGCCGTCGGTGTAATGCCCGATCATCAAGCCCGTCGGACAGAACTGCTCGTTGCCAGAAGCGCATGAAACACAGTCCCCGCAGGTGATGTTGTAGTGAAGGCACACCCGGTCACCAGGCTTCACGTCCTTCGCCGCACCGCCGACCTTCTCCACGATACCGGCGACCTCGTGCCCAAGGGTCATCGGCAGGGGCCGCACGGGCGAAGTCCCAGCACGGTAGTGCACGTCCGAATGGCAGATGCCTGCCGCCTTCACGCGGACCAGCACGTCCCTGTCCCCGATCTTCGGCGTCGGGATCTCCTGCATCTCCAGCGGAGACCCGACTTTCACCAGCCGGACCGCTTTCACGCCGTCACCTGGCCAGGGAACCCATGGGGTCCCACGCGGGGAGCACAATCGGTGCCTGTTCCAGGGCGGCACGCAGCCGCGCTGGCAGCCTGCTCTTCCGGGCCGCGATCTCGAACATGTGCTCATCGAACCACGAGTCGTTCATCACGTAGAATCCCTTGCCCTCGCCCTTCTCTCCCCAGCTGTTTTCCACGCGCCACTTCTTCGGCTTTCCCTTCTCCTCGTCCACGCCGGTGAACAACATTGCGTGATTCATGGCCGTGCGCTTGAACAGCAGCCGGTCCTCCTTGGAGGGGAGCTCCAGCGGCGCGCCGTAGAGAGTCTCGAAGTCGAACATCCGCGCGTCCCACACCGAGAGATCGCGGTGCATCATCTTGCTGCAGTCGCAGCCGAACCAGACCGGCTCTCCTGCCTTGAGCGACTTCACGGCCATTTCCTTCATGTCGGCGATGTCGACGTTCAGGTAGGTGACGATCCCTCCCTCCACGACATTGCCGAGGTACTCCACGGTGAAGGTCTTCCCGACGGGGCTGGTCCTGCGCGGGTCGTGCACAAGACACACGTAATCCTGCAATGGCACCGACACGTACTTTTTATAGAAGGATTTCGGCGTCATGCCCTTCTTCCGGTGGAACTTCTTCTTGTCGTCCGTCCATTGCCAGTCGAAGCGCTCGGGCGGGTTTCCCAGGTGCACGCGGAGGATCGCGTATACATCGGCCAGGATCTTCTCCTTGGTCTTTCGGATGTCCGCGGCCGGATGTGACGCCCGGCTCATGTCCCGAAGCGTCTTTGCCCCGACGCGCAGCCGGCCGGTCAGCGCGTGGTTCATGCTGTTCGTCGACGATGAGCTCAGGGTCTCCGGCATGGCCGGTTTGGGCACGAGGCCGTACTTCAGCGCGATGTTCACGAACATGTTCCACTGGCCGCCGTCGTTCACGCAATTGCCAATGACCGTGACCACCGTGCGGTCGTCGATGTCACGGTCCGCGGTCTCGACCATCGCCTCCAGGAAGTAGTTGGCTTTCTCAAGCTTGTCCCAGAACATGAGCCAGTTCTGGCTGAACTCGAAGTTCTTCAGCTTCAGCTTTTTCACCAGGCCCGCGCGGAGGAGGTTCGTGGCCGCGAAGAGCCAGCAGCGTCCCGAGCTCTTCTGGTCGGTCGGGGTCCAGTCGTCCAGCCGGATGGAGAAATTGCGGTCGATGGACATCGCGATCCTCTGGTTCAGGGCGAGCTTCGCCGCATCGGATTCCGCCATCGCGTTCTGCCGCACCGTGTTCAGCGGCTCTTCTTCGAACCGCCGTGTCTGTTCCTCGACGAATCGTCTCGTCACTGCAGTGTCTGTCATTCATATCCTCCGTGAATCGTGGGGAGTGTAGGAAGGGTGCCGGCGGGGGTCAAGTCCGCTGCGCCCGAGGCGGGATCGGCGGGCGCAAGCTGGACAGAGAGCGTGGGGACGGAGTGATGCCGATCGACGCCGCCTTTTCGACGGTCGCCGATCGGCCGTGCCTCAGCGTGCGTCCTGCACGGATGACAGAAAGTGCAGCACGTCGTCGTTGAATTGCTGGGGATCCTGGATGAAAGAGAAGTGGCTGACCCGGGGCTGTAAGAGCAATCCCGCGCCAGGAATCTGCGCTGCCATGAATTCCGTGTTGTCCCTTTTGATCGCCTCGTCGTGGTCTGCGTCGACGATCCACGTCGGTACCTTGATGGAGCTCAGCTGCTCCTTTGTGAAATTGGGCTGGGTCTCCCACATCTTCGAGATCTGGTCCAGAAACGACTTGTACTCGGTCGGCGTGGCGGAGAGCTTCTCGTATTCCTTCGCCGCCCGATCAATGTAGGCATTGAACACGGGGCTCTGGCCTATGTCCGCGACACCACTCGGGTCCGAGTTGGCGGCAAAAGCAAAGAGCTTGGTCAGTCGCTCAGGGTGGTAGATGGCGATATCCAGGCCCAGGATCGCTCCATCACTCCAGCCGACGATGGCGGCCTTCGGAATCTTGAGGTAGTCCATGAGTGCAAGAACGTCGGACGCCATGAGATCGTACCCATAGGGCTGCTCATCACGGGTGCTGCGGCCATGGCCGCGGCTGTCCATGACAATGACCCTGTAGCGTTCAGACAAGGCACGCACCTGCAGGCCCCAGTAATTGGAGTTGGCCAGCCCCCCGTGCAGAAGGATGACCGGCACGCCTTTTCCGAACTCGGCGTACCAGATCTTGATCTTGTTGACAGGGGCGTAGCCGCTCTTTGCTGTGGCGGGAAGGGTGGGGGTCGACGGCAGAACCATCCAGGGATCCTCCGCGAATGCGCCGGCAACCAGTCCCAAGAACATCGCAAGAACCAACAGAAGACTCCGCTTGATCATAAAGAACCTCCACTTTTGCCATGCCACGGTCTCACAAGCAGTCGGAATCATGGCGCCTTTCTCTCGAAAGGCAAAATTGACTACTTAATTGATCGTTTCGGTAGTAATCATGTGTTCTCTCTGCAGGTTTGTCAAGGAGAGCGTGGAAAGCCCGCGGGCACGCGCGTGCGGGCGGTGGACCAGGCGAACGGCTGGACCGAGATGATCGTCTGGCGGAACTTCAGGGTCTTCGGCTGGATGAAGAGCTCCGACCTGCAGGTGCCTTCCTATGCGGATGCACCGCCGTAGCGGCGCAGGCCTGCGCGCCAGAACAGGCGTGCCGCGGTGAACAGCGCCGCGGCGAATAGCCACGCGCCGGCAAGGACCTGCCAGGTGAGGCGCCCCGCCAGGGCCTGCGCGGGGACAGTCACCGCAAAGGCCACAGGGACGATGAATGTCAGGGCAAAGCGCAGCCACCCGGGATAGATGCTCACGGGCCATCGCCCTGCCTCGTACATGCTCTGGAACACCATGAGGATGTTCTCCACGCGCACCAGCCAGAACGCGGAGGTGGCAAGGATCATCCAGAAGCTGTAGACGATCACTCCCCCGGCGATGAGGGCAGCGGCAAATCCTGCTGCGTGCAGCGCCCCCAAGCCTGAGCCGAGCCTGACCAGGGCGACCGCCAGCACGACGAGGCCGAGGCCGACGTCGGTGAGCTTCCAGATCTCCACGCGCTGGATGCTGGACAGGAGCTGGGCGTCCTCGGGTTTTACCAGGGTGAAATCCAGCGTGCCGTCGCGCACCGATTCGATGAGCTGCTCGAGGCTGGGCTGGATCACCAGCCGGATCGCGCCCCCGACAAGGAAGAACACGCCGACGAGCGCCAGGACCTGGTCCGGCGTCCAGCCGCCGAGCGTGGAGGTGTAGGAGAAGATGACGGCAAGACCGGCGATCGCCGTGCCGAGCTCAAGGAGAGACTCGAAGAGCTGCACGAAGAAGTTCGCCCGATAGGCAATCTCGCCCATCACACCGACCCTGAAGAATGTCCAGAGGAGCCGCAGGTACCTCATGCGCCCACCGCCGAATAGACGCGCACACCGGCGCGCCAGACCAGCCGCAGGAGGAGCAGGCAGACCAGTATCCATCCCGCCTGCACGCACAACCCTGTGAGCGCTTCGGTCCACCCGACCCGGCCGAGGAGGATCTCGACCGGGAAGCTCGTTGTCCATCGGAACGGAAGGATCGAGGCGGCCAGCCGCAGCGGGGCCGGAAGGAGCGAGAGCGGGGCCATCTGGCCGGAGAGGAACAGCGCTGCAATGAAGTACACCTGGTTGATTGCGCTCACGCGCGTGGTCCAGAAGGCTGCAAGGGCGAGCGTCCATTCCATGAGGAAACGCACGCCGAATGCCAGGAGGAGTGCCGGCAGGAATGCGGCGGCCGCCCACGGCTGGACCTGAAAAACCGGATGGAAGATCAACGCGAGGATCCCGGCAGCCGCAAGGATGAGGGGCAGCGTGATGATCTTCGAGGAGATGTTGTCGGCGAGATCCGAATGGATAGGGTGCACCGGCCTCAGAAGCGCGAAGGACAGGGAACCGTGCCGGACCCGGTATTCGTACTCGAACATGATCCAGGTGTAGGTAACGTGGTTGACGAGCATGAGCACAATGAAGTAGGCGGCAAACTGCGCGGCGTCGTAGCCGCCCACGCTCCCGCCGCTGGATCGGGAGACCGTGGTCCACACCACGAGGTACACAAGCGGGTCCAGTACGTGGCTGATCAGCCAGATCACCAGGGATGCGCGGTACTGCAGCATCATGGAAAGGGACGTCTTGAACTGCTGGGCGTACAGTCCTGCGAGGCCTCTCACGCCGTCCCCTGGGCGAACACCCTCTCGATCACCTCTTCGATGGGCGGGTCCTCCACCGTGAGGTCCACAACGGGAAGGTCGGCGAGCAGACGCTCGGTGACTCGCGCCGTCTGATCTTTCGCAACCCGCAGCGTGGCAAGTCCTTCCTCGCAGGAAACCACCTCGCCGTACGTGGTGAGGTCGGCCGTGCAGTCTTCCAGCCGCACAACGATGGTCTTGTGTGCGGTGAAGCGCTGCACGAGGGCGGCCAGCTCCCCGTCGAAGAGCAGCCGGCCGTGATGGATGACCAGCACGCGGCGGCACAGCGCCTCCACGTCCGCCATGTAGTGGCTGGTGAGAAGGATCGTGGCGCCGAAGCGCTGATTGTACTCGGCGAGGAAAGTCCGGATCCTGCGCTGCATGGTGACATCCAGCCCGATGGTGGGCTCGTCCAGGAAGACCACCCGCGGTCGGTGCAGGAGCGCCGCGGCGATCTCGCACTTCATCCGCTCGCCCAGGGAAAGGTTGCGCACGGGTTTGCCGAGAAGGGGCGCTAGCTCCAGGAGGGATGCCAGCTCCTCCAGGGTGCGCCGAAACTCCGGTCGTGGGATGCGGTAGATCGCCCGGTTCAACTCGAAGGAATCCGCGGCCGGGATGTCCCAGACCAGCTGGTTGCGCTGGCCCATGACGAGGGTGATCTGCCGCAGGAAATCCTTCTCGCGCCGGGACGGGGCGTGCCCCAGCACGGAGACCTCTCCTGCAGTCGGGTGCAGGAGCCCAGAAAGCATCTTCAGGGTCGTGGTCTTGCCCGCCCCGTTGGGTCCGAGGAACCCGACCACCTCGCCGGACGACAGGTCGAAAGAGATGCCGTCCACGGCGGCGATCTCGCTCGTGCGCCGGCGCATGAGGCTGCGCAGCGCGGCCGCCGCGCCTGCCTCCCGCTCGCTCACCACGTAGGTCTTGCGAAGCTCACGAACCCTGATGGCCGCCGCGTTGTCCACGTCGTGATGATACGCATTGACATCGGCGGAATCAATTTGCGATGATCGGCACACCTCCAAGGAGTCATCATGGAAAAGAACGAATCGCTCGCATATTGGGCCCTGCTCGGCCTGTCCCTGGCATTCAGCATCCTCGCGGTCGTCACGCTGATCCCCAACTTCGCCGCCTCGAAGCCGAACGTGCTGGGGTACCGGTCCGTCTGCAGCTTTTCGCCGGCTGCCACTGCGCTCTGCGGCCTGCTCGCGGGCGTCACCTGCACGCTTCGCAACCGCATTGTCTCGCGCCGCGCTTCGGCGATGCGCTACCGGCCGCTCTTCATCCCCGCGGGTGTCGGCATCATGCTCCTTGTTCTTGCGGCCGTATTCGGCATCCGGTTCGGCATCGCGCAGTCCCGGTTCGGGACGATCATCGCAAAGACCGCGGATCTGGCTCCGGCGGCTCCGGTATCGGCGCTGGCCGACGGCACTCGGAGCGCGACCTTCCAGGAAGATGAAGTTTCAGCGACGGTGGAGGTAACCGTGAAATCGGGGCAGATCGAATCGATGCGTCTCGTTTCGGGGAAGAATGTGGACGCGGCCCTGACGGACACGGTCTTTTCACGTGTCAGGGCCGCAGGCTCCACGGCTGTCGATGCCGTGAGCGGGGCCACGGCCTCCAGCAACGTGCTGTTGAAGGCCATTGCCGCTGCCGCGGGCGGTCCGTAGGCAGGCTCTATTTCGGAAGCTGCCCGAAGACCTTCGCAAACCAGCGGTGCACGCCGTGGATTGAGGTGACCGGCTCGGCGAACATCATGATGCACTTGCCCGAAACCGCCGCCATCCCGTGCTTGTCGCAGGCGGCCACGGCGGCATCGCTCTGAGCGCCGTGCTGGAGCCACACGCGCTTGATGCCCTGTGCGGCTGCGTCACGGACGACCTTCTCGCTCTGGGAGGGGGAAGTCACCACGAGCACTCCGCCCACCTTCTCGGGAAGTGCGGACAGGCTCGGGTAGCAGGGTTCGCCCCCGATGGACGTGGCGTGGGGATTCACCGCCAGGATCTTGTAGCCTTTCGACTGCAGCTCCTTCCTGATGCTCCCGCTGAAGGCCTTCTCGTCACGCGAAAGGCCGGCCATGGCGATGGTTTTCTGTGAGACAAACTCCTGGATGTCTTGTTTCGTGTTCATCTGCTGCTCCTTTGGATTGCCTCTCTATGTAACACCGCTCGGCCCTTCCCTGCTACCCCTCCGTGAAGGGATAGTGACCAAATGAACTCTTTTCGCTACCCTGATTGAACATGGCTCACCAGGAGTGTATACTTTCTTCGGGGGCTCGTATGATATCCCATGGAATTCCCCGTGGGGCAATTGCCGCACTCATGCTGCTCGCGGCGGCCGCCCTTTGTCATGCGCAGAACATCGACCTGAACAGCTACTACGCGTACCCCTGGTCGCTGGGATTCTCATTCGAGAACATCACGCCGTACGGCGGCACCCAGGTCCAGCCCAGCGTGTACTACGGGATATCGGGGAATGTCCGGATCCCGCTCCCCTTTGCTCCCATCTTTCAGCCCTTTGCCAAAGTGGGGTTCAACTCCTTCTCGGTCCTTGCAAGCTCCCCCGACGTGAAGTTCCAGAACAGCCAGATCTACGTCATGCCCGGGATCGGATGGGCGAACAGGTTCTCGAAGAACTTCGAGGTGGGCGTCGACCTGGGGGTCGGGTACGAGATGATCTATTTCCCCGACATCAACGTTCTCTCCGCCGGCGCCGCCGCGGCGCGTACCGACAACATCCTCGCATCGCTGGGCGTCCACGTGACGTTGAATCCTGCGTACAGCTTCAGCGTGGACGTCTCCCCGACCCTGACGTACCGTTACGCGTTCCAGCCGCTCACGCAGTTCAACGGTCTCAACTTCGGGATCGGCGCGACGTTGAACTACCGCTTCGGAGAGGATCCCGATGCGCCGAAGGCCTCGATCCGGAGCATCAGCTTCAGTGACGTCACCTTCCCGCCGCTGTACGCGGCAATGCAGAGCTACTACGCCAAGAACCCCTTTGCGAAGGTCCAGATCCGCAACGTTGAAAAATTCCCGATTACGGACGTGCAGATCTCCTTCTACCAGGCCGGCTACATGGACACCCCGACCAAGCTGAAGAGCATTGCCTCGCTGGATCCGGGAAAGACCGTCGAGATCCCCGTGGTCGCCTCGTTCAATGGCGAGGTGTTCAACACCAACGGTGACACCCCCTTGAACGGCGAGATCACGGTGGAATACAGCTCCCATAACCGGCCGGCAAATCAGACCCAGCCGGTCTCCTACACGCTCTACGACAGGACCTCTATCAGCTGGGACGATGACCGCAAGGAAGCGGCCTTCATCACGAAGGCGGACACGGCGCTGCGCAACTACGCGACATTCATCCGGCAGTCGGTGAAGGATCGCACCATCCCCGGTTACAGCGAGCCCGTGCAGACGGCGATGGCCGTCTACTACGCGCTGAAGGAGCTGGGCGTGATCTACCAGCTCGCACTCACCTCCTCCTTTGCCCAGGCGCAGGCGGATCCCCTGGTGGTGGACCACGTACATCTCCCGCGCGAGACGCTGCAGAGGAAAGCCGGTGACTGCAGCGATCTCACCGCCTTGTTCTGCGCGATCATGGAGTCCGTGGGAATCCCCACGGGATTCATCACGGTTCCCGGCCATATCTACCCCGTGTTCGGGACCAAGGTGCCCACAGCATCCTTCAGGGACCTGTACCCCGACAAATCGATGACCTTCGATGTGGACGGCGAGCTGTGGATCCCCGTGGAGACGACCATGGTGGGGACCGCCGATTTCCTCACCGCTTGGCGCAAGGGTGTGGAGGAGTGGCAGGCGCTGGAAAAGGATCCGAAGAACCGCGCGATCTTTTTTACCGCGAAGGCGCAGGAAGTCTTCCGCCCCGTCGGCTTGAAGGAGGAGGACCTCGGGCTTCAGTACGGGGATCCGAAAAAGATCGCGGACAACTTCCGGGACGTGGCGGACAAGGTCGTTGATTCGGTCATCGACAGCTACACGAAGGTCGCCATGGACAGCAATGCCAAGTCCGACTACAACAGGGTGGGGATCATTGCCGCACAGTACGGCCGGTGGGACCAGGCAACGAAGGCCCTGAACACGGCGCTCGCGCTGGACAGGAACTACCTCAGCGCGGAAGTGAACCTCGGCAACGTCTATTTCCTCCAGCAGGACTACCAGAATGCCCTGAAGGTGTTCCACCAGGCTCAAGACGCCATGGACGCCGACGGGCGGCAGGGTTCGTCCCTGTATGCCCGCATCCTCGTGAACATCTCCCGTTCGTACTACGAGCTGGAGGATTACGGTCAGGCTGCCTCCTACTACGACAAGGCGGCGGCGGTGGATGCGACCCTGGTCAACACCTACGGATACCTGAAGAGCGGGCAGGGGGGAGGCTCGGGCTCCCGCGCAGCCGAGGCTTCAGGGCCGCAGACCCTTTTCGCGGAAGGCGAGGAATAACGGCCCATGGGGCCCCGACGGGCCAAAAAGCCGCGTCCGTGGTTTCTTTTCGTCCTGCTGTCCCTGGCGACCGCGGCCCTCGTTCTTGTGATTGTCAAGGCCGCCGCACCGAAGCTTCCGGAAATCGTCCCCGTGATCGTTGCCATGCAGACTCCTGCGGTGCCGCCCGGTGCGCCGCCGCTTTCTCCTCTGCCGCCGACCCCGCAACGGCCAATCCCGCCATCGCCGACCTCCCCATCGAAGGCAGCCTCGAGGGAAGCGCCCGAAGCTCCACGCACAGCGCGCGTGCCACAGGCGGCGCCTTCCACGCCTCGACCCGACCTCATTTCCGTCCGCATCAATTCACCGTTTGACGGGAGCATCTACTATTCCCGAATCGATCTCAGGGGCGGCATCGGTTTTCCGGCAGGTTCCGATCCGCTTGCGCAATTCGAATCCCTCCGATGGAGTTTCAAGGGCACGGACCGGTCGGGCGGAATTTCCATGGCGCCGGATGGTTCGTACCACGCCGATGTGCCCACGGACGGCTTGACCTCGGCCCTCACGCTCGTCGTGACCGCCCGGCAGAAAGGCGGGAGCTCGTCCGAGGCGTCGATCAAGCTCGTCGATCGCGGCGCCGGGCCGTCAATCTCCATCCAGTCTCCCCCGGTCGCGAGCACCTACGGCTCCAAGGTGCGGGTCGCGGGGCAGGTGCGGGGTCCGGTGGAGCTGGCGGATCCGCTGGCAGAGGTGGCTTCCCTTTCTTGGTCCGTGGAGGGCACTCGACTCGGCGGGCCCTTGCCGTTCCGCACGGATGGGGAATTCGATTTCTCCTTTTCCACCGTCGGGCTGCACGGCACGATTGCGGTGCGCGTTCGCGGAACGGACAGGAACGGTCACCAAACTTTCTCCACGCTGAGGCTCTCCGACCGGACCACCGGTCCGGCATTGAGCCTCGAATCACCGACGGACAGATCCGCCTACGGCGCAACGGTCAGCGTGAAAGGACGCGCGGGGGACCCCGCCGACCCGTCCGGCTCGCCGGCTGAAGTGAGGTCAATTACCTGGCGCATTGTCGGACAAGAGTCCTTCTCGGGAACCGTTGCTCATGCGCGTGACGGGCGATTCTCCCTCAGCTTCCCGACGAAAGGCCTCAGCGGCACCCAGAAACTCGAGTTTCGGGCTGAAGACTTGAATGGACGCGCAAGCATCACCGTTGTTACACTCGTGCAGCCCGAGACCCCCGCGGTTCCGGTGACGCCGACGCCCCCGCAAGCACTCCCTGAGGCGGCGCCCGCCCCGCCTGCCGCTGCTCCTACCCCGCCTCCGGTAGCGCCAACTCCGACTGCAGCAGCGCCCGCACAGGCTCCTCCCGCCGCGGCTCCCGCAATCAGTCCTGCGCCGCCGGCCTCTGCGCCGCCCGCCGCCGCTCCCGTTCTCGCGCCCACTCACGAGGGCGGGCTTCCCATCGTCATCAGCGCTCCTGCCGAATGGGGCTACTACAGAGACATCACCGTGATCGAAGGGATGGTGGGAAGCGACGCCTCACCCGCCCGGTTGAAGTCCATGACCTACGAGATTGCAGGGCACTCCGATAAACAGGGCCGCGTGGTCACGGGAGAAGACGGGGCGTTCAAGTTTCCCCTGTACTTCTCCGACCTCTCAGGCGACGTTTCCGTGGTCCTCGTCGCCGAGGACTTGAAAGGAGGCGTGTCGCGGGCCTCCCTCTCGCTGCACGACGGCAGACTGAACCCGAAGATTTCGCTTGCTTCCCCGGCGAGCGGCGGATCGTACGGTTCTCTGATCCGCGTGGCGGGGACGGTGACCGATCCGTATGCTGGCAGCACGGGCATGGAAGGGATCGAGGCCGTGGGCTGGCTGCTGGCTCCGGTGACTTTCGCCAGGTCGTCGGCCCCGATCCGCGGAACCATTCCCCTTGGGCCGAGCGGCGCGTTCAGGTTCTCACTTCCCACGAACAACCTCTCCGGGCCGCAGGACCTGACCCTGACCGCAACTGGCCGCAGCGGCAACCGGGCCGACCTCACGATGCGGCTCTCTCAAGGCAACGGAGACCTGCCGTCGTTCAGTCTCGTTCCCGCGGATCGGACGCTCACTGTGAGCTGGGACCAGGCGGCGTTCGCGGTGCGCTACGACCTGTTCTGGGCCGCCGACGACACGCCGCCGGACAAGGCGAACTCGATGATGGACGTGCAGCCGCCCGTCACGCTCACGGGACTGGAAAACGGCACGCGGTATACCCTCCAGGTCAGGGCGACTTTCGATGACGGCAGCACCGGCTTGTCTTCCATGGAGCGCTTCATCCCCCTCTCTCCCCAGACGCTTGCGCCGCTCGTGACGGGCGACTACATGCAGATCCATCTCTCCTGGAAGGGGATCATCGGCTCCGACAGCTTCGACGTGTGGCGCTCCGTGAAGGGAGCCGATGGCTACAAGAAGATCGTCTCGGCGCTTTCGTCGACATCCTATGTCGACAGCAGCGTGGAGTTCGGCAGGGACTATCTCTATACGATTTCTCCCGCCACGGCGCTCGCGCCCATGAGCGCGCCGGGCACCGGGAGGAGCCTGGCGTTCCCGGCAGAGAAACTCGTCCTCATCGGCTCCGCGGCAGTCACCGACGCGCGTCGCGTCACGGTGAGTGGCGGATATGCGTTCGTCGCCTCAGGGGCCCAGGGCGTGCGGGTGATCGACGTGTCCACGCCCACGGGCCCGGCGAAGGTCGGGGAGATCGACACCACCGATGCCTGGGACGTCGCGGTGCGCGGCAGCTACGCGTACGTCGCTGACGGGGACTCGGGACTTCGGGTGCTGGACGTGTCCGCTCCGCGGGAACCTCTTCTCATCGGGTCCCGAAAGACGACCGACGCGCGCGCGGTCGTGCTTTCAGGCAATTATGCGTACGTTGCGGATGGAGACAAAGGGCTGAAGGTAATCGACATCAGCAATGCGCGCAGCCTTCCCCGTGTGGGCCAGGTGGACACGGTCAACGCCCTCGGGCTTGCGCTGCAGGAAAGCCGCCTCTTCCTGGCGGACGGCTCTGGTGGGCTGAAGATTTTCGACGTCACGCGAGGCGGTTCCGCCCCCGCTCTCATCGGATCCCTTGCGACTACCGATGCGCGTCAGGTGTCCGTCCAGGGAGGGCTCGCCGTGGTAGCCGACGGCGCTGCAGGGCTGCGCGTCGTGGACGTGAGCAACCCGTCGAAGCCAGTGCTTCTGGCCACTTTCGACTCCGGCATGGCGGCGTCAGTCGCGATCGATGCCGGCTTCGCCTACGTTGCCGACGGAAAATCGGGGATCAAGGCGGTGAACCTGGAAGATCCCACGCGGCCGTCGCTCTTCGCCTCCCAGTCGGCTCCCGGTGCCTCCGGCATCAGTGTTGCGGACCGACTTGCGTACGTCGCGGACGAGGCCGGCCTTGACCTCGTCCGTGTGCAGATCCAGGGCAGGTCGTTCCGGGTTGCCGCGTGCGACACGGCCGGCAAGGCTTTTGACGTGTCAGTGTCCGGCGACTGGGCATACATCGCCTCTCATGCACAGGGACTGCGGATGGTGAACGTGAGCGATCCCGCGAATGTCACGAATGCGTCGCTCTCCGCGTCCATAGAGACCCGGTTCGCCGAGTCGGTCTCTGTCCAGGACCACTTCGCCTACGTCGCGGACGGCCCCAACGGCGTGCGGATCCTCGACGTCGCACCGGTGTTGGCCCGCGCAACCGGCGCCGTTCCCGCCGAGGTGGGAGCCTACCGGCCCGGCGGCTTGGTGCGCCGGGTTGTTCCCGCCGGGAAATATCTCTACGTCGCGGCAGGGGACCGGGGAGTCCTCATACTGGACGTGAGCACGCCTTCCGCGCCGGTACCGGTTTCTTCCGTGCGGAGCACTGACGCCGTCGATATAGCGCTGCACGGCAACTGGGCGTTCGTGGCGGATGGGGCGGGCGGGATAAAGATCCTGGATGTCACCGACCCGGCGAACCCGGTTGCGCTGCCGGCAGGAATCCGCGGCAGCGTGCGGCGCCTGGCTCTCACCGGAAACCTGCTCGTGGCGGCCGGTGACACCGGTGTGAGCATTATCGACGTATCCGATCCGAGTTCCCCGAAGATGCAGGGCCGCTACGAAACGAACACCGCGCAAGCTGTCGCGGCAGACGGAGGTTACGCCTACGTCGCCGAAGGCTACCGCGGCCTCACGGTTCTGGACCTTTCAAGACCGGCACGGCCTGTCGTGGTCAGCTCGTGCGACAATGTCTTTGCCGTCGGCGTTGCGATCAAGGGCGATTTCGCTGTAGTAGTGGATTCGGTCGGCATGCGGGTGATCAGGATTTTGATTCCCGCGTGGCTCGCGCACTAGGCGCTTACTTTCCGCCGCGCTGCCTCACAAACCTCAGTGCCATCCATGCACCTGCTGTGGCAAGGCCCGCCGCGAGGATGCCCAGTCCCAGGATCCACCATGCAGGGAGCACACCGGAGCCCTGCGGAGCGACGGCTGCATTCACCATCGATCCCTGAGATGAGGCAACTGTGGGCAGGCTCCGGGTGGTTCCTGGGACCTGGACGTCCGGAGTATTCGAGGCGGCAGGGGCAGGAGCGACCGCGACGACCTGCGGAGCTTCGCTCCGGCTCAGGGTGTCGATGGGCGCCCGGGATTCCGGTGTGGGGGTCTGAACGTCAGCGGTCAGGATGGGCTCGTAGAACTGGGTGCGCGGCACCTGGGCCGGGTGTTCAGCGCTCACAGGGACCGGCTGTGCAGTCACCGGAGCAGCGGCTGCGGGAGACGCTTGGCTGGAACGATCACCGAGGATCGATGTCTGGATCCAGCTTCTCACCTCCGACACGAGCGAAGATGCACTCCGCCGAGCAGAGCTCACGGTCTGAGGTGCCCCGAACATCCGGAGGAGCTTGCCGGCGGTGCCCGTCCCCGTGGTGTTTCCCGGGTTCATGTTCCCCACGGCATCGTAGATCTGACTAGCGGCAGTGGTCACGACGATCTGGTCGACGTTCGCTACCGGCGTGCCACCGGTCCATGTCACGTTGTTGTAGACGACAGTGTCGGGTCCTGTTTGGTTCGGGCTCCCCGAGAGGGAACCCGTGATGTTGCCGGGCGGTGCCTGGTCCACTATGGAGCTTATGCTGGCGTTCACCAGGTTCCCCGTGCCGTTGGGATTTTTGAAGACGGCTTCGGTGAAAACCACGGTCATCTGGCTGCTGTCCGTGTTGAAGTTGATGGAATAGATGATGGGAACATGCGCGTCGATGCTGGGGGTGGTGCCGGGTGTGTCGCTCCATGTGGCGCTGGCGTTTCCCGCCGGGTCCCTCACCACGACGTGCACGGGCACGCTATTGGCCAACTGGTCCTGGTTGTTCTGCACGATGGTGTACTGGGCGGTGTAGTTGTTGCCCGAGGTGTTGGTGAAGCCGGTGGTCTGCACCCCGTTGACCAGCACGTCGCCGGTGTTGGCGTGCAGCCCGGACTCTCCGGCAGTGATGTTGACCTGCAGCACACCGTCGATCTTCAGCGTGCCGGTGTCGGGAGTGAAGCTGACGGAGCTGATGGAGGGCGGCACGGTGTCCACCCCGGGGGTGTTGGTGGGGGACATGGTGTAGAGAGTGCTTGAGTTGAGCGCTTGGTCGGTGAGG
>Ga0315279_10005681_pt1 | contig 16024 bp, 25 predicted proteins | sample YL17G06_20_MG_FD_203694 | JGI IMG/M metagenome (GOLD analysis project Ga0315279, IMG submission 203694) | Sediment microbial communities from Yellowstone Lake, YNP, Wyoming, USA - YL17G06_20 | ecosystem: Environmental > Aquatic > Freshwater > Lake > Sediment | place: USA: Wyoming | collected...
GCCGATGACATCACCATAGCCGGACTTGCGCCAGGCGAAACTAATGACTGCGCGAACGTGGGAACTGGCGCCGGCCTGGTATACCGCGATAAAACCGGAGTGACGCTTAACCTGAAAACGATTAAGGCCGGTTACGGGGTAGCGGTCACGAATAACGCAAACGATGTTACGCTTGAGCATATTGTAGGCTTTGCGGACTTGACGGATGCGGCAACCATTCTAGTCGACGCGGCGCTAGGCCCTAAATTCCGCGTAACGCTCGGCGGCAATCGTACAATGGATAATCCCTCTAATTTTCAAACAGGAAGAATGTTGCTTTTCAGGATTAAGCAGGATTCAACCGGGGGGCGCTTGATAACTTGGGATTCACATTATTGGTTTTCTTCTGACTTGCCTGTACCGGTTTTATCTACCTCGCCGGGTAGCTGGGATTATCTAGGGTTCATTTACAATGAGGCCGGGCATTGGGATTTCATCTCTTTAGTACGGGGAATTTGGCTTTAAAAAGGGGCTTGTATGCTTTTTTACATTGCGGCAAAAAAGGCTGATAAAACGATAGTGGAAAGCGGTTTCCGCTCTAGCTTTAACCTAACCGATTTCCGCGCGGCGCTTGCCGCGAACTATGGCGGCGTACCGGCTGATTATTATGTATTTTCAACCGATGAAACGGATGCGCGCGCGCAACGCGCAAAAAAAGGGGATGAATTATCTCCCGTATGGGCGGGCGCTGCAATGGATGAAATTTCCGACATAGAATTTAGCAAGGAAGATGCAAAACCGATTTTACGCCTTGCGATCGATAAAATATCAATGATGGCCGATGGAATTGATAAGGTGGTAGTGACGGCAAGTATTTTGTTACCTGATAAATCCGCAATAGATAATACGTTCGAGGGAAGTATTGATATCCCTTGTATATCTCCGCTCGGAGCGATCAAAGCGCGGTTTCAATTTTTGGAAGGGGAAGCGCGGCGGGAAATTTCGTCCGATATTCCGGGGCCGTGGGCTTTTTCAAATGGGAAAATAAGCGGCTTTCGCGTCGATAATTCGATATCCTTTGATTCAATTTACTAAAAATGGCAGCAATAAAATTGGTACAATCCGGCACTATCTCATTTTTGGCGGCCGATAGCACCAAAACGGCAACCATTACCGCAATTGTTACAAGTAAATCAATTCTGTTTTTTACATTATCGGGAAATACGTCGTCAGAGTCGCGCGACAATATTGTGCGTGGAGAAATCACCAATTCAACTACACTTAGCTTTATTCGCAATTATGCAAGAAACACGGTTCAGGTTGAATGGTTTTTAGTTGAATTTATTTCCGGGGTATCTTCACAGCAGGGATATCAGGCTAGTCTAGGCGCCACGGTTAATGTAACAATTACATCTGTCAATACAAGTAAATCATGGTCGTGCCTTTCGCAGGACGATGATTCATTTGGCTTTAATGATGCGGGAATAATCAGCCATTATATTAGTTCCGCAACGAATTTAAGAATGCAACATAGTTCAGCTTGCCCGCCGTTATGTAATGTAACATGGCAGGTGATCGAATTAGAAAATGCGTCGGTACAACAAGTATCGAAAGCACTTGGCGCGGGCGATACTTCCGCAACGTCAACAATTACATCGGTTACAACCGGAAAAACATTTTTGCGCTTTTCATATCGTGCCGATTCATCGACAAGCTCAAATGAACCGCGTTACTGCTGGATTTGCGATTTAACAAACAGTACAACAATAACCTATAGTCGGGATACTAGCAATCAGGCGTATGATGCAATAACCTATGTCATTTCTATTGCTGGCGCGGTTTCAGTTCAGCGCGGGAAAAAATCGTTTGCAATTGGCGATACATCATTGACGGGAACAATAACGGCGGTAGCGCTAGCGCGGACGCATGTACACTCTCTGAATTTTGAGGGAATTGTCTTGAATAGCAATGACGACGGTGATAGTTACTACGCGGACATAGCCGGAATAAAAATTAAATTCAATTCCACTACACAACTGTCTTTTATTAGGAATACAAGCGGGTACACGGCCACAGCTTCATGGGAAGCGGTTGAATGGCCTATGCGAGTATTCGATTTTGCGCCTTTTTTCATGTAACATAAAACCATAAGCAAGGGGCACGTATGGAAAAGCAAAAAAACAAGATTCACTTCGCGGCGTTGTATTGTATCGATTTTGATTTTCCCATGGCCGAGCAATGGGCAAACCATTACCGGGCTTTTGATTTCGATAGTTATAAAATATTCTTGCATACTAATTCCGGCGATATTAAAAAAATGGAATTGGCGCTTGCTTTTTTCAAAAAAAAGGGCTTTCATGTTGAGCAGGCAATCGGAAAATTCAAAGATGGGGCTTTGCGGGAGACATATCTTAATCAATACGCCGAAACGCTTGACGATAACGATTATCTTGTAACTGCCGATAGCGACGAATTGCAGGTATGGCCGATACCGGGGCCGGAAATCAGGGAACAAATAACCGGAAATGATATCGTATTAGGAAATCTGATAGATCGGTATTCATTCACCTTGCGCGCGATATCCGAAGCTTCCCTATTGAGTCAATTCCCACTTGAGGGTATCGTTGAACATCAAATTTTATTCCGTTTGCGGGAAGAGCAGCGAAACGAATGGCCATTACAGCGCCGTACTAAAATAGTCGCGGCCCGCGCTGATTTCCCCGTACAGTATAGCGGTTCCCATGGCGTATCGATTGAATCTGAAAACGTGCGGGCCTTTTCGGGCATTACGGTATATCATTTTTGCTGGCATGAAAACGCGGAGGCGAAATTAAAGACTAAGAGCTATTATCCGCAATGGACAATAGACGAAATCAACCGATTTTTCGGAAGGTGGTGATTATGGAAGGCCGATACATGAAGAGAAAAACCTTTCTTAAGGCGGCAGAGCCTTTGATCGTGCTTATTATCGGGGAAGGTTTGCCGTCGATTCCCGGATTGACAATTGATCGTGATGCGTCGTATAAAATCGGAACTGCGGTATTTTGCTTTTATCAAGGCTTTCGGAACTGGTTAAAAAACCATAAAAAGCGTGGTGTATAATGGCGCTTTCTATTCAGCGATACGCGATTGCGGAAACCGCAGCGGGCGCGCTGCAAACGCTTACGGGAGTGCAGCCGAAAGTTGAACACGGCCCGCAGTATTCGCGCGTGTATTATTCCCCGGACAAAGAGCAAAAAGTACAGTCATGGCTTGAAGCGCAATTAAGGCCGCAGCCACCTGGGGAGGTGCGCATAGAGCTTGACCGCGTAATATTAAATACGGCACTAAAAAAAGCCTTGCCCTATGCGGTTGCTTTGCTTGCCGGGGGGTTTTTCTTGGGTAAGGTGCTAAAATGAAAAACCTTTCTTCTGCGGAAAATTACGCGCTTGGGGAGCTTGCAAACGCTTTAAAGATTCCCCGCGATGCGCTTTATACGCTTATCAATTTTGAAAGCGGGTTTAATCCCGAAGCGCGCAATCCATACACCGGGGCGCGGGGCTTAATTCAATTTATGCCCGCGACGGCGCGCGCAATTGGCTTTGCTTCCGCTGATGAATTGATAAAAAAAAATCCGCGTATAGTCGATCAATTGAAAATAGACGGGCCGGTTTATAAATACCTGAAAATGTTTTCACCATTTACAAGCGAATATGATTTATTCATGGCGGTATTTTATCCGAAAGCCCGGCGCATGAATCCGCTTGCGCCCTTTCCGGCAAACATACAGAAAGTCAATCCGGGTATCATTACTCCATGGGATTATGTACGAAAGGCTTATCTTCATTCGATGAAAGAGCTTCCGGCAGTGCCGATAATTGCCGGGGCCGGGGCCGGGCTTTTAATTGTTGGCTTAATTATCGCTTATTTGCTTTATCGCAAGGGCGTTTTTAATATCTAAACTTAACGAAAGGGGCGCACTATGAAACGGGAAAGGGAAAAGGAAAGAATCGAACCGGAAGATCGTGACATAAAGCCATCTGTTGCCGTAGAAGAAACGGACGATATCCGCGATTTCGCCGGATACGACGCAACATTACGGCAATGGCTTTCTGAAGAGGATTTATCCGATAGAGCGTATAAAGCGACGCTTTATAAATACGATAATCTGAATAAGTCTAAGCAATGGATTATCGGAGAGTGGAGCAATGAGATTCTATCGGCGCATGATGTGGGGATGCAATATGGCTCTGGAGAGTATCGGTATCTTCTAACCTTCCCTCCGAAAAATGGAAAGGTCGGAAAGATAAAAGCTTTCAAGTTCAATATCCATTGCGTCTATGATGAATACCGCAAAAAGGCGGGCATAACGTCCGATGCGGCCCCGGCCCCGGTTCCGGCGCAACGCGGCGCGCTAGACGGTATCGATACCATACGGGCCTTGATTGAAGCATTAAAGCCAATACTTCCGGCGCAAAATGCGCCATCTTTTGATCCCGGCCAAATGCTGATGAATCAATATTCAATGATGAGCAAGGTACTAGAAAAAAACCTCATGGAACAAATTTCTATACAAAAGAGAATTGCCGAAAGGTTCCAAGACGATCAAGATGATACCGAAACCGAAGGGGGCGCGCCGATGGACGTACAACCGCAGGCACAACCGCAGGCCGGAATATGGGAGCAAATAAAGCCGTATGTCGATATCTTGTTGCCGCAATTGCTCGGCAATCCCGTACAAGCGCAAGCGGCGGCGGCGGCGGTCAAGGCAATTCCGCAATTCCGCGATTTTGTCAACAATGCGGAAGATTTCGCAAAGTTTATTAAGGAAGCGGAAGATAAAATCGGCGCTGATAAAGTGCAAACAGTATTGAAGCGGTTACGCCTGAAAAAACCTTAACGCGAATAAAGCGCCCGAAAGGGTGCGCCCCGGCGTGCCGGTTGTAGCTCTTCGGAGTTCCCGGCGCGCCTTAAAATGAAAAGGGCCGCTTCGAGAAAAGCGGCCCCGCACAAGAGAGAATTGCGCAAAGAGCAACATGCCGGGCAAGCCTTTAAAATGCCGCGTCATGCCATTGCCTTAATTATACAACCGGGCAAGCCGGAGAGTCAAGTCATGCAATCTTTTATCGACAAATTAGAAAAAACCGCTTCCCTTAATCGATGGAAGCACCAAATCTATAGGTACATCACAAGCGGAGATTATCTCCGCGGGCATTCAATTTTCAGCGTGCCGTACACTAAAAACGAAATAAGGGAAAAGCTGTCGAAATATTATTATTGTGCGCATACGGCTGAATTGCGCAGCTATGAAAGCAAACCAGAGCCGGTTTTACATACGGCGAACTATTGCCAATATCCCGATATTTGCCCGGTATGCGCGGCCCGCGCACAGTCGCGGGCGCTTGCTCAGTATGCGGCCCCGATTAAGACGGCAGCGCGGGCGCATAGATACGCGTATCTCCTCACGGCAACTATAAGCGACGGCCCGCAGCTTAAAGAGCGCCTGAACGTCCTGCGGGATGCGTGGCGGCGTATGCGCCGGGCCGGGCAAGTGCGCCGGAAGCGGGCCGGGGATACCGTAACCTTGCGTCGGTCACGCGGGGAGCTTGGAAAAATGGCTGCCGGTATCGCAAAAATAGAGGTTCACCGGGGGGCCGGTTCCGACTTATGGCACCCCCACCTTCACGTATTGATATTTTCGGACGAACCGCTTGATTATGCCGCTCACGACGCTTCCGGGGCTTCACGGCTGACGATCAACCGGGGGGGGGTGGACAAGGCCGCTTCCCCGCTTTCGGCGCAATGGCACGCCGCAACGCGGGGCGAGGGGATAAATATCGACTGTAGGCCGCTGTATGGAGTTCCCCGGTTCCGGCGCGGTATGAGCAGCGAAGAACGGCGGCAAGTGGCGGCGCTTCTGCGGGCCGTAAAAGACGGCAAGGCGCTTTCGCCGGAAGATTCCATTTTCAAGCAATCAATCGAAGTGCTTAAATATTCAACTAAGTTTAATTGCTTCCGTGACGGCAAGCCGAACTATTCTCCGCAGGATTATCTAGAGATACTTTACTGTATGGCGGGCCGCAGGCGGCGCAACGTATACGGGGAGTTCCGGCGCGCCGGAGAACTAAAATACGCGGAACCGGAAACGGAAACGCCCAGAAGCATACACTATGCTATATACAATGTAAACTTATCATGTTATAAAGACGTAATTGACGGAAAAAATAAATCGCAATTGTTTTTAGAATCTGAAAAAATACGGGCCGGATGGATGGCGCGAATACAAGGCCGATATCGGGCCGCGAAAAATCGTATACTCAATAACCGCGAACTATGGGCGCAATGCACAATCACAACCGGCCCGGAAGTTGAATTGCTTATTGACAATCTACGGCAACGCTTCCGCGATATCATACGGCGATACCTTCCAACGCTTCCCGCGTTTTCCCCGCAACAAATAGATTTCGAGCTAACCGGCGCAACGCTTGCCGGGGCCGGGTAGCGGCCCGGCCCTTCGAGAGCGGCCCGGCCCGCAGCCTGCAGGACGAAAAAGCAATAAAACACTATTTCGCCGGAAAGTCGATCGCCTTTTCCGTCGATCGCAGCGCCGTCGATCGCAGCTCCCGCCCGCCCTTCGAGCGCGCCCCGGCCCCGGTTCCCGGCCCGCTCGAAGCGGGCCGCCCGGCGCTTCGCCGGTTTATCTTGATAATTAGCCGTCTATTGTCACAGCTATTTAATATTCATTTAATTAGTGATACTTATTGACACCTTTAAATGCAATGATGTATAATTAAGTAAAACAGGGAAGGGAGGTGATTAAAAATGGAAAAGACGCTTAATGATTGCCGGACTGAAAAAAAAATGCTCGATGCATGCCTTTCATCGATAACAAAAATCCTTGAAAATAACGGTTTTTTTATAAAGCAAAATCGGCGGGAGCTTTGCCCGTTTGCTAGAAATCTTGCTGATGCATGTATGGATATCGAAACGGCGCTTTTTTATCTTCGCGGTGATGAAGATAGAATTGAGCAAGCCGGGGAGTGTAGGCTTGCCGATTTCGGGGAAATCGTATACGTACATGATGACGATGGAAGAATAAGGATAGTAAGAAACGGAATTGAGGGCGGCGTATACGTCAATTATTGCGGCGGGTGCGGGAAGAAGAGTAGCAAGCCGATAGAGCAAATATAAACCATAACAACGGGTAAAATGGCGGCATTGGAAACGCCGCATATTTGCCGCGTTGGCTGCAATTGCCTGCGAGAGCGATTTTGTAGGCGGCGGCCAAGAAAGGGGTTTTATGCGAGCAAATGATTTGGTATCGTGGGTTAAAGAGCAGTATGAGCTTCAGGTTGTGCATCGGCCAGATGTAAATGTCCACAAGCGAACGTTGCATGAGGTATGGACTCAGGTGGCTAAACAGGCTGAAGTGTGGGCCGCCGCAGAACTGGCGGATTCGCAGGCAACAACAGCCAACAGCCGCTATGCGACGGCGCTCTCCGTTTTAAAGGAGTATGGTTGTGTTGAGGATGTTCAGTACCAGGACGAACGTACTTTTGAGTCGTGGCTAAATGAGCGCCTTCATTCGGCCAAAGCGCCGAACGACGCATAACGGCAAACGTTGTTAATAATAAATAAAACCTTGAAAGGGGCGCACAATGGAAGAGAAAAAAGAGGAAAAAAAATACATTTATTTCCGGGGTGCTTTCATGTTTGAAACCGCAGCGGGCGCGCGAAATTTGGATGATACCGCTTTCCCCGGCGGGCGTTTGCAGTGGCATGACTTATCCGCTGCGGTAAAGGCGCTTGAAGGGTATATAAAGCATGATGTTCCGGGGCCGTCAATAAATGAAACGCGGCAGGCGCTAAATGCATTAGATCACCTTGCGGTATTGTATCGGGCGTTTCCGACAATTGACGCGGCAGAAGAATTTATAAACGCGGAAGATAAAAAAATGGAAGGGGTAAAAAAATGAAAATAGTGCCGCTCAAAAAATATCTTTGCACCGTTTGCGGGAAGCAAATCGAAAGAACATTAGCGTATTTTCCCGCTTTTGTTCTGGTAGATTTATTTACCGGGGGGAATATGCGGGGAAAAACCTTTTATTTTTGCCGAAAATACGCCGGGTATATTCCTATAAGCCTGAAAAGGATTTTAGGAAAATATACCGGGGGAAAGTTCAAAATCGTTTTTAAATGGTTTCCTGCGGTAGAGAAAGGAAGGGCAAGATGATTATAGATATTTTGCTTATTATAGTTTCCCTTTTCGTTTTAGCGGCGCTCATTATTTGCCTTGCCGAATTGCACTACAGGCGGCTTGCGCTTATAAGGGATAAACGGCTATTGACCGATAGCGCAACGCTGCTATATAATCAGGCAGTGCATAATGTAAAGAACTGGCATGACATAAGAGATGCGCGCTGGAAAGTGCACGATGATGGCGCATGGCTCATATATTTGCAGCATTCCCCGGAAATGTCGGTTTTAAGGCATAACTATGAAGAATTGATAACCGAAATCGAAGAGCTATGAAGCCGCAGCAGCTATACATTTTCAACCGAAAAGGGCGGCGCAGTCTTTGCATTGTCAATATTGACAATATCAAGTTTTGCATATCTGATAGCGCCTTGCCGGATAAATGGACGTTATATTTCAGCGGGGCCGATTGCCTTGATATATGGGCGACGGCCCCGCAGCTTAAAAGCTATCTAAGATCGACATGGCTTTCAGCCCGTTATGCGGAAGATAGCCGAACGGTTTTTCTCAATTCCCGCCTTATCACTTGCGCCGGTCACGCTTCGGATTTAATACCGGGTTATGATTCCGGGGAAAGCGAAAAGCGCAATAGTATCGCCGTCTATTTCGCGGACGGCGCATTCATATTGATTGACATACAATATGCCGAAATATTCAAGGCACTAAAAAATCTTGAAAGGGGAACCGCTATATATGAACAAAAAAGGAAGGCCGCGAAGGTCAAGCCCGGTACATTCAATGAAAATAACCGTATCGGAACTTGAATTTCAGGATTTAAAAGCGGTTGCGGCCCGCTTTGGTTTAATGACTACGACGTATTCAAAACTATGTATTTTCAAGGGTCACGCGCGGGCTTGCGTGTACGGGCTGGAAAATCCGAAAGTACAACAGTTTTCCTTATTTTTAACGGAAGGGAAAAAATGAATTGCCGGAAATGTGAAAACAATATCGGCGTTAATCCATACCGGCGCTTGATCGGATTGCGCCGCGTATGGATAGAAGAGGACAAGCGCAAAACGATTGAACCATTTTACGGGCCGGAAGAATGTTTGTGCTATGAGCATTTAGTGGCCGCGTTACGGCGGGATAAAGCGCAACGCGCCCCGCTTAAGGTTTTTGAATGAATCTTGACCACTTTATTTATCGGCGGGCGCTCGGCATGATTGAAAAAAAACTAGTCGAGCGCCTTAATTCCCCGCAGGCCGAAAAGATATTTTTAGATATTTTCAATTCAGGATTGCGCCTGAATATCAATACGGCCCGTAAATTGATTTTAAGCGAAGCAATTGACATAATACGGGAAAGCGCAGGGAAGGGGCCGCGAAGGAAAAAGCCCGGCGCATAGCCTTATACCATTTAAAAAGCATACCGGCAAAAAATTCCTCTTTTCCCCTTGATTGCCGCAGGCGCTTGAATTATAATCATGTTATGATCGTTAAGCGAGAGCGCCTATACTCCAAAAATCAAACCGGGCGGCGTATGTATTGGCTTGCCCGGCGCTTTTCCGGCGATATCTCAAAAGCCCTTATCCGGCGCAATGGCCGCGTACAAAAGCTGACTGATTTATCTTTGGGGGAAGTATACGACGTTGTAAGGTCAATCCCGTATCGGCGCGATGATAAGCCGGTTGAAGTTGTGGCGCGCCCGCTTCATATCTTAGCCGGGGCCGGTTCCGGGGCCGATTGCAAAAAAAAATCAATTATCCTTGGGGCTTGGCTTCACGAAACGAACAAAAGCCGGGCCGAACCGATACGCTGGCGCTTTGTCGGAGTATCTTCCCTTCGATCAAGAAGGATTCATCACGTTTTACCGCAAATCAAGATTGACGGCGAATATAAAAACGTCGATGCTACATATCCGAAAAACAAGATTTTTGATCGGAAAAAATATACCGCAATGGAGGTGCTATAATGAGCGCGGAACTAGTTACACTTATGGGCGGCGAAACGGTTGACATAGTTGATGGGGAAGCGGTAGAGCTTGAAAGAATGGGCTTTTTCCCGCTTATCCCTATTGCAATGGCCGCAGCGCCGTTTATAAAAAAGGGCGCAAAGGCGCTTGCAAAACGGATAGAGAAAAAAACCGGAAAGAAAATATCTAAGGTCGCGGTATCTCCGGCGGTCACGGTTCCGACAATCGTTCCCGCTTCACAAGTGGCGGCGGGGCCGAGTATCAACCTGAAAAATCCGGTTGTGATCGGCGGCGCGGTTGCGGCGGTTGCGCTTGTTTTATTCCTTTCGATGAAAAGGCGGTAATATGGCTCTTGTAAATCTTTCCGGGCCTGAATTAATGGGCGCGAAAAAAAGAGCGCCCTCGAAGCGGCGGCATATCACGCGGGCGCAAGTTTCAAGCGCCGTAAGAAGCGCGGCCCTTTTCCCGATTGCGCCGATTTCGCCATTTTTCCCCATCCCTTCATTCATGCAAAAGCGCATAAAACGGATATTTACAATTCCGAAAAAGCGCCGCAAGCGCGCCCCGGCCAGGCCCGCATACGGCCCGGCCCCGGCCCCGGCAGCGATGGCACCGGCCCCGGCAGCGATGGCACCGGCCCCGGAGGTTACGGCAGCGGAAGCGCGGGCAATGTTCCCGGCCCCTAGCGCGGCCCCGGAAGAAAGGGAAGCAATGCCGCAGGAACAAACGGAAGCGCAAGCGCCGGAACCATCCGAAACCGAAAGCCCGGAACCGGTCGAAGTAACGGAAGCGGAACCGGTCGAAGAGAACGTGCCGGAAGGGGAAACGGTTGACGGGTATCTAATGGGGGCCGATACGGTCGCGCAAAAAAAGAGCCTTACATACTATCTGAAGGAAACCGCGAAAGCGCCAATTAAGGGGCTTTCTTATGCGATATCAACCCCGATTAAGGCTATAGTTTCATCGGTCACGGAACCGCTACATAAAGACGTTCTCAAGCCGGTTGCGGCCCCGTTGACAATTGCCCTTGCAATTGCGATACTTGGAGGGGGCGCGTATCTTTATCTTTCGCAGAAAAAAGCGGGCCGAATATGAAACGCCGAAAGCCGCCTAAAAAGTGGTTTTATCGTGCCGTAAAAGCGGTCAAGCGATATATGCCGGATATCAAGGAACCGGCGCGCTTTGTATCGTGGTTATGGTATCACCGCTTGAAACCGGCAACGCGGCGGGCGGCAATGGCCGGTCCGCTCAAGGTTGATATTAATATTGATTCGCATAATGCCGGGGCGCTGGCAAAGCAATTTCAGAAATTTTCGGAGAAATGTATGGGCGGGAAAAAAATAAGGGGGTTGAAAATGGCCGGAAATGTATATACCGCTTATGACGGCAATTTTTATCATGTTTGGGAGTCAAATTTCCCTTCACAAACAGGCGTAATTAGAACGCCTTATTCGCAAGATGCCTTTAACCATAAAAAGTATAAAACAGAAAGAGAAGCGAAAGGCGATATTAATAAAAGAATAAAACTGCAAAAAAAATTTTCCGGCAAATGCGCCGGGGGAGCTATGAAAAAACGCAAACACAAAAAAACGCGGCGCGCCGTCGCGGGAAAAGCCCGGAAGGGAAAAGCTCGCAGCAAGCGCGGCCCGGTTCAAATAATCATTAATGAAAGGGGTTACGGTATGGGTAAGAAACGGGGAAAGAAACGGGGCCGCAGGATGCACGGCGAAGCGGGCTTTGAGGGCCGCAAGCGGGGCCGCAGGCGGGGCCGCTTCATGGGTGGTAAGGTATCAACGCGGTCGATCATAGGCAACGCGGGAAACGCACTGGCGGGCGTGGCCGGGGCCGTGGGCGGGGCAATGCTAGGAAACGCAATCCCGGCGAAAGATGCGCGTATCAAGGCGGCGGTTCCGCTCGTTGCGGGTATCGTGCTTTCTGGTATGATCTCAAATCCACTTTTTCGCTCAATCCTTATCGGCGTATCAATCGGCGGCGGGCTTTCGCTTGTGCGGCAGCTTGCGCCCCAGATACCTATGCTTGCCGGGGCCGATGATACGGTATTGCTTCTCCCGGAACGGCCCGCAGGGGAAACGGTTGAAATCGGACAGCCGCAATATGGCGGGTCAACCGTATCGCTGTCGGACGGTTCACAAGATGAAGGTGCCCAAGGTGATGAAGTCGGATACGTGACGCAAGCGGACTATTGATTTCAGGCAAGGGGAAAAGCGCGGGGAAAAAATTAGCCTTTAGTCATGGCGCTAAAAGCTAGCGCAAAAACAGAAAGGCGGTTACTATGCCGCAGGGAAGAGAAGTAGTATCAAGCGGTACGTATGACTGGGCGCGTGCCGAAAAGCTGGAATGGTCGTATTATGACTCAATGGTAATCGATGCGACAACGCCGACGTTGGAGTATCGCCTATTTCAGGCCGCATACGGCAGCACGGCAGCAAAGACCCTTGCGCGTACAAACATGAGGACTGCGGGTATCATGCCGCAGAATCAGAAGTTGACCGCGCATGTTCTCAAGGTCGCGTACATTGGAAGCGCCGTAAGAACATCTTTTCAGAAAATTTTAAACTTGCTTAACAATAGCGTTTTGCAGGTTTTCATTTCTGGAAAAGATGCGATCTACGAAAAAACGCTTTCGGAAGTATTCGGGATTGCAATGAACGTTACGGAAGAAACCGGCGCGGCGAATATCGTAACTAACCCGTTTGTCAACAAGTTTCCGGGGCTTGACCGGCTAAACAAGCAAATCGTGCTTGCCGCTAATACGCCTTTCGAGGTTAAAATCACGCTGACGGCAGCGCCTGACGCTTCGTTGAATAACGATCTAATCAGGGTTGCGCTTTCCGGGCTTCTCTTGCGGGCAAACTAGCCGCAGGAAGTATAATTTCCTTATGCTTTCCTTGTAAAAAGCGAAAGCATTTTTTCCTTTTTCTGAAAGGCTAACGCCATGCTTAAGATTCTTTCAAACCGCATTGATACCGGCAAGATATTTCAGCTGCAAAACCTTCAGTATAATGAAATACTTGTGATGAGCGACACCGTTCCCGCGTCAACCGAAAAGCCGGGCAAGGCAAGCGTTTCAAACCTTGGCCATTTTTATTGTCTTTTTATGACCGGCAGTTTTACCACCTTGAAAACCGGCCCGGCAGACGATGCAATATCACACCTTCGCGGATTGCTTGAGGACGGGCAAGGAAAGCGGCTATTCAACGATTATGCGCCGCTTGACTTGTTTCTAACTCCGGGCCGCAGAAAAGACGCGGCAGACTTGACCGGGGCCGCAAGTAATAATCTTTTCATCCCGATACCTTTTGAGTATCTATTTTCAGCGAATACGGATATTACGCTGAAGGTGAAAAACGACGCGGCGTATGCCAATTCATATACGATTCTCTTTCATGGCATACGGGTAAAGAGCGCGGAAGCTGATCCCAATATTCCCCAAATGCGCCGCTAACCACAAGGGGGAATTATGCGGAAACGCCTTGATTTCTCAAGGGAATCATATCCCTTTTTCTTCTATCAACGGGTTGCCTTTTTACAGCCCGTTGAATACCTATTTTTCAAGCTAGACTACGGGTATAATTTCGTTATTCAACGGATTGCCGAAAAGCATAACGAGGGAGATATCCGCACGCTTTCACCGCAAATCAATATCGAATTGATAGAAGCGGGAAGCGGGCGCAAGCGGCAAGGTTCCCCGGTATCGATCAACCTGATTTCTTCACCTTGTGAACCGGGCGTATCGTATGCGGCGGAAGCGGCCCCGGTCGATACTAAGGGCTTTTCGGTCAATATGACGGCAACGCCCCGGAAAATTTTTAAGGCGCTTAATATCCCGTTTTGCTTTGCCGATTCTATCAAGCTACAAATATCCGGGCAAGTTATTACGTCAAACAGCAATCCGGCGCTGAATTATCCTTCTTACGCCGATGTCCTTCTAGAAGGCCGCTACTATCCTGAAAAAATCCTTCCATATTGGGGGGAAAGATGAGTTTGCAATTTTCAATCCCGGCGAAAAGCCGGTATATTCTGATTAACAAGAGAATAACCGCTAGCTATAATTATCCGACGCTTGGCAAGTATAATTTCGCGCGGTCGGAAGCGTTTTTGCCCGCAGCGGTGACACCGGCAGCGGATACAATACAGCTTGCCGGTATATGGAAAACCGGGGACGTAGTAGTATTATCGAGTAGCTTGACAATGCCGGGCGGGGTTGCGCAGAACATAGAATATTACGTCGTTTCGGCGGTTCCGGCATTTCCCGGCACGATCATAAAAATATCGGCAACCGAAAACGGTGCGGCGGTCGATATTACAAGCGCCGGAACCGGCAATCTATCAATAGGTGCGGTTTTTCCGGTTATTCCGCTTTTAAAAAACAATATCTATCTTATTGAGCGGATTAATCTAGGCGCGACAATGCCGGAAGAGGATTTCTTAAGCGCAATCAATACGCTTCCGCAGGTAGTTTTCAAGTTTAAACAGGATTCACAGATTGTCTATCCGCTTCCGCTTCCCCTTGTGAATTATATTGATAATCAGGAAGCAAACGCGTTTTTTTGGTCGGAACGTGAAGGCGATGCACTGTATTTTGAGCCTTCCGGTATTCTGAATCCGGTTCCCTCACTTGTAGGGGTTGACTCCGTTGACATTAATTTACAATTGATTATTTATGAAATCAACGATAACGATTTTTCGCAGCGGTTCAAGGAAAGCAACGTATACGGCAATTCCGGGGCCGGGCTATCCGCGCGCCCGCTTTCCAATGTTTTTTATCAGGCGAAAGGGGGCCGCAGGTGATAACGGAATTACTCGCAACGCAATTAATAGAACGGCAAACAATAACGGTAAATACCGGCGCTTTTGAGGTACAGATTTCTCCATGGGGCGCGAGTTTTCCGCAATTGCGGCAATGCCGGGCGGCCCCGCTTTTGGGGAATTATGGATATCGTTATTTTCAATTGAGGGATACGGTTATTATTCGCTCTTTACTTATTCAGGTTCCCGCTCCTATTAGCGTATCTAGTCAAGGTATCCCGCTGATTATTATGTGGCGCGATACGGCGGGGACTTTGTTTTCAATGCCGGAATTATCGGATTATTCCGGGGCCGGGGGCGCGTCAATAAAACGGCTTGCGGTTCCGTTTGAAAATTCGGAATGTGTAATTGATACATTTGTGCAATTCCCCACAGCATGCAATACCAAAGCGTCAATAGTGGCGATCATTGATCGTGATGGAGTTGGCGGTATCGATCATTCAGATACGCGATTTGGCATGGTCAACGTGCCTGCGGGATGGAATGGAAAAACGGTTCCGATTGTGGTATATGCACGAATGGAACATACGCTTCCAATGGTAACGGACTAGCCTATGAGCAAGACTAATCTTATTGGCGGGATGAATCACCGTGCGGCGGGCCTTGGCAGCGGGGGTATCGGCACGGCGGCGAACGTCGGAACCGGGGCCGGGCTTTCCTTCCGCGATGAATTACCAGTAGGTACGCTTAATTTTCGATCTATCAAGGCCGGAACCGGAATAACGGTAACGAATAATGCCGATGATATCACGCTTGCTTGCAGCGTGACCGGGGAAAGTACGACGGTTACGAACGTCGGAACCGGGGCCGGGCTTTCTTACCGCGACATGACCGGCGCACAGATCAACCTTAAGACGATCAAGGCCGGGTCGTATATCACCATTGCGAATAATTCCGACGATATCACAATAACCGGCAGTACTCCCGGACAATCAAACGACGGCGCGAACGTGGGAACTGGCGCCGGCCTGGTATACCGCGATAAAACGGGCGTGACGCTAAACCTGAAAACGATTAAGGCCGGAACGGGCGTCACGGTCACGAATAACGCCGATGATATCACGCTCGC
>Ga0315279_10005682_pt1 | contig 16023 bp, 15 predicted proteins | sample YL17G06_20_MG_FD_203694 | JGI IMG/M metagenome (GOLD analysis project Ga0315279, IMG submission 203694) | Sediment microbial communities from Yellowstone Lake, YNP, Wyoming, USA - YL17G06_20 | ecosystem: Environmental > Aquatic > Freshwater > Lake > Sediment | place: USA: Wyoming | collected...
ACGGCTGAAGGGACTTTGCCCGCTAATGCACCAGCGATCCCCCCCAGTCCGCCGCCGAGAGCCATCAGCGGCAGATCCATTGCCAGACCGCCCGCCATTTCTTGAACCTTGTCCCAGAACGTAGGCGCTTCCGAAGGTTGCGGAAGAGATCCTCCAGCAATGAGGGCACCCATCTTGGCCGCGGCTGAATTCGCGGCCCCGCGAAGGAGTGGAGGCGCCTCAAGATCCATAGGAGGTGTGGGCCCCTCCCCTTCGACCAGTGAAGAAGTTTCGGGCACTTGAATCGCTTGATTCGAGAGAGAGAGAAGATTGCCCGCCTGGTTAAATGGCGTCTGGTCAGTTGACGAAGGTTCTAGAGTCGGCAACGCAAGAGGCTGTGGCTCAGGGGCAGGAGGTCCCGTCGGTTCAGGCACGGGTCTTGTTGTCTCGCCTTGCGCAAAGGGATCTTCCCCAAACTTCGCAATGTATTCATCGCGCGTAAGTTTCACTCTTGGCGGCGAAACCGCCTCGACAAAGGGGTCTTCTCCAAACCTACGAACAAACTCGTCTCTTGAGATCGCGACAGGCATTAAGGAGTTACCTCGTACTCCACCCCATCCTTGACAACAATCTTTGATCTAGCCGGTTGTTCAGACTCAGCAGAAATGTCAACGCCGGTTTCGGCATTCAGGGCGGCAAGATTCTTGTTGTAGAAATTCGCCCAGGCCGCTTTCTCTTCTGAACTTTTCCTTATGGATGTATTTTTCAGCACCTGCTGCGCCTGCTGCATGTTGGTCTTGTACGTTGCAATCCGAGCGGCCTTTTCACGGTCTATCGGCTGCGATTGCCCCGTCCTGGGCCAATGCTCTGTGCCGGGAATAGGATTGTTGTTTGCGTCAAGGTATACCCTTGCCGTTCGGCCAGTGTTGGGGTCGCGGTAATCCCTCCAGGGCTGCACAGGGGCTTCTTGCAAAACTTTGCGCTCTTGCGCGGTATTAAGCTTCGTGCGTGCTTCAATCGCTTTAATTCCCGGCTGAACAGCAGGACCAGTGAAAATTTGTTCACCTGTTTCGGGATTGATCAGTATTTGTCCCGCGCCTACGGCCTTGGGTCCCGGCTTCACAGGCTCCATGATCTGATGGTACGTCGTCATCCCACCAACCGGATCAAACACGTAGACTCCACGCCCCGCCGTGTCGGACCCCATCTCGCCGACCTTCGGGGTTTTCGCGCGCAGTTCCGCTAGATGTTCTTGCCGTTTTGTCTCAAGTCCCTGCAATGCCACATCGTTCTGATGGCGCAAGTTCAAGAGTTTCAGTGCCTGTGTCCGGTCCTTCTCCGCTTCTATTTCGCGCGTAACGTTCTCCTGAAACCGCATCCGATTTTGCGCGTCGTTCTGGTTTACCTGCGCTTGCTGATTGAGGACCGCAAGCGTTCCCTCAAGGCCAAGCCCCCCCATAGCCCCTTGAGGAATGTTCGGGGCGGTTGTCGGCGGGGGCTGATTCGCTTGGTCTCGTTTCAAGAGGGAACCAAGACCCATCATCGAGCTTGCAAGCCCCTGAAGATAGCCGCCCTTTGCCATCTTCCGCGCGTTGAACTCCCGAACCAATTCCTCGTCCGTCATGTCGTCAGGCATGTCGTAGGGTTTACCCTCGAAATAGACGTTCACAGCGTTACCTCACGTAGACCACACCATTTGGGGCGTGGTAAACATAGGTTTGCGGCTCCGGATTCGATGCAAAGGAGAAACCTCGGGCGATGTCTTCAAGGGCCGCGGCGAACCCCGTCTTGGGCAAGGTGTACCCCTGCCGTTGCAACACGTCCCGCTCTTCACGCGGTATTGCCGCCGCTTGCTGATGAGTCAAGCGGATGCCCATCTGGTGCATGTTCGCAACGAATTGCATACGTTGCCAAGGATTCCAACTCGACACCTCTTCTCGACTCGCATTCGCAAGCGCGGGATACATCCCCGTCTGTGAAAGCGTCTTTTCGCGATCCGTGGCTTCCAATGCGGCCCCGCGAACGCCAGCGCCTGCGGCCATCATCCCCGCGGCAACTGGAAGTAGCCACGGAGCACCCTGAGTCGGAGCAGAAGGCGCTGGCGTAGCTGGGGGTGTCGGTGCCGTTGCCGGCATGGTCTTCGCCAGTGTTGGCAGCATAGGCGCCGATTTGTACGGCCGTACAACACCCCATTCTCCCGGCATACCAGGCTCTGACCCGCCAACCGGTGCAACGGGTGTTGTGCTCCAGTCTGGTGTCGGCACCGCGCCACGAAGTTCCTGGTCTACATACGGCGAAGCCAAAGCAGCAGGGGACCCGCTTTTTACCGAAGGCGAGGCCGGGTAGTTGAGATAAGCATTTGCGGCTCCGCCCACACCCATAGCAGCGCCACCGTAATCGCCCGAAACGGCTGAATCGACAGCCGATCCCAAACCCATGCCAATCGGGATCGATGCCCCGCCAGTCGGAATAGCAAGAGCAAGCCCACCGACTGTTCCGAGAATCTTTCCGATGCTCGATGATTTCCCTCGAAGCTTCTTTTGCCGATAGTACGCCATGCGCGCCGCTTCCGCGGCGATGTTACCCTTGGCTGTATCAAGCATCTGTGCGGCAAAGCGGCCCTGCGGCAAACGGGGATCGGCATACAACGTACCCATACTCGCCGTCAGCGCAGCCAATTGGTTGATTGTAGCTGCTTGGCGATCAGATTCTTTACTCATGTCATGACATCCTTAACATTGTGGCGGCTAACGTGGCCAGGCCGGTTATGAGACCAACCCACGGGTTTTCAGAGGTGTACGCAGCCTGGAGCCCCGCGCTTATTGAAGTCACGACCCCGCCCGCCAACCGTTCACGGCGGGTCTGCGGACGCGGTATCATTTGCGCGCCCGTGATGCTCGAAAACACTCCAGAACCGTAACCGAAGAGCTCGAGATCCCATGTCTGACGCTTGATGAGGTGTTCAAGGTCGAACTCGATCTGGTCCTGGCGGGCGGCAATGTTCAGTTTTGCCAGGTTCATTGACAGTTCCGCCAGAACGCGGTATGCGTCAGTGCCGGTGCGCCCCTGTTGTAGATACTTCTCCATCACGGTGAAGAGTTTCTGGACATGGACGTCGTAGGCGTGGTTCAAGATCTCCGCCTGTTGAATACCAACGGTTAGCCGACGCTGATGTTCCATATTCGCCATCGTCTGATGAAACTGTGTCGTCATCACGCCCCCGATGTCGAACAGGCCCGCAGATACACGCGCCACCTCGCGCCGAAACTGCAACGCGCTGTTTGTGTCCGCAAGGTCTACCAACGTCTGCGCCGTGGCAATCGTCGCGTCGGACAGTGGCGTGTTGTCCACGGCAAACTGAAGAGCATCGGAAAGGCTCATGCCAGGATCTAGGTTGCCTACCTGAATCCCGAACTCATCGACACGGTTGCTCGCATTTTCGAGGTCCGTCGCCGGATCGTAAGCCGTCGCGTAATCGTAAGGATTCCCGCCTTCCGCGCTGCTGGCGGCGTTCATGGCCTCCGTAACGGAAAGATTAGGCGTATCGACTGGAACCGGAGGCGTGCCCGTTACTCCACCATATAAGACAATCTTGTGCCATTCCTCCAAGTAAGTCGGGTATACAACCGAATCACCTGAAGGTGCGTTAGACACGCCAGCGTTTGCGCCACCGCCGCCGCCAAAGTCATGAAAAACCATCGGCAAAACTATGAATCCAAGCATTTGACGCGCTCCTCAACTCTCCGGACGATCTTCACGGACCTGAACCCGTTATATGAAAATCTCACGCCGGATAATTGCACAAATCTCCTGCGCCTCTGCATTATTGGCGACGATGGCAGAATCTGCTAACTCAGCCGCCATCGCCGCCATCGACACACCTGAAAGCGATACATCCATATCCAAGACACTTGAGACCATCGCCGATACGTCTCCATAGTTCCTGGGGTTTTTCCCTTGAAGCACAGGCATACTTCCCTCTCCGCTTTGAGGCGCCTTTTCTTTGACCAAACGAAGAATAGCTCCCGACACTCGGGCCAAGATCGATTGTCCAATCCTTCGTTTCCCAGCATACCATAGCATCCAGGATGGTTCCGAGCATTCAGCCCACGCTTCCGTCGTGCTTCTGTCTCCAACCCATTCCCTCGCCTCGAAACAAGCGCCCAACTGCACTAGTTCCGTCTGAAATGTATTCTGATTCATTTCTCAATCCTCCTAACGATTTTCACAGACCTGATCTCAAACCCAAGATGCGCTGCCAACCGCAAGACTTGGGAAACGTCCGTGTCTGCTTCGATGTACGTGCAACGATTCTCGCGCGCATAGCCGATGAGTTTATCCAAGAGTGTTTCCCACTCGGTTTCTGTGATTGCGCCCGGACTCGCGAGAGTGCCTAAATATACCCGGCGCCCAAAACCATCATCCCAAATCCGGGTCGTAAACATGACCTGAACCTGTCTACGGCCATCAACAGCGGCATACGCGGCCCATTGCTGTGCCCGGCCCGACATGAGATCTTTCATCATGGCCGACACTTCGTCTGTCGAGACCCTGGGAAACGCGCTCGACTGAGCCGCGGCAATCGGCCCGTACAATTCAGCGATGTCTTGCGTTGACAATATCTTGACCGTCATTCGCCCGCTCCTTGCGCTATCCCGCGAGTTCCGCGAATGTAACGCCGCCCTTCGGGGTTATACCGGATTTCGAGCCGACTCACGGTAGCGTTCACGCCGGCCACGCCGGAGACAATAGCTTTGCCATCGACGAATGACGCATTCGGAAAAGCAACGCCATCAGCATTGAAAGGGACAGGCGAAGCCTCGACATACTCGCCGGTTGACATCTTGTACGCTACCGCTCCGTGCATCGAGGAAAGGCCCGCAGCCTGGACTTGGTATTCCGAAATGTGTTTGAAATCCCGATACCCGAAGTCCAGAGAAACAGTCCGCAACTTCATTGTAAAGGGTCCACCGGTTCCGCTTGACCCCGCAAGCAGACCAAGTTCGGGGTCACGTTGTAATCCGTGCTGAACAACGTCTACTGGCCCGCCGAGTCCGGTTTCCGACAGGATGTACGAACATCCAAGGTCCACAACAGACACATCGTCAACATTGCCCGTAAACGGCGCGGCGACCACGCGAAACACAACATCCAGCGTTGCGCCCGCACATGTGATAATTTCCGTGTACGTCCCGGACGCTGCGCGCGCTGTTCCCAGTCCACGGTTGCCAACGCACACCCGAATGCCCCCTGCTGTGCGGGTCAACGTATACGTAACCTGATACCGGTGATCCGGGAGGATGGCATGCGCCTGGTCGGCGGCAACCTGCTTCGCATAGGTAGTAATCGAGGCATTGGCGGCGGAAAGTTTCCCGCTCCCGATGGTCCAGCCGGACAAGGTCCAGTACGAAGACGAAGCAAATGCTCCGTTTTGAACGCACGAAAACGACGCTCTTGAAATCCAGAAGTCGCCCCACAAAGGATCATAGGAAACAAGGGGCGCGCCGAAATCGCCGAAATACTGTTTCCGTTCAAGGTTCTCGAAGCCCTGTCCCGCACGTCCTCGCCAGAGATTGTGATCGTTATCCATCAAAACCTGTACGGCCTCATCGCCTGCAACAGCGCCGCGCCCGATTGTCCCGACCAACTTGATGGTGTCGGCCACATACCTATTCTCAACAGAAGTCAAGGCCACGATTTCGGCAGACGTGTAACAGTTCACGCGGTTCTCATACGAAGCCAGCGCCTGAATATCTCCATCCATCGGAACCGGCACGAAACCGATTTCGCCCGTCTCAACAGCGTCAATGATGATCTCTTCGAGGTCAAGAAATGCTTGTTGCCCGAAGAAGCCCAACGCCGTCAAGAGAAGCTGGAACGGGTAATCCTGCGCGCCACCGCCGCGCTCACCCCACACGATCCAGTGGTTGTCAAACGCCATGTTTTTGTGAGTGAACTCGTCTTTCCCGAGTGTGTCTTTCCAGGCCTGAACTACACGCGCCCATTCCGCAGTCTCGAACCACGCCCCGGATAGACCACCCAGAAGGAACCTGTTGTTATGACGGCAAATCGCCTGAACGCTCAACGCTTCGCTACCGAGAACGACCAAATCGTCAAGGGCAACGACAGACACGTTGTCAATACGCCCACTGAAATAATCGCCTACGGGCAAGAGGGAAAAGTCTGTGCTGCCGGCACACGTGATGACTTCCGCATACGTGCCCGGAAATGTTCTTGCAGTCCCATAGCCAGTTGATCCGACACAGGCGCGCACCGCTCCAAGTCCATCTGAGTTAACAATAGTAAAAACAACCCGATACCGTCGTCCAACGACAAAGGGACGAAGCTGATCGGCCTCCAGTTGGACAGCCAGGGCAGATGGAGCGGCCTCGTCAGCCCAGAGCCTCTGCCCCATCATTTCCCAGGCCCAAGGCGCAGTTAGTGTCCAGTGATCGGCAGTGTCAAAACTCCCGTTCTGAATGCACTCAATGGGATAGGGCAGTTCACATACCAAGGCCGCTCCGTTCGACAAAAACCACAGATCCTGAAACGACACAAACTGCCACAGGTCGCCGGGAGTAAGAACCAAATCTGCACCCGATTCCGAATTGACTATGCGAAGCGGCGTTTTCATCCAAGTAGACGCTTTGGCAATCCGGGATATCTCGTCCGCCTTCGCCCACAACGCGCACCGCTCTCCCAAGAACAACTGAGGAAACGGGAACGATGCCGCATCATTCGGAAAAGGGTTTGTGACCACAGGCGGGAACACGGCCCCGTACTTGCTCGCCTTTGCGTTCTGCATCAGATCCATGAATGCCGCGTTAGGCGCAATCGCCGACGCAGGCGCAAGCCCGTTCACAAACGCAGTCTCTTCGAGAAAGGCATGTTCACGCACCGCACATCCTCCGCAAACAAGAAGCACCAAAACACAAGCAATAACCTTCATCACCGTTCTTTCTCATGTAGTTCATTCCAACAATGTGCCTAGCGCCATTTTGGTAGTCGCAAGCTTTTCAACGTTCACCTCGATGCGTTCGAGCGAGAGTTCCGAATTGGAATTCACCCCGTTTGTACCGTTGACGGCAAATTGCCGCCCCGCCTGTTTGATTCGCGCAATCCCGCGCGCATCGGGAGCCGCCGCTATGGTCTGCGAGTACGGATCTCCCTTTCGAGTCCGCCACAAGAGAGAGGCCTGCCATGTGGACACATCCGATTCTTCCGTGGCAAACCGAACGCCCGTTGTCTGAACAAGACCAACAACACCAGCATCGAAAATCTCAGATTCTACTTCCACGTGCCACGGCTCAACCGCGACAATCGCCGTGCCAACCAGCGCCAATGTGCTTGGAAGCCTGATAACGGACGACGGGATGATTGCCGAAGATTGTCCCATGCCCGTGCGCGTGTAGCAGAAACAGTCAACGCCATCTGCGATCCACCAATACCGCTCCGTTGAATCGAGTGAAATGGCCAGATTCGCCGCCGTCAGCGTTTGGACGGCCTCACTGTAGTCAAGAACTTCGATCCCCTTCCCAACTACATAACGGCAAAGAAGGCCGTTGTTATCAACGAAGAAATGTTCGCTGTCGTCTCCCCATGCCGCGCCGCGCGAAGGCACGCCGACCCGATACTGCACGTCCTCGACGTACCCGCCTTCGGTTGCCCGAAGCAAGCTCACTGCACGTGAACCATAGCACACGAAGTCATTGCCAAGCGGCAAAACGACCTGGATGTCTCCCGCCTCTTTTGTCCGAACCAACTGCATAACCCCCTGCTCGATGTCTGTCACAATCGTTTCCGCGAGTTTCGTCCAGGTAGCTTCGTCCGGAAGCCCCAGCGCCGCCATGACAGTTGTGAAGGGGTAGTCGATTGCGCCGCCGCCGCGCCGACTGATAAACACCCAGTCCTCGAACCCCGCGTCGAAATCATCCAAACTCGTGACAATATCTTCCCTCACGTCGCCCCCCTGGTCGGAGCGGAGCCACGCATCAAAGATGGTTTGCCAGCGAGACGTAGCAAACGTAGTCCCGGACAGACCGGCAAGGACAAGTTTGTTTCCATGATTGCAGACAGACGCTACCGCCAAATCCGCGCCCGTCGAAACAAGTGTGCGGCCTCCGGGATTTGCAGGGAGACTGTAAACGAGACTGTTCCCGTTCGTGAAAACGTACATATCTCGAAACGGCGCCAGATGCCAGATGTTCTTGTCGGGAAGTTCGACAACAGACACGTTGTCAATTACTCCAGTAAACGACATTGTGTCAGACTTAAAAAAGAAATCCGTGCTACCGGCACACTCGATTGTTTCCGTATGAAAACCTGTGCTCGATTCTGCCGAACCAATACCGGCAGACCCGACACAGGCATGAATCTTGCCTTCGGTGCGTTCTATGATTTCATAGGTGACTCGATACCATTTTCCGACAACAAGGGGATGCTTTTGGTCTGCGGCTCCCTGAAGCGCAACACCGTCTAAAAGAGTTGTTGCTACGAGTTGCTGACCAGACCACGACCAACCGGCCCCCAACGTCCAATGCGCCACGGTATCGAATCGTCCATTCTGAATGCACTCGACGCCGATGTCGGCTGGGGCGTCAAGTTCAACCACAGACAGATCGTCAATCGTGCCCGTGAACGGCCAAACCGCCTCGTAAAACGCCTCGAAGAAGATCGTCGTATTACCCGCGCATGTAATCGTTTCCGTGTACGTGCCCGCCGCAGATCGCGCTGTTCCTGCCGCTGTTCCGAGCAAGACGCGCACAGCCCCCGCGCTGACTGTCAGCGTGTACGTGACGCTGTATCTCCTGCCTACGACAAGCGCGTGAAGCTGAGCGCCTTCAACCTGAGAAGCGGAATCCGTTGAAGGAGAAGCCGTGGCGACAAGTTTACCGCCAGTAACCGCCCATGATGCCATAAGCGTCCAGTGTGACCCTTCCGCAAAATCGCCGCCATACGCACATTCCACCGTGCCCGTGTGAGCGTCGTAGGTGTCAATCAGCGTTGCGGTAGTTCCGCCCGCGCCTACCGCGTACAGTTCGTTCTCTTCGCAGAGGAACACATTTTCGCGTTCACCCCGGCGAAAATGAGGGAATGGCCAGTTCATGACGAGCGGATGACTTTCCGCGAGGGGATACGTGGGATTGACAAGCGGCCGACCGCGACGCTCAGTCGGCAGCATGTTCTTGCACTTCCGTAGAAACTGTGTGTTCGGCATACCGGGTTTCGGATGAATCCCATTTTCCAGCGCCTTGTCAATGACGATCTGAATACCCATTGCGATGCTCCTTAATCTTGCGCCACTCCAGGAACAGCGGCTTCAAATACAGGTTCTATTTTAGGTTTTGACCGACTGAATTCCACAAACAAGTTGTCGCACTCGCACGAACCATACGCAACGGCTTTGCCCACAACGCGCCATTCGATGCCTGGACAATCAAAGAACACGATGCCACGACCATCAAGAACGACGAACGCCGTCCGGGTCCAATCGTCCGTTGTTTTTGCCCTGTAATCGACAGCGACCTGCCACCCGTTCGTTGCCGTATTTTTCCCTACAAAACGAACCCATTCGAGGTTGGAAATTCCGATAACGCCCGGATTCGTGAGTATCGGCGTGGCGAATTCGCCTGTTGATTCGGCATCAGTAAAGAAAACCGAAACGATGTTGCCTTGAGCAAAGGAAATCGAAGTCGGCATCCAGGGGGCACGAGACCAGCCGCCCTTTCCAAAGGTATAAGCCATCACTCCGTTAGAGACGTAGAACTCCCGATGTCTCGGATCAAACGTGACCGCGATTTCCGCATCAGCCAAAGGTTCAATGAGATTCTTCGCCTGAAGGCAGTCGCAATGCCCTGCCGCATCCATCAGCCAAGCGTCGTACCCCTCATCGATGAACATATGAGTTTCGCCATCGCCGGCAACAACGCCGCGGCTCAGAATGCCCACGGAAGAACCAATGTCCGGCGGCTTGATGCCGACGTTTCCATCAGCATAGTTTGTGAGGATTGAGATCCCGCCGCTTTTGTGGGTAACAGAATTGTATCCGCCGTACACGGCCATATGCTGCCCGATCTGTTTCGCGACCAGCGCCTTCCCTTGCCAGGGCAACGGAGCCATCCCCCCGAGATTCTCTGCAAGGTATTCGATAAACCATTGCCGGTCTTGGGATGTCAGGCTTCCCAGTTCATCGAATGAAGGAACGAAAGCGTCGTATCCCATCCCTGCCGATGCGGCCAGCGACAAACGAAGCATCCAGTCCACGCTAATGAAGTTCAGCAGATCCCCGCCGCCAACCCGCCCCCACCAGACCCAATTAGCCCCTGCCGCCATCGTGACAGACGAAAGCAAAGTCTGTACTTCCGCGGGCGCGTTCGATGTCAATGCCGCACAGTACGCGGGCCAATCCGCCAGGCTGTAGATGTCCGCAGGATTGAACCCCGCGAACACGAGCCGGCCATCGTTCCAGTTCGCGCCCGTAGTAATCGTGGGCGCCGTGAACTCCACGCGGCAATAGTCAATCACGGCAACAGTGTCCGAGTATCCGCTGAGGGTCACTGCGGACGTATTCGTATAGCGCCCAGTGTATGTATACGTTCCTGTTTCCGTGATGGTTGAAAGAAGAGTCCCGCCAAGGAAAAGACGAAGAGAACCCGCCAGCGAAGTGACTTTAATTGAAACCACAAGCGAAACGTTCTGCGGCATTGGGTGCGTATAACTTACGGCAGATTGCACGGCTACTGATGTGCCGGACGAAGCAGCTTTGTGCAACGCCCCCCCACTAACGGTCCACTGATCGCCCAAGGTCCAGCCGGTTGCGGCGGCAAACTCCGCGTTTTGCAGGCATTGGATTGTTCCTCCCACAAAGCCATAGTGCTCTTCCGAAGTAATCCCGGGGGCCTTAATGGGCGACTTTAGAACGACTGTAGCGCCGTTTAACAGAACATAAGAACTCCAGAAATCCACAAACTGCCACGGTCCACCAGCCGCAATTTCCAACGATGGCCAAGGTCCCGTTAAGGGAACAGCGGGATTGAGTAGTCCCGCATTCAGTATAGTCGCGGGCGTTGCGGTCCAACTCTCCATCCCTTCCGCGACCGTGTAGATTGTGTCGTCAAAGCATAACAGCGTGACGCCTTTTCCCACGAACAACTGAGGGAAGGGCCACGCTTTCGTGCCACGCGCCGCCAGGTAGTTGTCCGTGAACGGTTGAGTAATCGCGCGATGCGGCTTGAGACCATAGGGCGTGGATCTCCAGAAACGGCTTTCCACAAGATAGTCGAGTTCTCGTCCGACTATCGCGTCAGGCCGGATGCCGCGTCTCAGGCACTCTTTCAGTTCAAAGACTGGCAAACGTGATTTCCTTTTTCGGCAATCGCGCCTCAAGTTCTGCTACACGGCACTCCAAGGCGGCAAGACGCCCCTCAAAACCGAACTTCGGTTGAAGGTTTTGTTCTTGCCTCGCCTGAGCGTTTGCAAGATTACTTGCTCGTCGTTCTGCGAGTTCTTGCTTAGACATGCGCGGCAAACCGCACCGCACGGAGCCATGCCGTCTCTCTATTCTTGAGGCCATCTTCCAAACATCCTATGTTCTTTCGGGGGACCCGCAACTTCCTCGGCAACGAGCGCGTGATACAACTTCACCAAATCAAGAAGGAGATCCTCTTTGAAGGCGTCCGCCCCGTCTTTGTTTCTATGAAGCTCTTGTTCCATCACCATTCGAGCCGCCCGAATGAGCATGTTCGGCTCGTTTACGGACCAGAACGACACGTCGGCGTTGTCGGCCAGGTCCATCGAATACCAACGGGCAAGAACCTGGATCGTTGTCGTCGCTTCAACAGGCGGGCCGACCGTAATGGCGTCTACCAGATAAGAATCGCCAAACTGGATGTTGGCGTAATCGAGAAGTCCCGCTGTCGCAAAATCTGCGGCATCGTCCTCCCCGTGTTCCGGGGCCAGAGATACCGTTGCTGGCGCCCACACCAAGGGCGCCCCAGAATCCACATCTAAAGAATCTGAATAAGTGCTTCTGTACTGCGTTTCGGTACGATGTTCCAGTTGCCGGCGCGTCCCGTCGGACAATGCTGCCCACACCTGCGATACATACCGGGCTTTTGAAAAGGTTACGAGATACTCGCCCGTTGCAAGGCTCTTATACAGCCAGGTTTTTGCCTTCTTGTACTCGAACTGCCGATCAAGCCAGCGTTGACCGGCATTCACAAAGTAGTTGGCTCCGTTGTCGGTGTAGTCGTTTGACGCCGCGTCTGCCACCAACTCATTGTGGCCGCTCAGCCGGACAAGATTCGTTACAATTTCAAGCCGAGTCATAGCGCCTGCCTTTATGCGCGAGCACCGGAGGGGCGCGCTCCCTCCGATACCACGCACGCTACACGAGGTTCTGCGTACCTACGCTGACCCACGCGCAAGCATCGAGATTTTCCCACAGAAGACCGGCGGTCTCTTCCCATCCTTCCTTGACGCCGGAACGATAGTTCTTGCCGCCTGCCTGATTGTCCGTGTCCGGAATGAACTTCAGGGCGCCGTTGACGAACTTCTTCTCTTTCAGGCACCCGCGCTCGTAGATGAGCATGTTGTTTGAAAGAGGTGCGTACTTGCTGAACATCTGATCCTCGACGAGAACCCACCGTTGACCCGGCATCCGGAGAACCGACACGTTGATTCCCCACCGTTTTTCGCCCTCGGTAATGGTGTAGTTTGAGGTCGCTTGAACCGCGTCATTGATGAGTTTTTGCACCCAGTCTGATGTAACGACGATCTTCTCGTCTGTTTCACCCGTCTTCGAGACGGCCAACGCGATATTTTCAAGCCACTCCAACCCTTCCTGAGTAAACAGAGCACCTGGGGTCACGTCTGTCGAAGTGACGAAATCGAAGATGTTGGCTGGCGCATACTGTTTCAGCGCGGACAGGAAACCCCGCGTGAAGGTGATGTTCTTGCCGCCAGCCGGGTCCGGAAGCGTCTCGTACTCTCCGAAGAGGTAGTTCATCTGTTTCCGGCGTTTCAGACGCTGAAGCGACTGAAGTTTCCCGCGATTGCGTTTGTTGGTGTCGGCCCGATCCTTCTGACCAAGCTGACGGTTGGAGAATTCGGTCGCCTCCATCCATGTTTGGACTTGGTTATCAAACCAAGTCGGTTCGCCGTAGATCGGCGCGGGTAACGGCGCGTAGTCGGGCTGTGCGTTTCCCGTGATGAGAAACACCAATGACGTACCCGCCAGCGCATTGTTCGCGTCAATCTCGCGCAAAGAACACGCGATGTAAGACAGGAGATCGCCATATACCGCGTTTGTGACGTACAGTCGGCGCCAGACACGCAAAGTCGGATTCCAGACCGATATCACGTCGGTCGCTTTCGCTTTCTTTGCGTTTGGTTGGCTAACCGCGATGTACAGCGCAGTGCCCACAACGCCACCGCTGGCATACGCCGAAGAACAAGCCGCGTCAAGGTACACGTCCATGATGGAACCACTATCATCGGGTAACGGGTCAACCGGCCAATGATAGATGACGGAATCCGTCGTTTCGGACGGCACATTCTCGATGAGCGCAACCAACGGGGCCGCGCGCATACGGATTGCACGTATCTTTCGACGGTATTCCTCCTCGTACTGACTCGAATCGCGATCCTGGTATCCCACGGGTCCGCGAATGAGGGTTTCCGTTAAGGCCATTTTAATGACCTCCTTTCCGTGTTGAATTTTCAGTCAAGACGCGGCGCTATGCCGCCTTCTCGACGGTTTCCAAACTGTCGGCATCCAAAAATAGAACAACGACACAAGTCTGACCCGCGGTTGTAGTCCCGACCGCAACAACCGCCAGCGTCAACGGAGACGAGGCCGCTGCGTACAGCCACCACTTCTCTGTCGATTGTGTCTTCAAGTTGGCCGTCTGGTTGCCTGCAAGCGTCAAAGTCGCGCTAGTACCACTGTTCCATGCGGTAACAGGAACCAGCAACACAAGCGCAGACCTGCCGGCCGGAATCACGATACTTGTCGCCGTGTACGTGCCGGCCCCGTCTTCAGAGAAATCGTACAACATCGCGCCCGCGACATGTTTCCCGGCAACCTGAAGACCATTCAAACAGTTGGGGACCACCTTTTTGGCGGCATTCAAGCCCTTCTGGATTCCGAGCCAGATATAAAGCTGATGCAAAAGATTCATCGTCTCACCTCCTTTCAACCTTCGTGGTCTATGTCGTCACATCCGCAAGCGTGGCGTAGAACTTTCCGCCACAATTCTTGAGGTGAAGACGGTCGCCGTCTGCGCTTAATCCGTCCGTGGTGACCGCACCGCCGGCGCCATCGCCAAGATCCTTGACGGCCACCTCGCCATCGACGTAACTTCCGGTCGCCCGGTAGCCGACAATGGTGAATTCCGCGCCGGGGCAACTTGCGACTTGCGGCAAGTAAACGGAGTACGAGTCTGCCGCCGCGAGCGGAATCTTGACCCGAACGACGTTGTCGCACGGGCGCAGATACGTCACTGCCGCAACCTGCAACTCGGAACCATCCTGGGACGCCAAGATTTTCTGGTTGCGAATTCCTGCTTCGTCCATGTGCCAATTCCTCCTTTCGTTTGAGGTCTACTGTTTCTTATTCAATCATCGATTTTCTGAGCGTCGATGAAGCCGAGAATGTCATCAAACGCCTTCCGCGTGGGGTCCACGGGCGGGCGTTCTGCCGGGATTGTGCGTTGCGTGCGTGCCGTTGTCGGCGCATTCGCCGGCGGCGCCGTCTTGGGACGGTTATCCACGATTTTTCCCTTTCCCTTGACGATGGTGTCTGCCTTTGCCGTCGTCGCGTTCAAATGTGCGATGGTCTTTTCCTCCCACGTGATTGGGTCGTCGTTCTCGTCGTAGGTGTCCCGAAGCGCCTGTAACACTACGTTCGGATACTTCCGGTATTCGGGACACGCCTTCATGATCGAATACGACGACTGGGCAAACGGAAGTTGTTCAGCCATCGTCCGAAGCGAAATCTGCGGGAGCGATTGAAGGACTTCCCGTGTCGTTTCCGCCCTGTGATGAGACATAAAAGTCTCGAACTTCTCGGGATCGTCAAGAAGCTCGAAATAAGCTTGCTTGTCGAGTTTCGCTGGCTGTCCTTGAACCGCAACGGTCGGCGCAGGGGCAGGCGGCGACAGTTCGGTTTGTCTCTGCACAACCGCGCTGGTATCGCGAGGTGCGCCGAGCAGTTCGTTGTACTTTTCAAGCCATGACCTCGGAACCGTAACCGTCTCTTCGACGACTTCTTTTGGGGGTTCCTTCGCAGGCGCTTCTTCGGGCGGCCCTTCCTCCGCAGGCGCTTCTGAGGGCGGCTCTTCTACCGGCGTTTCCTGCGTTTCGCCGACTGACTGATTCGATTTCCCGGTAAGACCATCGAGAATACTGTCCTCTTCAGACAGGTCTCTTTCCTCGTCGAGAAAACTCATGTCGGACGGGGCCGCAGCCGCGACTGTTTCAGCCGCTGGAGTTTCCGTCTGTTTCGCCGGGTCTTGCGTTAAAGTAGCCATCGATAATCCTCCTCATTTGTTCACGGACTCGCTCTTCTGATGCAAGCCTTTTCTCGCTGGTTTCTTTCCCCGCAACGGACACAAGTTGTCGCGGGAAATCAAAGAAGACTGCCTTGATCGTGTCGGCAGCGCCCAAACTCATGTGTGTAACCCGATCCGACTGTCTCGGGTCAAAAGCCACTCCAATATGCCGGTTGTAGGTGTCTGTGAATCGCTGCAAAAAAGACAGCCACACGCGGCTATTGAAAAACGTCCTCAACTCATCTTCGGTAGGACGCACTTCGAGACCGGCAAACCGAGCACCAATAAGATCGAAAGAACTGAACACGTCCGATTTCTCAAATTCGACTTTCACAGGAATCGGCTGTTTTATCCACGACCATTTCATACGAAGTTCCCCGCTTGAACCTGTTGTTGAACTTGTTGGTCAGGCAGCACCTGCAACTTCAGGGGTTGCCCTCCATTTGCTGTCCGGAATTCACCGATGTCGTCAAACCCCATCTTCCGCATGACA
>Ga0315279_10005684_pt1 | contig 16020 bp, 10 predicted proteins | sample YL17G06_20_MG_FD_203694 | JGI IMG/M metagenome (GOLD analysis project Ga0315279, IMG submission 203694) | Sediment microbial communities from Yellowstone Lake, YNP, Wyoming, USA - YL17G06_20 | ecosystem: Environmental > Aquatic > Freshwater > Lake > Sediment | place: USA: Wyoming | collected...
GCTTGGAGGTCATGCGCTGGGCCTCCGGGTCGCCGACAATCTTCTCCTGCTTCGCATCCCAGCGGATCTTTCTGCCCGTGCGGTAGGCGATGACGCCGAGGTGGCAGGCGGTGACCACGCGGTGGCCGATCTCGACGTCGGCCACCGGGCGCTGGCGGGAGCGAACGCAGTCGATAAAGTTCTGCACGTGCGCTTCCTGCACCGGCGGGTCCAGCCGAAACCCCGCCTCCTTGATGGCCTCGCACAGGGGCTTGGGCTGAGGCCGCGGCAGCGAAGGGCCGGCTGCGGGCTGCCCGCTGCGCAGCAGTTCCTGGATGCGGTCCACATCGCTGCGCGCGCCTTCGACCCGCATGTCCGGGTACACCTCGTAACTGCCGCGGTCCACGAACAGCGTTCCCCGGTCGCCGTAGAACAGCATGCCGTAGCCGCGGACCAGCGGGAAGGCACTGGTCATGCGGCTGGTATAGCGGGCCTGAAAACCAGGGTATTCGAAAACGGTGGTGAGCGTGTCGGGCGTCTCGCGGTTGTCCTGGAGGCAGAAGATGCCGCCGGCGGCCAGGGCCGAGAGCGGAGCGTCCGCGCCCATGGCCCAGTGCACGATGTCCATGTGGTGCGCGCCCCAGTCGGTCATCATGCCGCCCGAGTAATCCCAGAACCAGCGGTAATTCCAGATGAAGCGGTTGCGGTTGTAAGGCGTCTTCGGCGCCGGTCCCAGGTAGAGGTCCCAATCCAGGCCCTCGGGCGGCGGCGAATCCGGCGGCTTGCCGATGCCCTCCGGGCTTTCATTGCCCACGTTCCAGGCTTCCACCAGCGCCACCTTGCCGATGTAACCGCCGCGAATCAGTTCCACGATTTTGGCGAAATGCGGGGCCGAGCGCTGCTGGCAGCCCGTTTGCACCACGCGCTTGTACTTGCGGGCCGCCTCCACCATCCGCCGCCCTTCCTCGATGGTGTGGGTCAGCGGCTTTTCGCAGTAGACGTCCTTGCCCGCCTGGCAGGCCAAAATGGCGGGGATGGCGTGCCAGTGATCGGGCGTGGAGACGAACACCGCGTCGATGTCCTTGCGGTCGAGGATACGCCGAAAATCGCCGTATCCCTCGGCCTGGCCCTCGGTCAAGCGAACCGCGCGATCGACCAGGGGCTTGTAGACATCGCACACGGCGGCGACCCGCACGTTGGGGTTGCGCCGGCAGATGGTCAATTCATAGTAGCCGCGGGCGCCGCACCCAATCTGGCCGACCACCACGCGGTCGTTGGCGCCGCGCACGCTTCCGAGGAAAGGCCCGGTGGCGGCCGCCGTCGCCGCCGCCCGCTTGAGAAATTCACGCCGCTTCATGGCCGCGATTCTACGCCAATCGGCCATGATTCACCAGAAACACCCCAAAGACACAAAGACCGCTTCTTCGTGGTCTTTGTGCCCTTTGTGTCTTTGTGGTGAGAACTACTTTCGCTTCTTGAGTTCGTCCTGCAAGACCTGGACGGCCTTCTCGAGCTGCGCGTCGCGGCCAGCCAGGAAATCCTCGGGCGTGTTGTCAACCTTCACGTCGGGCTGCACGCCGAAGTTCTCCAGGTTCTCGCCGCGGGCGGTCCACACGCCGCTGCCCGGCGTGCGGATGCTGGAGCCGTCCATCAGGGTGTAGGAGCCGGTGCCGATCACCGCGCCGTAGGTCGGCATCCCGACCGTCTTGCCCAGCCCCAGGTCCTTGAAGCCCTGCGGAAACATCTCGGCATCCGAAGTGGAGCGTTCGTTCTGCATCACCACCATGGGGCCGAAGAAGGCCTGTGCCGGACGGGTGACGTCGATGGAATCGCGGTTGCGTGTCTTCTGGTAGTAGCGCTGTTGCAGGATCTGCAGCAGCTCCTGGTCGATTCCACCCCCCGGGTTGAAGCGCTGATCGATGACCAGAGCCTTCTTGAGCCGGTTGTCCCCCACCTCGCGTTCAAACTGGCGCAGCGATTCAGCGTTCATCTGCCGGATGTGCAGATAGCCGATCTCGCCATTCGAGGCCTTCTCCACCATGGCTCGGCGCTCATCCACCCACTTCTGGTATTGCAGCGTGGCGAAGGCGGTGGAACTGGCCGGCTCGATACGCACCTCCCACGCCCCCTCCTTGGCGGGCTTGGAGTTGACCAGAAGCTTGAATTTCCGGCCCGTGCCGGAAGCGAAGTTCTTCCAGTAGTTGTCGGGGACCTTCAGTTCCTTGTCGTCCACGGCCAGGATGAAATCGCCGGCGTGGATCTTCAGGTACTCGTAATCGGCCGGGCCCTTCTTGTAGATGTAGGAGATCTTGTAGTAGCCGGAGGGGTCGGCCGCCAGCTCGAAGCCGGGGTAGCGGGTGCGTGCGGCCGACTCGTCGCGGGCGCCGAAGCCGGCGCTGATGCCGGTGTGCGAGGCATTCAGTTCACCGATCATTTCGCTGATGACGTTGTGCATCTCCTCCTGGTCGGCGGTGTATTGGATCAGCGGCTCGTAGGCCGCCTTCGCCTTTTCCCAATCCACGCCGTGCATCTTGGGATCGTAGAAGCGGAACTTCATAACGCGCCAGGCTTCGTTGAAGACCTGCTTGCGCTCCGCGTCGTGATCGACCTCGATGACGGCGGTGAAGGAAACGCGGCGCGGGGTGCTGGCCGGCGTGGCGGCCGCTGCCGCGCTGCCGGCGGCGGAGGAGCGTCCGCGGAGTCCCGAAGGGGCGGCCGAAGCCGCGCCGCGCTCAGCGCCGCTCGCGCCGCCCACCTCGACGGAGTAGATGGAGCGGCCCTCGCGGTAGAACAGCGAGCGGCCGTCCCGGGAAAAGGCCAGACTGCCGAGGCCGCCGCCGCCGAACCCGCGGGTGGGCGCTTCTTCCTCTTCGCCGCGCGGCCCGGCCTGCGCCACCCGAGTCATCCGCTGCCCGTCAATGCCGATGGTGTAGACGGCCTGGCTGGTTCGGCCGCCCTCACCTTCACTGCTGGCCACGAAGGCAACCGAGCGGCTGTCGGGCGCCGGAGTGATATCGGCGATCATGCCGCTGAGTCCGATGAGGGTGCGGGCACGCCGCGTCAACCCCTCCCAGTCGATCTTCACTTCCGGCGGCTTGGCGTCGGCCGGGGGCCGCGCGCCAAAGCCCGTCGCCGTGCGGGAGCGGTCGGCCGCTTCGGCCGCCGCCGCCGCTTCTTCATCGTCGATGTCGCGGGCGAAGGGGTCTTTGTCCAACTTCTGCAAGGGCAAAAGCTGGAGCTGCGAGGTCGAGCGGGTGGAAGAAGCCGAGGCAATGCCCGAGTATTGGCCGCCGCCGGAAACGAACAGCAGGTACCTGCCGTCGCGCGTCCAGACCCCGCCCGATTCGCCCGAGACGCTGTCGTCGGTAATGCGCCGTTCCTCCCCGCCGCTCACTGGCACCAGGTAGACGTGCGGGCGCATGGCGCGGTCCACCTTGGTGTAAGAGATCCATTTGCCGTCGGGTGAGAAGGCCGCCGAGCGCGGAGTGCTCACTTCGCTGGAGGTCACCGTCGTCGTTTTGCCGTCAGCCAGGTTGTAGCGGTACAGCTTGCGGTCGGAGGCCGAGTAGAGAAGCGATTTCGAGTCCGGCGCCCACAGTGCGCCGCCGGCGTCGCCGCGGCCGCCCGATTTTTCCGTGTCGCTGTCCGAGATTCTCTTCAGGTTCTCCCCCAGCGGACCGCAGAGCCACACTTCCTCGCGCCCCGAGCGGTCGGAAATGAAGGCGATGGTCTTGCCGTCGGGCGACCAGCGCGGAGAGCGCTCGCGCGCCCCCGAGGATTCCAGCAGCCGCGTGGTGTCGCCGCGCTCGGTGGCGATGGTAAACAGCTCCCCGTGCGTGGAGATGACCGCGCGCCGGGTGGAAGGCGACAGGTCGTAGGAATCCGCTTCGCTGTTGATGGTCAGCGTTTCAATGGAGTTCTCCTTGGTGTCGCTGTCGATGCGGATTTTCACTTCGCGGGTCTGGCCCGTGGCCGTGTCCAGCTTCCAGAGGCCGGAATTCTCCTCGTAGACGATCACCCGTCCGTCGGCCGACATGGAGGGCCAGTACAGATTGCCGCTGGTGTGCTTGGTGACCTGCACCGGCGCGCCGCCCTTCTCCGGAATCTTCCAGATGTTGTTCACGCTCTTCAGCACTTCGGCGCTGCCGGGCTTGATGGCCTTCTCGTTGGGCAGGCGGTCGGCCACGAAGAAGATCTCGCCCTTGTTGCCCCACATGGGCCAGAACTGGTTGTACTGGGCGTCATCGGCCAGCTTGCGGAACTTCTTGGCGGCCACGTCCATGATCCAGAGGTCGGCCGCGTAACTGCCGCGGTAATGCTTGCGCCACCAGACCATGGGATGGCGGTTGAACACCAACTGCTTGCCGTCGGGCGAGTAGCTGGCCCAGTAGCCCCAGTCGGTGGGCAGCGGCTGCTCCAGGCCGCCCTCGATCGACACCTCGAAGAGGCTGGGGATGCCGGGGAACATGCGGCCGCGGGACGACTGGAAGAGGACCTTCTGGCCGTCGCGCGACCAGCCCACCACCGTGTCGTCGGTGCTGTTAAAGGTGAGGCGGCGGGGCGCGCCGCCCGTGGCCTGCACCACGAACACGTCGTAATTGCCGTAGCGCTTCGACGAGAAGGCGATCCAATGGCCGTCGGGCGAGAACCGCGGGTAGACGTCGCGGGCCCGGTTATCGGTGATCCGCAGCGGGTTGGACCCGTCTTCGTTCACCACCCAGAGGTCGCCCAGGTAGCTGAAGGCGATTTTGCCGCTCTGGTAGCTGGGATGGCGCGCCAGCTTGATTTCGCCGGCGCCCGCCAGCATGGCACAGAGAAACACAACAAGAGCAAGCAACCAGATTCGACCGCGCATGTGAAACCTCGTGTAGGGAGTATTTGCGTCCTGATATTCAATCACAAAGAGACCCGCACACCAAGCGGGAAGTGGGAGAGACAGACACGGAGGCACGGAGGCACAGAGACGCAGCCGTCAGCGTGCCTATAGGGGGTCGTGGACCCGCAGGCCGGGAACACGGGTGAAGTTGCGGTCGTGGGTCCAGATTTCGCTGGCGCCGTTTTCGAAAGCAATGAGCGCGATCTGCAGATCGAAGATCCGCCCGCCTTGGATACGAAGGTCGGCGGCTACGCGGGCCAATCGTCTCCAAAATCCCTCGTGCGGCAGCCACAACGCGACCTCCGCCTCAACAAAAAGCATCTCCAGGAAGACCGTCGCCCGATGAATGGCATCCGGCGCGGCACCCCTTAGAGGGTGCGTCGCCACGCTCCAGAATTCAGCCACCGACGGCAACGCGATTCCGCAGTCACGACCCTCCTCGATCGCCCGTTCCAACACCCGGCGGGCAGCAGCGTGCTGGGGCACGTCCTCGCGGTGTGCATAGATCAGGAGGTTAGTATCGAAAGCGATCATAGTGGGCTGCCAGCCACTCGTACATCTTCTCTCGGCTGGAAATATCAAGCCCCGGAGGCAACCCGCCCTTGCTGGTCACCCAGCGAATCTTCCGGCGCTTCTTGGGCTTCTGGTTCCCGTCGCCCTGCAACTCGCGGCGAAGGCCGCGCGCGACAAGTTCCCGAAGCGTGGTCCGCGTTTCCGCCGCCCGCTTTTTCGCCGCGATCAGAAGGTCGTCCGGCAACTCGATGGTGGTCTTCACGCCCCCATATTACCATATACCCATAATTATGGGCGTGGTTTCAGCGTCTTCGCGAAGAAGGCGCGAACTGCCGGCATCAGGTTGGCGTCCTGCTGGAAGCCCTGGCCGTGCCCGCCGCCCTTGACCGTGTAAAGGCTCACCGGCACGCCGGCCTTCTGCAGGGCATCGCGAAGCAGCTCGCTCTGGTGGTGGGGGACCAGCGGATCGGCGTCGCCGTGGACGATCAGGAACGGTGGCGCGTCCTTGCTCACGTAGGTGATGGGATTGGCCCGGGCCACCTTCTCCTTGTTCTCTTGGATCGGCCCGCCGACCAATTTTGCTTCGGGCGAACCCGGGCTGTCGTGGGCCAGCGTGGCGCCGGGCACGCGGTGCGCGTCCATCTGCAGGAAATCAGTCGGGCCGTAAAAATCGCAGACGGCCTGCACCCGGCTGGATACTTGCAGGTTCTCCCCGACATTGAACTCTTTCACGCCGCCCGTGGCGCCCAGCATGGTCACCAGGTGCCCGCCGGCCGACGCGCCCCACACTCCGAACCGGTTGGGGTCGATGCGATATCTCCTGGCGTTGGCCCGCAGCCAGCGCACCGCCGCCTTGCAGTCCTCGATCTGTGCCGGAAACAGGGCGTGGCCGCTCAGGCGGTAGTTAATGCTGGCCAGCGCGTAGCCGTCGCGCAGAAACGGCAGGCCGGTCGGCCGGTCCTTGCTGCCGTTCTGCCAGCCGCCGCCGTGAATCCAGATGATCAGCGGCAGGTTGTCGCCCTCGGCGGGCAGGTAAAGGTCGAGCACCTGCCGCTCGTGCGCGTTCTTGGTCACGTACGCCAGGTCGCGGTGGACTACGGTCCCTTCCGGAAGTTGTGGCGCAGGCGGTTGCTGGGCGAACGCCGCCAGCGCGAAAAGACAAACAAACAACAGGCAGAGGCGTGAGCGCATCATGCGAGTTCTCGATAGCGGCGACCCCGCCAAGCGGGGTCGCCATCCTTCGTTGATCAGAAATAGATTCTAAGCGACAACTGGATCTGCCGCGGATTGCGCGCCGCCGTATAGGCGCCAAAGTTCGGGTTGTTCAGGGCACCGGCCGTATCGAAAGTGGCAGCGCTGTTGATGGCGGAGAATTGCGTGTGGTTCCAGATGTTGAACAGCTCGCCCCGGAACTGGGCGTACCGCCTTTCCGAACGCAGCGGTATTCGCTTGCTCACGGAAACATCCCAGTTGTTCACGCCCGGAAGACGCAGAATGCCGACGCCCGCATTGCCGAAGCTTTTCGTGGGCGTCGGCTGAAAGACCTCGGTCTTGAAGTTCCGATAGAAGGTCTTTTTGTCCTTGGACAGTTTCGGATCGCCCACCACCGTGATGCGCGCGCCTTCCGCCGAGCCCGTAATATCAACTCCAGCGGCGTTCAACGCTGGCGTAAACGGCCCGCCGCTCAGGAAGGACGTTATCCCGCTCACCTGCCAGTTGTCGGCCACCCAGGTGATCGGATTCCAGGCACTCAAGTGGAACCTGGCCCCCAGCTTCGGCAAGGAATAGATGTAGTTGGCCACGAACATGTGGGTCCGGTCGAAGCCGAGGGGGCCGTAGTTCCAGCTTCGCGGATCGAAGTAGGGGCTGATGCCCTCGGCGTCGGAGCTGGCCACGCCTAAGGTCTTCGACCAGGTGTAGGCAATTCCGAACTGCAAGCCGCGGCTCATCCGCCGCTGGGCGGATACCTGCAGGGAGTTGTAGTTCGAGGACGAGGCGAATTCCGCCAGGTTGATATTGCCGTAGCCGGTGTAAGGCCGCAGGAAATTGTCCGGCAGGACCCCCCTGGCGCCCGCGGTGGGGTCAAGGCTCTTGGGATCAAAGTGCGAGAACATCGGAATGGGGTTGATGTTCCGCGTATCCAGCAAGTGCCGCGACAACGAACCGACGTAGGAGACGTCCACCGCGGTTCTGCCCAGGCGCTGCTGGATCCCGAAGTTGTATTTCATGGTCATGGGCTGCTTGTCGTGTTCGAAAAGCGCATTCACATTGGAAGGACCGAGCGCCCCGGCCGCCTGCGCGTAGGTATCCAGGTCGCCGTACGACAGCGCCGGGGTATAGGTGACCGGCGGATTGCCGTTGGTGTTGTAGGTGGGGTTGCCCATGGGGCGGTCCCTGAAGATCCCGAACCCGCCCCGGACAGCCGTTTTTCCCTTCCCGAAAACGTCCCAGGCAAAACCGAAGCGCGGGGCCAGAGCAAGCCACGCCGGAGTGTAGAGGCCGGGCGGGTAGCCATCCTTGCCCCCGACCCGGGAACCGTTGGCGTAATCTCCCGAGCCCGGCACATAGAGCCCGATCAGCGCCGCAGTGGGCGCCAGCGCCTTGCTGATCGGATCCTGCGACACGCGTTTCCCGGCGGCATTCAACGCCGGAACGTACAGCGCCGGCGCCTTAGCCGGGTTATAGTAGCGCGGATCGAACGTGGCCATGGTCAGGTTTCGATCGGTGGTCGGCGGAAGATGGTAAAAACGCAACCCGACGTCGAGCGTCAGGCGCTTGTTCACCCGCCAGTTGTCCTGTACGTACCACTCCACATTCCAGAACCACCAGTCCGCATCCAGCCGCGCGGTCGCCTCGCTGTAAGTTCTGAACTGGCCCAAGAGCGCGTTGGCGAAGCTGTGCCCCGTGTCGAACGGATTGTTCGCGTCGCGGGTGAAGTCGAAAGCCCCGCGGTAATTGCCGTTGCCGACCTGGTATTTCCCGGTGTGCTCTATGTACATGCCCGCCTTGAACTGATGCGTTTTCCACACCTTGCTCAGATTGTCAACGAAGCTGTAGATGTGGTTCCAGTTGTCGTACGGTATGTTCCCAAGCCCCGCGTTTGGAGCGTTGGACGACGGCACGCCACCGAACACGAGGTTCGGGATGTAGGGTTTCGTCCCAGGACCGTCCTGGTACCACTGTGGAACGTTGCCGAGGAGGGAACGGGCCGCCACTTGCGGATCGAGAAGGTCGCCATGCAGGCTGTTGTGGTTGTAACCGAAGGTAAACTCGTTGACCAGCGTTGGCGAAAGGGTGCTCGTGAGGCGCAGAACCTGACCGCCGGCGGGCCGGTTGAATTCCACCGGAGTCAGGAGGTAATTGACGCTCCCCGCAACCCAATGGTTCCAGGGGAGGTACTGCAGGTCCTTGTCATTGACGAAGCGATAGAAGAGGGTGACCGAGGGTCGGAGGTTGGCGTCGACGCGGATCATCTCCTGGCGCCGTGGGTAGTTGCCGCCGTAGCTTGCCCGGTAGTTGCGCTGGTTCACCAGGGTCAGGTCCTGCTCGACATAGTTGGGCAAGGGGAAGAACTTCAAGATCGCCTGGCCCAGCGGCTTGATGCGGTTGGCTGGAATCTGGTTGCCGGGGAACTGCTGGCCGGTGAGCGGGTCGGTAACTCGCAGCAGCGCTCCGTTCGGACCGAAGCTTTTCGAAAAGTCTCCGCCCCGCTCCGCTTCCGTGGGCATCCAAACAAACCTGGCGCCCGTGTAGGTCTGGTCCAGACGGCCTCCCGTGAACTCCTGGGAAAAAAAGAAAAAGAGCCTGTCCTTCGCCTTCCAGCGCCCGGGCAGCAGGATCGGACCGCCCAGCGAGTAGCCGGTGATCCGGTAGCGATAGGGCACCTTCTTTGTGTTCGTGCGGTTGTTGAAAAAGTTGTTGGCGTTCAAGCTCTCATGCCGGTAGAAATCGTAAGCCGTCCCCCGGAACTCTTTCTGGCCCGATTTGGTGACCATGGTGATCACCGCGCCGGAATTGCGCCCGTATTCGGCCGGGTAACCGCTGGTCAGGATCTTGACCTCCTGGATGGAGTCCATGTTGGGCTCGAAGTGAAGCGCCGCATTGGCCCCCGTGTCCATGTTGGTCACGCCGTCCACGGTGGCGTTCTTCTGGTTCTCGCGGGTGCCGTTCACGAAAATGCCGGCGAGCGAATTGCGGCTGATGCTCTCCCGCGAGACCGCGGTGTCCACGATGCCCGGCAGGATCCGGAACAGGTCGAAGACGTCGCGCCCCCGGATGGCCACATCGTTTAGTTGACTGGCATCGATCGTCCCCGACCGCTCCGCGCTTCCCAACTGGATGGCTGCGCTCTCGGCCGTGACCGAGACCGTTTGTCGGACCTCGCCTAATTGCAGCTTGACCTGGCCGAGGGTGCGAAGTTCGCTGGCCGTCAGTTCGATGCCTTTCATTTCCAGCCTTCGGAATCCGGGCGCCTCAACGGCCAAATCGTAGGCGCCTGGCGGCAAATTAAGAAACGTAAACGAGCCATCGGCGCCCGATTGGGCAGCGCGCGCCAGGCCCGTGGCGCGGCTGGTCAGCGTGCACCCGGCGCCCGGCACCGGCGCGCCGCTGGGATCGACAACCACACCCTGCAGCGAGCTCGAAACGTTTTGGGAATACGACAGAACGGAAAAGAAAAACACCAGGCAGGCGAGTCTGGCAGCGAGCTTCATGGAGGCCTCCTCTTCGGCTAACTACAGCATTGGAGATCCGTGCCCCGCGATCCGCTCCCTGCCAGGCAGACAGCCGAACCGATCTGATGGCCAAGCAGCAGATCGTGTGTATACGTAAGACCTATGGTGAGCCGGATTATACGCCCGCTCCGCCGCCTGTCAAGAGGGAAATGCGAAAAAGGCGGAAAGTATTTGACGCGCCCGCGGGACGGCGCTAATATCCACCCGGGATATACGCAGACGTAACATCGCCGGAGGCAACGTGCCCGTTTCCCTGTTCCCTCCATCACGCTGGGTTCCAGCCGTTTTCCTCCTCTTTTCTGCCGCTCTTCTTTGCTGCGCCCAGGGGACCGCGCCGGCGGCGGTTGCCGGAGTCCCCGCCCGCTTCGGACTGGTCCCGGAGAAGTTCAAGAATTATGCGGTCATCCTCGAGCCGGACAAGAACGAGCCGGAATGGTGGGCGGGCGCGCCCTCCGTGGTGCGGGACGCCAGAGGGACCTTCTGGATGGCCTGCCGCATGCGCACCGCGGATGCTCCCCTGGGGCTGCGCGGCTACGAGATCCGCATTCTGCGGAGCGAGGACGGCATTCACTTCCGCAAGGTGCACGGCATTCTTCGCGAGCAGGTTCCCATCCCGGGTTTCGAGCGCCCGGCTCTGCTGATCGATCCCAAAACCGGCCGCTTCAAGCTCTATGGTTGCGGGCCGTGGAAGGGCGGGGCATGGTCCATTATCAAGTTCGACGATGCCGACGAGCCGGCCAAGTTTGTGCCCGCCAGCGCCAGGCCCGTGATCCAGGCGGCGGCCAAATCGGGGCCGCGCGACGAAGTGGTTGCCGGCTTCAAGGACCCCTTCATCATCCATGCCGACGGCGCCTGGCACTGTTTCGTGATCGGCACGCTGCGTACCGAGCGCCTGTTTCACTTCACCAGCGCCGACGGCGAACGATGGGAACCGGTCGGGCATCGCAACCAATCGATTATGGACCTCTCAGGCTGGCACAACTTCTTTGTCCGCCCGGCGAGCGTTGTGCCTCTCGGCGCCGGGTACCTGTTCATCTACGAGGGCTCCAACGCCCGGTGGCACGACCCGGTCTACAACATCGCCACCGGGTTGGGCTTCACCTTCGACCTGCATCATGTCATTGACCTGACGCCGGACTCGCCGCTCCTCATCAGCACCACTCCCAGCGAGCTGTTCCACACCTGGAGGTATTCGCACTGGATGGCGGTGGGCGAAGAGCTCTGGGTCTACGCGGAAGTGGCGCGGCCCAACCGGACCAATGAAATCCGCTTGTTTCGCCTGCGGCGGTAGGACCGCCGGACTTGCATATCACGAACCGGGAGGACGTTGATGGAACGACGGGGATTCAGGGAAAAGATGGGGATGCGGATGCGGGGCGCTTACCTCTCCATGCATCGCCGTTTCCATGCCTGCTTCCTGCGGCTGGGCGCAACGGCGGACCAGTTTGTGGTCCTCACGCTGCTGGCCGGGGAGGACGGCATCACCCAACAGGAACTGGTAAACAGGGTATTCTCCGACCCCAACACGGTCACCGCCATGCTGGCGTTGCTGGAGAAGCGGGGCTTGATTTGCCGCCGCGCGGATGATGGTGATCGGCGCGTGCGGCGCGTGTGTCTGACGGCGCGAGGGCGCGCCTTTCAGGAGAAGCTGGACCGCAGCGGCGAGGCCCTGCATCGGCAGTTACGGAACGCCCTGCCGCCGGCGCAACGGCGCCTGGTTCTGGAGGCATTGAAGCGGATTGCAGAGGTTATGGCTCCCACGACCGGCGGACGGCGGCAGTCCTCCGCGGGCAGGGACTTCGGGGCGCGTTCCCGGCGCAAGGGTGCGCCCAAGGAGGCAAAATCGTGAACTGGCGGCTGTGTCGAACGTTGGCGCCGGTGTGGGTGTGCGTGCTGTGGCTGCAGGCGCAGCCGCCGCCCCGCGGATGGCACGGATTCAAGAGGATTTCCGGTCAATCTGCGCGGTATGTGGCTGGGCGCCGCGCTTTTTCCATTCGCCGCATCAGGATGACACCGTTGACAGCCTTGAGCCTCGCTGGATACGATGAAAACTTCCTGGGCAGGGTTTTGGAGCCGGATACCTTGCTCGACAGGGGAACACTATGGCGACGATAACACAGGCGCCGGCACGGCCGGTAACGGCGTTTGATCGGTTCAATACCATCCTGAAAGAAGCGGTGGCCAGCCATGCCTCGGATGTGCACATTTCCGTGGGCAGCGGCTTCCGCTTGCGGCAGAAGGGCGAAATCATTCCCGCGCCGGACACGCAGCCGATCAGCCCTTCCGACGTGGGCACGATTGTGGCGGGCATCGCCCTGGCGGGCCGCAAGACCACGCGGGAAAACGTGGGCGCGTTCGTCCAGAACATCACCGATTTCGACTGCTCCTACAGCGTGCCGGACGTGGGCCGCTTCCGCGTCAACGTGTGCTGCCAGCGCGGGACCCTCTCGCTGGTGCTGCGCCACATCCCCTTCAAGATCCCGGATTTCATGTCGCTGCGGCTGCCTCCCGTCATGGAGAAGATCGCCATGATGGAGCGCGGGCTGGTGCTGCTGACCGGAACCACCGGCAGCGGCAAATCGACCACGCTGGCGGCCATGATCGACTACGTCAACAAGAACAAAAAGGCCAAGATCGTCACCATCGAAGACCCCATCGAGTTCATGTACAAGGACCAACAGGCCAACATCGTCCAGCGGGAAGTAGGCTCCGATACCGAGAGCTTCGGCAAGGCGCTCCGCGCGGCCCTGCGCCAGGATCCGGACATCATCCTGGTCGGGGAGATGCGCGATACGGAGACCATCGACATCGCCATTAAGTCCGCCGAGACCGGGCACCTGGTTTTCTCCACCGTGCACACCACCGACGCTCCCAAGACCGTGTTGCGCCTGCTCAGCGTGTTCCCGCCCGAGGAGCAGGCCACGGTCCGCATCCGCCTCTCCGAAACCCTGCAATCGGTCATTTCGCAGCGCCTGCTGCCGCGGGCCGACGGCGCCGGCCGCTGCGTGGCCTGCGAGATCATGCGCCACACCAAATCCATCCAGGACTGCATCGCAGACCCGGACAAGACCGACGAGATGAAGGATTACATCGAGAAGGGCAAGGAGATGTACGGGATGCAGACCTTTGACCAGCACTTGACCGAGCTGTACCTGGCCAAGATCATCACGCTGGAAGTGGCCAAGCACGCGGCCACCAGCCCCGCCGACTTCGAACGCAACCTGCAGTTCCTGTAGGCCGTAGGCCAATAGGGCGCTCTGCCTCCTGCGCGCCGCCTTTCGCCTCTTGCTTCCTGCTTGCAGCCCACGGCCCACAGCCGGCGGTACCGGTTGGCGCTCCCGCGCCTACCTGTTATAGTAAATTTATGGTCGGGGAAATCTGGCAGACCGCGTCGGCCTTGGCCAAAGGGATGGCGGTGACCTTCCGGCACCTGTTCAAGCCGCCGGTGACCGAAAACTACCCGGATGAGCCGCCGCACTTCGAGGCCCGCTATCGGGGCCTGCACGTGCTCCAGCGCGATGAGAACGGCATGGAGAAGTGCGTGGCCTGTTTCCTGTGCGCCGCGGCCTGCCCGGCCAACTGCATCTATATCGAAGCGGCGGAGAATACCGAGACCCAGCGGATCAGCGCCGGTGACCGGTACGCCAAGGTGTACAACATCGACTACAACCGGTGCATTTTCTGCGGCTACTGCGTGGAAGCCTGCCCCACCGACGCCATTACCCACGGCCACGGCTTCGAGATCGCCAGCTATAACACCACCTCGTTGATCTACCGCAAGGAGCAGTTGCTGACATCGCTGCCGGTGATCCAGTAGCTCCGAGATTAACCACGGCTTACGGCAAGAACGGGGCGAGCAGAGGGTCGGGTGCCGCCCCGCCGATCACGGCGGCCAGCAACTGGGCCGTCAGCGGGGCAAGCAGAATCCCTTTTCGATAGTGACCGACGGCCAGGAAGTAGCCGGGGAGGCTGCCTGGACCGATGCGCGGCCCGCCGCGCACGACCATCGGCCGCAGGCCTGTCCAGGCGTCCACCATGGTGGCCTCCGCCAGGCGCCCCACCAGGCGATGCGCGGCCGTCCGCAGGCTGGAAATGGTGGCGGGATCGATGGCCTTGTCGTATCCGGCGTTCTCCATGGTGCTTCCGATCAGAACCCGGCCGCCGGCGCGGGGCACCAGGTAGACTTGGTCATCCTGTGCGACATGGGTGAGCGTCCAGCCTTCGGCGGCCACGGCCAGCATGTGGCCCTTGACGGGCTGAATCATGATGGGCGGGCCCGGGGCGGCAATGCGGGAGGCCCAGGCGCCGGCGGCGTTCACTACCGCGTCAGCCCCCAGGCTGGAACCATCGATCAGGCCCGCGCCGGTCACCCGGCCGCCCTGCCACGTGACTTCGCTGACCGATGTCTGGAGGAACGTCACTCCCGCCTTTCGGCAGCATTCGGCCAGGGCCGCGCACAACAGGCGGTTGTCAACCTGGCAGTCGCCCGGAAAGAAGAAGCCGCCGGCGGCGCTGACTTGCGGCTCCAGGATGCGCACCTCCCGGGCATCGAGGTGCACGGCGGGCATACCCAACTCGCGCTGCCAGCCGAAGCGCTCCTCCAGGGCCGCGCGCTCCGCGTCGGAGTGGTACAGGAACAGCGCTCCCTCCGTGCGATACGCGGCCGCCAGGCCCGATTCCTCCTCCAGTTCACGAACGAAATCGGGATAGATGGCGGCGGCCCGCCGGCACAACTCGAACAAACCGCCCGGCCCTTCGGCCTCCGCCGACACCGACAGGCGGCCGGCCGCCGCCCAACTGGCCTCGCTGGCCGGCTGTCGTGGATCGACCAGCCAGACAGCCTCGCCCTTGCGCGCCAGTTCGCGCGCCAGCGCCAAGCCGATGATTCCGGCGCCGATGATAACGACGGTCATACGTGAAAGGTCCAAGGGTCCAATTGCTCTGCGACCCTTGGACCTTGGACCTTAGACCCTTGGACCTTTGGACCCTTACGGCAGCGGCAGCCCGTGGACCACCCGGTAGGTGTCCCGGGCGATCAACAGTTCCTCGTTGGTCGGGATGGCCCAGATGGAAACACGGCTGTTGGGCGCGGAGATGACACCCTCGCGGCCGCCCAGCGACAGGTTCCGCCCTTCGTCCAGCGTGGCCCCCAGGGCATCCAGGCGGTCGCAGACCAACTGCCGCACCATGGCGGCATTCTGCCCGATGCCGCCCGTGAAGATGATGGCATCCAGCCGCCCCAGCGCCGCCCAGTACGCTCCGATATACTTGCGGATGCGATAGCAGAAGACCTGCACGGCCAGCTTGGAGCGCTCGTCGCCGGCGGCCATGGAGTTCAGCAGGTGGCGCATATCGTTGGATTCACCGCTCAGCCCGTACAGCCCGCTCCAGCGGTTCAGCAAGGTGGCCACCTCGTGCGGCGCCAACTCGTCCTTGGTCATCAGGTGAAGGATGATTGAGGGATCGATGTCGCCCGAACGCGTTCCCATCATCACGCCTTCCAGCGGCGTGAACCCCATCGACGTATCGACCGACTGGCCATTCTCAATGGCGGTGATCGAGCAGCCGTTCCCGAGGTGGCAGACAATCAGGTTCGACGTGGTCTTGGCTGCGCCGGTCAATTCGCGGTAGCGATAGGAGACGTACCGCACCGAGGTGCCGTGGAAACCGTAGCGGCGGATGCGCTGTCGCCGATAGTAGTCGTAGGGCAGCCCGTACAGGAAGGCATAGGGCGGCAGCGTGTGATGGAATGCGGTATCAAACACCGCCACCTGGGGCGTGTCACGGAACAAGTCGCGGCAGACGTAATACCCCTTGAGGTTGTGGGGATTGTGCAGCGGCGCCAGGGGGATGGCTCGCTCGATGCCCCGCACCACTTCCTCGTCGATCAGGTGCGATTCGGTGAAATGCTCGCCGCCG
>Ga0315279_10005685_pt1 | contig 16016 bp, 15 predicted proteins | sample YL17G06_20_MG_FD_203694 | JGI IMG/M metagenome (GOLD analysis project Ga0315279, IMG submission 203694) | Sediment microbial communities from Yellowstone Lake, YNP, Wyoming, USA - YL17G06_20 | ecosystem: Environmental > Aquatic > Freshwater > Lake > Sediment | place: USA: Wyoming | collected...
TGTCCCTGGCCCATCCGCTATGGGCGACAGACCTGGCCGAACGCGGATTCCTGCCGATTCCTGCCGAACCCGCTTGACGGCCGCGCCAGCGGGGAGTACAGTTGTCACGACCACAGGCCTTGGGCATGGAAACGGCCTTATGTCGGCCTTGAGCAGGCCCCTCGGGAGGTGTCACGGTTGTCGTAACGGTTGTCAGGCGTCTCCGTGCCCGAGGCGAGGATTCCCGTAAGTGGCTGCTCAGGAAAGACTTATACGAGCGGAGAGGTGCCAGAGCGGTCGAATGGGCCGGTTTCGAAAACCGGTGTGGGCTACGGCTCACCGGGAGTTCGAATCTCCCCCTCTCCGCCATTTCCGTCGAGAAGCGGTCCTCCCGGCTGCCGGGCCACGTTGGGGCAAGGCGGGCCTGACCGGGCCGCGGCGCAAAGGCCGGGCGCTCACCCGGCCTTCTTCTGTTTCTCCGCCGCGAAGACCCGTACGGGCACAAGGATCACGCGGAGGGTAGGGGGCCTGCCTTCGGCCGCGACGTCGGCGAGGATGCCCCAACGCATCCCCGAATGGACCGGTTCCGCGTCGTAGAGCACCAGGAGGCCCGCCCGGCCCGGCAGGCGCGGGCCGTCCTTGCTGTAGACGTAGGGCTTGCCCGAGATCGGACAGGCCAGCGGGCCGGTACGCCCGCCCGTACTGGGCGGCGGCAGCGCCTGGGGATCCATGCGCGCCAGTTCGTCCAGGGTATCCGGCAGTCTTCCGTTGATGGAAAAGAAGAGCAGGAACCGTCCGCAGGCGTCGTGCAGCCGCTCGGCGCAGGGGTCGATGTCGGCGCCGGCCCTGCGGCCGGCCGGGACCGCCGTCCCGCACCCTGCCGCCGCAACCGCGAAGGCCAGGACAAGCGATATGTAGATAAGACTACTTCTCGTCTTCACGGATGACTCCCGGCTGCCGCCCGTCGTCCGTCGGGCCTTCGCCCGCCGTAGGGCTATGGCCCGCAGGCGGGGCGGGCGAAGGCTGCGGCCGCAACCCTTCGGGCTGGGGCGTAGCCGCGCCTCTCTGCAGGCCCTTCAGGTGATCGTCGAACGTGCCCGGCTCAACCGCGTCGCGGACCGCCTTGGTTCCGGCCTGCTCGCTGGCCGACATGGCGGCCAGGTCCTCCGGCACCTTGGCCACGTGCGGCGTGAGGAAGATGAGGAGTTCCGTCTTCGTCTTGTCCTTGGTGGTCCTGGTGAAGAGCGCGCCCAGGAGCGGGATGTCGCCCAGGACGGGCACCTTCTGGACGGTCTGGGTGATGGTGTCCTTCATCAGGCCGCCGATGACGATGGTGTGGCCGTCGCGAATGGCGACGCGGGTCTGCGCTGCGCGGCGGGCGAAGACCGGCGCATTGACGGTTTCGGATATGGGCACACTCTTATCAGTGGTGGCCGAAATCTCGGGGTACACGTCCATGATCACCAGTCCGTCGGGGTTGATGTGCGGCGTGACCGTCAGAATGATGCCTATGTTGTCATATTCGATGGTATTGATGGTCTGGCCGGTGTCGGTCAGTTGCGAGCGGGTGATGAACGGCACTTCCTCGCCCACCATGATCGAGGCCTGCTGGTTGTCGCTCGTCAGGATGTACGGCCGCGAGAGGATGTCGGTCTTGCCGACCTTGGCCAGGGCGTGGATGGCCGCCGTGAAGTCGCTCTCGACCGCCGTGATCTTCAGGCCCAGCGGCTGGGCGGCTACGGAAAAGTCCGTGCCCACCTTTTCACCCTTGGCGCCCGAGGCCCGCAGGTTCAGACCCGAAAACTCGATGCCCAGGTCCTCGTAATTCGTCGGACTCACCTCGGCAATCAGGACCTTGATGAGGACCTGCGGCGTCGGCCGGTCCAGGTCGTCCAGGATCGCCTTGATGCGTTCGAAGTTCTTGGAGGCGGCCGTCACCAGCAGCGAATTGGTGTCCTCGTCGGCCACGACGTACGCCTGGCCCGCCAGGTCGGAGGCCGCCGCCGCCGTCGTGGGCGACAGGCGCGTGGTCCCCCGGCCCGAAGAGCCGGACCTCGTTCCGCTGGCGTAGGTGCCGCCCGAGCCGAAGCCTCCGGTGCCGAGACTGCTGGAGCCGAATCCGCCGGAGCCCAGGCCGCCCGAGCCCAGGCCGCCGGAACTGCGGCTGCTGGAGCCGCTGAAACTCGAGCCGCCCGTGCCTCGGCTGCCCGTGCTGGTGCCCGTCCTGAACTGCGATGTGGTGCCCTGCTGCGACGTCGTCCTGCCGGAGGTCGTGCCCGACCAGCCGAACAGGTTGTTCAGGATCCCCTCGAGATTCACGGCCTTGGCGTTCTTGAGCGGGTAGATGAAGACCGCCTGTTCCTCGCTGGGGTTGGAGTCGAGTTGCTTGACGATGTCGTCGATCACCTGGAGCAACTCCGGCGGGCCGCTGACCACGAGCGTGTTGGTCCGGTCGTCGGAGGAGGCGGTCACTTTCTGCTGTTGCGGTCGACCGCCGGTGATACCCTGCGGCTGGTCGCGGCCCTCGCCGCGCCGCCTATCGCCCGACTCGCCGCCGAAGCCCCGTTCGCCGGACTCGCCGCGAGGCCCACCGCCGGGCCCCCCGCCGAACATGAACTGCCGTATACTGCTGCCAAAGGGGCTGCCCCCGCCTCCCTGGGTCGTCTGGTCCTGCTTGAACAGGTCGTTGATGAGGCGTGCGGCGTTGGCCGCATTGGCGAACTTCAACTGGTACACCCGCACCTCCGACACGCTGGTCGTCTGCGTGTCGAGCGCGCGGATGATCTCCACAAAGCGGCGGACGTTCGTCTGCGTGTCGGTCAGAATCAGCGTGTTGGTGCTGGCGTTTGCCGACAGGTCGGCATACGTGGGGATGAGGGCGGCCAGGTCCCGCCTCAACTGGACCGCATCGGCGGACCGGATGGGGATGACGTGGGTGACCAGTTGGTCGGAGGGTTCGATCGTCTCCGGGTCGCTGCCCGAGCGAACAGGAAGCGCCGCCTTCTTCGCCTGGTCCAGCGTCACGATTTTCAGGGTCCGGCCGGTGCGTATGGCCGCGTAGCCCTTGGCCTTCAGGATGGTGTCCAGGAGCGACACCGCCTCGTCCACGCTCAGCGGTTGCAGGCTCATGGCCGTCACGCGGCCCTCGACGGTGGTCTCTTCAACGATGGCCAGGCCTGCGGCCTCCGACAGGTACTCGAGCACCGCGTGGACGGAGGCGTCCTTGAAATTCAGCAGGATGGGCCCTTGCAGGGGTTTCCTCGGCGCCTTCGGGGCGGGGGGCGCTTCCGTGGGGGGCGCCTCGCCCGGCGTCGCGCCGGTCGGCTGCGGGGCCGTGGGCGCCGCGCCGGTCTGCGGCGGGGCGGGCGGCGCCTCGTTCGGGGTCGTGCCGGCCGGCGGCGGCGCCGGCGGCGCCTCGGTCTGCGGCGGGGCCGTGGGCGGCGTGGTCTCCGTCGCCGGCGGCGCGGGCGGTGTGGGCGGCGCGGGCGGCGCCTCGTTCGGCGTTGTGCCGGCTGGCGGCGCAGGCGGCGCCTCGTTCGGCGTTGTGCCGGCTGGCGGCGCAGGCGGCGCTTCGTTCGGGGTCGTGCCGACCGGCGGCGCGGGCGGTGCCTCCATCCGCGGAGGCGCGGAGGGCGGCGCAGTCTCCGGTGCCGGCGGCGCGGGCGGCGCGGGCGGCGCCTCGGTCTGCGGCGGCGCGGGCGGCGGCGATTGCTCCGGCGGCGCTGGCGCGGCAGGGGGGGCGGCCGGCGCCGAGGCTTCCGGCGTCGCCGCCAAGGCGCCCGCCCAGCAGGATGGCGGGACGAACAACAGCAGGGCGGTCGCTGCCGCGCATGCCCCGCAGCGAGCCATCCGCTTCAGGCCCTGCCGGAGCCGTTTGCTGGCGGAAATGGGGAGGCAGTAGGTATGTCTCATTTGTTCAGGTCCTCATTTGTTCAGGTCCTGTTCGCGCCGCTGGCGCATTCGTTCAAGGATGGCGGCGGTGCCGCTGTCCTTTGTGTCACCCGATGGGGCGGCCTGTGGAGGCGCCGCCGCGGGCGGAGTTGTTGAGGCGGTTGCCGGCCCCGGGGCCGCAGGGGTTGCGCCAGGCGCCGCCCCGGTCGCCTGGGTGACCGTCGCGGGCGTCGGGGCGGCTGGGGCCGCCGGGGGCGCCGTCGCCGCGGTGCCTGTCGGGGCCGCCGGCTTGGGGAGCGATGCGGCGGCGCCAGAGAGGGTGCTGCCGATGGCGATTTTCACGGTGTTTCCGGCGCACGTGTAGTGCACGGCGTCCATCATAATCGTGACGAGTTGCCCCCGGCCCAGCAGGGCGCCCACCTGCGCCAGGGTCGTCTTTCCGGTCCTGGTGTCTTCGAAGAATGCGACGTAGTCTTCGCCCTGCTGGATGATGCCGGTCAGCACGATGCGGTTGTCGCCGGTATCGGCGGCGGGTGGCGCGGCGATCGGCGCGGGACGGTTGCTGGGCGGCCTGGCGCGATTGCGGAGGAACATGTTTCGTTCCGACAGGACCCGGTAGTCTTCCAACCGGGCAGGTTGCGCGCCGGGCAAAGCGGCCGCCCGTACGGGGGCCAGCCCGGCCGACCACACCAGCAACCAGACCGTCAGGGTCCAACGGGTCATTCGTCTTCTCCTGTCGTAGCGGTCGCCGCGGCGACCTCGCTCGTCGCGGGCGGCTGAACAGCCTGGTACAGCGTCGAAAGGCGCAACTGGAGGGTCAGGTCGTCCGTCCCTTCCTTGCGCGTGCCCAGTTGCAGTTCCTTCACCCGGACAGGCACCTTGGCTGTCTCCAGTTGCCACAGGAACTTCGTCACGGCGTTCATGGATCCCGTGCCGGTGGCCTTGAACGCGATCTCCTGGAGACTCTTCTTTTCGAGCAGGCGTTCGGGCTTGAGGGATGCGAGTTTCAGGCCGGCCTCCCTGGCCCAGTCCTGCACCGCGTGGAGGATCAGGCTTTCGGCCTCGGTGGGGTCGCGTTTCAAGCCGGTGGCCGTCATCTGTTTCCATTTCGGTTCGATTTCGCGCTTCCGTGCCAGCAGGGTCCTGGCCTGTTCCAGGTCGTTCAGCAAGCCCTCCTTGCGGCCCTCGAGCGCTTTGCGGGAGTCGTTCAGCGGCGTCAGGACGTAGAGGTACAGGACGGCGGCCGCCACCACGATCAGCGTGGCCGCGATGATGAACCGTTCTCGTTTGGAGAGGATCATGATCCGCTCGCTCCGACGAATCTCAGGCTGATGGCAAAGGACCACTCCAGCGACCCGCCGCCAACCTCGCTGATGTACAGGGACTGGACGTCTGCGAACTTGGGGTTCCCATCCAGGCGGTCCACGACCTCCAGCACGGCGCGCTGGTCCGCGGCCTTTCCGGAGATCAGGACGCGCATGTCCTCGCTGATGGCGAGGCTTGTCGTCCAGATCCTGCCCTCCGCCGGGAACGCCAGGGTCAGTTCGCGCAGGCAGTCCAGGTGCCTGGGCCTCCGGTCGTACCAGCCCCCGGCGAAGGTCGCCTTGTGGACGACGTCTCTGGCCGCGGCCAGGCTCGGCTGCATGGCGTCGAGTTGCCCCTCGAGGTCGTCTACCTCCCCCTGCTGCGCCCGCCAGGCCAGGAACAGGGCGAGGCAGGGGAGGATGACCGCCGCGGCCAGGGCCGCCGCCCAGGCGGCCTTTCTTCCCACGGTGATCTTTTTGCGAGGGCTCAGTCGTGAATGCAGGAAGTCCACCGCGAGCAACTGCCTGTTGAGGCCGACCGCCGCAAGCGCGGCGGCGGCCGCAGGCTCCCCCGCCCAGGCGGGCCCGTCGGCGATCTCCAGGTCGGAAGGATACTGGCAGAGCCTCGCCGCGAGGGAAAGCCGGTCGCCAATCAGGCTGGCGACGCCTCCTGCGGCCAGGCCGGAGGCATTCCATATGACCAGATCCAGGGCTGGCTCGGGGTCGCCAGACTGATTGGCGACCGAGCCGGGCAGCAGCGCGACAACGCGGTGCAGTTCGCCAGCCAGATCGTCCAGCCACCCGTCCGCGAGCGGCGAGCCGTGGGCGGCCGCGGCGGGGGGTGATATCGGCAGCCGCCTGAGCAGTCGCCAGGCGTGATTGGCGACCGACTGCACGCTCAGTTCCACCGTGGTGGGCGAGAGGTAGAGCACCAGCCGGTCGCCAGACTGATTGGCGACCGGGCTTGCCACAGCCTGCCCGCCTGTTGGCGGGGCGTCGCCCTGGCGAGCCGGGCCGCCCGTCGCGGCGGCCAGCGCCAGGGTCGAGGAGGTCACGGCCGCCACCGTCAGCCCGGCCGCCCGCGCTGTGGCCAGCAGGTGGTCCACGTTCTGTCGGGAGGCCGCCACAAGCAGAACGGACTGCCCCTGGGCGGAATCGACCGGGCTTGCCACAGCTCGCCAGGTCGCCGCGGCGACTGCGGAGACCTGCCCGCCTGTTGGCGGGGCGTCGCCCTGGCGAGCCGGGCCGCTGTAATCGAAGATGAGGTCCTTGGCGTCCGATGCAAACTCCCGCTCCGTTGCGATGGAAAGGGCGCCGGCCAGCAGATCGGGCGGCGTGGGCGGCAACGACTTCTCTCTGGCCACCAGCCACCTGGCCTCGATGCCGATCACGCAGCGCGACGCGGAAAAATGATTCCGGCGCAGGAACTGCCTCAGCGCCTTGCCCAGCAGGGGCGGACTGCGCGCGGCGTCGTCCTGCCCGCCCGCCCTCAGGCTTGGCGTACTGGGCGGCAGGGGGAACTCCGCGGCGTGGAGGACCTTGCGGCCGCCACGGACGCAGGCGACCTCGACGGCCGTTATCGACCGCTCCGTCACCGCCAGGCCCAGCATCTTGCGGCTTGTCATCATCATCAGCCCATCTCCCGGCCGGGGGTCTGCACGGTGCGATCCAGGGGCCTGCCGGAGCGCAGCCTGGTGATAATGTCCGGATCAAGCGGCCAGCCGAGGTGGGTCAGGTTCTGCCGGTAGATGACCTTGGGCGGGCTCTGGCGGGCGTCCACGACCACGCGGGCGCGCCTAAAGGCGCGGCCGGTGGCGGCGATGCTGACGATGTCGGCCGAGAACTGGTACGACCGCGTCGTGATGGCCCCGCCGATGGCCGCCGCCTTTTCGCGCGGCAGGACCTCGGCGACCCAGGCGATGCTGGTGCGGTCGGTCTCGGCCCCGGCCCGCTTGGCCAGGAGGGCGGCCACGTCGCTTTCCTCCAGGCGCGGCAGGCAGAGCAGCACCTCCTTCGGCGCCGTGTTGACGTTGATGAGTCCCGCCTTGCCTTGGCTGCCGCTGGTCGTGATCTGGCCGGCGATCTTCTGGAACTCATCGTTCGAGAGGCCGGCGCGGTAGTAGAAATCCAGCAGGTTGCTGAACGGCCTTTCGCGCCGGACGCGGTTCAGGATGCCCGGAAGCCTGTCGCTGGCCACGGCCTTGCGCAGCAGGTCGGTGAGGGCCTGCGGCGGCTGGGGATTATTGACGTTGACCAGTTGGCCGCCGGCGGCGGCGCCGGGTTCCTTGCTGTAGACGGTCACGAAGTTGAAGATGCCCCGGTCCAGGCGGGACCCGCTGCTGCTGAACGTCCCGCTGAAAGGGCGACCGGTTCTTTCGCCGGCGTCGATGATGCCGTTGCGGTTCTGGTCCTGGCCGAAGAGGATCTGCTTCGTGGCGTCGCGGACCAGGAACAGTTCCTCCACTGTTTCCAGCGGCCCGTTCTTGCATTCGTACGGGTCGGGCAGCATCAGGTAATACTCGTTCTCCGCGCCGCCGGTCGTGACGTTGCTGTTGGTGTCGCGCCAGTCCACGATGGATGGGGCGAACTCCGCCGTCATGCCGGGCAACTTCGAGAGCATCTCGAGCGTGGCGGTGTTGAGGTTCACCTTGGAGGCCTCGTCCGTTATGCCGTAGCCGTACGTCCGCTGGTCCTCGCCGGCGGGGCGGAGGATCCAGAAGGCCCCGTCGCCCACCGGGACGGCCTCGCACGGCGTGTCCGCATCCAACGGCACCTCGCCCTGGAGCCCGTCCACGCTGGCCAGCACGTACTGGATCGCGCCCTGCTCCACGGCGGCCGCCTGCGTGGCAGCCAACCCGTTGGCTGCACGGTCGCCCTCTACGCGCATCGCGCGGGCCAGGACCAGCACCAGTCCGGCCAGCACCAGCAGGATCCACATGGTGACGATCAGCACCGTGCCCTTGGAGTGCGGAGTGATGAGTGCGGAGTGATGAGTGTTGAGTGCAGAGTGCAGAGTGAAAAACAGAGATGGGGCGCGGCACGCTTGCCGTTCATTCCACACTCTGCGCTCCTCACTCATAACTCATCACTCATCACTCATCACTCATCACTTTTCACTCTACACTCCGCACTCCGCATTCCGCACTCCGCACTCCGCCCTACCCGCGTCCGTTGCCTCATGGCGAAGACCCTGTGACCTGTACGGCGCCGGACACTATCACGCCGCAGGGGACCAGGAACACCTTTGAGACGCGATAGCCGCCGACGGCCGGGCTTGCCACGGCGTCGCCCCGCCAAGGCGGGTCGCCCTGCCGGGCATCGTCCAGTTGGAGCGTCACCTCGACCGCACACGGCAGCGTGTTGTCTTCGGTCGTGCTGTCCCAGTTGTCCGCCCACTGGGAGCCGCTAAAGTACCTCAGGTTCAGCGCGATTACGCCGCGGCAGAGAACCTCCCGTACGGGTTCGACGGCCCTGGGTGGCCGCAGGTTGGTCGTGATGAGCCGCACCAGGACCTGCGTCTTGCCGTCATCCGAGGGTTCGCAGCCGAGTTCCACGTACTTGACGTCTCCGACGCCTTCCGCCGGCTCGGGGCTGCTCGTGGTCGTGTAGAGCATCAGCGCGTCGGAGTCGTGTCCGCGGTCGTCCTGCCCATCCTGTCCCACGAAAGGGCCGGCGAACACGCCGCTGGGGACGACGGCGCACCGGAGGTCCTCTCCCAGGAGTTCCACGGCGAGTTGGGCCTTGCGCACCGGGTCGGTGGCCGCCAGGGCGCTTCGGCGGGCCCGGAAGGCGATGCTGAGGCTCGCGTACAGGGAGCCCGCCAGGACGGCGACCAGGGCCGTTGCCACCAGCACCTCCAGCAGGGTGAAGGCGCGAGCCGTTGCGCGTCGTCCGGTCATCCTGAGTTCCCCGTGTACACCAGCGTGGTCAGCGTCACGCTGCGGTCCTTGCCCCGGTGGTTCCATGAGACTTGGACGTCCAACTGCCGCAGTTGCGTGCCCTGCCAGTCCGCGACCAGGGTCGCCCAGCGGTACTCGGGCCGGTCGGGGCTGAAGTCGCCGGCAAGGGATGCGGTCTGCCACAGTTCGCAGGCGATGATTTCGGCCATTTTGTTCTGGGCCAGCGAGGCGGCCTCGGTCTCGCGGCGGCTCTCGTCGGCCACGGACAGAGCGAGCGAGATGCCGCTCATGGCCACCGGCAGGATGATGGCCACCAGCACCAGCGTGGCGAGAATCTCGACGAGCGTAAACGCGGGCCGGCCGTTGCGGATTGCGGATTGCGGATTGCGGATTGCGGATTGAACGACAACGAACCCGCCGCCGGCCATGCTTCTTTTGCCGTCAATCCGCAATTCGCAATTCGCAATCCGCAATGCGGTATCGCTCATGACCCTTGGGCCTCCTGCCCGTACGGGCCCGTACTGGGCGGCGACACAACGCGAAACGCTTCTGTGACGGACTCGCACGTCACCTGGAAGACTTCTCCCTGGCGGCCTTGCAATTCGATCGTGGCCTCTTCCGTTCTGCCGCTGGGGTAGAACTCAATGTACGACAGCGAGGCGCCGTCCCACGGCGACTGCACGCGGACCGTCGTGCCTTCGGGAAGCAGGAAGCGGCGGCCGAATTCGCAGCCGAGGTCCACAAACGCCCCCTCCTGTTGGACGGTCAGCCAGTACGTGTGGGTCTGCGGGTCGATGTTGAGGCGGTACACGGTGCCCTGCGCCGCCGCGCGCGACTCCGCCAACTGCGTCAGCGCCAGGATCTGGGCGGCGGCGTCGGCCGTCTGGCGCGAGGCAAAAAAGCCCTTCAGTGACGGCGCCGCCAGTCCCAGCAACACGCCGACCAGCCCCAGGACCACGATGAGTTCCAGGAGCGTGAAGCCGGGCCAGTACGCCCGCCCGTACTGGGCGCCGGGGCGGCCCGGCCGCTCAGGTCCCCGCGCGGCGGGTCTCCTGACCCGCCGCGCAAACACCGCGCCCGGTGGCGCCGTCATGTTAACGTTCTGACCAGTTATCAATGTCGTCTGCTCCGCCTTCCTGCCCGTCGGGTCCGCACGAGTACAGGTCGTATCCGTTGGTGTTGTGCTGGCCCGGGCACCGGTACACGTAAGGGTTGCCCCACGGGTCCTTGGGCATGCCGCGCTCCACGTAGGGGCCATGCCAATCGGGGGCGTTGGAGGGTTGTTGCAGAAGGGCCTGGAGCCCCTCCTGCGTGGTGGGATAGCGCCCGCAGTCGATCTCGAAGGACCCCAACACCACCCCCAGGTTCGAGATGTCCGTGCGAGCCCCGATGATCTTGGACTGTTCGACCCGGCCGGTGAACTTGGGCACGACCAGCACCGCGAGGGTGGCCAGGATCACCATCACCAGCAACAGTTCGATGAGGGTAAAGGCGCGGGGGCGTACGCCCGTGCGCCTTGCGGCGATGCTTGCGTGGGGGTGGTTCATGGGCCTTTCCTTTCAGCGAATGTATTCTTGCAGAGTAAAGATGGGCAGCAACATGCCGATCACGATCGTTCCGACGATGGCCGCCATGATGAACAAGAGCACCGGCTCGGCCAGGGCGACGAGCATGCGCAGTCGGCGGTCCAGGTCCGTCTCGTAGGTGGTTGCCAGCCGCAGGAGTTCCTGGTCGAGCCTGCCGGTCTCCTCGGCCACGGCGATCATCTCGATGACGGTGCCGGGAAACAGTTGCTGGCAGGAGGCCAGGCTCCGGGCCAGCGGCTTGCCTTGCCGCACCTCTTCGATCGACAGGTTCACGGCGTCGGAGAGGGTTTGATTCCCGATGGCCTCCCGTGCCACGCGCAGCGCGGTGACCAGCGGGACGCCGGCGCCCAGCAACGTTCCGAGCATGCGGCAGAAGCGCACCAGCGAGAAGCGCGCCAGGATGCGGCCCAGGGCCGGCACGCGCAGCAGCGTTCGCTCCAGGAAGCGTCGCCCGGCCTCCGACCCGAGCGCCCGCCGCGCCGCCACCACCGCCAGGGCCGCCGCAATGACAACCAGCAGGCCGTACTTCGTTGCGATGACGCTGGCGGCGATGATCGCCTGCGTCAGCACCGGCAACGTCGCGCCGAACTGCGCAAAAATCGCCGAGAAACGCGGAATGAACCACAGGAGCAGAACGGTCAGCACGCAGGTCGCCAGCACCACCAGGACCGTGGGGTAAACCAGCGCCCCCTTGATCTTTGATTTCAGGTCCCGCTCTTGCGACCGGAAGTCGGCAATCTGCGAGAGGACCACGTCGAGGAATCCGCCCGTCTCGCCCGCGCGAACCATGGCCACGTGCACGGCCGGAAACGACTGCGGGAACTTGCCCATCGCATCGGCGAGCGACGTGCCGCCCACCACGTCGTCGTGGATGGCGGCCCACTGCTTCTTGGCGGCGGCGTGCGACGCCTCGCGGCCGAGGATCTGCAGCGCCCGGCTCAGCGGCACCCCGGCCGTCAGCAGGCTGGCCAGTTCGCGGCTGAAGGCCTCCACGTCGGTTTGCGACACGCACGCACGAAAAGCCGGGAACAGGGAACGGGGAACAGGGAACAGGGAAGGATGCTTCCGGTTCCCCGTTCCCGGTTCCCCGTTCCCCGCCGTTGGTTGTTCCTCCACGAGCGCCGGCGTGAGCCCCTGGTCGCCAATCAGTTTGGCGACCGCTGCCGCGCGGTTGGGGGCAGGCACCGTCCCCGAGGTCCGCTGCCCCTTGGAATCCACGGCTGTATAGATGAAGACAGGCATCAGTCCTCGCGCGCCTCATTGGGCCTGGGGTACAGGCCGTTTTCCCCGTTCGCCGGGGCGAGCGTGCCGCCTGGAGGCCGCTCGAATCGCTCGTCCTTGGTGACCCGCAGGACTTCTTCGACGGTGGTGCGGGCGCTTCGGACCAGGCGCCAGCCGTCTTGGCGCAGGCTCATCATGCCCTGGCCGGCGGCCACTCTTCGGATTTCTCCGGCCGAGGCGCGCTGGAGGATCATGGCCCGGATCTCCGGGGTCGCCAGCATGGTCTCGAAGATGCCGGTCCTGCCGCGATACCCGGTGCCCTGGCACTCGCGGCAGCCCCGCCCCCAGTGGAGCACGGGGGGCGCCTCGTCGCCGAACTGCGTCCTCAGGGATGCCGCGTCCTCGGGGGGAAGGGTTTCCTTGCAGTTGGCGCAGATGAGCCTGACGAGCCGCTGCGCCAGCACCGCCTCCAGCGATGACGCGACCAGGTAGGGCTCGATCCCCATGTCCACGAGTCGCGTCAGGGCGCCGGGCGCATCGTTGGTGTGAAGCGTCGAGAAGACGAGGTGGCCGGTCAGCGACGCCTGGACGGCGATCTCGGCGGTTTCGCGGTCACGGATTTCGCCGACCAGGATCACGTCCGGGTCGTGGCGGAGGATGCTCCGCAGCCCCCGCGCGAAACTCAGGCCCGCCTTCGTGGACACCTGGATCTGGTTGATCCCCCGCAGGTGGTACTCGATCGGGTCCTCGATGGTCACGATCTTGCGCGTCACGTCGTTGATGCGCGAGAGCGCCGCGTACAGGGTGGTCGTCTTGCCGCTCCCGGTGGGGCCGGTCACCAGGATGATGCCATGAGGCATCGCCAGGAGGCGCTCGAAGATCTCGCGGTCGCGCTGGGCCATGCCCAGGTGCTCCAGCCCCAGCAGCATCGCGGCGCGGTCCAGGAGGCGCAGCACGACCGCCTCGCCGTGAAGCATGGGGATGACCGAGACCCGGACGTCCACCTCGCGGCCGGCGACCTTCAGGCGGATTCGCCCGTCCTGGGGAAGCCGTTTCTCCGCAATGTCCAGGTGGCTCAGGATTTTCAGGCGCGACACGATGGATCGGTGGAACTGCCGGACCTCCGGCGGGATGTTGGCTTCCTGGAGCACGCCGTCCACCCGGTAGCGCACGCGGAGCGCATCTTCGAACGGCTCGACGTGCACGTCCGTGGCCCGCCGCTCGATGGCCTCCGCGAGCACCTGGTTCACGAACTTGACGATGGAGGCGTCTCCGGCGGCGGCGGAGAGATCCGTGTCCTCGTCCGCCTCGTGGTCGACCACCTGCACGCCCTCGTCCTGGGCCTCGGAAACCAGCGACTGGAGCGTGTCGGCCCCGACGCCCAGCAGGCCCTTGATGCAGCGGGTAATCTCGGCCGACGGCGCCAGCGCGACCCGGAACTCCAGCCCGGAGGCCAGGCGCAATTCGTCCAGGCCGCTCGTGTCGAAGAGGCGGCTGGAGGCCACCGTCACGGCGCCGTCCTCCTGCCGCAGGGGCAGGAGCCTGTGCTCCAGCAGAATGCGGGCCGGGAACTGCGCCAGGAACTCCCTCTGGGGCGGGTGCTCTTCAAGATCGGCGTACGGGACATGGAACTCCTCGGACAGGTAGCGCAGCAGTTGGTCTTCCGGCAGGCCGCCGGCGGCCAGCAGGGCCTCGTCGAGCGGCCGGCCTTCGGCCACCAGCCCCTGGACCCGCCTGGCGGACGGCTCGTCGAGCAGTCCGGTCTCGCGCATGCGTGCGAGGAGGTCACTCATCGCGGCCATCGCCCCGTTCAAGCCCGCGGCGGGAGCCGCGGGGCATCTTGGCCCGGGGCGGGTTTTGCCCCGGTGGCGGATAACCCGACGCCCCTTCCAGTGCGGAGTGATGAGTGAGGAGTGTAGAGTGAAGAATGCGGGCTGAAAAGCGCATGAAGTGCGATGCCGCGCCGGCTCTTGGTTTTTCACTCATCACTCCGCACTCCTCACTCATCACTCCTCACGGGCGGCCGGTCGCCGAAGACGCTAGTAGCCCGTCACCATCGAAAGTGTGAGTAGGACTCGCGCGGTCGCCATCAGGTCTCCGCAGTCGCCGCGGCGACCTGGCGAGCTGGGCGACCGCGCGGTCGCCATCAGGTCTCCGCAGGCGACTCGCCCTGGCGAGCTGGGCGACCGCGCGAGTCAGTTCAACCAACAGCAACAACTGTGACGCACCACTAATCGAGCAGCCCCAGGGTCACCAACTGCGCTTCCTGTCGCACCGTGACGACCTCGCGCAGTTCCTTCTGGGCGGCCTCCAACTCGGCCCGGGCCTTCGCCCTTGCCTCGCGCAGCGCCGTCAGGGCGGTCTTGATCTCCGCCGTCGAGGCGTCCTTGTTGTCGAGGACCTTCTGAAGCGCCGCCCCTGCCGTCTCGACCGCGCTCTGAGGACGATCGCTCTCGGGACGGTCGCCCTGGGGACGGTCGCCCGGACCGCCGCGGCGGCCACCCATCATCATGAAGCCCATGCCTCCGCCCCGCGTCTGGCGGGACAGCGTCTGGACCTTCTCGATCCGGGGCTGAAGGGCCTTCCACTCCTCGTCGGATGCGCCGAGGGCCGTCTTCATCCGGTCCGCCATCTGCTGGCGGAACTGCTCCATCCGCTGCTGCATCTGCGCCGGGTCGCGCTGGTCGCGCTGGCCGGGCGGAGGGGGCGGAGGGGGCGGGCCTTCCTCGGCAATCGCCTGCTGGATCCAGGCGCCGGCCACAATCGTTACAATGGCCACAAGCCATACGGCGTTGCGTCGCAACATGTTCCGTCTCCTTTTCAAAGCGTCCTTGGTTACCGCACTAGGAAGAGGTTGCCCCCCCACCGTGGGGAGTGATGAGTGCGGAGTGATGAGTGATGAGTGCAGAGTGCAGAGTGAAAAACAGAGATGGGGCGCGGCACGCTTGCCGTTCATTCCACACTCTGCGCTCCTCACTCATAACTCATCACTCATCACTCATCACTCCTCACGGGCGGCGGGCCACGGCGGCCCCCGTGAGGCGGGCCGAAACCCCGTTCGCGCTGCTTCTTCATCAACTCGTCGTACTTGGCGGCCTGCTCCGGCGTCAGGATCTCCTTGGTACGATTGATGGCCTCCTCGAACGCCAGTTTCCGCTGCTCCGACATCTCGGTCTCTTTGCGGGCGTAATCCTTGAGGATGGCCTCGTGGCGGGACCGCTGCTCTTCCGTCAGCAGGGCCGTGATGGCCTGGTCGCGTTCCTGCCGGAGGGCCTTGCTTTGCTCGCCCCGCTGCCGCATCATGGAGCCCATGACCTCGGACCAGATGCCGTCCATTTGTTCCCGCTGCCGGCTGGTCAGGCTCAGTTCGTTTGCGAGCCACGACGGCCCCCGCGGCCGGTGGTCCAGGCGGGCGACCAGCAGGCCGGTTGCCGCCCCTGCGGCAAACGTCACGAGAAACGAGACGATCAGAATGGCTTTGATCTTAGTCATGGCCGTTCTTCCGAGAGAGATCCTGGACGATCCACTGGGCCAACTGTTCCTGGGATGCGGCTGCGGACAGGTCCTGTGGAGCGATGGCTACCGTTTCCCATAGGGGAATCTGCTCCGCCGAGGCACCGGCCGCCGAAATCCGCCAGAGCCAGACGCCGGAGAAGAGCAGGATCGCCGCCGCCACGGCGGTGAACACCTCCGCCACGTGCAGGAGGGCAACCTTCGGCTGGAGATCGACCGACCGGTGCAGACGCTCCAGGGCCTGGGCGGACATCTGCGGCCGGCCCGTGGCCCGGATCAGCCGCGACAGCCGATCCAGCCGGGCCAGTTCGGCGGCGCAAACCGGGCATCCCCGGACATGCTCCGCCAGTGCGGCGTGCGACGGCTCGGGAATCTCGCCGTCATGGTAGGCGCTCATCTCGTGCGCGTGCTTGCATTCCATCATGGCTCGTTCCGCCTCTTGATGCGGCGCGCCTGCCGTCCCGCTTTGGGCGGGCCGTGCCAAGGCGGCCCACGGGGGCCTCCCTGGCAGGGCAAGCCCGCCGTGGCTTGACCGCCGGCGGCCGCCGCTGGTGTTTCCTATCCGAAGTATTCCTTCAGTTGCTCCTGCAAGGCCCGGCGGGCGCGAAACAGCCGCGACTCAA
>Ga0315279_10005686_pt1 | contig 16016 bp, 9 predicted proteins | sample YL17G06_20_MG_FD_203694 | JGI IMG/M metagenome (GOLD analysis project Ga0315279, IMG submission 203694) | Sediment microbial communities from Yellowstone Lake, YNP, Wyoming, USA - YL17G06_20 | ecosystem: Environmental > Aquatic > Freshwater > Lake > Sediment | place: USA: Wyoming | collected...
AAGTGCGGATATCTCCCTGAATGATGTCGATGTTGCTGGCGATCTTTCCGCCAATGAGCTCCAGCTTGGTGCTGAGTATGTCCAGCATGGCCGAGCTTCTGTCCACGCCGGTGATCTCGAAGCCGTCATCGGCCAGGGGGATCATGATGCGCCCCGTGCCGCACATGCACTCCAGGATGGGGCCGCCGGCACGCTCCGCTAGTTGCCTGTAGAAGGCCACGTCCTCGGTGAAGTCCTCGTACCACACGTCGTAGTACTTCGCCGATTGCTCGTACTCGTCGAGCGCTTCCCTGGCCTCATCTCTTGTAACCGATCTTCCTGAGGAACTCTTTCCTTTCTTTGGCGTCTTCATCCGTCTCCACTCCTAGGGGCGGCTGCCCGTCGATGACCCCGATAATGCCACGGCCGAGCGATGACTCGGCCACTACCACCTCCAGGTCGTTGGCGGTGGCGCAGAATATGGAACAGACCTCGGCCACGTCCTTGATGCGGTTGAGCACGTTCACGGGGTAGGCGTTCCGGATCACGACCACGAAGGCGTGGCCAGCGCCGATCCTTCTGGCGTTCTCGACCGCACAGCGCTTCAGGTCCTCTTCGTTGCCCTCCGCGCGCACCAGCCTCGGTCCCGAGCCCTCATTGAAAGCGATGCCGAACTTGATGCCAGGCACGGAGCTGACCATGGCCTCGTACAGGTCCTCCACGCTCTTGATGAAGTGAGTCTGGCCGATGATGATGTTGGCATCGCTCGGCTTCTCAATTCTGACGGCCTCGGTCTTCATTCGCTCCCCGGAGAAAAGAAGACATCAACTGTCTTAACCCTTTTGTCCCGAATTCGGAGCAATCTGGGTCCGAGAAGGCTGAAGCGTTTAATATCGGGTCCTCGGATATCCACACCATGATCCGCGTCGGTCCGGCCGGGTATCCCGCGGGGAGCAAGGGCGGGGTGGACGCCGTGGAAAGGGTGGCCGCGCTGGGATTCTCCGCGCTCGAGGTGCAGTTCGTCCGCCAGGCCAAGATGGCCGAGGAGAAGGCGCGCGCCCTGGGCGAGCGGGCCAAGGAGCTGGACATCATGCTCTCCGCGCATGCCCCTTACTACATCAACTTCAACTCCCCGAACGACGAGACGGTGCGCAAGAGCTCGGAATGGATCCTCAAGACGGCGCGCATCGCCCACAACATGGGGGCCTGGGTGATCGTGTGCCATGTGGCCGCCTACGCCGGCAAGGTGCCTAGCGTGGCCACCAAGAAGGTGACCGAGGGGGTGGGCCATTGCGTGGAGGTCCTGGAGGGGGAGGGCATCAAGGACGTCATGATCGGCCTGGAGACCATGGGCAAGAAGGGCTCCTGGGGTACTTTGCACGAGATCTCCAAGGTCATGGACTCGGTGGACGGCGTGGTCCCGGTGCTGGACCTGGCCCATCTGCACGCGCGCTCTGGCGGAGGGCTGCGCACGGTGGGCGACTTCGAGAAGGTGCTGGGCGAGCTGGAGGCCTTCTATTCCGAAAGGGTGCATTGCCACTTCTCCAGCATCGAGTACACCGCCGCTGGCGAGAGGCGGCACCTGGACCTTGGCAGGAAGGACCCGGACTTCTCCATGTTCGCGGAGGTCATAAAGGGCAAGCAGGTGACGGTCATCAGCGAGACCCCGGTGCCTGAGGAAGGGGCAAGCGAGATGCTCAAGATACTGGCTAGGACCGGAAAAGGCAGGTGACGCAAAGTGAGGCCGGGAACGACAATTATTTATCCGCTCATCGGTTAAACTTCAGCTCAGTGTGATTATATTGGCAGGCCCCGGGGATGCGAAGCACGAGGAAGACGAGTTCGAGTTCGATTGCCCAGAGTGCGGGCTTCACATCAAGGGCGAGGTGACGAAATGCCCCCGCTGCGGGGTGGAGTTCGTCATCGAGGAGGTGAGCGAGGTCCCCTGTCCAGAGTGCGGCGAAATGATCTCCTCCGAGGTGAACGAATGCCCCAAGTGCGGGGCCCAGTTCGAGGTCCAATCCCAGGGCCAGGCCGGGGCGGCCGAGGAAAGGCCGGAGCCCTTGCCACCGGTGGAGGTCAAGGAAACGGCCGAGAAGGAGATGGTCGACGAGGAGGCCCTCCGGCAGCAGTTCCCCGCCCTGGTGGCGGAAGTGAAGCCTCTACTGTCTTTGGCCAACGAATACGAGATCGGCGCCTCTGAGAGCCGCCGCCTCATCGACAAGGCGGTGCGCGCGGGCAAAGCGCTCGACATCGTCTCTGCGGTGCAATACGTCAAGCAATGCCGGGCCAGCATCAAGGTGGCCATCGAGGAGAAGCTGGACCGCGAAGCGGAGTACATGGAGAAGCTGGTGAGCATCGCCAAAGGCATGGGCTCCAACCCGGCGGCGGTGAGCGATTCCATCACCATCATCAAGCAGAAGCGGGCCGAGGGCGACCTGGAGGGGGCGCTCAAGGAGGCCACGAACGGGCAGAAGGTGGCCGAGAAGCTCACGGGCAAGTACATCGAAGCGCACGAGCTGGCGGAGCAGTTGGAGAAGTTGATCCAGAGCTGCGAGCGCTTCTATGTGGACGTCCGGGAGGCGCGCAAGCTCCTGGCCGAGGCCAACGATGCCGGGGACCATGGCGATTGGGGCATGATGGGCATCCTGTCGCGCAAGGGGCGCGAGGGCATCCTCGCCACCCTGCCCGAGCTGCTGAAGAACGAACTGAAGAAGGCCAAGTCGGAGCTCCTGGACGCCAAGGCCGAGGGCAAGGACGTCAACATGCTGGTCAAGATCCTGAAGGAGGCCGGCAGCGGGCTGAAGCGCGAGAAGTACGAGGATGCCTTGGACCGGCTCATCGAGTTCAAGGCCGAGGTCAAGCACATCTAATCGTTCTTGGAACGAAGGACCTCCATCTCCCTCTCCAGAATGGACCGCTCCTGCACCTTGAGGCTCTCTGGGTTCAAGGAGACCACGAAGATCGACTCCTTCTCGGACACCTCGTCCACCACGGTGCGCAGGAAGCGCACCACCCCTTCGAAGGCGGTGTTGCTGATGAGGAACTGGATATCGTCGAGCAGGATGATGGCCTGCTTGTTCTCGGTGATGAAGCTTTCGATGATGAGCATCAACCGCTCCAGCGAGGGCGGCACCGTCTTCTCCGTCTGGGATTCGCGATCGGTAAGCCAGAGCACCCGCGCCTCGGTCCCCGAAAGCTTCGCCAGCAGCGATTTCGGGTGGCCGCGGACGATGGCCAAGGCCTTGTAGCCCTCCTTGGCCTTGGAGACCAGCACCCGGTGGGACATGTCGGGCTTTTCCTCCTCGAACAGGTACGAATGGCCGGCCAGCACATCGGTCTTGGGCGAGGCCCTCTTGGGCACCTTCACCTCGTACTTGAGGATCTCCTGCGCCAGTTCGAGCGAGATCTTCGAGTGCATCAAGGAGGTGAAGGCCACCACGCGGTTCAGGCCGCCCTCCAGCTGCCTGACGTTGTCCTTGCAGACCTCGGCGATGTAGCCGGCCACGTCCTTAGGGATGTTCAGCTTCTGCGTCTTGATCCTTCTGTCCAGGATGGCCAGCCTGGTCTCCAGGTCGGGCGCCTGCATGTCGGCGATGAGGCCTGACTCGAAACGGGTCACCAGGCGCTCGCTCAGGGAAGGGATATCCTTTGGCTGGCGATCGCTGGTGAGCACTATCTGGCCACCGTGGTCCACGATGGCGTTGAAGGTCTGGAACAGCTCCTCCTGGATGCGCTCCTTGCCCGCCAGGAACTGCACGTCGTCCAGCAGCAGAACGTCCACTTTGCGATACGCCTTGCGCATATCGTCCAGGCGGTTGGACCCCACCGCTTCGATGAGCTCCGCCTCGAAGGCCTCGGTAGGCACGGAGATGACCTTGAGCTGCGGGCGCTCCTTGCTGATGTGGTTGCCTATGGCCTGCATGAGGTGCGTCTTGCCAAGGCCTGAGCGGGAGTACAGGAAGAGCGGGTTGAAGGACTTGCCAGGGTTCTCCGCCACCGCCCTGGTGGCGGCCTCCGCGAACTTGTTTCCCGGGCCGGACACGAACATCTCGAAGGTGAAGCGGGGGTTCAGGGTGCGTCCGAAGGCCGTCCTCACATCCGGAGGGGCGCAATTGACGCAATGGCCTTTGGAGTCAAGAGTGCCGCCGCAGTTCTTGCACAGCTTCAGCGCCTGCTCAGGGGCGGTGGTTTGCTGATGGTACTGCAGGATGAGGTCGTAGACGCTGTCGATCTTCTCGTCCACTCGCTTGCGCTCTATGTCCTGCTTGATCTCCGCCTCCGCCTGCTCCTCCTCGTAACCTTCGATGCGGCGGCGCAGCTCCTCCAGCTCCGTTTCGACCTCTAGGACCTTCTCCGGGTCGCGCATCTTGCGCATGAGCGATTCCGCCTCTCTCTCATAGCCGACGGTGTCCAGGAAGCGCAGGATCTCTTCCAGGCCCTGCAACCTTTGGATGTTGGCCTCGAAGTAGGGCAGGGAGCGGGCGGCGGACGAGGGATCGTTCGTGTAGAGGCGGATCAGGTTGCCGACGTTGTAGCCCTCCCTGCTCCACTCTTGGACCTTCAGGGCCACCTCGTCGCTCTTTCCGGCAAGCTTCTGCGTTTCCCCGACCGTGCGGGGGTTGGTGAGCGAGGAGGGCGGCATAAGCTCGACGCGGGTCACCTTGGCGTCCGGGAATTTCCTCTCCATCTCGGAGATCAGCACTCGGGAGTGCAGGGAGATGATGGATTCCTGCAGCAGCGAGTCCTCCCAAATGAACTCCACCGCCTTGGCCCCTTTGTAGGAGCGCTCCGGCCGCCCCGGCCCTGCCTTGCGGTACTCATAGAGGGCCAGCACGGGCTCGCCAGAATTGAAGGCGATGGCCCCCTCGGCCCGGTCCCCGTTCAGCTCCAGGGTGAGGCGGACCAGTCCAGAGAAGGCGTACTTCTTGACATCTTCGAACACGCGTCGCAGCATGCCTTCTCCGCCGCGGTATTTGTCCACCACCTGCCCTTCCGGCACGCCCAGCTCTGCAAGCACGAGAACCGTGGTAAAATCACGCCGGGGCGTTATATCATTTGTGCAGGTTCCAGCCGGCCTCCCCATCCAGTTGGTCGATCCACTCAGGCTCTGCGGTTCGTCGATCCCTCGGCCTGTTGGCCTCTCAAAGTGCGCCGCAAGAAGGTTTAAATCGGAGCATGGATTGTTGGCTACCTGCTCGCCACTGTAGCTCAGCGGCAACTTCTGGACCGAACGTCCAGGGTCGCGATAGAGCGACGGTTTCGTAAACCGTAGGCCGGGGGTTCGATCCCCTCCAGTGGCTCCATCTCATTCTCCAAGGATCAAGAGGCGGCTCAATCCTTCTTGAGATATTCTTTCACGATCTTGATGGCGCAGACATCCCCGCACATGGAGCATCCTTCGGAGTCCTCCGTGTGCCCTCTGCCCCGGTAGCGCCTGGCCTTTTCAGGGTCCAGGGAGGCGGCGTACATCCCCTCCCAGTCCAGCGCCTTGCGTGCCCTGGCCATGCGGTCGTCCCATTCCCTTCCGCGCCCCAAGGCCACATCGGCGGCGTGCGCCGCGATCTTGGAGGCGATGACGCCCTCCTTCACGTCCGCCACGTCCGGCAGGCAAAGGTGCTCCGCCGGGGTCACATAGCAAAGGAAATCGGCGCCGTTGATGGCCGCCAGCGCCCCGCCGATGGCCGCCGTGATATGGTCGTAGCCCGGTGCTATGTCAGTGACCAGCGGACCGAGCACGTAGAACGGCGCGCCGTCGCACACCTTCTTCTCCAGGGCCATGTTGGCCGGGATCTGGTCCATGGACATGTGTCCTGGGCCTTCCACCATGGTCTGCACCCCGGCGGCGCGCGCCCTCTTGACCAACCGGCCGAGGGTGAACAGCTCCTGCAGCTGCGGCTCGTCCGATGCGTCGTGCAGGCAGCCCGGGCGTAGCCCGTCCCCCAAGCTCAGGGCGAACTCATGCTCCTGCGCCAGTTCCAGGAGGTAGTCGAACTGCTCGTAGAGGGGATTCTCCTTCTGGTTGTGCAGTATCCAGGCCACCAGGAACGAGCCGCCCCGCGATACCACGTCGGTGATGCGGTCCGAGCGCCTCAGAGCGCCCACGCTCTCCTGGGTGATGCCGCAATGCACGGTCATGAAATCCACCCCATCCCGGGCGTGCTTCACTATGCCGTTGAATATGCTGTCCTCATCCATGTCCACCACGGCAGATTCCCGAGCGTACTTCAGCCCCGTCTGATAAATGGGCACGGAGCCCACCGGCACGCGGACGCTCTTGATGATCCTTTTCCGGATGTCGTCGATGTCCCCTCCCGTGCTCAGGTCCATGATCGCGTCCGTGCCGTAGGCGACGGCGACGCGGGCCTTTTCCAGCTCCTCTTCCACATCCACATGGTCCTTGGAGGTGCCCAGGTTGACATTCACCTTCACGCTCATGCCCGCACCGATAGCGCACGGATCCGGGTTATGCCTCGGGTTGCAGGGGATCACTATCCTCCCGGATGCGAACCGGCGGCGCACCGTTTCGGCCTCCGCGCCTTCCTTCTCGGCGGCCGCCTTGATCTCGTCTAGCAGCCCGTTCTCTGCCTCGCGCATGAGCGTCATCGAGAAACCCTACCTCCCTCTCATATTTTAACTTTGACTCGCCAGCCGCCCCGGTCCTAGGGCGATTCCTCAAGGGGTTCGCCGAAGGGCTCGGAAATGGGGTGCAAAATGGCGTTCTGAGAAGACAGGCGTCAGTATATATAGCCAGACTGAACTCGAATAATTTAAATAGTTATTAGGCCTTAGGATTGTCATCGGAACGGATGGGAGCAGGGTCATTGCCCGGTGAGGGCGCACAGCCCATTTGCACATCGTGACCATTCAAGGTTCAACGAGGCATGGTATCATGGAGGACAACAGCTACACGGCCGAACGAATCCAGGTGCTGGAGGGTCTGCAGGCCGTTCGCAAGCGCCCCAGTATGTACATCGGAAGCACGGATGCCAGGGGGCTGCATCACCTCGTTCACGAGGTCGTGGACAATTCTATCGACGAGGCGATGGGCGGCTATTGCAGCCGCATCGATGTCACCGTGAACGCCGACGGCAGCGTGTCCGTGGCGGACGACGGCAGGGGCATCCCCACCGGAACGATCGAGAAGTACGGCAAGCCGGCCGTGGAGGTGGTCATGACCACACTGCACGCGGGCGGCAAGTTCGACCGCAAGAGCTACAAGGTCTCAGGCGGGCTGCACGGGGTCGGCTTGAGCGTGGTGAATTCCCTATCAAAATGGCTGGAGGTCAAGGTAAGGCGCGAGGGCAAGGAATGGATGATGCGCTGCGAGCGCGGCGTCGTCTGCACGCGCCTGGTCGAGCTGGGGGCGGCGGAAGGTACGGGCACTACCATGACCTTCATGCCCGACCCGGAGATCTTCCCGGACACCAATTTCGACGACGAGACGCTCGCCCACCGGTTGAGGGACCTCGCCTTCCTGAACAAGAACATCAACATCAACTTCAAGGACCTCCGGACCGGCCGGGAGGAGCACTACCACTACGAGGGCGGTATCAATGAGTTCGTGCTGTCCATCAACAAGAACAAGCAGATGCTGCACGAGCGCCCCATCTACATCTACGCTGAGCGGGAGGGCATGGTCATCGAGCTGTCCATGCAGTACACCGACGCTTTCAACGAGAGCATCTTCACCTACGTCAACAACATCAACACCATCGAAGGCGGCACGCACCTGATCGGTCTCCGCTCGGCGCTCACGCGCACCATGAACGATTACGCCCGCAAGTACAATTTCCTGAAGGCGAACGACGAGCCCCTGAGCGGCGAGGATGTCAGGGAGGGCCTGACCGTCATCCTGAGCCTCAAGGTCCCGGAGCCGCAGTTCGAAGGCCAGACCAAGACCCGGCTCGGCAACTCGGAGGTCAAGGGCATCGTCGAGTCCACCCTGAACGAGAAGCTATTCGAGTTCTTGGAGGAGAACCCGAAGGTGGCGGAGGTGTGCGTCAAGCGCGCCATCCTGGCCGCACAGGCAAGAGAGGCGGCGCGCAGGGCCAGGGACCTCACAAGGCGGAAGGGGTACTTGGAATCGACCTCGCTGCCGGGCAAGCTTGCTGACTGCAGCGAGAAGGACCCCGCCAAGTCCGAGCTGTTCCTCGTGGAAGGAGATAGCGCCGGCGGCTGCTTCTCCGGGGACACCCAGGTCGCATTGGCGGACGGCCGATCATTGAGCTTCAAGGAGATCGTGGCCGAGCAAGCGGAGGGCAAGGAGCACTTCTGCTACACCATCAGGGACGACGGAACCTTGGGCATAGAGAGGATCATCAACCCGCGAATGACGAGGCGCGATGCCGATGTCCTAAGAGTGACCTTCGACAACGGCGAGGAGATCACCTGCACACCAGACCATAGGTTCATGCTGCGCGACGGCGCCTATCTGAAGGCATCTGAATTGAAGCGCAATGAACCATTGATGCCGCTCTATCGGAGGCTCTCAAACAAGAGCCCACCTGCAATCGAAACGGATGGGTCCGAGATGGTATGGGACCCGAAATCCAGCTCCTGGCTTTTCACGCACTTGCTTCTGGACCGGCACGGCCGCTGCAACGTGATACATGCCAGATCTGCCGGGGATCGACGCCATCGTGCCGATCTCGATCAGGGCTTTGGCCCGAAAATTGTCGTAGGACCGGACCCGGTTTTGGAAGCGATCGCGAATCAAAACCACAAGGTGGCGAGGGTCGAACGGCTGGATCTTAGGACGGATGTCTATGATATCGAGGTCCCGGGGACGCACAACTTCGCATTGGCCTCCGGGGTATTCGTGCACAACAGCGCCAAGCAGGGCCGCAACCGTGAGTACCAGGCGATCCTTCCGCTGCGGGGCAAGATCCTGAACGTGGAGAAGGCGCGCATGGACAAGATCCTGAAGAACCAGGAGATCCGCAATCTGATCACCGCCCTGGGCGCGGGGGTCGGGCAGGAATTCAACATCGCCAATGCCCGTTACCATAAGCTGGTCATCATGACCGATGCCGATGTGGACGGGGCGCACATCCGAACCCTGCTCCTCACCCTGTTCTTCCGCTACATGAGGCCGCTCATCGACGCGGGTTACGTCTACATCGCGCAACCGCCCCTCTATCGGGTGGCCAGGGGCAACCGCGAACTTTACGTGTACACCGAAAAGGAGCGGATCGACGCCATCGCAGAGCTGGGCAGAGGTGCCACTGCCCAGCGGTACAAGGGCCTGGGCGAGATGAACCCCAAGCAGCTCTGGGAGACCACCATGGACCCGGACAGAAGGGTCATGAAACAGGTCTCCATTGAGGACGCGGTCAGGGCGGACGAGCTGTTCACCATCCTCATGGGGGATGAGGTGCAGCCGCGCAAGGAGTTCATCGTTGCGCACGCGAAAGAGGTCGAGAATCTCGATGTGTAGGTGATGCAAAATGGAAGGTTCCCAATCCAACAAAGGTTCCAACGACGCCCCTCCGACCAAGGAAGGGTCGAACAAGCTGGTGGACCGGCCCATCGAGAAGGAGATGGAGAAGTGCTACATCGATTACGCCATGAGCGTGATCGTGGCCCGCGCGCTGCCGGACGTCCGGGACGGGCTGAAACCGGTGCATCGTAGGATCCTCTATTCGATGCACGACATGGGCCTGACCTCGGGCAAGAAGTACATGAAGAGCGCCAGAGTGGTCGGGGAGTGCTTCATCGCCGGGACCAGGGTCCTCACAACGCGGGGGCTCGTCCCGATCGAGGGCATCGAGAGGGGGGACGTGGTCTTCACCCAATCGGGAAGATGCCCCGTCACCGAGCTTTATGAAATGCCAAAGCGCAAATTGATCAAGATCATCCTGGAGAACGGCGTTTCGATCACCGCGACCCCTTCGCAACCGATCAAGGTCCTGGATCATGACCTGAAGTACGTGTGGAAACTGGCCAAGGACATCGGTCCGAAGGACAGTGTGGTGGTCAGGCTGGATTATCCCAACGGTCTCGAGCACGTGAAGTTGCCTTCCTGGAAGGGCCATGAAATGGTCCTGGACGAGAACATTGGCTATTTGGTCGGCCTTTACCTGTCCGGAGGCTGGTGCGACGACATCCCTGAGCGCCTCGTCTCCCGGTCCATGGGCACGGAATGCAGGCTGCGATTCCGTTCCTGCCTGATAGAGGCCCTCGGTCATGGTGCGACCGGGGAGAGCGACACGCCCATGGTGGAGAGGAACGGCGGGACCAATGCGGAGAATACGGACCTTCGAGCAAGGATCGATTGCCGTGAGCTGGACCAGTATCTGCTTGAGGCACTGGGCATCGACGGTAGTGCTGGGCCTCTCAGTAAGAGGGTCCCGGAAGGATTCTTCCGCTCGCCACGGTCCGTTCTAGCGGCCTTGTTATCCGGGCTCATCGACGGCCATGGCTCCGTTCATCGCCAAAGCGAGATCGTTTTTGGCACGGCCTCCCCGCGATTGGCGGACGACGTGCAGATGCTCATGCAGCACCTGGGGGTCATTGCGAGCCGTCGCGTGATGGTATCGAACATAAAGCTTGGCCACCGGATCGATGGCCACTCAGCACAAAGCGGCCATGAGACGTACACCCTAGAGGTGCGCGGCCGATACGCCAGACAGCTCAACAGGCTGCTCGACCTTTCCGATCATGCAAAGAGGGAGCATCTGGCACGGTCATCGGCGATCCCCGATCCGCAGTCCTGCGACCGTGATCGCATCCTTGGCACAGGCGAGCTCTTCATCGAAGACCCGCAAGACCATCAGCCGGACGAATGGTTGGACAAGGGCCTCCTGGGCGACAAGTTCAGGGAGGGGATATCATACCCTGACCCGGAGATCGGCCACTCATCGGAACTGTGCGGACGGTCCTTGGGCCCCGCCCAGCTCGAGGACGGTGGCATCCTACCTAAGCTGGAGCGCATTGGTGCGGGGCTCGACCAGTTCATCGAGGATGCATTGGAGCATAACCTCTTCTTCCTGGAGGTGGCGAAGGTGGAACAAACGCCGGCGGAGAGGACCTACGACATGCAGGTCGCAGGGGCGCACGAGTTCGTGGCGAACGGCGTCCTGGCGCACAACTGCATGGGCAAGTACCACCCGCATGGCGACATGGCGGTCTACGATTCGCTGGTGCGCATGGCCCAGTCTTTCTCCCTGCGCTACACGCTGGTCGACGGCCAAGGCAACTTCGGTTCCGTGGATGGGGACTCGGCGGCGGCCATGAGATACACCGAATGCCGACTGGAAAAGATATCCGATGAGATGCTGGTCGACATCGAGAAGGACACCGTGGATTGGGTAGACAACTTCGATGGCAGCCTGAAGGAACCGTCCGTGCTGCCGGCCATGCTCCCGAACCTTCTCGTCAACGGGACATCGGGGATAGCGGTGGGCATGGCCACCAACATCCCGCCGCACAATCTGAGGGAGGTAGCCGATGCATTGGTGGCCATGATCGAGAGGCCGGAGCTGGAGACGCTGGACCTGATGAGCTACATCAAGGGACCGGATTTCCCCACCGGGGGCATCATCTACGGCATCAGCGGCATCCTGGAGGCCTATTCCACCGGGAAGGGTCGGCTGAAGGTGCGGGCCAAGACCGTCAAGGAGGAAAAGGAGGGCAGGCAGCGCATCATCGTTACCGAGATCCCCTACCAGGTGAACAAGGCCTCGCTCATCGAGACCATCGCCGAGCTGGTCAAGGACAAGAAGATAGAAGGCATCACCGACCTGCGCGACGAGAGCGACCGGGACGGCATGCGCATCGTCATCGAGCTGCGCCGCGACGTCATGGAGGAGATAGTCCTAAACCAGCTGTTCCAGCACACCCAGATGGAAGTGACCTTCGGGGTCATCAACCTGGCGCTGGTGAACAACGAGCCCCGTGTGCTTACCCTGCGGGAGACGCTGCAGCACTACCTCTCTTACCGCAAGGAAGTGATCGTGCGCCGCATCAAGTTCGACCTGGCCGAGGCCAGGAAGCGCGATCACATCCTGCAGGGGCTGATGAAGGCGGTGGACGCGCTGGACGAGACCATCAAGATCGTCCGCGCAGCCCAAAGTCCCGAAGAGGCGCGCATCGGCCTGATGCAGCGCTTCGAGCTGGACGACGAGCAGGCCAAGGCCATTCTGGACCTGAGACTGCAGAAGCTCACCGGTCTGGAGCTCGAATCCCTGCGCCAGGAGTTCCTGGAGATCGAGAAGCTCATCCGGCAGTTGGAGGAGATACTGGCCTCCGACGAGCGCATCATGGGCATCATCAAGGCCGAGCTGCTGGAGCTTAGGGAGAAGTATGGCGACGAGCGCAAGACGGAGATCGTGCAGAACGCCATCGACCTGGACTACGAGGACCTCATCCCGGTGGAGGACATGGTGATCATGGTCACTCAGGACGGGTACATCAAGCGGCTGCCACTGAGCACTTACAAGGAGCAGAGGCGCGGGGGCATCGGGCTGGTGGGCATGGAGACCAAGGAGGAGGACCACGTCACGGATCTGTTCGTCTCCAGCACCCACGATAACATCATGTTCTTCACCAACAGGGGCAAGATGTTCCTGCTGAAGACCTATCTCATCCCAGTGGGCGGGCGCCACTCCAAGGGCAAGCCAGTGATCAACCTGCTGCCGCGTTTGGAGGAGGGCGAGAAGGTCATAGACAAGTTGCCGATCAAGGAGTTCGATGCCTCGCACTACCTGGTCTTCGCCACCAGGAGGGGCATCATCAAGAAGACGCCCCTGGACGCCTACAAGAACGTCCGGGTGAACGGCATCATTGCCGCCGGCATGAACGAGGGCGACGAGCTCATCGACACCAAGCTGACCGACGGTTCGAAGGAGATAGTGCTGGCCACCAAGAACGGCAGGGCCATCCGTTTCGACGAGAAGGATGTCCGGTCCATGGGCCGGCCCGCGCGCGGCGTCATCGGCATCCGCTTGTATGAAGGGGACGAGGTGGTCTCCATGGCCATCGTGGACAAGGACGCCAAGCTGCTCACCATCACCGAGAAAGGTTACGGGAAAGTGTCCATCATCGGCAAGAAGGACCAGCCGCTCGAGGAGGTCGAGGAGGAGGAAGCGGAGGAGGTCCTGGGCCCGGAGCCCGAGGAGGCCGAGACCGCGGAAGAGGCGGAGGACAAGGAGGAGCGGGACGTGTACCGCAAGACCCGCCGCGGAGGGAAGGGTGTGAAGGCGATGCGCATCACCGACAAGAGCGGGAAGGTCGTGGCGGTGCTGGCGGTCGAGGACGAGGATGGCATCATCATCGCCTCCGGCTCGGGCAACGTCATGCGCACCAGCGTCTCCGAGTTCCGGGTCACCGGTCGGCTGACGATGGGCGTGCGCGCCAAGCGCCTGGAGGAGGGGGAGAAAGTGATCGCGGTGGCCAGGCTGGCGGGCGAGAAGGACCGTCAGATGGTCGAATCGACCGAGGCCAAGGAGGACGCGAGCATGCTCCCCGCCCCCGAGCCGGAGAACGGCGACAAGGAGCAGGGCAACGGCAAGGAGGAGTGAACAAATCGATGCCCAGGAGTAAAGTATTATTTAGCCAATATATGATTGAATCACGATACATCACGGTGCTGCTCCATGTTCAAGAACTCCATAACTGGCCTGGATAAGATCTTCCGTACGGACATCGAGGCCCCCAAGGTGGTGCTCGTCACTGGCCCCCCAGGCTCGATGAAGACCAGCTTCTGCTACTCGCTCATGTCCACATACCTGGATAAGGCGAACGAGCAGGGGCTCTACATCACCCTGGAGGAATCGGGGGACAGCCATCTGCGCAACATGCGCTCGCTGGGCATGAAGGTCTCGGACAACCTGGAGATCTCGGACTTCACCGACCTGAGAGAGCTGGACGAGATCATTGAGGTGGAGAACCCCACCGACTACGTGCAGTTCATCGAGCAGATGCTCACCTACTACAAGAAAAAGAACGGGGAGCGGTTCACGGTCTTCACCCTCGACTCCTTGGGGGCGTTGTACTCGCTCATGGAGGACTCCGAGGGCATGCGCAAGAAGATGTTCTACTTCTTCAAGACGCTGCGCGACCTGAACCTGACGTCCTTCGTGGTCATGGAGCGCTCGCCTGGCCAACCCTCCGACCTGCTGGGCAACGAGGGCTTCCTGGTCGATGGCATCATCGAGATGGGCCTGGACCGTACCAGGGGCAAACTGGCGCGCTACATCCGGGTGGAGAAGATGCGCGCCTGCGAGCATTCCATGGAGCGCCACACCATCGAGGTCACGGAGAGCGGGCTCACCGTGCTCGGACCGTCGCTGGCATAGACTAGGAGCCGTCAGAAAAAGGATTATAGGGTAATCCACTCATATGCCGCTCCACGCAACATTGAGCGGTGCTTGGAGGAATCAGTTTGAGCGGCGAAGGCGTTCCGATTTGGCAGGTCATCGAGGAGTTCAAGGACAAGATCAAGACGCAGGAGGCCGACCTCAAGAAGAGGCGGGACGATCTTGATGTGCTCGAGTCCTCCCTGAAGGAGAGGGCAGAGTTCCTTGATGGAAGGGAGCAGAAGCTGGATGCGAAGGAGGAGGAGCTCACCAATAGGCAGAACGAGCTCGAGCCTCGCGAAGAGAGCGTCACCAAGAAGACGAAGGAGCTCGCGGAGCTGGAGGGCATGCTGCGCCAGTTGGAGGAGGATCTGAGCGCCGGTCGCGTGAACCTGGAGAAGAGGGACCGCGAGCTGAACGAGAAGGAGGTGGAGCTGCTCAAGCTGTCCGAGCGCTCGGCGGAATACGAGGAGGCCATCAAGAACTCGACCCAGGGCCTGGGTGCCTTGGAGGAGCGCTTGCTGGCGCAAGAGAAGGAAATGGCCAAGACGCTGGAGGAGTTCTCCAACCGCAGGGAGGAACTGCTGGCCAAGGTCAACATACTGGCCGAGCAGGAGACGCTGCTAGGCGAGAGCAAGCGCCTGGTGATGGAGGAACAGAGGCGCTTCGTGGAATGGGAGCACCGCCTGAACGATCGCGAGGGAACCCTTGGCGAACGGGAAAGGAGCGTCGCCAGGAGGGAGGCCCAGCCGCCGATCTCCTTTCACGTCCCAGAGGAGGTAGCCCCGCGGCCGGAGCGCCCTGCACCGGAACCGGTGCCCGAGGCGGTCACGGAGCCTCAGCCAGAGCCGGTCGTGGAGGCAGTGCGAGAAGAGCCCCGGCCTGAATCGATGGCAGAGGCGCAGGTGGTGGAGAGCGAGGAATCCGGGTTCGCGGAGACCTTCTGTCCCGAGTGCCGCACCATCGTGAGCGCGAACGCCGACAGCTGCTACGCCTGCGGCGCGGACCTGAAGAACCCCAAGCCCCCCGCCCCGAGGGTGGAGGAGAGGAAAGCGGTCAAGGAGGAGAAGAAGCCGGAGCCTCCCAAGCCAGAGCCTCCCGATGAGGAGAAGAAGGGGGAGCCGAAGCCGGCCGAGGTCAAGAAGTCCGTCTCCATCCGCAAGATAATCAGGCGCAAGTGATTCTCTTGAAACGCGCCTCCCGCCGGCGAGGGCGGGAAAGGCGCGCAAGAACCCCCCTTTTCCGATGGCTCTGGAGGCTTAATCTCAATAATCGTTATCGTAAAGGAATCTATTTATAACCAGATACGGCTATTTCTCGGCTAGGTGGGCTTCAACGCTAGGTGGAATCATGCAACGTGACGCCTTTAAGGGAAAGCTAGCTAGTTTTGCAATCGTTTGGTGTATGGTCTTTTCCATGTTCGCGGGCATCATCGCCCTTGCCGTGCCTCAGGTCGGCAGCGGGCTCTTGCCCTCGCAGTTGCCTAACGGCGACACATTCATCGGATCGGATTACACCATCAGCACATGGACGATAAACGGGGAGATCCATCCTCTCGATGGCAATCTGACCATCAAGGCCGGAGGAGTTGTGACCGTCAATGACGGCGGCCTCAAGTTCAGGCAAGATATTGGCATGGATGGAATTCCTGGAACGCCTGATGATCATATCTATTCGCTGGTCATTGAAGACGGCGGAGAACTCATTCTGAGGAACTCAATTCTTACAACAGACCTC
>Ga0315279_10005688_pt1 | contig 16010 bp, 11 predicted proteins | sample YL17G06_20_MG_FD_203694 | JGI IMG/M metagenome (GOLD analysis project Ga0315279, IMG submission 203694) | Sediment microbial communities from Yellowstone Lake, YNP, Wyoming, USA - YL17G06_20 | ecosystem: Environmental > Aquatic > Freshwater > Lake > Sediment | place: USA: Wyoming | collected...
ATTATCCGACTTGCTCTTCGTGACCCTGCGCCTGACCCCGCCCAACCAGGGACGCAAAACTGCCTCCGGGCATTATTCCACCGCCGCGGGCGTGCTGGATGAGATGTCGGGTCAACATCTGGTCGTGGATATGATCCTGGAGTACCGCGAACTTTCCAAACTCAAGTCCACTTACGTGGATGCGCTCCCCGTCCAGATCCACCCGGAGACTGGCCGCGTGCACACCTCCTTCAGCCAGACAGGCGCGGTGACGGGGCGGCTCTCGTCCTCCAACCCGAACCTGCAAAATATCCCGACGCGCACCGAGATCGGACGCCGCGTGCGGCGCGGCTTCGTGGCCGAGGCAGGGAATGTCTTGCTTTCGGCGGATTACTCGCAGATCGAGCTGCGAATCGTGGCGCACATGGCTGGAGACGAGGCCATGCTCAACGCCTTCCGCGCCGGGCAGGATATCCATACAACCACCGCAGCCGCCATCTACGGCATCCCGCTCCAACAGGTCAGCAAGGAGCAGCGTCGCCACGCCAAGGCGATCAACTTCGGCCTGATCTATGGCATGTCCGCTTTTGGCCTGACGCGCACCACCGAGCTGACGCTGGCCGAATCGGAAGATTTCGTGGCCGCCTATTTCAGGCAATTCCCTGGCATCAAGAAATACCTGGACGGCATCCGGCGCGAGGCCGCCCAGAAGGGTTACGTAGAGACCCTTCTCGGCCGGCGGCGCTACTTCCCGGCCTTGAAGGGCCAGTTGAATTACAACTTGAAGAACCGCGAGGAACGCGAGGCTATCAATGCGCCCATCCAGGGCACGGCTGCTGATATAATGAAAATCGCCATGATAACGATCCCGCCTGCCCTGGCGCAAGCTGGTCTGCACAGTAGGATGCTTTTGCAGGTGCACGACGAGCTGGTGATCGAATGTCCGCGCGCTGAGTTGACCGCAACGGCCCGTCTCGTGCAGCAGGTGATGGAGAATGCTTATCCAATCAGCATCCCGCTTTCGACAGAGGCGCGCTGGGGCCTGAACTGGGATGAGCTACAGCCGATGAACTAAAGTTGAGAGAATCATGCCTGGACGCGAAGACGTTTTTCAAAACGCGATGAACGAGGGCCACTCGGCGGCCTGGGACCAGAAATGGGAACAGGCTGTCGAAGCCTATCAAAAAGCGTTGGCGGAATCTCCCGAAAACCCCAAGGCGCTGACCAACCTGGGCCTGGCGCTCTATCAGTTGGGGCGGTATGAAGAGGCCTTAGAGATATACAAACGCGCGGCTCAGTTCTCGCTGGATGATCCGCTCCCGATGGAGAAAATTGCCCAGCTTTCCGAGCGCCTGGGGCATTTGAAACAGGCTGTCCAGGCGGCCTTACAGTCAGCCGAACTGTACATCAAATCCAAAGAAGTGGACAAGGCTCTCGAGAACTGGTTGCGCGTCACCCAACTGGATCCCGAGAATTTCACCGCCCACTCGCGCCTGGCGTTGGTGCACGAGCGTCTCGGTCGCACCCACCAGGCGGTCAGCGAATACCTGGTCGTTGCCAGTCTTTACCAGCAAGCCGGTAACGTCGACAAGACAGCCGAGATGGTCGGACGCGCCTTGCACCTGATGCCAAATAGTCCTGAAGCCACACAAGCCAAAACCTTGCTGAAAAATGGACAAGTGCTGCCCAAACCGGTGCGCCGCAAGGGTGGCACAGGCGCGTTGCGCATGGCCCAGGTGCGGCAGCTCGAAGCGCCCAAGCCGGCCGAAGAGGGACTGGATCCGGTTGAGGAAGCGCGCGGAAAGGCGCTGAATCGGATGGCAGAGGTGCTGTTCGAGCTAGACAGCGAGAGCGGTGATACACCTTCTCCCCAGCGCAGCATGCAAGCCTTTGTGCACGGCACCGATCCGCTGTCGTTAAAGAAAACCGAATGCGCCAAGGTATTGCTGCACCTTGGGCAAGCCATTGACGCCCAGAGCAACAACCAGGATGCGCAGGCCGCCGAAGCGTTGGAGCGAGCACTCGAAGCCGGCTACACTAGTACGGCGCTGTACTATGACTTGGGTCTGCTGCGCGCAAAAACCGATCGTATCGAAAGCGCCCTGCGTTACCTTCAGCACGCGGTCATGAATAATGATTACGCTTTGGGCGCTCGCCTGGTGATGGCAGAGATCCTGCGCCAGATGGGTCGCCTGAAGGAAGCGGCCAAAGAGTATATGGAAGCGCTCAAGCTGGCCGATTCGTTGGTTGTGCCTCCTGAACAAGCGGATTCGATCCGCCAACTCTACGAACCCCTCATCGAGGCGCAGGCCAAAAAGAGTGACAGCCAGGAGCTGGAGAAGCTGTGTGATAACATCAAGACCCTGCTGCTCCAGCCCAACTGGCGCACGCTCGTAAGCCAGGCGCGCCAGCAGTTACCTAAAAGCAGCCCCGGCGCACCGCCGATGCCGCTGGCTGAGATCATGACCCAGACCCAGAGCGGCCAGATTATTCGGGTGATTGATAAAGTACACCAAATGGCCCAGGCCGGACATTTGCGCTCGGCAATGGACGAGATCTTCGACTCGCTTCAATATGCACCTACCTACTTGCCGTTGCATATCCTGCTTGGAGATTTATTGATCCAGGATGGGCGTACACAAGATGCGATCACCAAGTATTCGGTTGTGGCGCAGGCTTATCATGTGCGCGGCGAAGCGGCCCAGGCCACCAACATGCTGCGGCGAGTCATCGAAGTGGCGCCAATGGACACCACGGCGCGCACTCGCCTGATCGAACAACTCATTGCCCAGGGGTTGGTGAACGAGGCGATCGGCGAATATGTCCGCCTGGCTGATATTTATTATCGCCTGGCCGAGTTGGACATGGCGCGCAAGACGTACACGTATGCCCTGCGCCTGGCCCAACAGGCTGGCGCCGACCAGGAATGGAGCATCCAAATCCTGCATCGCATGGCGGATATTGACATGCAGCACCTGGACTGGCGGCAGGCCCTGCGCCTCTTCGAGCAGATCCGCACCCTGCACCCAGAAGAGGTGCCTGTGCGCAAGAGCCTGGTTGAACTGAACCTCCGTCTCGATCAGCCGAATCAGGCCCTGGCAGAGTTGGATAATTACCTGGCGTACCTGGAAAGCAGCGGCCAGCGCGCCGAGGCGATCCCCTTCCTCAAAGGTCTGGCGCATGAAAATCCCGGCCAGGTTATCTTACAGAACTACCTAGCCGATGAGTACGCCCGGGCCGGACGGGTCAAGGAGGCGATTGCGCAACTCGACGCGTTGGGCGAGAATCTGCTGCAGGCCGGTGACCGCGCCGGCGCGATCCGGACGGTTGAGAAGATCATGGCGATGAATCCTCTCAATCTCGAGGATTACAAGAGATTGCTTCAAAAGCTGAAATCTGATTGAAACCAGAGAGCCATCTAAAGAATAACCGCGAAGACACAAAGCACGCGAAGTTACTTCGTGACCGCGAAGAATCTTCGCGGCCTTCGCTTCTTCGCGGTTAATCTTCTAAACTTGCATTGCCAGAAAATCTAATTACGGCTATAATTTCGCCTGCAATCGGGGCGTGGCGCAGTCCGGCTAGCGCGCTTGCATGGGGTGCAAGAGGTCGTGGGTTCAATTCCCACCGCCCCGACAAGTAAAGACCCTAAAGGTCTCGGAGACCTTTAGGGTCTCCGTTTCTTTCTCTTGCCAATCCTCCCGCCTTGGGGTATCCTTATCGCCGGGAGTGGTTAGGTCCCGGAGGGCTTCCCGGTCTTCAAAACCGGCGGCGGGTCGCGTTGCGGGCCGCGGTGGGTTCGACCCCCATCCACTCCCGCCTTTCTTTATCGACGAGATAATCGCCACCCGTCACTCGTCAATCGCAAATCGCCAATCGCCAATCGCCAACCGTCAATCGCCAATCGCCAACCGCCAATAGCCAACCGCCAACCGCCAATCGCCAATAGCCAACCGCCAATCGCCAATCGCCAACCGTCAATCGCCAATCGCCAATCGCCAACCGCCAACCGCCAATAGCCAATCGTAAATCCTATGACCCTTCCTCAACCCGATGTATTGAATTCCATTGTCTCCCGCCTCTTCCGCATCGAAGAGGTGACCTGGGGCGACCCCCAGAAAACCTTTATCGTCCGCTACCGCGGCGCCCTGGTGACTGATGATTCGGCCGCCGCCTACGACCAACTGGCCGAGGCCTTGCGCCCGCTCAACGTCACGCCCCTGTTCAGGATCGAGGATGGCCGCCAGACGGTCATCCTGGCTGCGGGCGTGATCCGTCCTACGCTGGGCAGGATTTCCATCAATATCGCCCTATTCATCCTCACGCTGTTGAGCGTCTTGTTCACAGGCGCAATGTCTTCCTATCAAGGTGAAATGCCGGCCGATCTCTTCGGCCAGATCAAAACGCTGCTGCTCAACCTATGGGTCGGCTGGCCGTTCGCCGTCAGCCTGCTGGCCATCCTGCTGGCGCACGAGTTCGGGCACTATTTCGCTGGGCGCTATCACAAGACGGCGGTCAGCCTGCCCTATTTCATTCCCTTCCCGGCCAGTCTCCTGGGCACAATGGGCGCGTTCATCAACATGAAAGAACCCCCCAGGAACAAGCGCATCCTGCTGGATATTGGCATCGCCGGGCCGCTGGCTGGGCTGGTGGTTGCCATCCCGGTGTTGATCCTGGGCCTGGCGCTTTCGAAAACCGATACGGTCCAGAATACCTATTACACCAAACAGGCCGACATGGCAGACATTTGCCCCAACACAGCGCAAATCGGACAAACCTACTCCTGCCCCGACGACAACCTGCTGGAAGGCAACTCCATCCTGTACCTGGGACTCAAGTACCTGACCCATGGCCAGTTGCTGCCCGCTCCTGCCCATTACGATACGCCGCCGCTGCTCTATTGGTTGCGCTATATTTTTACTGGAAGCCCCATTCCGCTCAGCGGCAAAGACGTGATGCTGCATCCGGTCGCCTGGGCTGGCTGGGCCGGTATCCTGGTCACTTTCCTGAACTTGATCCCGGCTGGCCAGCTCGACGGAGGCCATACTCTTTACGCCCTGTTCGGCAAGCGCGTCAATCGAGTATTGCCGATCATTTTGATCGCCCTTCTCGGCCTGGGCATTTTCTGGTCTGGCTGGTGGTTTTGGGCTGCGATCATCTTTTTCCTGAGCCGCGCCCACGCCGAGCCGCTCGACCAGATCACCGAGCTCGACCCGTCACGTAAAACGCTGGCCGTGCTGGTGCTGGTCATCTTTATCCTTGTTCTGACCCCCGTGCCGTACACGCTTTTCTAGAACATGCCAACGCCTCGGCTCTTCCGCCTCGCCAGCCTGGCCTTGCTCGCCTCGTTCGTCTTAACGGCTTGCGGCCCGTCTACCTCGACCTCCACGCCGGCGCCCCCCTCGACCCCCGGCCTGCTGACCGGTACCCCGGCCGATACCTCCACCCCAACGGCCACGCCCACACCTGCTCCCCAGATCGGGGTCGCGCCAGACGCGTTGCGCGGCATCCACATCCAAGTCTGGCACGCTTTCACCGGCGCGGCAGCGGATGTCTTCACGAACCAACTGGCTCTGTTCAACACCCTCAACCAGTGGGGCATCGTCGTCTACCAGACTGCATACGGCGATTATTCCAGCCTGTTCGAGGACGTAGATTCTGCCCTCCCCTCCGACCGCCACCCTGACCTGGTGATTGCCCTGCCCGAGCAGTCACTTGCCTGGGAGGCAAAAGGCGTGGTCGTAGATCTGAATCCCTACCTCTATGATCCGGTTTGGGGGTTGACCGCCAACGAGATCGCCGACATCCCGGCCACCTTCTGGACCCAGGATCAGGTCAACGGCCTGCAGCTGGGCGCTCCGGCGCAGCGCTCGGCGCGTTTCCTGTTCTATAACCAGACCTGGGCGCGCGAGTTGGGTTTTAGTTCGCCGCCCGCCTCGGCGGAAGAGTTCCGCCAGCAGGCCTGCGCGGCGAACGCATCCTTCCGCGCCGACGCCGTCGAACAGAACGACGGCTACGGCGGCTGGATCGTGGACGCTGATTGGATGACCGTTTATCCCTGGCTGCTGGCCTTCGGCGGTGGTGTGACGGACGGCGGCGGCTACCGCTTCCGTACTGACCAGAACCTGGCGGCGCTGGAGTTCCTGAAAACGCTCAAAGAAGATGCCTGCGCCTGGATAACCGCCGACCCCGAAAACCCGTTCGCCATGAACCCCGGCCCGTTCTATGAACAATTTTCCCACCGCTCGGCGCTGTTCATCACCGGCGACCTGACCGAGGCCGCGGCGCTCTCCGCCACGCTGACCCGCCTCGGCTCCACCGACGAGTGGACGATGATCCCGTTCCCTGGCCCCGAGACGCAGGCGGTGACGGTCTACGGCCCTTCGTATACGCTGCTCGAGTCCACGCCGGAGAGACAACTAGCCTCTTGGCTGTTCGTCCGCTGGCTGCTCTCGGCTGAGAACCAGGCCAAATGGGTTGAGACCACCGGGACCCTCCCGCTGCGCACCGCGACCCTCGACCTGCTCGCCGATTACCGGTCCGCGCACCCGCAGTGGGACACGGCGGTGCAGTCGCTCCCGTTGGCGCAGGGCGTGCCGCAGCGGGCGGACTGGCACACGGTCCGTTACGTGCTGGCGGATGGGACGCTGAGTATCTTTCGCATGGATGTGAAAATCGCAGACATCCCGAATGTGCTGGCCGAGATGGACGCGACGGCGGAGGAATTGAGTGGCAAGTAAGAAGTGAAAAGGGAGAAGTGCGAAGTAAAAAGGGATGTCCACGAAACTAAAGTTCTATGTTGTCTGGAAGGGTCGCAAGACCGGCATTTTCACCACCTGGGAGGAGTGCGCGGCGCAGGTAAAAGGCTTCACGGGGGCGGAGTACAAGGCCTTTGAAAGCCGCTCTACGGCAGAAAGGGCATTCCGAGGTGATTACAGCAAGTACGCCGGCAAGCCGGCTTCCAGCGGACAATGGCTGTTCGCGCCCGAGCCGCCAATCGCCGACCGAGTAGGTGCTGCGCAAAGCTATTGCGTGGACGCGGCCTGCTCTGGCAGCCCGGGGCGGCTGGAATATCGCGGCGTCCACACCAGCACAGGAAAGGGAATTTTCCGCCAGGGACCTTTCGAGAACGGCACCAACAACGTCGGCGAGTTTCTGGCGATTGTCCATGCGCTGGCGTGGCTCGAACAAAAGGAGATAGCCGCGCCAGTCTATTCAGATTCCGAAACCGCCATTGCTTGGGTGAGAGCCAAGAAATGCAACTCCGACCTGTTGCCCGATGAGCGCAACGCGCCGCTGTTCGAACTTATCGCCCGAGCTGAGACCTGGTTGGCCGAAAACGAATTCGTTGTCACCAATCCGGTTCTCAAGTGGGATACCGAGGCCTGGGGTGAAATCCCCGCCGATTTTAATAGGAAGTAGGCCAGGGAGTAGGGAATTTTACGGCTGATCCGGCTGTAAAAACGCAACTGCTTTCCCCTTATCCTCTTTCATTACCAGCGTCAGATGGTGGCCGGGGCGGAAATCATCCACTTTGATCAGGCGCAGGCAGCAGGTCAGGGTCTTTTGGGCGGAAAGCCATTCCATCAGATGATTGGGGGTCTGGTAGAAGAAATCCTTGTTGAAGACGACATCCTCGTCGTCCAGGTAAACGGCCAGGGGGTAGATGCGCGCCTCCATCAGGTCCTGGAAGAAATGGGTGCCGAAAGAAGGCTCCAGGTCTGGCCCGATGCCCTGCCCAGTCAGTTCGATCAAGGCGCGCGTGTTGTAGATGTCCCCATAATTGATGTGTATCCCCATGTCAGGCGTGGATGTTCCCCAACGTCCCGGCCCAACGTAGATGAATGTTTCGCCTTTCAGGGCAACATTGAGCGCGCCGATGGCGCGTTCCAGGTTGCTGCGTTCGGCCTGGGATCCCAGGTGGAAGTAATCTTCGGGCGAGACGAACAGCACGTAGCGAATGCCGTTCACTGTGCCGCGCGGCACCATGCGGCGGCTGGAGAAGATGACATTCTCGGCCTGGAGATCCTCAGGGATGTTGGCCTCTTCGTCTTCCATCTGGCTTTGCGGGCGGCATTGCAGGATCGAGATGCGGATCGAAGGCCGGGCGGATTGCGGGTCAATGACTTGCAGGGTGAACTCGGTGTCTACCGGGGCGCGGTAGTGCTTTTCGAGCAGCCTGACAATGGTGCGTATGATCCCGGCGAAGGGCGTGCGGCGCAGAAGCTCGTCGAAGGTGATGACCAACTTGTCCACCTCGACCAGGCTGGTGCGGATGGCGGCCAGGTAATCGCCTTCGTCTACTTGGGCGATGTAGCGCAGGGTCTGGTAGCGCGGCGTCAGCACTTCAGCGACTGGCAAGGTTTTGAACCGGTTTTCTTCTAGGTCAATCAGGTCTACGTATTCCTGGGAATACTGGCGGATCATTTTGGTGGCGGCGGCCGGGTGGAGCTGCGGATGGCTGAGCGCGACCAGGCGCGGATGGTCGTCTCCCACCTGGTCTACGGCGCGCGTGCCAAACCCCCAGACCAGGCGCACGAACCCGTCTTCTTTGCGGATCTGCGGCGACCAGCGGTACAGGTTGCGGCTGAAAGCCACGCCCGCGCCTTGCGGCAGGAAATAGCGTCCATGTCGCTCGCCCTGGACGAACTGGATCAGGGCGGCAATGCGCTCGTCGTAATCTACCAGGCCCTTATTGTGGCGGTAAAGCAAGGCGTTGGGGTTCAGGCCAGAGGCGTAGACGCGGGCGATTGCCTCGGTGAGAGCATTGAGATTCTCCTCGGGCGTGCCCTGGTTGGGGCAAAAGAAACTGTCGTATTTCCCGGCAAAGGAGGTGCCGAAGTTATCTTCCAGAAGGCTCGACGAGCGCACGATGAGCGGCTGGTCTCCGGCCTCGTCCAGGATGGCGTGCAGGCGTTCCAGAATATCCTTTGGGAATTCCCCGCGGACGAATTCCCGCACGATTTGCGGGTACTCGGAGCGCATCTGCGCCTCGGGCTTGTACTTTTGGTCCGACCAGTGGATCAGGCCGTTGGCGGCCATGAACGTGTAGAACAGGTCCGAGGCCAGAAAGTACGAGACCGGTGTGCGGATCGCTGCCCGAACCTCGGGCGGGGCCACCTCGTTCAGAATGCGGTACGCCAGAAGCATCCCGGCCGACTTGCCGCCGATCTTCCCGTATCCAATCTTGCGGCAGCGGATATCTTTCAGATCATCTACCGTGAACCACTTGCGGGCGATGTTTAGGTAAGCCAGTTGATCGCTGATCATGGTGCGGATCAGCACCACCTTGATCTCTTGCAGGCGCGCCTCGAGGGGCTCACGTTTTTCGGGCGGCAGGCTTTCGAGCAGCCCGGCCTGTTGGAAGAGCATATCCTGCGGGGCAAGTTCCGGGTTGAAGGTGACCATGTCTGGCGGCTCGCCGCGCTCACCGATGATCCCCTTGACGATGCGCTCGAACTCCTCGTAGGGCAGGTTGTAGGCGAAATAGAAGTCGGTCAAAGAATCGCGGACGCGCGCCAGGCGCGCCTCCCAGGCGTCGAACGGCTCTTCGCTGTATGGGTCGTGCAATCCCTCGCGCGCCTGGGATTGGATGGCTTTCTCGCGCACTTCTATTTCGAATACTTCCAATGAGATGATGCCGCGCGCAAACAACTCCTGCCTCATGCGGGCGCGGATGCGGCCGCTCAAGATCGGATATTGGTTGAGCGTCAGGTAGATATTAAGGACGCGATCGGTGGAGGGCGTTGGGAGGGTCATTCCAGTTGCCAGTTATCAGTTATATTTTAACAAAAGTGCCTGACACTTTGCCAGGCACTGAACACTGAAAACTTCTTACTGGCTCTTCAGCCGAGATGCATCGGCATGATTACGTGCATGAAATTGTCATCGCCGACCGGGCGGATCATGCCGGGCGCGTTCGGAGCGGAGGTCTCCAGGGCTACGTTGGGGGTCTTGACCACCTCCAGCACCTCGCGCAGGTATTTGACATTGAAGGCGATCAACAGTCCGACGCCTTCGATGGTCGCCGCGACGATCGTCTCGTTCGAGCCGGTCTCTTCGGATTGGGCGAAGATTTCGACCGAGCCTGGCTCCAATTCGCCGCTGGATTTGATGTTCAACCGCGCCACGTTGGAGCCTTCGCGGGCGAAGATCTCGGCCTGCTTGCAGGCCTTGAGCAATGCCTGGGTGGAGAGCAGCGTGCGCGACTTGTAGGCGCGCGGGATGATCTGCTGGTAGTCCGGGAAGGTGCCGTCAATCAATTGCGAGACCAGTTCCACTTCATTGACGCGGAAGATGACCTGGCCGCGGCCCTTCGGCAGCACCATCGCGATCATCTCGTCCCCGTCCGCGGCGACGCGCGCCAGCTCGCTCAGGGCGCGCCCTGGGATGATGATCGTCACCGGCTGCGGCACGGGCTGGGAGAGCGTGGCCTTGCGCACCGAGAGCCGGAAGCCATCCGCAGCCGCCATCGTGATGGTGTCCTTGTCAACTGTCAGCAACACGCCCATCAGCACCGGGCGGGCCTCGTCCACCGAAGCGGCGAAGACCACCTGCTGGATCATCTCCTTGAAATCGGCCACGTTGATCTGGATGGCGCCTTCCATCTCTGGAACCGGCAGCGGCGGGAACTCCTGGGCGTCAATGCACTTGATGTCTGTATTCGAGGCGCCGCAGCGCACGTTGAGGGTCTGGTTGGTCGCGTTCAAGCTTAGGTTCACCTGCTCCGCTGGCAGCGTCCCCACCATATCCACGAAAGTGCGCGCCGGGACGGTGGTCGAGCCTTCTTCCTCGATCTTGGCCCCGATCCAGCAGGTGATGCCCAGTTCCAGGTTGGTGGCCGAGAGGCGCATCCGGCCTTCGTCGGTTGCAACCAGGACGTTTGCCAGGACGGGCAGGGTCGTGCGCGGCGACACCGCTCGCGAAACGATGCTCAATCCATGAGCCAGGTTTTCTTGTAAGACGGTTACTTTCATTGCTCCATCCTCTCCAAGTAAATTATATCAATAATTTGACGGAGTGCGTAACGCGGAATTCATTCCGCAACCAAAGGGCGATTTGAATATCGCGCTACAAATTTTCCTATCCTTGGAAAAGCGAGACGACCAGGCTGGTCAGGGCCATCAGGATTTCCAGGCCGAACAGCACCGCGATGACATAGATAAAGATCATCCAGCCGGATGCACCGGCCGGCTGGCGGACTTCCTGATCCTCGGCCAATTGGCGGACGGTTTGCGCGACCTGCCCGGCCGCGGCCTGGAGCGAGCGCCCCGTGCCGCCTGACCATACCCACCCCGCCGCAGCGCGCGGGACGATCAGCTTGCTACCGTTGAAATCGCCCAGCCACAGCCGCAGCGCTTCGGGCGGGTTGAGCGCCAGGTCGCCGGGAACGATGGCAGCCTTGACCATCGTCAGCGCCTCCTCGGGTATCGGCTGGGTGACTGGCTGGATGGCGGCGGGAAGGCGCGGGGTTTGCTTTTGGATCGCCGCCAGAATGGTCTGGGCGAAGGGATCGTCGTTGCCCGGGTCGAAGATCAATACCGGGAAGAGAGCGTGTTTGGTGGTCAGTGCGTGGGCGGCCATGCGTCCGTCACGCCGCAGGGTCAGACCGTGGTAGACACCCATCAGGGCGAACAGGAAAAGCAATTGCAAGTAGTTCAAAAGGCTTTGCGTAAATCCGGGCGGGCGGTCGCCGAGCAGCGTCCGTATCAGCAGGAAGAGCAGCGCCACGGCGGCGATCATCCCGCCGATGACACTGACGAACAGGGCCAGGTAGAGGTAGACTTTGCGTACCAGCGAGCGGCGCGCGTGGTCGCCGGGATCGCTGGAGGCCATCGCCTCGGCCTGCATCGGCCGCCAGGACAGAAACCAAAGCGGCAAACCAGCGAAAAGGGTCGCCATTGAAGCGGCCAGGCGCGGGCGCAGCGTGCCGGCCCACATCAGGTCGCCAATGCTGGCATCCACCACGAAGGAAAGTAACATCGAGAGGCCGATGAAGGTCGCCCCCAGTCCGATGGCGGAAAGGATGTAAAAATACAGCCTGCGCATACCGGCCCGGCGGGGCGCGTCGGGTGTCTCTGCCATGCAACGGCCCAGCCAGTGGCCGTAATAAGCCCACACGCCTGCTAGGGGAATGCCGATGGAAAGCGGCACGCTGATCTGGCGAATAAAATCCTGCCCGCTGATCTGCTCGCCAAGCAGGCTGCGCAGGATGACGGCGATCACGACCCCGCCTGAGGTCAGGACGGTGACCACGCCTGCCAGGGCCAGGGCGTAGAGCACGCCCAGGCGCAGGGACGACTCGCGCTCTGGAGCCTCGGCCAGCGAATCCTGCACCGTCTTCCAGGCGAAGAACCACAGCGGCGTGCCGATCAGGAGCAGCGTCAGGCCGTTGGCGAGGGAAGCCTGGTGGGCGAATCCAATCGTGATGGCTGGAATCTCGAAGGCGAATTGCAGGCTCTGTTGGATTCCGGCCACCAGCATCACCAGGGAATAGATCACCCAAATGTAACGGTAGATGCGGCGTAAGCTGGTCAGGGTGTCTTTTGGGGTGACCACCTGCCAATCGGCGCGCAGCACGGTGATGAAATAGGCTGCGACGAGACCGTTCATCAGCATGGCGATCAGGTTATCGCTCCAGGTCTGGCTCGCGCCGAACATGGCATTCAGCGGCAGGCGAAAAGCCTGGAGCAGCAGGCGGTTGAGCAATGGCAGGAAGTTCTGGGCGATGGGGATCAGGGTTGCCAGCAATACGGCATAGAGGAAGAAGGTGCGCACGCTGGAGGCATGTTCGTCCATGTCGGCGCGCGCGCCGCGCTGGGCAACCCACCAGTGCAGGCCGAAGACCGGCACGCCGACCAGGATCAGGGCCAGCGCCTGCGCCAGCCGCGCCGCGCCCCCGCCGACGATATGGGTCGAGAAGGCGGAGCGCGCCAGGCCGATCAACCCCCACAGCACGACCTCCAGGCTGACGAGTGTCACTGCATAGAAATACAGGCGTCGAATGGTACGCATAATTCCCTCCTTACTTCACCGGCGTCGGCTGGTACCAGTCCCAGCCCCAGTAGGGGTATGGCATGTTGGAAATGCGCCAGGCGCCATTCTGTTTGACCAGTGAGGCGGTCATGTTCGAACTTGAGCCTGGTGAGAAAGGATCGGCGGCAGCATAGACGATGGTCACGTCTACCAGGGCCTGGTCGCTGGCAACCATCTCTACTTTGCCTATTTGGATGGCCGTGCCGGAAATGTCAAGCTGGCGGTTGAGGAAAGCCTGGCGGAAATAGTCGAGAGTGGGTTTGTTGTCCTTATCAGTCAGGTAGCCATAAGCGCGCTCGAAATCGCGGTTTTGCAGGGCGAGCACGTAGTTGCGCATCACACCCTCGGGCTTATCCTCCACGCCGTAAGTCTGGGACTCGTGGCGGGTAAAGAAGAGCGTCAACGCGGCGACGACCAGCAAACCGATAAAGACCAGGATGCCAAGCAGAAAGCGGTCGTGTTTCATGGCGTTACCTCCTTTAGCCACAGACACTTGCACCTGCTGCAAGTGCAGGTGTAAACACAGATGGACACAGATTCTTGGATGAACGAGGTCTTTTCACCGCTTTTGCGGCCCATAAAAGCTGCTTTTACCATATTTATCAGGCAGAATCCGTGTTTATCTGTGTTCATCTGTGGTTGTGTCTAAAACCTCCGGGCCGGGTGAGGATGACGAGGAACGGTCCCAGCGCCGGGATGGACAGCGCGAACAACCCCCAGAACAAATACGCGCCGAGGCCAAGTCTCCTCCGACGCAGGTAGAGCATCGCTATCACGTACATGGCGATGAGTGTAACAGCCAGCAGGAGACGCAATACCTCAGCGTTCATTCTGAGTTGATTGTATAGGTTTTTGGTTAAAAAAACAAGTAGGGTTGGGGTTTTGCATATCGGGTTATAATAATCGTGCATAATATCTTCCACAAATTACCTATGATCCCCCCAAGCGAACATACCAGCAAGCGCCTCGCCAGTGAATTGAAAGCCCTGATCGAGGTCTCCAAAACCCTCGCCTCGCCAGCCGAACTGCCGAAATTGCTAGATGCGGTCATGCGCACGATTATTGATGTCCTCGAGCAGGCTGATATCGGCGCAATCATGCTCTGGGACCAGCCCTCTGGCCTGTTCCAGCCAGTGGCGGCCTTTGGCTATGACCTCGAAATCTTGAAAGAGAGCGGGCTGCGCGCGGGAGAATCGATCACCGGCAAAGTGTACGATGAAAACCAGGCATGTCTGTTGTACACAGCCGAAGAGGTCGCTCAGGCAATGTCCAACATACGCCCGCATAACCAGCAGGTAATGATGCGGTCAATTGGTGAAGATGTCCTTCCTCAGTGCGCCATTGCCGCTCCAATTGTGGCGGGGGAACAAAGATTTGGCGTTCTTGTCCTCGAGACTATTCACAGTCACAAGAAGTTTATTCAAAATGATCTTCCCTTTGTACAAACACTGGCCGATTTGATCGCTCTTGCGATTGACCGGGCGCGGCTGGAGACCAAGGCCGACGCCGTGCGCGAGGCCCGTCAGGCCGAGTGGATGCGCTCGGAAGTCATGGCAGCCCTCTCACACGAGCTGCGCATGCCGCTGGCAACGATCAAGGGTTACACCACCGCGCTGCTCCTCGACGAATTGAAGTGGAACGAAGAGAAGCGCACGGAATTCCTGCACCTGATCGAGGAAGCCTGCGACGACATGGAAGGGATGCTTAAAGACATCCTCGACTCGTCACTGATCGAAGTCGAAAGACTCGAATTGGAACGCCAGCCTCTGCGCTTGCAGCATATCGCCCATGACCTGGCGGCGGAACTCCAACAGCGCAGCAAGGCCCATACGCCGGTCGTGGACTTCCCGCCGGATTTTTCCATCGTGGAGGCCGACCCGCGCTGGATCAAGCAAGTATTCCGCAACATCATTGACAACGCGGTCAAGTATTCACCCGAGGGCGGATTGATTGTCATCAAAGGCGAGGTGCGCCCGGCTGACGTGGTTGTCAGCGTGGCCGACCAGGGCATCGGCATCTCGCCAGAAAATCTCATTCCACTCTTCGAGAAATATTTCCGCGTGCGCTCGACAGCCAGTCTGCACGTTTCAGGCACCGGCCTGGGGCTGCCGATTGCACGTGCCATTATCGAGGCGCACGGCGGGCGGATTTGGGTCGAGAGCAAAGTCGGTGAAGGGACGACGGTTTTCTTCTCGCTGCCGCGCAATGCACTTGTCCCGGCTGCGGCAGTTTCGAGGTCAGTTTCGCAGCCGATGGAATAGGATAACTCCATGAACAAATCTCGCATCCTGGTCGTTGACGACGATCCGCGGCTCGTTCGCCTCGTTCGGGAAGTGTTGACGGCGGCAGGATATGAGATCATTGCCAGTTCCAACGGCGAACATGCCGTCGGGAAGATTGCCATCGAGCAACCTGACCTGGTTTTGCTGGATATTATCCTGGCAGCCGGCTTGGACGGGTATCAAGTCGCCCGGCGTGTCCGCGAGTTCTCAGCGGTGCCTATCATCATGCTTACCGCCAAGGTGACCGAGACTGACAAGCTCACGGGCTTCGAGGCTGGCGCGGACGATTACATCACCAAGCCTTTCAGCTCGAAGGAATTGTTGGCGCGGGTGCGGGCCGTGTTGAAGCGCTCGCAAGGCGCAGCGCCTCCGCCGAGTGGGGCGAAAATCGTATGCGGCGACATGGTCATTGATCTGGCCCGCCGCCGCGTGGCCATTGCCGGGCGCGAGATCCATCTCACCGCTACCGAATACAACCTCTTGCACGAACTCGCCACGCACTGCAACCAGGTGCTGCTACACGAGCAGTTGCTCACTGCCATCTGGGGGCCGGAATACCGCAATGACGTGGAGTACCTGCGCTCGTATGTTCACCTGCTGCGCAAAAAACTGGAAGTTGACCCGGCCACTCCGAAAATGCTCGTGAGCGCGCCGGGCGTTGGTTACATGTTGGCAGTGCCAGAAAAAGGGTAACACGTCATGAACGAAAAAACC
>Ga0315279_10005689_pt1 | contig 16009 bp, 15 predicted proteins | sample YL17G06_20_MG_FD_203694 | JGI IMG/M metagenome (GOLD analysis project Ga0315279, IMG submission 203694) | Sediment microbial communities from Yellowstone Lake, YNP, Wyoming, USA - YL17G06_20 | ecosystem: Environmental > Aquatic > Freshwater > Lake > Sediment | place: USA: Wyoming | collected...
TGAGGTACGCCACGTATCCGGCGTGATTCCGCTGCATCTCCGCCAAGCTGTCGGCGCCGAACTTCTCACACAACGCCTGGGCGATGACGAAGGCCACCACGGCCTCCCCCACCACGCCCGCGGCCGGGACCGCCGTGATGTCTGAGCGCTCCACGCCGGCCCGGCTGGCCTCTTTGGTCACCACGTCCACCGAAGCCAGGGGCTTGTACTGCGTGGACAGCGGTTTCATGGCCGCCCGGATCACGATGGGCTGCCCCGTGGTCATCCCGCCCTCGAGCCCACCCCCGAAGTTCGTCCGCCGGTAGAATCCCTCCCCCGCCGGCCCCCCGCCTCCGGGCGCCTGATAGAAGATTTCGTCCTGCACCTCGGAGCCGAAGCGGCGCGCGATCTCGAACCCCAGGCCGACCTCCACCCCCTTGATCGCCTGGATGCTCATCAGCGCCTGGGCCAGCCGGCCGTCCAGGCGCTGATCCCAGTGGACGTAACTCCCGAGGCCCACCGGGGGGTCGAGCACCAGCACCTCGAAGACGCCACCGAGCGAGGTGCCGCGGGCGCGCGCCTCGTCCACCTTGGCCATGATGGCGGACGTCGCTTCGGCATCCGCGCACCGGACCGCCGAGTCCTCGGCCCTCTTGACGATCTCGGCCGGGGTCAGATCGTCCGTCCGGGCCCGGATGCCGCCCATCTCCACCACGTGGCTCACCACCTGGATCCCGAACTGCCGGAGGAGGCACTTGCAGGCCGCCCCGACCGCCACCCGGGCGGCCGTTTCCCTGGCCGAGGCGCGCTCCAGGACGTTGCGCAGATCCTGGTGGTCATACTTGAGGCCGCCGATCAGGTCCGCGTGTCCGGGCCTGGGCCGGGTGAGTGTCCGTCGTTCCGACTCACCCTGGCCTCCCACCCCGTCCGGGGCCATCACGTCCTTCCAGTTCTCCCAGTCGCGGTTCCGGATCATGAGGGAGATCGGACTGCCCAGGCTCTTCCCATGGCGGATGCCCCCGAGGATCTCTGCCTGGTCCTGCTCGATCTTCATCCGCCCGCCCCGGCCGTAGCCGCCCATGCGGCGGCGCAAGTCCGTGTTGATGTCGGCTGCGGTCACCGGGACGTTGGACGGCATTCCCTCCAGGATGGCCACCAGGGCCGGCCCGTGGGATTCCCCGGCTGTAAGATAACGTAACACGCGGCCTCCCTTTATCTCAAACGTTTCAGTCTCACCGCAGAGCCCGCAGAGGCCGCAGAGGAAGACGAGACATTCGCTGGGGATCCAGGAACAACAGATCTTGAGAGTCGGAACGCTTTTTCCCCAGCCTGCGCGAAGAAAGGACTCATCGTGTCTGACTCTGCGATCTCGGCGATCTCTGCGGTGAAAAATCCGGGCTTATCTTGATCGATCCCCCGGCATTTCCGCTCGTCTCCGCCTCACCCGCGGCAAGGGATCATACCCGCTCAGCCCCTCTCCGAAAAGAAGAAACGCACCCCGCGCTGCGCGGAGTGCGTTTCACCGTGCGTCGTTCCGTCAGGGCTCCTGGACCGACCCCCTCAGCTCAACCGCGCCTCCTCCAGGATCGTCGGGGTCAGGAAGAGGAGGAGCTCCGTTTTCTCGTTAGGCCCAACGGACTGGTTCTTGAACATCCACCCAAAGATGGGGATGTTCTTCAGCCACGGGAGCCCGCTCTCGGCCTGGGTGTCGTTGGTCTGCATCAGGCCGCCGATCACGATTGTGGCTCCGTTGGCGACCAGGATATTGGTAGTAGCCTTGCGCTGGTTTAGCGTGAAGGCGAAGCCGCCGGCGAAATCAATGCGGTCCCCGGCGAAGCTCCGCTCGGCCTCGACCTTCATGGACACGCGCCGGTCATTGGTGATGTGAGGCGTCACCTTCAACCGGATGAAGGCATCCTGGAACGCCACCACCGTCCGTCCCGAGCTATCCACCGTGGTGTAGGGGACCTGGGTGCCCTGCCGGATCTCGGCCTCCTGGTTATCCAGCGTGGCCACCTTGGGCGCCGAGAGGGTTCTGACCCGCCCCTCCTGCTCGGCCGCCGACAGGCGCACACCCAGCATCAGGCCGCTCGCCAAGCTGCCGAAAGTGACCCCGACGCCCGCCGTGTTGGTTCCCGAGGCCGGGAACGAGATCCCCAGGGGAATCGTGGTCGTGGGAACCTCCAGTGTCGTCCCTGTTGACGAGGTAAAGATACTGACCGGCGTCATGGCCTTCCCTGCCGCGCCGCTGGTGTTGAATGCCGTTGTCGAAAAGCCGTACTCCATGCCCAGGCTCTGGGAGAATGTTCGGGTCGCCTCGACGATCCGGGCCTCGATCAGCACCTGTGGCGTGGGAATGTCCAGGCGCTTCAGCAGGTCCTCCATCTTCGCGATGGTGGCCGCCGTCTCCTGCATGATCAGGGTGTTCGTCCGGTCGTCCACGACGACGCTGGCGTCGGTCCGACCGGGGGTCTTGAGGCGGTCCAGGTTCTTCACCACGTCCGCCGCCTTGGCGTAATTCACCGGCACAACCTTGGTCACCAAGGGCTCAGCTCGCTTTTCTTCCACAACGGCTTTGGCCGCCTCTTGAACGGCTTTGGCCGCCTCTTGTCGCTCCTTCTGGCGGTCCTGCCGTTCGGCAGCAAGCTTCGCACGGGGTGCGACGCGAATGATATTCCCGTCCATCTCGTAGTCCAGGTTATTGATCTTCAGGATCACATCCAGGGCCTGCTGCCACTCCACGTCCACCAGACGGACCGTGACCTTGCCCGTCACATCGCTGCCTGCCACCACGTTCTTGCAGCTGACCTCGGCGATGATCCGGAGCAGGTTATTGATGTCCGCGTCTCTGAAATCCATGGAGAGCCGCCCGGGACCACACGCGGGCGGTGCCGTCGCTGCCGGGGGGCTCGGGGCTGCCGCCGGGGGGGTCGGGGGTGCCGCCGGAGCGGCGGCTTGCGCGGGAGCCGGCGCTGCGGCTACGGTGGGCGCCGCCCCGGCCGCCGGTCGGGCTGATGTCGCTGGCGCCGAGAGTTCCACCAGGATGGCCGCAGGGGTCTGCTGCACCTCATAGCGCGTCGGACTCCGCAGGTCGGCCACCACCCGCACCACTGGATCCGGAGCTTCCCGATACTGGCTGGCCTCCAGTCGGCTCACCGATGAGGTGACCTGTCGGAGGTCGAGCGTCCGGGCGTTCGCCGGGTCGATCTGCGCCCCCGAGATGTCCACCAGGATCTTGGGGGGGTCGGCGGACTCGGTGACGTTGAAGCTGACCCGGCCGCTCGTCCCGATCACGATCCGCTGGCGTCCTCGAACGCTCTGCAGGTCCACCCGCGTGACCTTTCCCGCCGGTGTAGGGACCGGCGCGAAGGAAGCGGCGGCGGGCGGGGCTGCGCCCACACCGGCCCCGAGCTGCACCCGGAGCTGGTGATCAGCCGTAACCACCTGGTAGGGGAGCATGGAGCCAAGGTCCAGCACCACACGGACGATCTTCTCCGGGCTCTCCCGGTACTGGGAAGACCGGATGGCGGTGACCAGCGGCGGCCGGGCAGAAATCGGCTGGGGGATCGCGTGGGTCGCCTTCGGAATGTCGACGATGAGCCTTGGCGGATCCGGCAGGGTAAACGATTCGTAGGTGGCGATCGGACTGTCCGCGACGACCGTCACGACGAGGCCGCCCGGCACCGCGTCCTGCACCTCGATCCCCGTGACCTCGATGGGACCACTTTCGGCCTGGGCCGGCGGCGGGGCCACGGGGGCCGCCATCGGGGCGGGGGCCGGCGCTGCCGGCGGCGGCGGGGCCACGGGGGCGGGCTCCGGGGCCTGGGCGGGGCGGGGAGGCTCAGCCGCAGGCGGGGGGGCTGGCGTCGCTGCGACCACCTGTGGGGCAGCGGGCGCCGGCTGCACCTCCGTCATATCCGAGGCGCATGCGCCCAGGAGCAGGGCTGCCACCCCGAGGAGAGAGCTGCGCCAGAGGAGATGAGCGGATACCGGCGAATCCATGCGCTATCCCTCCTTCTTGAGCCGGAGCTCCACCACACGCGTCCTGGCGGGCTGTGACGCTGCGGCCCCTGGTCTCACATCCTTCACCTCAAAGGTGACGGCTTCAGGCGTGATGTCGGTCACTCGGGCATTCTCACCCACTATGTCGTTGACGCGCAGGACATAGCCTGCACCATTCGGCGCCTCGACCAGAGCGAAGGATGCGCGCCTCTCCCAGACGATGCCGGCCAGCTTGAGTTCGTTCACATTCAGGCCCGCCAGGCCGGGTTTGGGCCGGGTCTTGTCCTCGGCCACTCGGGGCGCGATGAGCGGGCGGAACGGATCGCGGCGGCCCTTGGCCTCATAGACATAAGGAGGCGGGGCCCCGGGCTTGGGCGCCGGGGCGGGCGCTACCGGTGTGGCTGCGGTGGGCTGGACCGGCCGGGCCGGAGCGGTCGGGCCGGGAGCCTCCCCGCCGGAGCATCCGGATAGGCCGAGTCCCATGACCACGGCGAGGACGGGAACACACCGCAGGTGGGTCCCACACCGCAGGTGGTTCGCCCATCGCAGCAGGAGATCTGAATCCCGACTACTTCGCGGGAGCACCGGCGGACCCTCCCTTCTCCAGGAAAGTGAAGGTCGTGGCCTTGAGGTCGGCGCTGATCGTTCGACCGGTTTTCGCCCTCTGCGCCGCCAGCGGGCTGATCCGAAGGTCGGCCACGTTCACGATGCGCTCGAGCTTGCTCACCCGATCCAGGAACGTTGCGAGGGTGTGGTATTCCCCCTCCACCCGTATTTCGATGGGAACCTCGGCATAGAACCCCTTCTTCACCTGCGCCGCCGGGCGGAACAACAGAAACTCCAGCCCGCTCTGCTGCCCCCGCTCGTTCACCTGGGTCAAGAGGTTGGGAATCTCCTTCTCCTCCGGGAGCTTGACCACGGCCGCCTCCAGCTGTTTCTCCAACCCCTTGATCTCCTCCTCCAGCTTCGGCCGGTTGGCGGCGATCATACGCTTCTGGTCCAGATCCGCCTGGAGTTTCTGGAGGTCCGCCTCCAGAGTGCCCTTGCTCTCCCAGAGCGGGAGCACGAGCTGTGTGGCGTAGAGAGCTATGATGGCGACACCGATGGCACCCAGGAGAAGGTGCCGCTGCCTCGGCGTTATGCTGCCCACCAAGCTCTTGAAATCGAGTGCCATGATGCCCCCCGCTCCTAGCTCTTCCCTTCCACGATCTCGGCCGTGATGGTGAATCTCTCCACCGACACGTCCTCGACCGTGGTCTTCTCCGAGACGACCAAGTCCACGCTCTTCAGCAGGTTGGACGCTTTGCCCAGGTTGGTCATGAGCGCGGCCACGGTGAAGTTGGAGAAGGCGATGCCGGAAAGCTCCAGCTTCTTGCCCGTCCGGTTGAAGGACGTGAGCCACACCTCATTGGGGAGGGCCTTGCTGACTTCGTCGAGGAGCCGGACCGGGCCCGTCTGCGCCGCCACGAGCGTTTCGATGACCTTGATCTTCTCCTCCAGGCGCGCCTTCTCCGCACGATACCTGTCCACCTGCTTGGCCAGATCGTCAAAGCGTTTGGCGTCAGCCCGGGCCTGGCTAATGGCGGTCTCGAGCCGCGCCACGTCCCCTTTCAGCCAGATCCAGCCGTAAGCCATGGCCCCCAGGACGACGAACACGCCGACCCCGGCCAGCATGAGCTTGGTGTTGACGCGGGTGCGCCGGACGCGCTCCTCTCGCGGAAGGAGGTTGATCTTGATCATGTCACTTGTCTCCCGCCTGCCGCAGGGCCAGCCCCACACTCACGGCGAGTTGCGGGGCGATGACCTCCAGGTATTCCGGGTCAAACATCTTCGGGTCGGCCTTAATGTTCCGGAGCGGATTGGCCACCTCGCAGGGGATCTCGAGGTTCTCCGAGAGATATTCCACCAGGCCGGGCAGTCGCGCACAGCCCCCGCTCAACATGACACGGTGGATCGTGTCGCTGTGCGAAGAAGAGCGGAAGAAGTCGAAGGAGCGCCGGATCTCCCCCGCCACCTCGGTATTCACCATCTCGATGGCGGGCCGGGCGTCCTCGTAGGTCCGGCCGTCCACCTCCCCGCCCAGCTTCAAGCTCTCCGCCTGCTCGTAGCTCAGCCCCAGCATCTTCTGGATGGATTCCGTGTACCGGGTGCCCCCCAGGGCGGAGTCCCGCGTGAACTCCGACAACCCGCCCTGTAGGATGTTGATGTTCATCACGGCGGCGCCCAGGTTCACCAGGCCCACCACCTGGTCTTTTTCCGCCTCGGAGGCAATCTCGAAGGCGTTCTGCAGCGCGAAGGCGTCCACGTCCACCACCACGGCCTTGAGGCCCGCCGTCGAGATGATGGAGAGATAGTCGTTGATGATGTCCTTCTTCACCGCCACCAACAGGACATCCATCTCGTTGGCTCCCGGGCTCGTGCTCTCGAGGACCTGGAAGTCCAGATTGACGTCCTCGATGGCGTAGGGCACGTACTGCTCCGCCTCGAAGGGGATCTGTTCCTCCAGTTCTTCGAGCTTCATCCGGCCGACCTTGATCTTCTTGACGATGACCGAGTGGCCCGACACCGCCACGACCACGTCCTTGCTCTTGATCTGATTCTCGGTGAAGATCTGCTGGATGGCCGAGATCACCGTCCCCGAGTCCATGATGACCCCGTCCACGATCGTCTCCGGGTGGAGCGGTGCAATCCCGAGGCGCACAAGCTGGTGTCCCCCCCGAACCGGCTTCAACTGGACCGCTTTCACAGAGCTGGCGCCGATATCCAGTCCAACCGTTTCCTTTTTTCGTCCCATGCCAAACATGGCTGAATCCTTTACTGTGCGTAACTTACGTGCGCTGGCTCACGTGCACACGCTGCCTATTAACGACAACTTATTGATTTGTCAAGTGGAAAATGCTTATCGGAGCTCCAAGAGGAGCATCGCGCAACGGCTTGTGGTCCCTCTTGAGACAACCCCAAGACGTGGCCAGCGAGCCACACAGCATTGAGGTCCCGCCCTGGCGTTGACACCGCTGCCGGTCGGGCGCGAGTCGAGACGGTCCTGTGGATCCAGAGAGTATGCCCCAGCCCGGGCCGGCCCCCCAGCAGGCCTCCCGGCTCACGATTCCGGAGGCGCCGCGACGGGTGCGCCATTGTCCTCCTCTCTCTGGCTGAGCCCCAGGCCCAGCCGATCCTTAGTGCCAAATCTATCGCCTGCTAAGAATGACCTGCCGAACAACTTGCCAGCGCATCAAAACTCCGAGGCCAATCCCACAAACCTGCCGTTATCCGCTCGCACGATGTCGTCCAGGCTTTCCGACCGGTCAAGATTCGGCTGAGTCTTCCCGTCCCTGCCCATGCTGTATAGATCGAAGTCCGCGTTCAATTGTTTGGAGGATTTGTCAAATCGCTGTTGCGCCGTTCCCTTCTTCGTCGTGGCATTCCGGTACTGGTAGGAATTTCCCCAAGGGTCCCGGAGGTTGCCCTTGCCGATGTCGTCAAGAAAATCGGGGAGCTTCACGTTATACCCCTCATAAATGTAGATGTCGTGCTCGATCGTGCGGATGTCCGCGGTAGCTTGCACGATGTTTGCATTGTTGCGATACTTGTTGTACGCAGGGAGACCGATGGCGGCGAGGGTGGCCACGATCGCCACGATGATGACCAACTCGATGAGTGTGATCCCCAGCGACGATTCCTTTCTCGTCCGACTGGCGAATGTAACGGGTTTCTCTCGTCGTGACAGCATGGGCAAGCGGGCACCTATCGTCGTCCGCTGGGATCCCTGTCCATCCCTCGTCCGTTGAAAGCCATCCACGGAGACACGTCAACTTGAAAGGGTGGGATCACCGGTCAACCCTTCTGCCTCGCCCACGCGATGCTCTGCTGGCTCTCCCACCGCTTCACACCATCAGCCGCATGATCGCAGGAGAAAGCCAACTTGTATTCCTGTCCTTCCGAATCCACGAAGAAGACCGTGTGCAGGGTGTCCCCGTCCTCCCGCGCCTTTTCCACGGACACGACACAGCGAACATGGGTGCCCCCCCACTAGGTGGAGGGGATTACCTCTCGCCAGGTCCCGCGGCGGATGGTGAATGTTGGATGGAAGCTTGAATCAGTATGGCAGAGCTTTTGGTTGATCATGGCCTGATCGAAGTGGATATCCGAACCGCTTCGTGCGCGAATCGTCCGCCCGATGACCGAGCCATAGACCCGGGAATTGTACCCCAAATAGATGTCGGTGTTCTTGCCGTAAAGGCTGCCGTACAGGCGGAAGCCATCCTGGGTGACCCACGTGAGAGCGTCCGTTGCCGATCCGTCGCTCTTGGCGATGAGTTGCAGTTGGGTCCCGGGATGCGCCCCCATGGTCACGTTTCTCCCCAGGTCGGCCAGCTTGTTGGTCGAAGTAATCGGCGGCCCGGTAACATAGATCGTGACGGGGCCCCCCGTGGTTACGAGCTTGGCGTTGTCTCCCATGTTGATACGCGTGATATAGTACGTCCCGGCGGAAAGGGTGACCGTGGCGCCCGCTGGCACGCTCAGGCCTCCAGTTGAGGTGACGTAAGACGCTGGGGTGACGCCAGACGTCGGGGAGGAGCCAGACGCCGTGACAGTAGGGAAGGGCACGCCAGGGTCGGTAGACTTCGGGGAAAGACCGCTGGTCTGCGTGCCGGTCACGGTGACCCCTGACTCCCTGAAGAGGTCGTCGCCCGCCTGGACGTTGCCGTCGATCGTGCTGTTATAGTCAATCTCCACATCGCCGTTGGCACCGACGTTCCCGTGCTGTCCACTGTTGGTCGCTGCATCGTAGGGCCCGACACCGGAGTCGAAGCTGTCCACCAACATATTGTCCCTGAGTAGGAGTTCACTGTTAGTCCGATCCCACCACGAATTTGACATAGGATCCCAGAGCATGCCGATGATCCCATTGGGGACGGCAGAGAACGCCGCCCACCCGTATGGGTAGGCCACTTCGTCCACGGTCACCTGGAGTGTGACCACGGCATTCCCCCCACGAACCGGCACCGATGCCGTGGCAACAATATCCTTGGAATTGTCGATGGGGCACCGCTGCTGCGGCGGCAGCGTGGAGAGTTCAAACAAGGTCTTGAATGTTCCTCCCCCGAGCGCTGTGTTCGTCTCCCCTTTGCTGGCCAGGTAGGCAGAGCCTCGAATGGGATCGTTGAGCGAGGCGAGCGCCTTGTGAATCGCCGCCTCCGCGAGAGCGAAGGCCCTCGTCGAGCCCTGCTCGTTTAGTGCGATCTGGCTCTCGGTGGACGAGATCGTGAGAAAGGTGGTGCCGGCCATCAGCAACACCGCCATGACCAGCATGACGATGACGAGGGCCGCACCCCGGGGTTGCCTAGAGATTCCGAAGGCGCACATCGCTCGTCAAGGTGAAAAATTGAGAGAATACACCGGGCCGTGATCCCTGCGCCTTCAGGGTGATGGCCACCCTGCGGATGAGGCGCATCTGATCGAACGTCAATTGTTGGACCGACGCACCCGCGCTGGACGCAGGCGGGCACTTCCGTGTGGACGCCGGTGGCCCTGGTTGCAGAACCTGATTGTTGGCATCATAGTATGTAAAGGTCAACACCGCCAGGGACTCGGCCAGAGGCTGAGGGTTGAGGTCCTTGAACCCACTCGTCCCATCCCAGGTGTCGAATTTCCGGTACAGGCTGGTTCCGTTGAGGTAGTAAGTAACCTGGGCCGTGCCCGCCCCCGACACGTCCGCAATGAAGGAGAAGCACCCGGGAGTCGCCGCCCGGATGGCGGCCTTCGGTGCCAGCGCGACCAGTGGGATGAACCCGCTGGGATCGTAGCCCGTCATGCGGATCTCCTGCGTCATCTGGGCCAGGCCGATCCGAGCGTTCTGCTGCAGGTCGCTCATCAGCTCCCCACGGCTCATGGTGTTCTGCATAGTCGTGTACATCATGTACACCCCGGCGGTCACGAAGGCAAAGATCAGGGCGCCGATGAGCGTCTCGACCAGGGTCATCCCCCGGCACCGTTGCCGCGCGAAGCGCTCACTCGGTCTTGGTGACATACGTGACCAGACTCACGGAGCGCGATCCCTGGGCTCCCCAGGTGACTGTAGCGGTGACCTTTCGAGTATCCTTGGTGCACCCAGAGTCACTCTTTTCTTTGAAAGGGGACGTGGTATCGAAGTCCACGCAGGTCACGGTGACGGTCCCGCGCCCGCCTGGCAAGCCCTGCCCCGTATCCCGCGTTCCGCTTGCCGCGATGTCGCACTTCCACTTCTTCTTGTTGTAGTTCGAGTCGGGGCTGGACGGTGTCGGGGGAGTCACCGGACAGGTGACGGTCAATTTGCTGGTGTCGAAGCCGTTGTACCGTGACACCAAGCTGTCAAAGACATCCGCCCGGATCATGTCAATTATCTCACGCGCCAGCACCGTGGCCTTGGTGCTCTCCCCTCCGGATTGGACCGAGCGCATCGCCGAGGGGAACATCCCGGCGACGCCCAACAGAGCAAAGGCCAGGATCGAAACGGCGAACATGACTTCGACCAGTGTCAGGCCTATCAAGCCCGGACACCCGTCTGCCCTTCCTCTCATGGGGGACACGTTCCTTGACACACCTTGACCCGCCCCGTAGAAGCCACCCTCACCTCGTAGGTGCCGATCGCGTTACTGAGCGTGAAGGTGTTCCCACTTGCCATCCCGTTCGCCTTGAAAGTCGAATCTGTGTCGGTGGCACTTATCGTGACATCGGGTGGGAGCCTGGTCGCGGCCCCGGTTTCGCTGGTCCATTTGAGGCTGCCCACCGGTAATTGCTCCACCTCGACGCTGTACGCCCCTCCCGGCACGGTGATCTTGCAACTGGTCACGCAGACCCGAAAGCGCTGCTGCGTCGTCACCGCCCGCTGGCGGGCCAATCGAAGGTCTCCAGCCAGTTGCCAGGCCGCCCCCTTCACCCGGAATTGCTGGACGATGGGACTGACCCTCGGAACGCCAATGGCCGCCAGGATGAGAATGACGATGGTCAGGGTGATGAGCTCGATGAAGGTCACGCCGCGCGGCCACGGCGCGCAATGCGTGGATCGACTGGGGGACGGGGGTCCAATCATCGGGATGGGACTGTGTCCTGCTCGCACGGGCCATACGTCACGCAGGATCTGGCGCTCCGCCCGGCAGGCCGCTCGTCCCCCCTCCTGCCCCGGTCGGCACCCCCGAGACGGGCGCGTCAGAACCGGTACAGCGTGCCATCCTCCAGGATATGGAGCGCGCTGCGGCGCAGCCGCTTCAGTTCCGCCATAATCTCCGATCGGAAGTGCGGCTTGAGGTGGTAGATGAACACCGGCACATCCCGGTCGAGTTTCTCCAGCTCCTTGTCGAGGCCCTGCGGGGTGAGGTGGCCGCTGGCTTCGGCGATTTCCTGCAGGCGGTTCGGGAATGTCGTCTCGACGCAGACAGCCAGGAGACGATGGACCGTGCGCGCATGCCTCCAGACCGCCTCGGTGGGACCCGTGTCCCCGACGTGCAGCAGCGTCCCGGCCCGACCTTGGATGAAATAGGCCGCGCATTCCACCGTGTGATTCACCCGGATCGCCGTGATGGTGAACCCCGCCAGCTCGAAGGGGCCGTCCTCGGGAACCTCGCGGTACAGGAGCGTGGGAAATGCACTGGACGGAATCCGGGTGAAGTCCGGCCAGAGCACATCGTTGAGCAGGTTGCGACGCACCCCATCCATAGTGGGGGCTATCCCATGCACCTGAACCGGCGCAGCTCGCATCCCAAAGATGTTATCGGCCAGGAGCGGCAAGCCCCCGGTGTGGTCGAGGTGCGAGTGCGTGAGGAGGATGTGATCAATTTTCGCCTGCTCGCTCACCTCCAGGGCGGACGCCACCGAGCCGGTGTCTATCAGGAGCCGGTCCTCCACCAGGAAGCTGGGCAGGCGGAACCCCGGCGCCTCTCCCCCAGAACACCCCAGCACGCGATACTTCATGCCTTCGCCGTCCCGCTTGGCCTCAGCCTGGACACCAGGCAGCCCGCATGTGCACCCCTGGACAGGGAAAGACAGGGCAGGGCGGCTGGCCGATTTTCATCATCCCAGTAGGTCAACCGGTATGTCAAATGCAACCTCTATTCCATTCCATTTATTATACGGAACCGCTGAAGTTTGCAGGGATCTCACCCTATGGCGGATCGCAGGCCTGCCAGGAACTGCCCGGCACGAAGGACGAGATCCGGGCGTCCCTGTTCAGCCTCGATGGTGGCCACGATCGCCGACCCCACGATGACCGCATCGGCCAGCCCTGCCACGGCCCTTGCCTGGATGGGGGTCGAGATGCCGAATCCGACCGCCAGCGGCATCCTCGTGAGAGCGCGGATCCGCCGGATTCCGTCGCTCAGGTCCGCCGGCAATTGCTCCCGGGGCCCGGTGACGCCCCGGAGCGAGACGTAGTATATATAGCCGCGCCCTCGATCGCTGATCAAGGAGATTCTCCGATCCGGACTGGTCGGGGCGACGAGCAGGACCGGGTGGACCCCCGCCCGCCCGAGCGCCTCCAGGAACCCGTCCATCTCCTCGGGAGGACAGTCCGACAGGATGAGTCCGTCGACCCCGGCCTCCCGGGCTGCCATCGGGAAACGGTCGAGGCCGAAGCGGTGGATGGGATTGACGTAGCTCATCAGAACCAGGGGAATCTCCGAATGCCGCCGGATGCTCGCCACGAGATCCAGGACCCGGCCGAGAGTGGCGCCGGCGGCGAGAGCCCGCTGGTACGCCCGCTGGTTCACCACCCCGTCGGCGAGCGGATCGGAAAACGGGACGCCGATCTCCACCAGATCGGCGCCGCGGTCCTCGAACTCCCGGACCAAGGCGGCCGTCGCCTCCATCGAGGGATCGCCCGCGGCGAGAAAGGGAATCAACCCCTTGCGGCCCTGCGCTCGCAGGCGCGCGAAGGCGCGGTCAATCCGATTCTCGCCCATCAGGCCTCTCCTGTCGGCACGCCCAACCCTTGGGCGGCGACCTCCACGTCCTTGTCGCCCCGGCCGGACAGGTTCAAGATCACGCATTGCCCGCGCCCGAGGTCCGGCGCCGCGCCGGCCAGGTAGGCCGCCGCGTGCGCCGGCTCCAGGGCGGGGATGATCCCCTCAGTCTCGCAGAGGAGACGGAAGCCCTCCAGGGCCTCGGCGTCCGTGACGGAGGTGTACTCGATCCGTCCCCGGTCATGGTAATAGCTGTGCTCGGGTCCCACGCCGGAGTAATCCAGGCCGGCCGAGATCGAGTGCGTGACGCGGATCTGGCCGTCGGCATCCTGGAGAACATAGCTCCGCGTGCCGTGGAGAATGCCGACCGTCTGCTCGGCGAACCGGGCCGCGTGCTGCCCTGAGGCGATGCCCAGGCCACCGGCCTCCACGCCGATCATCCGGACCCCCTGATCCTCCAGGAAGGCGTGGAACAGGCCCATGGCGTTGCTGCCGCCACCGACGCAGGCGATGAGGCAATCCGGCAGCCGCCCCTCGGCCTCCAGGATCTGGCGTCGCGCCTCCTGCCCGATGATGGCCTGGAAGTCCCGGACCATGCGCGGGTAGGGATGGGCGCCCAGGACCGACCCCAGCACATAGTGGGTCGTCTCCACGTTCGTCACCCAGTCCCGCATGGCCTCGTTGATGGCGTCCTTCAGTGTCCGGCTGCCCGAATCCACCGCCGTCACTTTGGCGCCCAACAGGCGCATGCGAACCACGTTGAGGGCCTGCCGCCGCATGTCCTCGGTCCCCATGTAGACCTCGCACTCGAGGCCCAGGAGGGCCGCCACCGTGGCCGTGGCCACGCCGTGCTGCCCCGCGCCCGTCTCGGCGATCACCCGGCGCTTCCCCATCCGGCGGGCCAGGAGGACCTGCCCCACGGTGTTGTTGATCTTGTGGGCGCCGGTGTGGCAGAGGTCCTCCCGTTTGAGGTAGATGCGGGGCCCGCGGAGCCGTTCGCTCAAACGGCGGGCGAGGTACAAGGGCGTCGGGCGCCCCACGTACTGCCGGAGGGTGTAGTTCACCTCGTCTTGAAAGGCCGGATCCTGCCTGGCCGCCTCGTACCCCGCCTCCAGCGCCTCCAGCGCAGCCATCAGGGTCTCGGGGACATACCGCCCGCCATAGGGACCGAAATGGCCCAGGGCGTCCGGCAGGCGGCCGGCGACGGGATCAGCCTCGGTCTGCTTCACGGACGGCGGCAATGAACTCCCTCACTTTCTTGTGGTCCTTACGCCCCGGACTCGCCTCCACCCCGCTGCCGACATCCACGCCGTAGGGCCGGACGGTTCGGACGGCCTGGGCCACGGTCTCCGGCCGGAGGCCACCGGAGAGGATGATGGGCACCTTGCCCTTGGCCTGCCGCGCCACATCCCACGAGATCGGAGTGCCCGTCCCGCCCGCCTGGCCCTCGACGAAGGCGTCCAACAGGAAGGCGCGGGCCGGATACGTCGCGATGAGCGCGAGGTCCCGCGCGTCCCGGACCCGGATCGCCTTGATGACCGGAAACGGGATGCTGCGGCTGAAGGCCTCCGTCTCCTCCCCGTGCAACTGGACCGCCTGCAACGTGCAGCGGGCGGCGATGCGCAGGACGTCCTCCAGGGGCTGATCCACGAAGACCCCCACCGTCGCGACGAACGGCGGCAGACCCTTCACGATCCGCTGCGCCACATCCGGGTGGACGAGTCGGGGGGTCCCCGGCGCGAACACGAATCCGAGGGCATCCGCCCCCGCCTCGACCGCCGCGGCCGCGTCCTCGGCCGAGGTGATCCCGCAGATCTTCACCCGGGTCACGCTGTCCCCACCAAGCTCCGCAGGGCGTTGCCCACATCCGCATGACGGAGCAAGCTTTCCCCCACCAGGATGGCGTCCACGCCCGCCGAGGCCAGCCGCTCGACCTCCTCCGGTCGGCTGATTCCGCTCTCGCTCACCAGGACCACCTCGGGCGGGACGCCGGGCATGAGGCCGAACGTCGTCTCGAACGAGACCTCGAAGCTCTGCAGGTCGCGATTGTTGATCCCCACGATCTCCGCCCCGCACTCCAGGACCATCTCCAGCTCCTGGCGGGCATGCACCTCAGCCAGCACGGCGAGCCTCAGTTCCCGGCTGAGCTCCATGAGACAGAGAAACTCCGCCGGCTGGAGTGCTGCCGCAATCAGGAGGACAGCGTCCGCCCCGGCCGCGCGGGCCTCCCAGAGCTGATAGGGCTCCACGTGGAAGTCCTTCCGGAGCACCGGAAGGTCCACCGCCTCCCGCACGGCCACCAGATGCTCCAGGCTGCCCTGGAAAAAGGGCGCGTCCGTCAGGACCGAGATCGCATGGGCGCCTGCCCGAGCGTAGGCCCGGGCGAGATCCGCCGGCGCGAAGTCGGGACGGATCACACCCTTGGATGGCGAGGCCTTCTTCGCCTCGGCGATGACGCGGATGGGCCCGGCCCGCCGCTCGCCGTTGCCGACCACGCGACGCAAGGCCCCCACGAAATCTCGGGGGGGCGGGGAGTCGCGGCAGCGCCCCTTCAGTTCCGAGAGCGGCACACGGGCGCGGCGATCCAGGACGTCGGCGCGCGTCCGGCCGAGGATGTCATCCAGGATGCTCATGCGCGTCCGTTACTGCTGGCAGAACTCGACGAGCCGGTTGAGCTTGTCCAGGGCGGCACCGCTGTCAATCGAGTGCTGGGCCATCGCCATGCCCGCAGCGATGTCCTCGGCCTTGCCGCCGGCCGCGATGGCCGCCCCCGCGTTCAGGAGCACGATGTCCCGCTTGGCTCCGCGCTCGCCCTTGAGGATGCGGCGGATGATCTCGGCGTTGTCCGCCGCGCTTCCGCCTTGAAGGTCCGTCATGCGCGCCCGGGCCAGCCCGAAGTCCTCGGGCCGCACCGTGTAGGTCCGCACCTCGTTGTGCCGCAACTCGGAGACGCGGCTCTCGCCCGTGTTGGAGATCTCGTCCAGCCCGTCCTCGCCGTGGACCACGAAGGCCCGCACCGTCCCCAGTTCCTTCAGGACCTGGGCCATCACCTCGGTCAGGCGGCCGTCATAGACGCCGATCACCTGGGCCAG
>Ga0315279_10005690_pt1 | contig 16008 bp, 14 predicted proteins | sample YL17G06_20_MG_FD_203694 | JGI IMG/M metagenome (GOLD analysis project Ga0315279, IMG submission 203694) | Sediment microbial communities from Yellowstone Lake, YNP, Wyoming, USA - YL17G06_20 | ecosystem: Environmental > Aquatic > Freshwater > Lake > Sediment | place: USA: Wyoming | collected...
AGAGCCGCCCGTTCACCTTGAACTAGGTAGTACTTGATGCCAACAAAAAAACGAAAGGGCGGAAGGCACGCAGGGAAACCACAAAAGAAGACGCGCAAAATCAAGCTACACAAAGAACTCGCCTTCGCCAAGGAACGCTTCGAACTCAGACCTGTGCCCATAAAAACAGACGTCCCCGGGTTCGACCGCCTGATAGAGTCCGGAGGGATTCCGACTGGTACTTCAGTCTTGGTTTCGGGTGGGCCTGGCTCCGGAAAAACCATTTTTTGCCTGCAGCTGGTGCACAACCTGGCGCAGGCGGGACGGAAGTGCTTTTACCTCAGCTTCGAGGAATCGGCCGAGAGGCTGCGGCAACGCGGCTCCCAGTTTGGCTGGAACATCGGCAGCCTTTTGAAAAAAGGAACGCTGAAGATAAAGCGCATGGACCCTCTGAAGGTGTCGAGGTCCATAGAGGCCTTGTATGACAGGGCCAGCGGGGAGGAATGGATACCAAAGACCCAGATGCCCGAGCTCACTTCAAGGAAGAACAAGCCACAGATAGTGGTCGTGGACTCCATCACCGCTTTGGAGTCTGCTTTCGCTGGCAAACCTGAGCACTACAGGGTCTACATAGAGCAGCTCTTCAGGCTGTTGGAACATGCGGGGGCGACAGCTTTCCTCATAACAGAGCCGACAGCGCAGGACAAGTACTCGAGAACTGGTGTGGAAGAGTTCCTCGCGGACGGCGTCGTGGCCATGCACAACTTCAGGGCCAAGTTTTCCAGGCTGAGGGGAATCGAGATAGTGAAGCTGCGGGGCGGCAGGCACATTTCCGGGATGGTGCCGATGGAGATAACAAGCGAAGGCATCGAGATATTCCCTGGAGAAAGGTTTTTCGAAGCCGAGTAAAAAATGTCTTAATAACACGGCATCTAAATTTGTAATCTGTAAGGTGGATGATTTGAAATCCAACATGTCGAAGAAACGACTGGAGCTACTGCTGGTCGTGGCGCTGCTCGCCATGACGATTTTGGCCATCGCATCTGCCCCGGCGACGCGCGCGCAAAGCGACTACACCGTTCAATCAGAGCCGAGCCCTCTGGTGGACGGCACAAGTCGAATTGGTTCTACCACGGGCGCGCTCGCAGATGCCCAGACCCAGGACTTCACATACAAGGACATCACCGAGCAGGACACCGGGAGCTCAACCTACGCTTATGTCACGTCGGAGAGCGTGAACGAGGGAGGAGTCACTGGCAGCGGGAACGCAGCGGCGGACGACGGAAGCTACGAGAACATCTTTGAAAACAACCTCGGAGTTCCAACGTCCTACAACCCGTCAAGTTACAGCCCCCTGCTAAAGACGAGGTATGTAAGCGGGACCACCGCAGACCTGACGAGCAACGACTCTGCTTACATGAACTTCAAGGGTTACCCATCCGCATTTGCCGGAGATGTCCAGGTGGCGGAAAACGAGGCGGAGGCAACTTATAGCACGGACACTAACTACCAAAACAGGATAAACTGGACGTGGACGCCAGCGGCCACGGACAACTACCTCATCATCGGCACGGCGGAGATCAAAAGAACCAGCACTACCGCGGCCAGGACTACCAAAGCCAACCTGTTGGTTGACGGCACGGAAGTTGGCGAAACTTTTGTTGGAGACGACACGGATGTTGACACGTACCGCAGCTTCGTGGCGTTCAAAGTGTCACTGTTGACGGGGGGCTCGGCGCACACGGTAACGCTTCAGTACGGCACGACCAACGTCAACAACACGGCAACAATCAAAAATGCCAGGGTTACGGCAATAAAAATAGGCAACAACTTCCGGGCGAGCGAGCCCGCCAACAGCACGACCACCTCGTCAAGTTACGCTGACATCGCCACCCTGACCTTCACGCCGGAGATCACAGAGAACTGGCTTATCTTGGCCCAAGCGGACACCACCAACTCGGCCGCCGCCAACTTCAACGGGGTGCTGCTCGCCGTAGATGGAGACAACCGCGGAGAGTACTACACCAGACGGGGTAACTCCACCGATTATCTCCCAGCCGCGTTCCAACATTTGGTTTCCCTGAGCGGCAGTTCGAGCCACACGATCAAAATCCAGATGATGACCACTGCCGGCACCATGACTTACAAGAACGTCCATCTCTATGCGATACCGACTGCGGCGGTCTTTCTGGAAAACTTCTTTGACAACCAAGACGCGGAAAGCACCACGACTTCGGCATATCCCGGTACCACCAGAACAACCCTGAGCTTCACTCCGAGCTCTGCCGGCGATTACCTCATCCTTGCCACCGGCGAGCTCAGAACTTCGTCCACGACAATCTTTGTAGGCGCCAGCCTGACTGTCGGCAGCACGGTCTATGGGACCGACAACGTCCAGGCGGCGAACGTCAACCAATGGCTGCCATTTGCGATTCAAAAGCGTCTGACCAACCTCTCCGGCGCCCAGACTGCCACGATAAGCTTCTACGTCCAGACGGCCGGGACAACCGTGGCTATCAGGAACGCGAGGATTATTGCGTTGCGCCTGCCAACCGCGAGCAACTACGTGGAAAACGTGGAGTTCACGGGCACATCTAACACCGACGCTTCCTGGGACAACATAGTCTGGACGGTCGACGGCAACTGGTCAGCCGCCAGCGTCAGCGCGACACTCCGACTCTACAACTACTCACTCGGGAGGTACGCGGAGAGCGGCGAGGACGGCTACACGAGCTACGCCTCTTCCGGCACCGCGGGCACCGATGAGACCAAGACCCAGACAATCACGACCAGCCCAACCAGCTTCCGCGACGCATCCGGGAACTGGAAAATCAACGCATATGGGACAAAGGCTTCGGAAAACAGGTTCAACCTGAAGGCGGACTGGGTCGAGTTCAAGCCCAGCACGCCAGCATACCGCGAGAACGTCCAGCACAACATCACAGGCATTTCCTCCGGGGACAACTACACCCTCGAAACAGAGCACTACCTCGCGGGCGACGCAGAGTCCGTCAGCGTCTATCTCTACAACTTCTCGACAACCAGCTGGGTCAACGTCGGGAGCATGACATCCACAACCCTCAACACCTTCAGCTACGACCTCACAAGCACCAACTACATCTCTGGCGGCGAGGTCCGCGTACGATATGTGCAGGCAGACAACGACAGCACCCGGACGAGCCTGATGATCGACTACACGCGCGTCAAGTCCAGCGACCTGGACTATCGCCTCAACTGGGAGCACAAAGTCACGGGCATCGGCAGCCACGACAACTACCGCGTCAGGATATACGGGTACTCGGACTCCGGCGAAACGTTCAGCGTGTACGTGTGGGACGGCAGCGGGTGGGTTGACAACGGTTACAACTTGCCGCCCGGCGCCAGCGCATGGGTTGATTACCAGATACCAAGCAGCTGGGTCATCGGCGGGGCGGTCTCGATAAAATATGATGATGACACTGGTGGGGACACGACCGCTCAAAGCGTACACATAGACTTCAGCGGAGTCAGGGGCATAGACGCTGGCGCGTTCGATTTTTCACTTGGTGCGTCACCAAGCTCCGTAACAATGTGGCAGGACAGCACCGCTACGAGCACGGTTGATGTCTCACTGGTTTCAGGGTCCCCCGAGACTGTATATCTCAGCAGGGGTTGGGTGGGGACGGCCCCGAGCGGAGTTACCGCGAGCCTCGGCTCCTCATCCGGTACCCCTTCTTACAACAGCGTTCTTACGTTCACGGCCACCGAGTCGGCGAGCCTTGGCACGTTTACTTACCAGATGACAGCCGATAGCGGCAGCCTGAGCAAAACAAAGAACATCACCCTGACAATAAACGAGGCGGCGTTCGGCTTCTCTCTGAGCGCGTCGCCCAGCACCCTCACTTTGGTGCGGGGCGCTAGCGCAACTTCAACGGTCTCCATCAGCCTTGCATTCGGCACTGCTCAAGCCATCGGCCTCAGCGGCTCCTGGGTCGGAACTGCGCCAACTGGCATCAGCGATGCTTTTGGCACGTCTTCTGGCACTCCTCCATTCAGCAGTGTCTTGACGTTGACGGCATCCTCCGGCGCCAGCAGCGGGGAATACACTTACCGAATGAAGGGAACAGTGGGCTCCACAGAGCAGACGACGGACATCATCGTGACTCTGACACCGTCCGCGCCCTCCCTGTTGTCTCCCGGGGACGGGACCGTGCTTGAAAGCCTGACACCAACCTTTGACTGGGCGGATGCCGCAGGGGCCACATCTTACACGATACGGGTGGCGACTGACAACAGTTTCACATACGTGGTGTTCAGCACAAGCGCGACTGAATCTACTGTGGAGTCCCCAACGACCCTATCATACGGGACTCGATACTACTGGAGAGTCCAAGGAACGAACGCAGCGGGCACCGGCAGTTGGTCATCGACTTGGAGCTTCACGGCGAAAGCGAGCGTCCCGAAAGTCACGAGCTTCAGCCTAGCGGCGGGGGCGCAATATACAAACTCCGGCAACATCCAGCTGACCATCGGCGCCCAGAACGCGATTGACATGTCATTTTCCAGCGACGGGGTGGTGTGGGACAACTGGGTGCCTTACCAGACGTCTGGGTCTTGTATCCTTTCGGGGCCTGACGGCACGAAGAACATCTACATCAGGGTCAGGGATAATGCTGGTGACATCGGCCAAACTTTAGCGGGCACCATAGTCCTGGACCAAACTCCTCCAACCACCGCTAAGGATTTGTCAGGAGATATGGGGGCGGATGGCTACAAGAACTCCGTAGTGATCACCCTCTCCGCCTCTGACGTGACCTCCGGCGTCGGCTCCACGACGTACCGCGTTGACGGCGGCGAGTGGAAAACAGGGAGTTCCTTCCCGATATCGAGCGTCGGCGCACACACGGTCGAATACTACTCCACGGACGAGGCCGGGAACCTGGAGTCGACTAAATCTTTTGACGTGACTGTGGTTTCCACAGCGACTGCCCTGCCCAGCTACCTGTGGGCGGTTCTCGCGGCAATCGTGGTGGTGATTGCCGTTCCTGGGTACTTCTTCCGAAAACACATGCACAAAAAAGGGCTCGTTACGAAACTTGACGGAGTCCGGAAAGAGATCGGTACAATTCCCAAGCTCAAGAAGGACGCGGCCAATAAATACTATACAAAGGCCAGCATGTCGAGAGACACTTACAGGGAACTGATTAAAAATTACGACGCGCGGCTCGAAGAACTCAAGAATCAAGAACGGGAACTGAAATCCAAGGTGAAGAAGCCGAAGCAGCCGCAGTAGGCCACCGCAATTCCCAGCGTTTCTATAAAGTCCCGAGCCAGCTATCGACGGAGTTCCATCCACCCGCTGCCGGTGTACTCGTGACCGCGGTCCCGCCCCTCAAAGACGTGACGACGAACATCAAAATGAACAGCATGACGAACATCACCAGCATTATCGTCCTTGACTTCTTCATCTTCTTTTGCTGGGCCTTGAATAGCTCCTCGCACGACGGCGAGCAGAAAACCTTGTCCGGTGCGGTTGCCTTCCCGCAGACTATGCAGTGCTTGTGATCATCCACCATTTTCCCATCACCCTATTGTAGTCCCGCTGTGTTTTGCGCCAGCCAATATATCAGGGAGCCTATTTATCTCCGCCTCCCCGACCACCAGGGTCTTGATGCGGTAGCGCTCGATGAGCCTGGCCGCGACGGGATCCACTATCGTCTTCATGCCCGGCTCCAGCTTTGTGCCCCCTACAAGCTCCACGAGCTGCTCAGGGGTCATCCTTTCTATTTTCTTTGCCTTGGGGTTGGTCTTCGGGTCGCTTGTGTAAACCGCCCCGACGTCGGAGATTATGATCAGAAGCTTCGAGTCGCTGAGCCTGGCCAGGGCAGCTGCGACCGCGTCTGTTGTCTGGCCGGGGGTCGTCCCACCCATGACTGGCACTTTGTTTTTCATCGAAGCCCTGACGGCCGCCTCCAAAGTCGTCGGCGGGTCCGGCTCTGCGATCGGGCCCAAAGCTGAGATTAGAAAACGGGCGTTGAGCCTGGTGACGTCTATCCCTATCTTGTCGAGCCCTGCGCTGGAAATCCTGAGCTTTCTGCCCTCAGCCATCAACTCACGCGCGGGCTCGCCCCCGCCGGTGACTATGAGCACATCGTGCTTCTCTGCCGCCATCTTATGCACGGCTTCCGCCATTTTCTGGAAGGCCTCCACCCTCAGCTTCTTCGGCGCGAACACCGAGCCCCCAAATGAGATTGTCACCCGCAAGTTATTCCCGAACTTCCTTTGCGGTCATATTATTAACGACAACGGTCAGTATGCTTTTGGTCACATGACGGGAGACGCCAAGTCTGTATACAGGTTCAAGAGGCTGATCGAGGATCTGGAGGGAAAGCGCGGAAAAGGGACAGAGCTCATCTCGGTCTACATCGCCCCGGACTCCGACCTTGCAAAGGTGACGCAGCAGCTGAGGGACGAACAGGGGACGGCCTCAAACATAAAGTCAAAGGGCACAAGGAAGAACGTCCTGGGCGCCCTTGAGAGGATCATCCAGTTCCTCCGCACTTACATTGACAAAAGCAGGACCCCGCCGCCTCATGGGATGGTCGTCTTTGCAGGGAACGTCGCGGGAAGGGCGGACTACGACGACGTCCAGCTATTCTGGATAGAGCCGCCCGAGCCCATCACCGTCAGGATGTACAGGTGCGATCAGGAGTTCGTGCTTGAACCGCTGAAGGAGATGCTCGAGATAAAGGAGACGATAGGCCTTCTTTTGATGGACGGGCAGGAGGCCACGATTGGTACGCTCCGTGGGAAACACGCTGAAATCGTTAAGAAAATGACCTCCGGGACGCCTGGAAAACACAGCAAGGGGGGGCAGTCGGCGCGGCGCTTTGAAAGACTCCACGAGATTGCCATGCAGGAGTACAAAAAGCGGATCGGGGAAGCGGCCAACAATATATTCCAGCAAATCCCTGACCTGAAAGCTATTTTGGTGGGCGGGCCAGGACCAATGAAGGAGGACTTCTTGAAGGAGGAGTTCTTGCGAGAGGACTTGAAGAAAAAAATAGTCGGGGTTTTTGACACCGGTTACACCGAAGAGCAGGGAATCAAGGAGATGATCAGCAAGTCCGGGGAGGTGCTGAAGGGCCTGGAGGTGCTCAGGGAAAGGGCCGTCATGCAGAAGTTCCTTGAAAAACTCGTTGGAGGGGGTGGCCTCGCGGCCTACGGGGAAGAGGAAGTCAAGAAGGCGCTCATGCACGGCTCCGTGGAGACCTTGCTCATCTCCGAAGGGGCCAGGAGGAATGTTGTGAAAACCAAATGCCAGGCGTGCGGGCACGAGTTCCAGGAGATAGTCGGGGACATCAAACAGCACGAGCGGGTGCTTGCCGAGCAGAAGTGCCCCAAATGCGACGAGCAGAGGCTGGTCATGGTGGAAAGCAATGATGTCGTGCAGGAGCTCCTCGAGCTGGCAGAGAGGTTCAACACGAACGTGGAGTTCATATCAAACGAGACAGACGACGGGAAACAGCTCCAGATGGCGTTCAAGGGCGTCGCGGCAATTCTGAGGTTCAGGGCTGGCGCGTGAAAATAGGAAGAAGCTAAACTTTTTTCTAAACTAGAAATATACTAATTTAAATTTCAAACCGAGCTTAGCCCCCACCATTGCTGAGTTTCTCCATTTTCAATTTCCCAGCTGACGTTCTCTACAATTTTCTCAACAATGTTTTCTGGAGTGAGCTTGTAAAGTCCAGCAAAAAATATACCAGATACTCTTTTCATGGGATTGGAATAAATTAAAGCAGAAGTCGGGTAGCCCCATGGATTGAAATCTCGCAAAGTTATTTTATCTGCCATACCCGCCGGGATTTCCCACCACAGCTCAACCTGAAAAACCTCGCCCAGGTAAAGACGATCCATAACAATCCCATATTTCGGCCCACAAAATGATGTAGGGTCAGCCCCCGCAGTTTGGATTACCGGCCAAGTTGTCCTGGGAGCGACAAGCTGCCCCGTGACCCCCGCTTGGAACTCGACAACTACTGTGTTATCAACTTGTGCATTGATGGCCCAGTACCCGTCTTTGATGTAATCCCTGTCCAAAATTTTGTTGTCGCCCGCAGTCAAATCTGGAAGCCAAACTTCAACGTTTTCGAGCGGCCCATTGTCGTTCGTTCCTGTTAGATAAAAATATGCGTTGGAGTAAAACCGCGCAGTTCCGCCGCCAAAGCCCAATATTTCCCAAGGTTTTGTAACCGCTAATCCAATGGCCACCACGGTAAGTACAACCAGCACAACCGCAAGCTTTGCCGGCGATTTGGATTTTGCCATTGTATCCCCCAAGTCTTATTTCTTAATGCTGTTTATTACTATCTTTGCTATTTTCAAAGTGAAGTCAGCCAAAGCTTTGGCCGCCTGGTTCGCAGCGTTCCCCGCTGTAATCAAAATATTGTTCGTTTGACTGACGGTTACATTCTTGGCAGTCTGAATCTGATCGTTTCTTTTCTGTTTATCCATATAGTTCACAACTCTGATGCCATTCACGTCAATCGTGGGTTGAGTGGTATTGACAGTGTATGAACGAGCTATCGAGCCGCCAACAGAGCCGCCATCATATACTGGACCGCCAACGCCGGCCGGACCGCTGACGCCACCACTGGATTCGAGTTCAAGTTTTTCTTCCACCACTAGCTCCACGCTATCTGACCTGCTCACCCCACCACAAGTTGCAGTAACAGTCAGAGTGTACGTGCCAGCAAGGGTGGAGCTGGTCGTGGTTATGTTCAGGGGCGCGACTGTCGCCCCACCCGCCGGGACGCTCGCATTTTGTGGGAAAGAGCAAACAGCATCGCGCGGCATCCCGGAGACGCTTAGCCTGACGCTGTCCGAGAACCTGTTCAACGACCTGACGTAGATCGTGAAGCTGGTCGACCGCTGGACGCTCACCGCCGCCATCCCTGTCCCGTAGCTCTCCACGTACCTCGTCGTCAGCTGCCCGGATTCCAACTTCTGTACCGCTATCCGGTTCAGGATCCTCTGCGAGTCCGGAGATACCGAGACCGTGAAATCTGGGAGCGCGTGGGGAACTGGCGGTATTGGAGGATCTGGAAGCGCGGAAGGCTCGTCTTCGTCGGGTTGGACTGGAAGGGTTGGCGCAGGCTGTTGTACCAGCAAAGCGTCAGAGTTCTCATATTTGAACTTGAACTCGTCCCATTCCAGTTGCGCTCCGACAAATGGAGTCCCAGACGCCAAAATGATCAAGACGACGCAGGCGCCGGTCACTGCCAGCTTCACGGCGATTGATTCTTTCACGCTCACTTTGCGCATGTTTCCCCCAACCTTCGATACTACTATGAAAAAACCTCTATTTAGCCTTTTATTGTAAAAATATTGAATAGTAAGTTGAATTTCCGTTAAATGGTGCATTAAAAGTCTATTTAATGGTGAGTTGAACGCCCATTCAATAAACCATTAAAAGTTCGTTGAATAGACCATTAAAAATCCATACAATGGTTGGCATGTAACAACGTGAAAATCTTTCTTTGAAGGGCTTGCCCACTAAGAGACTACAATCATAAACACTTGCGAACGCTTCACGTCCCTTCCAGCCAAGACTCGTTATATTTTATCTGCTCGCGCGTCAGGCGTTCGAGCTTGATCCCGAGAGAGCGCAGCTTCAGCTCTGCCACCTTCGTGTCGAGCTCGGCCGGCACATTGTGCACCCCGGGCTTCAGCTTCCTGCCGCGCTTTGCCAGGTAAATCGCGCTCATGGCCTGCAGGGCGAAGCTCATGTCCATAATCTCCATCGGGTGCCCAAGGGCGCGTTGTCCCGCAAGGTTCACCAGCCGCCCCTCCGTGAGCAGGTAAAGCCTCCGCCCGCCCTTCAGCTTGAACTCCTTAACGTCTTCAACTATCTCCTTCGCAGAAACGGCCATGCTCTCAAGACCCTTCACGTCTATCTCGACGTTGAAGTGGCCAGAGTTGCAGAGGATTGCGCCGTCCTTCATCTTCTTCATGTGCTCCTTGCTGATGACCTTTAACCCGCCCGTGGTTGTGATGAATATGTCCCCCGTCCTCGCAGCCTCCGACATCGGCGCCACATTAAAGCCCTCCATCGCGGCTTCCAGCGCCTTTACCGGGTCCACCTCGACAACAGTCACTATCGCGCCGAGTCCCTTCGCCCTCGCGGCCATCCCTCTCCCGACAAACCCGTACCCGGACACGACCACCCGCTTGCCCGAAATCAGGGTGTTCGTCAGGGTCATGATCGCCTGAAGAGTTGACTCCGCCGTGCCGAACCTGTTGTCAAAGAAGTGCTTGCACGGGGTGTCGTTCACGGCTATCACTGGGAACTTGAGCGCGCCGTCCGCGGCCATCATTCGGAGTCTACTCACGCCAGTAGTAGTCTCTTCAGAGGCCCCGATGATTTTTTTCAGTGCATCCTTCCTCTTCGTGTGAACCAAAGTGATCAGGTCCGCCCCGTCGTCAATCAGCACGTCCGGCTTGTAGTCCAGAATCTTGTTCAGGTTCGAGTAGTACTCCTTGCCCGTTTCCCCTCGCCATGCATAGACGTTCGCCCCCTCTTTCGCCAACGCCGCGGCAATGTCGTCTTTTGTCGAGAGCGGGTTGCAGCTTGTTATCGCCACTTTCGCCCCTGCAGCAAGGAGAGTGCGCACGAGCACTCCAGTCTTCATCTCGGTGTGGAGGGCGGCGCCTACCGTCAGCCCCTTGAGCGGCTTGGTCCGAGACGCCTCATCCCTTATGGCGGCCAGAACCGGCATGTGCCTCTGGGCCCAGTCCATCTTGTCCTTCCCTTGCTGGGCCAGCCTGATGTCCTTGACCTTGAAGTTCATTTTTTCTTTACCTCCTGGAGAAGGTCATCCGAGACCCTCTGGGCCGCTTCCATGACTTTGATCTCATCAAACGCTGCCACCTTCCCACGCTCCATGATCACTTTCCCGTCCACAATAACTGTATCTACGTCGCTGCCCATCGCCGAATAAACAAGGTGGGAGACCGGGTTGTGCAATGGAGTCATGTGCGCCCTTTTCGTATCTACCAAAACTATGTCTGCAATTTTCCCTACCTCGATTGACCCAATCTCGCGCTCCAGCCCAAGCGCCTTCGCCCCGTTTATCGTGGCCATCTCTAGCACAGAACTCGCGGGCATCACCGTGGGATCGTTTCTGTGTACCTTATTCAGCAGCGCCGCGAACTTCATCTCCCTGAACATGTCGAGGGTGTTGTTGGATGCCGCCCCATCCGTCCCCAACGACACTGGTATCCCTGCCTTGAGCATGTCGGGCACAGGCGACACCCCGCAGCCGATCTTCATGTTGCTCACCGGGTTGTGGACTGGTTTGACTCCTCGGTTGTGTATGATCTTAATCTCCTTCTCGTTCAGCCACACGCAGTGCGCGGCGAGCACCTCCGGCCCGAGGAACCCTATCGAGTCCAGGTGTTCGACAGGACGCTTCCCGTATTTCTCCGTTATCTGCTTCGTCTCATCCTGGCTCTCCGCCACGTGGATGTGAATTCCGACCTTGTGCTTCTTCGCCAGCTCCTTCACTCGCGTGAGACACTCTGGGGAGCAAGTGTACGGCGCGTGTGGGCCGAACATCGTGAGAATTCTGCCGCCCTCCTTGCCGTGCCAGTCTTTGACAAGCTTCTCGCCTATCTTGAGCTCCGACTCCCTCTTCTCAGGGTTTCCGAGTTCTATGATCCCATATGAGAGAACCCCTCTAATGCCAGACTTTGCCACAGCTTTCGCGGTCTCATCCATGAAGAAGTAGTTGTCCGCGAAGCAGGTCGTCCCTGACTTTATCATCTCCAAAGCGCCGAGCATGGCCCCAGCATGCACCTTGTCCGCTGTCAGGTGCTTCTCTATCGGCCATATCTTCGTCTCTAACCAAGGCATCAGCTCCATGTCGTCGGCCACTCCCCTGAGCAGAGTCATCGCCAGATGGGTGTGGCAGTTGATCAGACCCGGCATGACGATTTTGCCCCTGGCGTCAATCGTGACGTCGGCCTTTCCCTTCACATCGCCAACAGAGGAAATTTTATTCCCATTTATGAGAACAGAGCCGTCCTTTATGACGCGCCTCTGTTTGTCCATCGTGACAACGGTTCCGCCTTTCACCAAGGTACTTGTCATTCCTGCACCTCCGAGATTACTGAAAACGGGCGATTATAAATCGCTCTGGTCCAAAAAGGAAAGGGTGAAAAAATGCCGAAGTTCTACATCACCACGCCAATCTACTACATAAACGACGTCCCCCACATAGGGCACGCCTACACGACCGTGGTGGCGGATATCATCGCGCGCTGGCACCGCCTGAAGGGAGACGACGTTTTCTTCCTCACGGGGCTGGACGAGAACTCCGCCAAAACTTTGGAAGCCTCCAGGGCACAGGGGTTCTACGACGCCCAAACATACGCGGATGCCTTGGCGGAAAAGTGGCTGAAGGTCTGGAGGACCCTCAACATAAGCAACACCGACTTCGTCCGCACCACCCAGGAACGCCACAGGAAAAACGTCTACAAAATTTTTGACATTCTGGAGAGCAGGAACGACATCTACAAGGGAGAGTACGAGGGGCTGTACTGCGAGGGGTGCGAGGCTTCCCTGACGGAGGGCGAGCTCGTGAACGGGAAGTGCCCGCTCCACCAGACCTCTCCAAAACAGGTCAGGGAAGAAAACTACTTCTTCAGGCTTTCAAAGTACGGGGACAAGCTCCTCCGACACATCGAGACGCACCCGGACTTCATCCAGCCCGAGGCGCGAAGAAACGAGGTGGTGAGCTTTATCAAGAGCGGGTTGAAAGACGTGAGCATCAGTCGCGCCGGGTTGAAGTGGGGGCTCGATGTCCCGAGGGACCCGACCCAGAAGGTATGGGTCTGGTTCGACGCCCTGATCAACTACCTGCTCCCGAGCAAGTACTGGCCGGCCGACGTCCACCTGATCGCGAAAGACATAATCCGGTTCCACTGCGTCATCTGGCCGGCAATCCTGCTTTCGGCTGGCTGCGAACTCCCGAAGAGCATCTTCGCACACGGGTTCCTCACAGTCGACGGCCAGAAAATCAGCAAGTCGCTCGGTAACGCGATTGATCCCGTGCGCCTGACGAAGGAATACTCCGCGGATGTGATCAGGTACTTTTTGGTCAGGGAGGTCTCGCTTGGCCAGGACGGGAACTTCTCCGAGGCCAACCTGCGCAGCCGGCTAAACGACGAGCTCGCGGACATCTTCGGGAACTTCGCCCACCGGGTCCTGACTTTCACGAAGACACGCTATGGCGGGAAAATCCCTGACGGAAATATCGACCAGAAACTCGAGTCGGAAGTGCTGGAAAGAGTGAAAAGAGTGGAAAAGATTCTGGACGAGCTGAAGGTCACGCAGGCCCTTGACGAGATAATCGCTCTGACGAAGCTTGGGAACGAGTACTTCCAGTCACAGAAGCCATGGGCAGCCATTCAGACCGAGCCTGGGAAGGCCGCAAGCTGTATCTTGAACTGCGCGAACCTGGTCAACGTCCTTTGCGTCGCGCTCGCGCCATTCATCCCCGAAACTTCAGAGAAGCTGGCCAAACAGCTCGGAACAAAGGTCAGCTCCTGGGGGCAGGCTAAGAGCTTCGACATCGGCTCCGGCCATGAGATTGGGGTGCCATCACCACTCTTTAAAAAAGTGGAGGACAAAGGTTCAAACAAGGAGGCGCTGATTTCGATGGAAGATTTCAAAAAGGCGGACATGAGGGTCGGGGAGATAAGCTCTGCCGAGCGCGTGCCGGGCTCCGACAAACTTCTGAAGCTTGAGGTCCAGATCGGCAAGGAAAAGCGCACGCTGGTCGCTGGAATAGCGGGCCAGTACTCGCCTCAGGATTTGATTGGAAAGCAGATTGTGGTCCTTGTAAATCTGGAGCCCGCCAAAATCAGGGGTGTGGTGTCGAATGGGATGCTGCTCGCAGCGGTGGACGGGGACAAAGTCTCTATTCTGACTGTGGACAAGCCCGTTGGGTCCGGCTCCAAGGTCGAGTGATACACCTGCCTCAAAAGTTCAGGGCAGAGCTCGTCGCGCCCTGTGGCATGGACTGCAACGTCTGCAGCGGATATCTGGCGTACTCCAGACGATTGCCAAGAAAGCGGGGCAAAATAACCCACTGCATCGGGTGCCGTCCGAGAAACAAACTTTGCGCATTCATCAAGGGCAGGTGTGCCAGGCTCAGGGAGGGGCAGGTGGAGTTCTGCTTCGAGTGCAAAAGTCTGCCATGCAGGGAGCTTGAGCTGATAGACGGGCGCTACAGGAAAAAGTACGGCGTGAGCTTTATTGAAAACCTGAAAATGATAGAAAAGCGCGGGGTTGAAAAATTCTTGGCCAGCGAACAGAAGAGATGGCGCTGCCCCAAGTGCGGCGGGACGATTTGCATCCACAACGGGAAATGCTACGACTGCGAGAAAGTGACTAGCTGGAGAGGTTAACTGAAATTTATCCGCGCTGTAGAAAGGTAAAAATTGGCTGGGGAATCAGGAACTTGGATGTTATGCGCCTAGACCTCCACGTACACACCACATATTCGGTGGACGGACACTGCACCCTGAAGGATGCGGTTAGAGCCGCTCAAGCCAAGGGACTGGACGGCTTCGCCCTCACGGACCACAACACCGTCTCCGGCCACAAGGAGGCCAAGAAGCTCTCGAAAAAAGGTTGCATCATAATTCCCGGTATTGAAATCTCGAGCTCCTGCGGCCACATCGTCGGCCTCGGGGTCAGCGAGGACATACCCAGAGGACTCTCTCCTGAAGAAACAGTTGAGAGAATCAGAGGTCAAGGCGGGCTGCCGATTGCCGCACACCCGTTCGCGCCCGGGCGGAGCCCCAGCCTGATTTACAAAGCGAAGTTCGATGCGATGGAGGTCCTGAACGCCAGGGCCCTCTTCCCAAGCAACAACCTCGCGAGGAGGTTCGCCGAGCGCCACAAGATCCCGGGCGTTGGCGGTTCCGATTCACATTATCCTAAAGAGGTCGGCCTGGCTTGCACAAAAATAGACTGCGGAACGAGTATTGACTCTATTCTCAGTGAAATACGGAAGGGAGGGTCATCTGCGATGGGGCGGACCCTCCCCCTCCCGAGTCTCCTGTGGAGGTTCCTCCAGAGATCTTTCCCCCGCAGGTTTCGTGAGCGTTAGGGTGGGGACCAGTCACTTCTTCGGTTTGGCCCCCACCCGGAGGCTGGGTTTGAGGAGGTGGTTACCTTGACCCTTTCTTTGAGTACTTCATCAGCTCCTTGACGCCGAGCTCGGTCTTGACCCAGTCGTGGACTATCGTCCGGACGACCTCACTGCGGTTCGTACCGTACCCGGTCCCGAGGAGCTTGTCGATGATCTTGAGATATGTTCCATCGAGGAAGACACGGACCTCAGCTTTTTTCTCAGCTGCCATTCAGCCCCCCCTTCAAGAAACCATTACCCGGCATTGCGAAGCTTCTCTTAATCTCGGCTTCCAGGCAGTCCATGCAAACTCCATTCTCCAGGTAGTATCCCCTTCTTCCACACGCCGCACACAGTTTCTCGGAGGGAAGTCCGTCATCCACTTCCCAGTCAGACATTTTTCATTCCTCCATCTATACTGCATTTACACTACAGCTACAAGCCAGTGTATAAAAAGGTTTTGATATTTAAATATCCGCGCGAACTCCGTCAAAAGTGGTCGGTATAAACAATTACGAGACCTAACCCTCTTGCTTGAAGGAAATGTTCCCTCGCGCCTTACCTTTCCGGATGTTGTGCAGCTCCTCGCTCGCCAGCTGGGCGGCCCTGACCGCGGTGCGCGCCGCGCCGACCCCCGCCTTGAGCTCCACTCCTAAATCTTTCTTCACTTTCGAGAAGACCCCGACCAGACCTTCCACTTCAAGTTCGTTCGAGGCGGCCATGAAGTTGTCCCCGCCAGTATAGAAGACAATGGCCTCCCGCTCGAGAAGGGAAGACATGAGCGCGAGATGGGTCTTCTGGATGAGCAGGTGCGTGTCGTAGATCGGCTTGCTGTCTGTGAAGAGGGCAG
>Ga0315279_10005691_pt1 | contig 16007 bp, 17 predicted proteins | sample YL17G06_20_MG_FD_203694 | JGI IMG/M metagenome (GOLD analysis project Ga0315279, IMG submission 203694) | Sediment microbial communities from Yellowstone Lake, YNP, Wyoming, USA - YL17G06_20 | ecosystem: Environmental > Aquatic > Freshwater > Lake > Sediment | place: USA: Wyoming | collected...
ATTCTGAAGTTTGACCTGCCCCTGGTCACGGCCTGGAAGCCCCAAAAGGCCGGCCCGCTGGGAGCTTTTTTGCTCGGCCTTTTCTTCGGCGTCGTGTCCACCCCGTGCGCCACTCCCATCCTGGCGATCCTTCTGGTTTACATAGCCTCCAAGGGGAACTTGGCCTATGGGGGTTTGCTTCTTTTCTTCTATGCGCTGGGTCATTGTTTCTTGATTCTGATCGCGGGAACCTCCATGGGGCTCGCCAAACGGATCATCGAGTCTAAGGGATTGAATGTGGGCCTCGCTTACCTGCGGAAAGGGGGCGGGGTCCTCATCATTCTCATCGGCTTCTATTTTATCTGGCTGGTGAATTGAAAAGAGGTGCGGCTTTTTGATGAAAGAAAGATCGGAATTTCCCATAGATATAGACAGTCAGGGAAGGGGGGTCCTGCCCCCGGAAGTGGTTTCCCGCTACGGTCTTAAGCGGGGGACGAAGATCTACCTGGAGAATGGGGGGAACGGCCTCAGCCTGGGAATTTGCCGGGATCCGCTGGCCAAGGTGTACATCGAACCCACCAATCGGTGCAACCTGGAGTGCCGGACCTGCATGCGGAATATCTGGGATGAACCCTTAGGGCAGATGGACAGCTCCACCTTTAGCCGCATCCTGGAGGGGCTCGGAAACATCTCCCCGCCGCCCAAAATCTTTTTCGGGGGAATCGGGGAACCCCTGGCCCATCCCCGCATCGCCGAGATGGTCGGACAGGCCAAAAAAATCGGGAGCTCCGTGGAATTGATTACTAACGGAACCTTGCTCACCCCGGATATGTCTCTCCGGTTGCTGGACGCGGGCCTGAACATGCTCTGGGTCTCTCTTGACGGGGCGACCCCGGAAAGCTATGCCGACGTGCGTCTAGGGTCCGCCCTCCCGGAGGTCCTGGCCAATATCGCCGCCTTCCGGAAGGCCCGGCAGACGGAATACACCCAGAGGGCGTACCTGGGCATCGTCTTCGTGGCCATGAAGCGCAACATCGCCGACTTGCCGGCCCTCTTGAAATTGGGGAGAGAAATGGGAGTCAGGAGGTTTCTGGTCAGCAACATCCTGCCGTACACGGCCGAAATGAGGGAAGAAATCCTGTACGCCCGTTCGCGGATGGATTTTTACTTAGGGCCTTTTTTGGAGCTGCCCATTATCGACATCAACGAAACCACCTTCCGTCCCCTGTACCAGGCCTTTGACTCGGGCAAGTCGGTGGTTTTTTCCGGGAATCGAAACGATGAGGCCCAGGGGCGCTGCCCTTTCATCGAAAGCCGGTCCACGGCCGTAAGCTGGGAGGGAAACCTCAGTCCCTGCCTTCCCCTGCTGCACAGCCACAACAGTTTTCTGGATAGCAGGGAGCGTTTTTCCCGGAGGCATATCGTTGGGAGTGTGAACGAAAAAGGCCTGCAGGATTTATGGCGAGACCCGCAATACGCAGCATTCCGAGAAAGAGTGCGAGCCTTTGATTTTTCCCCCTGCGTGATCTGCGGGGGGTGCGAAATGGGAGAAGGAAACGAGGAGGATTGTTTCGGCAATCCCTTTCCCACCTGCGGGGGATGCCTCTGGGCGCAGGACGTCATTCGATGTCCGTAGAAGAGCGAAGAGCATAGAGCGAAGAGCAAAGAGCAGGGCGAAAAGGGGGAAAGGGAAGGCCATGGAATCAAGGATTGTGATCTCCCTCAGCGAGATCGAAGCGATGCAGGTAGAGCGGATCGTCCTGGATCGGGATAAGGAAGAGGCTCTGAGGATGATCGAAAAAGTCATCCTGAAAAAAGTCCGCGAAGCTTCAGCGCCCCATTGAAGGCCGGTCTTCGAGCTCCCCGGAGGGGGGCGGAAGACCTGAAACGAGTGGGCCGGTTTATTGAATGGAGAGGAGCATGGGAGAGGAAATCCTGAAAATCTCCGTCGAGGGACAGCCCGTAGGGATGTTAGGCCTGGAAGAGGTTTTTAGCCGGGCCAAAGATAAGAAATCCCTGAGCGAGGTCGAAATCGAAAAATTTCTCCTGGAGGAGGCTAAGAAGAAAAATTTCATCCCCCCGAAAGCCGAGGGAAAGTATGCCCGAGCCCTGGTGAAAGAATTCAAGAGATTTCTGGGGGAGACGGTTGAGGAGGAATATTCCGGATTGCAGGTTCGCGTCCTGGGCCAGGGGTGTGTGAATTGCCAGAAGCTTGAACAAGAAACGATAGCCTCCTTGACCGAGCTGAATCTAGGGGCCGATTTTGACCATGTCCGGGATATCCGGGAGATCGCCAAGTATGGAGTCCTGGGAATTCCTGCTCTGGTGATCAATGGGCAAGTCAAGTCCACGGGCCGGGTCCCTCAAAAAGAGCAGATTAAAAAATGGTTGCTCGAAGGGGTGAAAGGGAAATAGGGATATGCGGTTGAAAGGGTGCGGGGTTGCCCGCCTCTTACCCGGAAGTCAAAATTTTGCTTGACAGGGGGCATCCTCGGCTTTAACATATAATTGTATATGCGCATTAACAAATATGAATTATGGAAACCAAGTCATTAGTTCAATTTTTTCGAGCCCTTTCCGAGGAAACTCGGCTTAGAACCGTAATGCTCCTCCTGCAAGGAGAGCTTTGCGTTTGTGACCTGATGGTCATCCTGGGAGAGCCCCAGTCAAAGATTTCGAGACACCTGGCCTATTTAAAACATTCCGGGATTGTCAGCAGCAGACGGGTGGGCCTGTGGATGCACTATTCTTTAAAGGCCCCCCTTGAGGAAACATTTCAGGTTCAGCTCCACCTGTTTAAGGAAGCATTTTCCTCCCATCCTCCTTTTCACTCGGACATCAAGAAAATGTCGGACCTCAAGGCGCAGGGTGGATGCAAAGCCATGATTCCCTTAAAGTCCGCGGTTCTGCCCCGAAGCCGTTTTTCAGGAAAAAGGACGCCGCCTTTTCCTAAAAGGAAATAGGTAACAAGAGAAGAAAGGAATCAGGGTGCAAGAGAAAGAAAGGATTCCAATTTGGAAAACTTCGTGCCTCCCGGATCTTTCCCCCCGGGATCACAGCGCGGCCCGGCCGCAACCAAAGTCAAGTCATCTTTCTGGAAGAGTTTTGCTCGGGGTTCCAGGTCATCCCAGAAATCCCCCCTTCGCCCCCCTTTTCTAAAGGGGGGTTGGGGGGATTTCAGAGACCCGCTTCCCAACCAAATATTCTTTGCAAAATTTGGAGAGTCTGCACGTTAGTAGTATAGGGCAGTCGATGTACCTTTGGGCGGATTCCCGGGATTTTATCCGCGGAAGATCTCTCAAAATTACAGCGTCAAAAACTGCGGTCCAGTTCACTTTAGGAGGACGAGATGTCTGATCAAGCCATGGAAAAACCAGCCAAACAAATGAACGTATTTGAGAAATACCTTACCATCTGGGTGGGGCTGTGCATGGTCGTAGGAGTCATTCTGGGAAAGCTGTTTCCGGAGCTTACCCAGGCGCTGAGCGCAATGGAGTTCGGCGAAGGGAGCCATATCAACGTGCCCATCGCCGTTCTTCTCTGGTTAATGATCTATCCCATGATGTTGAAGATTGATTTTAGTTCGCTTTTAGGGGTCGGGAAGAAGCCCAAAGGCCTTTTGATCACGCTCTTTGTCAACTGGCTGGTCAAGCCTTTCAGCATGGCTCTGTTGGGGTGGATCTTTTTCAAACATGTATTTGTTGGCCTCATCGGCCCGGAGATGGCCGATCAATTTACCGCCGGGGTAATTATTCTAGCGGCTGCTCCCTGCACCGCCATGGTCTTCGTGTGGAGCTACCTGACGGACGGCGATCCGGCTTACACCCTGGTCCAGGTGGCCCTGAACGATTTGATCATGCTTGCGGCCTTCGCGCCTGTGGTGGCTTTACTTTTGGGAGTAACCAATATTACGGTTCCTTTCATGGTGCTGGTTTATGCCGTCTTTTTCTTCATCGTCATCCCGCTGGGGGCAGGTGCCATTACCCGATCCTGGCTGATCCGGGCTAAAGGGATCGAATGGTTCGAAGGGAAATTCCTCAAAGTATTCCATCCGGTAACCATCGTAGCCCTGCTGGTCACCTTGATCTTCATCTTTGCCTTCCAGGCCGAAGGCATCACCCAGAAATTCTGGTACGTGTTGCTGATCGCGGTCCCAATTCTGATCCAGGTTTATTTCAACTCTTCCCTGGTCTATGTCTTGATGAGGATCTTTCGGGTGGAATATGGCGTGGCTGCCCCCGGAGCGCTCATCGGAGCCAGTAATTTCTTCGAGTTAGCTGTAGCGGTGGCGATTTCTCTTTTCGGGGCTCAGTCCGGTGCGGCCTTAGCCACGGTGGTTGGTGTCTTAGTGGAAGTTCCTGTCATGCTTTCCGTCTGCAAAATCTGCAACCGAACGCGGCATTGGTTCGAGTGGCAGGAAATCCCTGCTTCGACTGAGTGCGTGGCAGTGAATCCTGGCGAAAAAGGGGGAAGAAAATAATCAACAAATGCCTCTCCCCTTAGCCCAACCGGGCAACCGCGTGCGCCTAATCTTTTCCCTCTTGATGAACAAGAGGAACGGAAAGCCGAGAAAGAGCCACTTCGCGCTGCGGGTTATCTTTTATGGGGAAAGCGGATAGAAATATGTATAGCCCCAGAGGGGAATAATTTTTTTGGTCGAATATATTTGTATATGCGGATTAACATATATAAATCGATCTTGCGAGCAGGTAGCGCAGCTATTTCAGCAGGCAATAAGAAGCGGCAATAAGAAGCGGCAAAAAAAGAAGAAGAAACTTCCCGTATCGGATAAATTCTCAGCGCCCATGGGGGTGGGATCATGATCATCGCTATCTTGCCCCCAAGCGGGTTCCCCATATAATATCAACGGTTCCGGCATTTGGAGGCTGCTTAAATGAAAAAAAAGACAGAAAAACGTACCTTTAGACTTTTTAGGAGATCATCAAAAGATAAGAAACCCTGAAATCGGTTAGAGGTTTTCTCCCAGGTTGCCAAAATCGATGGAAAGGAAATAACCTCATGGTCCTAAGAGGATATCGGATTACGCATATTTCGCCCTGTCTTGCCGACCCCAACAAGATCAGGGCCGTTGTAGAACTCGACGAAGAGATACGTGAAGCTTTCCCCTATATCAATTCCCTTCTGAAATCCTGCACCTATGACCACCCGGATGGGATTCTGTCTCTGAAAAAAGACGGGAAAATGATCACCTTGTATCCCCGAAAGGTGACGGTGGCCAAAGCAGCGAATGAAAACGAGGTTCGGGAAACCATGGAATGGTTGAAAAAATTGACCAGGGAACTTTTTATAAAGAAAGGCCAGATCAAGCCCGACTACAGCAGCGGAGTAAAACTGGAAGCCCCGGATATCTATGAATTGCTTCCGGGAATCAACTGTAAAGTTTGCGATGAGCCTACTTGCCTGGCTTTTGCGGAAAAATTATTGAGCAAGGAAAGAAACATCGTTCGGTGTGTCCCTCTTTTTACCCCGGACTACAAGGGAAAGCGGCAGGTTCTGGGAGACCTGCTCTGGCCGGCGGGTTACGCCGTGCCCGGAATCCGGGAATAAAAAAGACGTATCAATTCAGCCGTTTGAAAATCATCCCGAAGCCCTATGGATTGAGATCCCATCGCTGAAATCCCCCCCAACCCCCCTTTGCAAAGGGGGGCAGGGGGGATTTCGGGGAGATCTTTTCAGAGGGGAAAAGTTACTTTTTTCAAAGATCTAAAGTGTTACAAAAAGACTACGCCCGGCAAAAAAGAGGAGGGAGTTATGGTTAACGGGGGCAATGAGTCTTTTGGGGAGTTGGCCTCTCGACTCCGCGAGGCCGTGGTTCTCAAGGATACAGGCTATTTTCTTACGGAAAGCTTGCTCTTCATATGCATTCCGGGCTGGCAAGGATGGAAGAAATTTGAGCCGGCAAGCGAAGAAACGGTGGATCATTTTGCCCGGTGGGAGATTTTTTTCCCGCCGGGCATTGAGAGCTGGTGGATTTTTTTGAGAATTACCTGGCCTTCGATGACTGACATTCTTCTAGGGTTCGTTTATCCCGCTGATGATAGAATCCTGGAACAAATCGTCCTGCATCGCTGTTTAGCCCTTATAGATCTTCCTCTCATGGGAGGCCAACCTAATCCGTTATCAAAAGGGATTATGGTAGATGATATTCCTGCAGACACCCTCAGAGTCATCGGAATAGGCCCCGGGTATGCCAGCAATTCCTATCATTAGGCGGGAAAGTGAAAAAGAGGTCGTCAAAAAACAGAATTACGTAAGCGTTAAAAGTCAAAAAAGAAGAAAAGGGGAATTTATTTCCCTCAACTCTGGAATATGGCGCGTTCGGCGCTGGTCATGGGAGATGAAACCTACTATCTTGCGGGGCACAAGGAGAATTGGAAATGATCAAAAGTATTCTGGTTCCCACGGATTTCTCCCCTTGTTCCAGACAGGGGCTGCATTATGCAGTTTCTTTGGCTGACAAATTTGAGGCAGACATCACCATTCTTCATGTTTTGGATCAGAAGCTGATCGACCAAAGCTGCCATTTTGGCCTGGATCAGGAGGGGAAAATCAAAGAGATCCTATGGAAGAAGACGAAACAAGAATTCGAAGAATTCCTTAGGGATGAGAATTTGGGAAATATCCAGGTGCAAAAAAAGATCGTTTCGGGAATTCCTTTTCATGAAATTGTCAAGAACGCTCAGCAAATAAAGACTGACTTGATTGTTCTTGGAGGCTGTGGGGGGACGGTAGATTTGGACCGGCTTTTTTTTGGCAGCACCGCCGAGAAGGTGGTCCGGATGCTCCCTTGCCCGGTGCTTATCGTTCCTCCGGAAGAATTATAAAGGAGAACAGGCGAGAAACCCTTATTGAGCCGTGGAGAAAAGATTTCCCGCTTTTTGGATACGCTATAACAACAAATTATCCAAACTTTTTTGAGCCGATTTGGGAGCGTGAGTCCCTTGGTTATCGCAGCCCATCTCCGAAGCGAGAAAAAGCAATTGCTTCAGTTTAAACGACCAAAAGAGGGATGATTCGGGTGAGAGTAAAAACGTGTGCTGAATCGCCGGGGCGTAATTCCACAATGGGAAAAGAGTTTACGACCCCCCTTTTGCCAATGGCCCGTGGCTTGCCGCGGGTAGGATCCATAAAAAATAAGGGTTGACAAGGATTTATTGGGTGGTATTATATGCATTAAATGGCATATGATAAATTTCAACTGAAAAGAATAACCTCCATAAAGATGTTCAAAGCACTCTCCGAGGAAAATCGCTTGAGGATCATCAAGCTTTTGGGTGGGTGCCGAACATCTCTTTGCGTCTGTGAAATGGTCGAAGCATTGAATTTGCCCCAATATCTCATATCCAAGCAACTGAATATTTTAAAAGAGGTCGGCCTTGTGCAATGCGCGAAAAAGGGGAAATGGGCTTATTACTCTCTTTCTCGTCAGAAGGATCCTATCCGTACCCCCCTCTTTAAGTTCATAACAAAAGATTTGAAAGATCCAAAATTCATAGAAGATCAGGAAAACTTGAAGGCAAGGCTTTCTTTGAGGGAAGGGGATTGTTGCGTCATCGGTTTTAAAAAAAGAAAAAAGGAAAGAATGAGGAAGCCTAATGGGAATGAATCTTTCTCCCTCCATAGCCCATCTAGCCGAAGAACTCCCACACCGGGCCGAAAAAAACCTAAAGCAGAGGAGGAAATATCATGAAGGAAAACAACCAAGTGAGCACGATAAAAATTTACGATCCGCCCATGTGTTGTTCCTCGGGGCTTTGCGGGCCGACGATTGACCCCGAGCTTGTCAGGATGAATGACGCCGTCCTGGCTTTGAAAAAACAGGGCGCCGAAGTTGAACGGTACAACCTTTTGCAGCAGACGAAGGCCTTTCTGGAGAATAAGGATGTAGCCGACCTACTGCACAAGAACGGCAAGAAGATCCTGCCGATCACTCTGGTCAACGGACAGGTTTTCAAAAAAGGCGATTATCCCTCTTACGAGGAGCTATGCAGGGCGCTGAACATCGAGCCTTTGAAAAAAGGGAAACCTATGACCTTACAGGTCATTCAATCATAACAATGAAGAGGTGTACAAATGATCGAGATAACCGATTCTGCGCTAAAACAGTTTAAAAAGATGCTCTCGGAAGCGGATATGAAAAATTTCGGCATCCGAATCTTTTCCTCCGGGGGCGGATGCTGCGCAACCTATGGGCTGGATACCTCGGAGAAAGGAGAGCCGGGAGATGTATTAATCGAGAAGGATGGGCTGAAAGTATTTGTGGAACCAGCGGCATTTAACGCTCTTTCCAAGGCATCGGTTGACTATCTGAATTCCAAGGGAAAGAAGGGTTTTACCATTACCGGTCTTTCCTCTTCCTGCTGCGGATGATGAGGATAAGACCTAAAGGAGCGTTTATAGATGACGGATTATGTCTTTTTTTCGGGAAAGGGCGGGGTGGGCAAGACCACCATGGCCTCGGCAAGCGCTATTCATTATGCGATGGAAGGTAAAAATACCTTGATCGTAACCACGGACCCTGCTTCCAATCTGGCAGATGTCTTCGAACAGGAAATCGGGCACAAGGTAACACCGATTCAAGGCGTAAAAAATCTTTATGCCATGGAGATCGAACCCGATGAGGCTACCCGGGAATATAAGGAAAGGATCATCGGCCCTTTCAGGGAGATCATGCCGGAGGAAGTGATTGCCTCCCTGGAGGAGCAGTTCAATTCACCCTGCACGACGGAGATGGCTTCCTTCGACCGGTTTGTGGATTTTATGGAAACCGATCAATACGAGGTCATCGTTTTTGATACGGCGCCCACGGGGCACACCATAAGACTTCTGGAACTCCCGGTGGACTGGTCCAGACATATTGAGGAATCCGCCAAAGGAAGCGGGCAGACCTGTCTGGGGCCGGTTCAGGCCATACAGGAATCGAAAGATAAATATGACCGGGCAACGGCACTGCTAAAGGACCCTGAAAGGACGACCTTTGTCTTTGTAATGAAACCCGATGAGCTCTCCCTTTATGAGACCCTGCGGGCCTCCAGGGAGCTGGAGACGATCGGTATAAAATCAGGTAAGATTATCATCAACGGGATCCTCCCGGAAGAGGTTTGCGGATTGGAGTTTTTCAGGAAGAAATATGAATGGCAGCAAAAAATCATCAGAAAAACGGAAGGGGCGATAAACAAACCAAAGCGTTACATGCTCCTCCGGGATAACGAAGTCAAGGGGATCGACGACTTGAAGGACGTGGCCGTGCATCTGTTCAATGGAAAGCGGCCCCCGGTCAAGTCAAAGGCCAGAATATCCGGTCAGTCTCCCTTGGCCATGGAAAGGCCGGATATGGACTCCCTATGGGTTCCGACAACAGGGACGAAAGCAATTTTTTTCACCGGCAAGGGGGGGGTCGGCAAAACCACCCTATCCTGCATTGCGGCGCTTTACCTTTCCCAAAAAGGGGTTAAAACGCTCCTTGTAACCACGGACCCTGCCGCCCACATCGGGGAGGTCTTCGATAAAAAGGTAGGAAGCGAGCCCACGAAGGTTGCCGAAAATCTTCATGCGGCCATGATTGACCAGGAAGAGGCATTCCGACGATATAAAGAAAAGGTCCTGGACGACGCCCGGGGAAAATATTCAAAGGACATGCTCGCCGCAATGGAAGAGGAACTCAATTCTCCCTGCACGGAGGAGATGGCCGCCTTTGACCGGTTCGTTCATTTCATTGAAAGTAAAGACTACGCGGCCATCGTAATCGATACCGCCCCGACGGGCCACACCTTGCGACTCCTGGATTTGCCCTTTGACTATGCCAAGCAGGTGGAGATGATGGTTTCGACGGGCGAAGGGGCCCGATTGAAAGAGGAATCACAAAATCGTTTTAAGAAAATTATCCAGATGCTGAGAGACAGAAATCGGAGCGTTTTCGGCCTGGTTCTATATCCGGAATATACCCCCATGGTGGAATCCTACCGGGCCATGCTGGACCTAAAGGAGGCCGGAATAGAGACCCAGTTTGTGGTTGCCAATATGGTCTTGCCGGAGAGTGTCTGTACAAATGACTTTTTCAGAAATAGAAGACAGATGCAGATGAAATATCTGAAGGAGATTCGGGAAAGATTTAATCTTCCCATTCTTCCACTCCCTCTCATGCAGGATCAACCGAGGGGGCTTCAGGGATTAAGCGGTGCGGTGGAAGAGCTGGCGAGAATGCTAAGTCACCCGAGGGAGGGGCTTTGTGCTTTGGGTAAAGAGGAGTAAGAGCCGATTGTAAGGTGAATAATCATAGAGGATCGGCATGACCGAGCTGACTGAACTGGCCTTGGAGAAGGCGCAAGAGGTATTGGCGCAGGAGTGTTGTCCTCTCGGCCTGATGGCCTCGCCCGAGGGCTACCGTCAGGTCTGGGCGCGCGATAGCGTCATTACCAGTCTGGGGGCCCTGTTGACCCCCGGGCACGAGGAATGCCTGCCCAAGTCTCTGGAAACTCTGGCGGGGCAGCAGTCAGAGCTGGGGGCGATTCCGAATAACGTCAGCGTGGCGACCGGCAGGCTGGACCACACCAATGCCGGGTCGGTCGATTCAAACCTATGGTATATCCTCGGCCATTATTTCAATCATCAGGTAAGCGGTGATGCCGGCTTTGTCCGCAAATATTGGCCGTCTCTGGAGAAGGCCCTCCTTTGGCTCCGGTACCAGGACTCCAACGGCTGCGGTCTTCTGGAGGTGCATGAAGCCGCCGATTGGGCGGATCTCCTGGCGAACCGTTTTAACATTTTATACGACAATGTATTATGGTATGCGGCCCTGCGGGGGATGGGAGTGATGGCGGATCAAGTTGGAAAAGACGGCGCCGCCTATCTTGACATGGCCGGCGACGTGCGGCACAAGCTGCGCATCGTGCTTTGGGTGGGGCCGGAGAATACCGAGGAGTGGGGGCCCGGCTGCCCCGGCCACGCGGAATGGAAGCATACCCTCGGGCAGATGGACCCGGTGCTGGTGAAGCGCCCCTTCTTCCTCCCCTATGTGGCCTTCCGCGATTACGGAGACTACTGCGACGTGTTTGGAAACTTGCTGGCCATACTTTTCAACGTGGCGAACCCGGCTCAGGAGCGGCGCATCCTGGATTATTTCCATCAGGTAGGGGTCGCCGAGCCGTATCCCGTGCGGGTACTGCACCCGGTCATCCATCCGGGCGGCAAGGATTGGCGCGAGTACTACCGCAACAATAATCTGAACCTCCCCGATCAATACCATAATGGAGGAATCTGGCCTTTTGTGGGCGGATTTTACGTAGCCGTCCTGGTGAAGGCGGGGCGGCTGGAAGAGGGCCGGCATCAACTGGAGAAGCTGGCTGAGATCAACCGTCTGGGAATCAGCCAGGAGTGGGAGTTCAATGAGTGGTGCCATGGACGGACCGGCCGGCCCATGGGCTATCCCCATCAGGCCTGGTCGGCGGGGATGTATATTTACGCCCACCATTGTGTAGCCCAGCGCTGCCTGCCCGTATTCGGGAATGATAAAACTTTTCCCTGAAGAGAAAATTTTTCGTGAGGCTGATTTGAAAGAAGAATATCCCATGCTCAGTGTAGAAGAAGCCCTGGCGCGAGTGCTGTCGGCTTTCCAGCCCCTTCCGCCGGAGCGCGTTGCGATTCTGGAGGCCCTGGGCCGGGTGCTGACCGAGGATGTGGTCGCCGATATGGACATTCCTCCCCTGGCGAACAGCGCCATGGACGGGTATGCCGTGCAGGCTGCGGATACAGCCGGGGCCAATCGGGGAAACCCGGTGCGCCTGCGCATCATCTATAATCTGGCCGCCGGCTACACGACCCATGCGGCGGTCACGGCAGGGTGCGCCATCCGCATCATGACCGGCGCCCCTGTTCCGCCGGGGGCCGACGCAGTAGTCCAGTTTGAGGACACGGAGCAGGGGGGTGAAGAGGTCGAAATTTTCAAGGGCGTGAAAGCAGGGACGAATGTACGGTCGGCGGGGGAGGACGTGAAAAAGGGGGAATGGATCCTGCCCCGCGGCACCGAGATACGCCCGCAAGAAGTGGGCATGCTGGCTGCGCTGGGTCGCAAGGAAGCCTGGGTGCATCGTCGCCCCCGGGTGGCGATCCTGGCCACCGGAGATGAAGTGATCGAAGTGGATGCTCTCTGGCAACCGGGTAAGATTCGCAACGCCAACAGTTACTCCAACGCCGCCCAGGTGATTCGCTACGGCGGCTTTCCCCTGCTGCTGGGGATTGCGCGAGACGATCCAGGGGAACTCACCGCTAAGATTCGGGAAGGACTGGAGAAGGAAGCCGACCTGTTCCTGACCTCGGGCGGGGTCTCCATGGGTGATTTTGACATGGTGAAGAAAGTGCTGGCTGCGGAAGGGGAGATGGGCTTCTGGCGGGTGCGGATGAAGCCGGGAAAGCCCCTGGCATTTGGCCAAATCCGGGGGGTGCCGCTGCTGGGGCTGCCCGGAAACCCGGTTTCAGCCATGGTCAGTTTCGAGCTTTTTGCCCGTCCGGCGATCCTCAAAATGCTGGGTAAGACCCGGCTGGAAAAGCCGATCATCCAGGCGGCATTGATGGATGGAATAGGCCGCAAAGATAAGCGGCGCCACTATATCCGGGTTACCGTGGAAAAACAGGATGGAGAATACCGGGCCTATCTGACGGGAGATCAGGGCTCAGGCATTCTCCTTTCGATGGTCCGGGCCCAGGGATTGGCGGTTGTTTCCGAAAATGCAGACCATGTACCTGCGGGAACTCGGGTGCCGGTGATGATGATGGACTGGCCGGAAAGTAGGTGATACGGGCGAAGCATCCGAAGGATGGCCCGTGCTCATGCGGCCAATGAGAGTTGAAAGAGCAGCGGCTTGCCCTCCTTCACTTTTCGGCAAGTAGTTGTAAGGTCGATTGAATTTCAGGAATTGCCCGGCCCGGAAGCAAGGCCGTTGCGCGCAAAAATCATGAGGCACGTTTCATTTCTTGGACCGGGCGGGCAAGCCATTCTTTCCCGAAAATTCGGGTTATTCCGTTGTAGGGGCGCCCGGCCGGGCGCCCGATCGGCCCGCCTCATTCTGCGGAAACACGATCGGATCTCTGGATGGAATTCTTTTCCCGCCGATGCTTTTTCCGCGCAACGGCCTTGCTTCCGGGCCACAATCTGGCTTTTTGCCAAAAAAGGGAATCGCAAAAGTGAAGGAGGGCCAGAGAGCAGCGGGTATTGGAGAATGATGCTTATTGTGGTAAAGTGACTGTCTATGACCGTGAACTGAACAGGGTGTTTGACCGGAATAGGGAAGGGGATATCTTCGAAAGGGTAGGCATTTTTCTCAGATCTCAAGGAAAGCAAGGGCTTTCGTTTAACTTTAGAAAAGTGCGATGATTCATGTAAGGGTAAAAGCCTACGCCGAGCTGCAGGGATATAACCCCGAAAAGGGAGAAGAGTTTACCCATGAAGTCCAGGAAGGGTCGACGATCCAAAAACTCATGGAATCCCTGAGGTTGCCGGAACACAGGGTCATGTTGATCCTGAAAAATGAGAAGAAGGCGAAAGAGGAAGACTCTTTATCCGACGGGGATGCCGTCTTCTTCTATCCAGTCATAGGCGGCGGATAAATCCAATAAAGGAGGTTTTAAATGGCATTCGGGTGCAACGGGAAAATTCTGAGAGTGAATCTGACCACCAGAAAAATTTCGGTGGAGGAACCCGGGGAAAAAATCTATCGACAGTATCTGGGAGGGGGTACCCTGGCCCTGCATTATCTGCTGAATGAGCTTAAACCCGGGACGGATCCCCTGGGGCCGGACAATATCTTGATTTTTTCCGCCTCCGTCCTCACCGGCGCTTTGCCCGCCCCGGGGATGAACAAGTACACGGTGGCTGCCAAGTCGCCGCTCTCCGGAGGGCTTGGCGAAAGCGAGGCGGGCGGCTGGTTTGCCCCGGAGCTGAAGGCCGCCGGGTTCGATGCCGTCGTCATTCAAGGAAAAGCCGCGAAGCCGGTATATCTCTGGGTCCACGATGGAGAGGCGGAAATCCGGGATGCTTCCCACCTGTGGGGGAAAGTGACCGGGGAAGTCCAGAAAGCCGTCAAGAAGGAGCTGGGGGACGAACGGGTCCGGATCGCCCAGATCGGCCCGGCGGGGGAAAAGCTGGTGAAGTACGCCTGCATCATGAATGAGCTCAAGCACTTCAACGGAAGGGCGGGGCTGGGGGCGGTGATGGGATCGAAGAATTTGCGAGCCATCGCGGTTCGGGGAACTAAGGCCCAAGAGGTTTCCGACCGAGATAAGGCTTCGGCCATCCTGAAAAGCGTGCGCGAGAGCTACGTGGAGGACCCGGCCGGTTTGGGATGCCTGGGAACGGCCCGGGTGGCCCCCATTTTGAGCGCCGGGGGGATATTACCCACCAGGAATTTTAGTACCGGTTCCTTCGAGAAAGCCGAGGACATCGGGGGAAAGAGGTTAGCCGAAACCATTCTCAAGGGACGGGGAACCTGCCACGGCTGCTACATTCGCTGCAAGCGGGAGGTGGAGGCCCGAACGCCCTACGAAATCAGCGCCGAGTACGGCGGGCCGGAATATGAGACCATCGCCTCCATCGGCTCTCTGTTGGGCGTCGGGAGCCTGGAAGCCATATCGAAGGGAAATGAGCTCTGCGCCCAGTATGGGATCGATACCATTTCCTTCGGAACCACGGTGTCCTTTGCCATGGAATGCTACGAGAAAGGGATTCTCACCTCCAGGGACACGAAAGGGTTGGATCTCCATTTCGGCAACCATGAAACCATGCTGAAACTCATCGAGCTTGTGGCGCGGAGAGAAGGCTTCGGCGATCTCCTGGCGGAAGGGGCGGAAATTGCGGCCAAAAGAATCGGCCGGGGAGCCGAGAAGTATGCCTTGCATGTCAAAGGCCAGCCCCTGCCCATGCATGAGCCGCGGGGGAAAAAGAGCCTGGCCCTGGCCTATGCCTTGTCCCCCACCGGGGCAGACCACCTGGAGAATCCCCATGACCCCTTCTTCGAGAAAGAAGGGGGGATGAAAGATATCCATCCCCTTGGACTCCTGGATCCCCTGCCCTCCCTCGACTTGAGCGTTCGCAAGGTCAGAATGTTTGTCTATTTGCAGCAATATTACAACTGGCTGAATTCCATCGGGATGTGTATCTTTGCGGCCAAGCCTTTCGGACCTTTCACCATCACCCACCTGGTGGAATACACCCGGGCCGTTACCGGATGGGATACCAGTCTCTGGGAGGCGGTGAAAGTGGGCGAGAGATACGCCAACCTGGCCAGGGTCTTCAACCTGAGAGAGGGCCTGGGAGAAAAGGAGGACCGCCTGCCGGAGAGGCTGCATCAGGGCCTGGAAGGGGGGCTTCTGAAGGGTGAAAAAATAGATCCCGAGGAATTCGCCCGGGCTCGGGAGATGTACTACGGAATGATGGGCTGGGACCCGCAAAGCGGAGTGCCCTCCAAGTATAAGCTGGAGGAATTGAATGTGGGATGGACTCTCCCGCTGTTGAAAAGCTGAGCCCTAAAGCAGACGACTATTCTTAATCAGGGGGAGGAGATTTACTCGTGAAGCGTGTACTTTTCATCTGCACGAAAAACAGCGCCCGGAGCCAGATGGCCGAGGGGTTGATCAACCATGACCTGGCGGGGAGGGTGCAGGCTTTCTCCGCCGGGACAGAACCCACTTACGTTCATCCCCTGGCCATTACCGCCGTGGGGGAGGTAGGGATCGATATTTCCCGGCATCGATCCAAGTCCATCGACGAGTTTGCGGATGAGAAATTCGATTTCGTCATAACCCTGTGCGATCACGCGGCGGAAAGCTGTCCGGTTTTCTTCGGGGGAGTCCAGAGAATCCACATGGGTTTACCGAACCCGGCAGCCGTTTCCGGGAATCCTGAAGAAAAAATGGCCGCCTTCCGGAAAGTGCGCGAACAAATCCGGGAAGAGGTCGTTGATTTCTTATTAAAACAAGGAGCGTAGGGGCAATTCATGAATTGCCCCTACCCGGAT
>Ga0315279_10005692_pt1 | contig 16005 bp, 14 predicted proteins | sample YL17G06_20_MG_FD_203694 | JGI IMG/M metagenome (GOLD analysis project Ga0315279, IMG submission 203694) | Sediment microbial communities from Yellowstone Lake, YNP, Wyoming, USA - YL17G06_20 | ecosystem: Environmental > Aquatic > Freshwater > Lake > Sediment | place: USA: Wyoming | collected...
AAATCTTTCAGTTGCGTTATCGAACAAAAGGAAACAGAGTTTGTAACCATGAATTATCTCAAGACTCAAATTCGAGCTGACATTTTTAATTTGCAAAAAACCTGACATTTTCTATTTGCATTGACAAATCCTTTGGTTTTATTTGACATTTTGCGACCTTGTGTTTATCTTTCGCTCTAAAAAGAGGCAAAGGAATTCTCATGTGTGAGGTTATCTTAAAAAATGTAACCAAGATTTTTGGAAAAAAGAATGTGGTCATCCAGGATGTCAATCTTGAAATCAAAGATAAGGAATTCTTCACCATCGTGGGGCCTTCCGGCTGTGGGAAATCCACCCTTCTTAATATGATTGCCGGCTTAGAAGAGGTAAGCTCGGGAGAAATTATTTTTGACCAAAAGAGGGTTAACGATCTTGCCCCAGCCGGAAGGGACGTGGCTTTCGTGTTTCAAAGCTATGCCCTCTATCCTCACAAGAATGTTTTTGAAAATATTGCTTTTCCGCTAAGAATAAGAAGACTTTCCAAAGCAGAAATCAAAGAGAGAGTAAAAAAGACTGCTTCCATTTTGGAAATAGAACATCTTCTGGACAGAAAGCCAAAAGAGCTTTCCGGGGGGCAAAGACAAAGGGTAGCCTTGGGAAGAGCTATCGTAAGAAAACCAAAGGTTTTTCTTCTGGATGAACCCTTGTCCAACTTGGATGCAAAATTAAGAGTGTATATGCGAGCGGAATTGAAGAAACTTCATAAAGAGATCCAGACCACTATGATTTACGTGACTCATGATCAAGCCGAAGCCATGACCCTCTCAGATAGGGTGGCGATCCTTTTTGAGGGAAGGATTCAACAGTGTGACTCCCCGCAGATGGTATATAACTTTCCCGCTAATAAGATTGTAGCAGAATTCATTGGTTCGCCCAGCATGAATTTCTTTGAAGGGAAACTTGTAAGTGAAGATGATAAAACATCTGTCAGATTTAGTGATAGAGATTACTTTTTTATTGGAGGAAAAAGAGAGTTAGAATTGTCCCGCAGAGCGGGATCTGTCTATGACAGAAAGGATAAAGAGGTAATTTTGGGTGTGCGCCCGGAGGACGTGATCATAAGTTTGGAAGAAAGGTCCGCAGGATCCACAGGACCAGATTGGTTTTTGGGAAAAGTCTTCGCGGTGGAACCTTTGGGGAATGCCACCTATGTGGACATAGTATGGAACTTGAATCGACTGAAAGCAGAGGCAAAACCTGATTTCGAAGCCAAACCCGACTCTCCGATTTATTTTACCTTCAGAAAAGAAAAAATCCACCTCTTTGATAAGACAGATGGAAAGAGGCTAAAGCTTCCGACTTTATGAGGTGTCTGAAGCCCGTTCAGATGCGAATCAATTTATTTGATAGGGGCAGGGGTTCAATCCTTCAGAAGAACCCTTCAGGACAAGCCCCTGCCCCAACGAGTAAAATCCACCACAGGATGAATAAAATGCTTGCTAAAAGAGGGCAAGGTTATTATATTAAAAAAACAAAGGAGGCTATTTTTTATTGGTATTTTCGAAGGCTCGTATGAAAGATGGCTAAGAAAGTTATTGCCATAGATGGACCGGCTGGTTCGGGAAAAAGCACCACCGCCAAGCTGGTGGCACAAAGGTTGAATTTCTTGTATTTGGATACTGGAGCGATGTATCGGGCTATAACTTTGAAGGCTTTGGAAAATGGCGTGGACATCCATGATGAAAAAGAGTTAGAAAAGTTGACTAAAAACTCCGTAATCTCATTTAAAAATGAAAATGGCATAAATAAGATATTTTTGGATGGCAAAGATGTGACAGAAAAGATCAGGGGACCTTCGGTGAATCAAAATGTTTCTTTTGTCTCCATGCATAAAAAGGTCAGAAAAATTTTAGTGGAAAAGCAAAAAGAGATCGGACGAAAAAATAATCTGGTGGCAGAAGGAAGAGATACCACCACCGTGGTCTTTCCGCATGCTTTTAAGATATATCTGGCGGCTGATTTAAAAGAAAGAGCTAAAAGACGATTTTTGGAACTCCAAGATAAAGGGGTTGAAACTTCGCTCGAAGAGCAGACAGAAGAGATTACAAGAAGAGACAAAATTGATTCCGAAAGAGAAGCCAGCCCCCTTTGTGTGGATAAAGATGCGGTGGTGGTAGACACCACCTATCTGACCATCGAAGAGCAGGTGAATAAAGTTATTGAGCTATACAAAGAGAGCTTTGAAAAAGTCACCTAATTGTAGTTGCTCGATTTATCGAGCTTACAAAGAGCCCAATAAATTGGGCAACTACAATAGTCCTGCCCTGGTGGGATTCTCTTGGAGCTTACTTTTTCAGAGATCTCGTAAAACTAAGAGTGATTCGATGTGAGAACTCACTATTTCATAGGTTGGACACTTATTAATCTTATGCTCAAAATTTTTTGGCGATTCAAAAAAGGAGGACAAGAATTTATCCCCCCAAAAGGTGGGGTGATCATCGCCTCCAATCATGCGGCTTATGTGGATCCACCCTTTGTGGGTGCGGCCTCTTCCCGAGAACTTTACTATTTGGCAAAAAAAGAGCTTTTCCACAACGGACTTTTCGGATGGTTGATCCGAAAATATAATGCTTTTCCGGTAAGCAGAGGATCCTTTGACAGAAAAGCAATATCCCGGGCGGTCGAGCTTCTAAAACAGGGGAAAGCACTACTCCTTTTTCCCGAAGGGACCAGAAGCCGGGATGGAAATTTTCTTGAGCCCAAACTGGGGGTGGGAAAAATTGCAAAAGAGGCAGGTGTTCCAATCGTCCCCGCCTATATTGGGAATTCCGGAAATTTGCTTAAAACCTTTCTGAAAAGAAAAAGATTGAGGATCGGTTTTGGTTTACCTATCCCCACAATTTGGCTGGATAAGATTCCGAAGGATAAGGAAGGGTATAAGAAAATAGGGCAAGAGATAATGTCCAGGATCAAAATGCTAAAAGAAAAAGTTGAAAATGACGATTTTTGATTTGTTTATTAAAAAAATTTGATTAAATTAAAAGGTTCCCTGGTGGGAAATGATAAAAGTTTTTGTGGTCAAAAAGGCGGGTTTTTGCTTCGGAGTAAAAAGAGCCATCAAGATCGCCTTCGATCAAGCTAAGAAGAAAAATGAAAAAGTGTATACCTGGGGACCTTTGATCCACAATCCTGAGGTGGTGAAGGACTTAAAGAAAAAAGGTGTTTATGTCGTAGAGGACTTGAGAAAAATAAAAAAGGGAACTTTGATCATTCGTTCGCATGGGATACATCCAAAGATATTGGAAAAGATAAAAAGGAAGAAAATCGAGGTGGTGGATGCTACCTGTCCCTTTGTGAGGAAAGCCCAGAATAAGGCGAAGCTCCTTTCCGATCAGGGTTATCCAGTGGCGGTGGTAGGGGAGGCGGATCACCCGGAGGTGCAAGGAATCGTGGGATACGTAAATGATTGCGCTTTGGTGATCAACCCTAATCAAATGAATAGTTCGACGAACTCATCGTATATGGAGAATTTCCGCAAGTTCAAAAGATTAGGTGTGGTGGCTCAGACGACCTTAAATATTGAGGCTTTTAGCCAGGTGATTGGAAAGTTGGTAGAAAAGGTAGGGGAATTAAAAGTATTTAATACCATATGTCATGCTACCGCACAGATTCAGAAAGCAACTTTGGAATTGGCAAAAAAGGTAGATCTGATGATCGTGGTGGGAGGGCATAACTCCGCCAACACCACCCGTCTGGCAAAACTGTGCAAAAGGATAAAAACCCCCACGCATCATATCGAAACGGCAAGAGAACTGCGCAAGGGTTGGTTCAAAGGTAAGACCAGGATAGGTGTGACCGCTGGCACCTCCACTCCGGATTGGCTTATCCGGGAGGTGGTGAAGGGTATTAAAAAATACAAGTGAAGTTCTAAGCTTTTTTGATTTGAAAATATGTCCATATTTGGACAAATTCAATATAAAGGAGGAACCATTTAATGGTTGAGGAGAAAAAATCACAAAAAGCACCTGTCTCCAAGAAAGAGACCAGGACAGGTGCCAAATTCTCTAAAGAAGGAGGTGAGAAGAAGCCTAAGATTACGAAGAAGGCACCGCCCATCAAAAGAAGAAAAATTGAAAAAAAGAAGATTGTTGAACAAAAGAAGACAACTGCTCAAGCTGCGGTAGCCCCAGAAAAACCTAAAGAGGTGAAGGTATCTGAAAAGATTACCAAACCTTTGGTCGAAGAGAAACCTTCTGTGACGAAACCTTCTGTGACGAAGCCTTCCGTGACTTCACTCCAAGCTTTGGTTCAGGCCGTGGAAAGGGAATATTCCCCGGATGAATTTGACCAGTTTTTAGAAATGTATGAAACCACCTTGCATGACATTCAGGAAGGGCAGATCATAAAGGGAAAAGTGATGGGGGTAACCAAGGAGGATGTGATTGTAGATGTAGGGTTCAAATCGGAAGGGATTATACCCATGTCGGAATTCCCCGAACCTTTGAACATAAAGGTGGGGGATGAGATAGAAGTATTTTTGGATGCCATAGAAGATCAGGATGGTCAATTGGTTTTATCCAAACAAAAAGCCGATTTCATGCGAGTTTGGGACAATGTCAAAGAATCCCATGAGAAAGGTGAGTTGATCGAAGGCAAGATCATGCGCAGAATTAAAGGGGGGATGGTGGTGGATCTTATGGGAGTCGACGCTTTTCTTCCCGGTTCACAGATAGCCCTAAAGCAGATTCCAAATTTTGATGCCCTTTTAGGGCAAACCATGCAGCTTAAGGTGATTAAGCTCAACAAGGCTCGACGCAACATAGTGGTCTCAAGAAGGGTGGTCTTGGAGGAGGAGAGGGGGCGTCAAAGAGAAAAACTCTTGACTGAAGTGCAGCCGGGACAGATCAGAGAGGGAGTGGTAAAAAACATTACCGATTTCGGAGTTTTCATCGACTTGGGAGGGGTGGATGGGCTCCTTCATATCACCGACATGTCCTGGGGAAGGATCAGCCATCCCAGTGAATTGGTGGCATTGGGCGACAAGATCAATGTAAAGATATTGAATTTTGACAAGAACGCGGGAAGAATCTCTTTAGGTCTAAAACAACTCACCCCCTATCCTTGGGAAAACATAGAGGAGAGATGTCCGGTTGGAAAAAGGATTAAAGGAAAAGTGGTCTCCATCACCGATTATGGTGCTTTCGTGGAGCTGGAGAAAGGGGTGGAGGGGTTGATTCACATCTCCGAGATGTCCTGGACCCAACATATAAAACACCCCTCCAAATTGATGGGGATCGGCGATGTAGTGGAAGCCGTGGTTTTATCGGTAAATAAGGAGAACGAGAAGATCTCCTTAGGGATTAAACAATTAGAGCCGAATCCATGGGAGCATATTGAGGAAAAATACAAAGTCGGATCACGGACAAGCGGCCGGGTGAGAAACTTAACCGCCTTCGGCGCTTTTTTGGAATTGGAGGAGGGAATTGACGGTTTGATCCATATCTCCGATATGTCCTGGACCAAGAGGATTCAGCATCCTTCAGAGTTGATCAAAAAAGGGGAAAGGGTAGAGGTGGTGGTGTTAAGCGTGGACAAGGAAAATAGAAGAATCTCCTTGGGCTTAAAACAACTCCATGAGGACCCTTGGCCTGAGCTTTCCAAAAAATTTTCGGTGAGTAAAGAGACTGTCGGCAAAATCCTGCGCCTTTTGGACCGGGGGGTGGTGGTCGATTTGGGCAATAACGTCGAGGGATTTGTCCCCACCCATCATCTGGGAAAAACAGAGATCACCAGACCAATAGAGGCCTTCAGTGAAGGGGATGAGATACCCTTAAAGGTAATAGAGTTCGATCAAGGTGCAAAAAGGATAGTCCTTTCTGTGGAAGCGTATTATCGAGGAAGAGAAAAGACTGAGCTGGATGCATTTTTATCCAAGCATCCAACCAAGACCCTCAAGGTGGAGGAGATAGTGGAGGAACGACCCAGATTAGAGGTAGAAAAAAAGGAAGAGGTCTCACCCCCAGCTGAACTTCCCAAGGCAGAGGAAATCCACAAACTGGAAACTGAAGAAAAAGCGAAGCCTGAGGGATCGGTTTCGGTTAGAGAAGAGGGATCTTCCTCCTCAAAGGGAACAGAACAAATTCCTAAGATAGAAGAGACAACCTCAGAAGAGAAAGGCAAAGAACCGAACGCTTAGTTGGCCTTGACAAGTAGTATATAAAAGCGATGGCTCGATTATCCACCAAAGATACAAAATTGCCATCGCTTTTTTGTTGTTTTTAATTATCTAATACAAAGGTATAGAATTTTTAACATCCTACTTGATTTCCTCTCCCCTCAAAGATGCATACGCATTTCCCTCTCCCCTTGTGGGAGAGGGTTAGGGAGAGGGGAAGCATCATATCCGAAATAATCACGTTTGTATTAAAACACCAAAGCTTAAAGTAATTGTCAGAAGCAAAAGCTTTGGAAATCAGTTTTCGGCGGACTTGTCCTGAGCGAAGTCGAAGGACGGCGGTCTGTGGACTGCGGACAGATGAGGTTAATTTAATGAAAGTTGGGCTATTCACTGTCGGATGCAAGCTGAACCAATATGAGACTCAAGCAATTGCCGAGCAGTTGGAGGAGTGCGGATTCGAAAGGGTCGATTTTTCGCAACCGGCGGAAATCTATGTAATCAATACCTGCACCGTCACCAAAGAAAGCGATTACAGTTCCCGTCAAGCCATTTATCGAGCCAAAAGAAGGTCTCCCCAAGCCCAGATCATCGTTACCGGATGTTATGCTCAGGTGGAGAAAGAATTTTTGGAAAAATTGCCCGGAGTAAGCTTGGTGGTCAAACAGGATCAAAAGGGAGAGTTAGCCAATCTTGTTGCCAGTCTGTTTGGAGACGATTCCATCAAACCTAAACAAAAAGAGAAAGAGGAGCTTTTCGGCTTTAGGGTTTGTAAACATGCCAAACATACCCGGGCTTTAGTGAAAATTCAAGATGGATGCGACAAGAGATGCTCATATTGCGTGGTTCCTTTGGCTCGGGGCAAGGAGAAAAATAGAGAGGTCGACTCAATTTTAGCCGAGATTAACTGTTTAGTGAAAAATGGGTATAAGGAGGTGGTCTTGACCGGGGTGCACATTGGCAGGTATAAGAAAGACGGCTTAAGTCTGGTGTACCTCACAGAAAGAATACTAAATGATACGAAAGTGCAGAGATTGAGATTTACCTCTATCGACCCAAAGGAATTTTCAGATGAATTGATTGACCTGATTTCAAAATCAAATCGTCCAGACGCTTCGCCAAGAATCGCAAGACACTTGCACATTCCTCTGCAGAGTGGCGATGACCATATTCTTTCTTTAATGAAAAGAGACTATACTACAGATGAATACAGAAAACTTTTGGTAAAAATCAAAAGTGCTATTCCAGAAGCGATGATCGGGGCAGACGTCATAGTTGGATTTCCGGGTGAAACGGATAGACAATTTGAGAATACCTATCAATTTATATTGTCTTCGCCTCTTTCTTATCTTCATATCTTCAGCTACTCGGATCGAAAAGGGACAATCTCTTCTCAACTTCCCGATAAGGTTTCTCCAGAAATTATCCATAAAAGAAGCGAAATCCTGCATGATCTGGGCAGGAAAAAATGGGAAAATTATTTGGAAGGGTTCATCGGAAAAACTTTGGAAGTTTTAATCGAACAAAAAAGAGACAGAAAGACAAATAAGCTGACCGGTCTCTCGGACAACTATATTCGGGTGTTGTTAGATGGCGCAGATTCCTTGAAGAATAGGATCATTCCGGTTTCGATCCTGAAAAGAGAGGAAAATTTCTTAGTAGGAAGAATATAATGGAGTACAAAGCTTTGGGGACTGTTGAAAAACCCCCTTGTTCGTGCGGGAATTGGATTTTTTCGCCTTTGGCGGAATCCCGGTAACCCGCAAGAGAGTGGTTCGGGAATTCCAATTCCCGAACCAACTTAGCTAAAGATGCTTTTTACCCAAAATTGAAATTGAAATGCAAGCTATCTTCAATTATATTTAAAAAAATTTTAGGAGCGGTTTTTGATGGATATAGAATCAGCCGAGAACAAACAAAACTTATCCGCAGGATCCATAGAAAAAGCATTGGTCACGGGAGCAAATGGATTCGTGGGAAGCCATCTGGTGGAGGGACTCCTTTCAAAAGGTTACCACGTAATATGTCTGGTAAGGAAAACGAGTAACTTAAGATGGCTTTCTGGACTCAATGTGGAATATGTTTATGCTGACATAAGTGAGAAGGAGTCGCTGTCCCGCGAAGCGGGATCCTTCGGAAAAAATGTTTTAAACGATGTTGACTTTGTCTTTCACGTTGCCGGGCTAACCAAAGCCAAAAGCAAAGAGGAATACCTTAAGGCAAATTATGAGGGGACTAAAAACTTGATTGAAGCCTGTGTTGAAAATAATCAACAGATCAAAAGATTTGTATACATAAGCAGTCAGGCGGCGGTGGGACCAGGCAAAGATGACCAACCTTTGGATGAGACGGCGCCTTGTAATCCCGTCACCGATTATGGTAAAAGCAAATTGGAAGGGGAAAAAATCGTTTTGGAATTTTCCTCCAAATTGCCGGTGACCATCATCCGTCCTCCCGCGGTCTATGGTCCCAGAGATTCAGATATCTTATCCTTCTTTAAAGTTGCAAACTATGGGTTCAAGACATTTTTTGGGAAAGGGGAAAGCTATTTAAGTTTGTGCTATATTGAAGACCTCATCGATGGGATAATCTTAGCCGCAGAAAGCCCAAAGGCAACAGGTCAGATTTATTTCATTGCGGATGATCAGATCTATTCTTGGAGAGAAGCCTTCCGGATCGTAGCCAAGGTTCTAAATAAGAAGACTATCACCTTGAAGATTCCTAAAGTTTTTTTGTATGCGATTGCCTTTGTTTCAGAAAACGTTGCCCGACTATTGGGAAAGCCAACTGTGATCAATATGCAAAAAGTTAGGGAGATAACCCAGAAATATTGGCTGTGCGATGTTTCCAAAGCCAAAAAAGAATTGGGTTTCTCTCCCCAATATAAACTCGAAGAAGGTGCAAAAAAGACGGTGAGATGGTATAAGGAAAAAGGGTGGCTCTAAAAAAGGCAGGTTAAAGGTGTAAGGTGCAAGGTAAGTTCTAACTGACTTTAGTCAGGTTATCACTTACGCCACTAAAGTGGCTGAGAACTCCCTGGAAACAAAATAGTAGCAAATGAAGCTCTTCAACCGCTTAAACAGGGTAAAATCATTGGAGCAGGAGTCATAGAGATTCCAGAGATTTAGTTGGTTTCCAAGGCGGCAAAAAAACCGATCTAAAACAATGAACAAGCAATAGACTAATAGTTTATCCTACGACAATTCGTAAAGGAGATGATAATTGACTAGTTTTGCTAAAGCAAAAATCGGCTTTGCGCTGACCCTTTTAGCCGTGCTGTTTGCTATTTATCCAATTATTCAAGAGCAAATCAACATGGGGTTTGTGTTTTTTGGTTTTCTTATCAAAATACGGTTCTTATATTACACTTTTGCGCTTCTTCTTGGTGTCGCAGTATACACTTATGCAATTGCCTTCATAAGCGATAGGTTCGCAAAAATTATCCAACGTATCGGCAACATAATTTATGCCGTAGCACTTGTTATTCCTCCTTTATGCGGTATACTTTGGATTGTCTCTTTACTACTAAACGCTATCACTTCGCTTGCTGCTGGGTCATTTCTAGTTAGAGTTATCTTACTTGTTTTACTCAGTTTGCTCATGTCCCCAGTTATTTTCTTTGTTGCTTACTTGCTAGAGAAGAAACTCAACTCGAAAGACAAAGAAGCTCGTCTCCATCAGCTTTCTCAGGAAGAAGCTTCGCATGTTGAGCGTGCATCCGAAATGCTTCGGGCGGGTAATTATGATTTATCGGTTTTTGAAGGCTTTAAAGCGATTGAATCTGCTCTCAGGAAGCGGATAGAGGAACAGGAAATGCGGATTGCTAACCTTAGAGATATTCTGACTACTTCAAAACTGACGAGAATCCTTCCCTATGTGACATTAAATGATCTTGAGGAGATATCAAACTTGCGGAATGACATAGTTCACGCGGGGAAACCAGTGGATAGGGATTTGGCTAAATATATTTTTCAAAAGACGCGGGATATTTCGGGGATGATAGCTCGACAGATTGAGATTGACTCAGATAAAGAGAACAAATGACGCAAAAGAGAGCCAAACCATAAAGTCGATTTATTAATTGGCCATACAATTTTGCGAGAACATTGATAAGAATAGGAGAAACATAATGCGTCATTCTGTGCCGGCCAGGTCCCCTGACCTGGCGGAAGCTCCCTATCGGGTCGGGGACCCGACAGGCACAGAGAGGAGAAAAAGGAAGAACATTCCATTCTTTCTCCAAAATTCAATAATTCGATGAATTTGTTAAGTTTAATAAAAGCCATATTAATTGCCAGCATTCCCTTTCAGATTCTGAGATTTTTAGCAGGGGTGACTGAAAAATATCTAAAACCTTTCGAAGGAATTCATTCTGAGATGGTTGAAAATAGCTTTAGATCAAGGTGGAGTTTTCAGAGCATTGTTTTGGTAGAGCTTTTGGAGATAGTTCTTCCCGCTTTCTTCTTCGCTTTGATCTTGCCATTCATCCCGCTTTCTGGAATAAAAGCTGGTCTCTTTTTTGGGATTTTGATCTTCTTTGTGGGGAGTGTCCCTCAAACGGTAATAATCACTCAAAGCATTAAACTTCCTGTGAATTTTATAGTCATTCATCTGTTTTGGCAGATTTTGAAAAATTTGGTGGTCTTCGGAGTGATAGGAGCGATATACAGGTTTTAGGTGAAAGGTGATAAGTGGTAGGTCGGGTTTCCAAAAGAATTTCCCAACAGATTAAACAGATGAAATTATTAAGGAAAACAAGATGAATAAATCAAAGACTATCAATCTAACGAAATATCTTAAGGATCGACGATAAACATTCCCAACAGATGAAACAGATGAAATTATTAAAGGAAACAAAATGATGAACTCAGGGCCTATTGATCTATCAAAATACCGTAAGGAATTTCCATTTACCAAAGAAATAGTATTTCTCAATCATGCCAGCTTTGGTCCTTTGCCGGAGAAAAGCTGGAGGGCAACCGAAGAGTACTACAAATATCTTAGATTAAAAAATATGGCAGATGCTGACAAGGAAGCCTTCCAAATACTGGACAACACAAGGAAGCTGATAGCTGATTTCATCAAAGCCAGTCCTGAGGAAATTGCATTTGTTCCCAACACCTCTTATGGGCTGAACGTTTCTGCCTGGGGATTGGATTTAAAAAAAGGGGATAAGATCCTTTTATCAGACTTGGAATTCCCCGCCAATGTCTACCCCTGGACAAATCTCAGACAAAAAGGGATAGAAACAAAGTTTATTCCGAGCAGAAATAAATGTTTCAACCTTGACGATTTTGTGAAGGCTATTGATAAAAGGACAAAAGTCTTATCCATAAGTTTTGTCCAGTATTTCAATGGATTCAAAAACGATTTGGAGACCATCGGCAAGATATGCGAAGAAAATGATATTTTCTTGGTGGTGGATGGCATTCAGGGAATCGGTTCGGTGGATTTGGATGTCAAAAAATGCAAGATCGATTTTTTGAGCTGTGGTGGGCAAAAGTGGCTTTTGTCTTCATTAGGAACCGGCTTTCTCTATCTTTCCTCCAAAGCCAAAAGAAAGGTGAAACCAAGTTTTTTCGGCTGGATGGGAGTTGATTGGGGGTTGAATTGGACCGATCTTTTAAAATTTGATCTCAAACCATTTACTTCCGCCCGCAAATTTGAGATAGGAACCTTTCCCTACTCTCTTTTGTGGAGCATGCATGCTTCGTTACAACTGCTATCGCAGATCGGAATCAAAAATATAGAAAAGCATAATTGGGAATTGCTGGATCTGTTAATAGATTATTTAAATGATAGTCCATACCAGATAAAAAGTTCCCTTGAGCCTCTGCATCGATCTTCCATATTTTCATTTTCCGGCAAAAACATCAAAGGATTATATGAGAAATTAATCAAAAACAAAATTCTGGTTTCTTTGCGCGAAGGATCAATCCGAGTCTCGCCACATTTTTACAATACCAAAGAAGAGATGAAAAGATTCATCCGGATGCTATAATGCTTTGTCAATTAAATAAAGATTGCATACTTTGGGTTTCGTTTTAAAAGGTTTGGGTTGCGGTTACGTATCGTCTAAAGGAGTCATGGTCAATCGTCTATCGTCCAAAATACACAGACGAATCCGAAAGACGATTTACGATACGTGTCCGACTTGTAGTGAGCTTGTCGAACTAAATCCAAACCGGGAGACGATAAATATAGAAACTCGAATGAGTGCATACGCATCTTATTTTGTTGACAGACCTTATTGAAAATCCCCCTTTTGTAAAGGGGGATTTCAGACCATATAAGGGACCTGAAAATCATCTCTTACGTAGATTTGTGAAAATACTATTTAGAAAGGAGCTTTAATGCTAAAACATTTTATTCAGACCAATTTAAAAAAATCATCCTTCCCTTTCCTAATAGTGATTTTACTATCCTTCCATTGTGTAGCATCCGCACTGGATTATACTCTGGAGGAGGGAAAAAGGCTTTTCAAAGAGGAAAAATACGAAGAGGCAAAAGAAATTCTTTTGAAAGTGGTGGAAAAGGAGCCTGAAAATCCTGAGGTGAATTTCCTTTTGTGTAAAGTTTATTTGATCCTGGACGATTATGATAACTCCATCAAATATGGCGAAAAAGCAGTTAAACTCAAGGAGTCCCAATCAGATTATTATCTCTGGTTGGGCCGTGCCCATGTAATACAAGCCCAAAAAGGAAGCAAGCTCAAAGCTATATTCCGGGCAAAGAGAGGTAAAGACGAATTTGAGAAGGCGGTGGAATTGGATTCGACCAACCTGGACGCAAGATTTGATCTTATGCAATATTATATCGGGGCGCCCGGAATTGCAGGCGGAGATAAGAAGAAAGCCAAAAAAGAGGCGGAGATAATTGAAAAAATGGATCCCTTTTACGGTGCTAATGCTTGGGCGGCTTTTTATTGGCAAGGTGAAAAGGATTTGGATAAGACTGAAACCTATCTCAGAAAAGCAGTGGAGTTAGATACCTCTTCAACTTATTCAGCCACCTATCAATTAGGTTCCTTCCTGCAACAACGGAAAAAGTATCATGAGGCGACAGAGGTGTTTGAAAAAATGTATAACCAACATCCAGACCAAACCGCAGCTTTATATCAGATCGGACGCACACATCTTTTCGCTAAAGATAGCTTAGACAAGGCGGAGAGGTGCTTCAAGCAATATCTTCAAGTTCAACCCAAAAAAGGTGCACCCGATTGGGCCGCGGCTCACTGGCGATTGGGAATGGTTTATGATCTACAAGGCAAAACCGATCTGGCAATTACGGAATTGGAAGAAGCCGTGCGCCTTGATCCTAAAAACAAAGAATATCAGAAGACGTTAAAAGAGGTAAAGAAGAAAAAATAGAAATCACCAAGTGGCTTGAAAATATATATCCCTAATAGCCCTGTTGGTCGGGGGGTACCCTACCCCCGACCAAAAGTGAAAGGTTCGCCTAAAGGGACTGTTGAAAAAGTGCTTTTGGAGTGCCCATCTGGGCGATTTTTTAAAATCTAAATGTCTTTATACCCCAACTACTTAAATTTTAGGAGAAACCGCACCCCGCCTTTGGCGGGGTGCACTACGGTTTGGGGTTTTTCAACACGCCCTAAAGGCGAACACTTCAATATCTCAATAAAATTCCTTGCCTTTGGGATAAAGTTATTATATAATGCAAACGATAAAATAAACTCGAGTTTTGTGCAGAGTCTAACATAACCATTAACCGTGAGGATAGACATGACCTATGAAATTAAGAAAATTGACGTCTGGTCTGTGGTCAAGATCGCTTTTATCCTTTATGGAATCTTCGGTTTGATCTTGGGGCTTTTTTATGCTCTCTTGCTCACCTTTTTAGGCGGAATCTTAAGCCAGTTCGGCGGAGATTTTGGGCAGATAAGCGGATTTTTCACCGGCGCAGTGGGAATATTGATGGCGTTTTTCATAGCTTTGTTTTATGCCGTGATCGGGGCGATCTTCACTGCCATCTTTGTCTGGCTTTACAATGTTTTGGCCAAGCTTGCCGGAGGAATCAGATTTAATCTGGAGGGGGAGAAAATCGCCACACCAGCACCCGCAGAAAAACCCGAATCTGACTCAGAAGGGATGTTGGGGAAATATAAGTATGAATGAAACGTAACTTCTCCCCTATGGGGAAAGAGAAGGGTGAGGGAGAAAAAAAGCTAAGGAATCTATAAATACTTGAGGAGAGCGTAAAAAGAAAGAATAAGAGTTGCCCCCTCACCTTAATCCTCTCCCCTCCGGGGAGAGGGAAAGGGTGAGGGGGAATTGTAATAATATATGTAAATAATATATGACCGAAGTTAGAGTCCGAATGGCTCCCAGCCCATCCGGTTTCCTGCATGTGGGCACTGCCCGAACCACCATCTACAATTATCTTTTCGCCCGGCATCACCAGGGAAAGTTTATCTTGAGAATCGAGGATACCGACGTATCCCGTTCCAGTCAAGAGATGGTAGACGCCATTCTGGAGAGCATAAGGTGGCTGGGACTGGATTGGGACGAGGGACCATACTATCAATCCCAGAGAACCCTGCTTTATCAAAAATATGCCCAAAAGCTTTTAGAGACTAAGAAAGCCTATTTCTGCTTTTGCACTAAGCAAGAGTTAGATGAAAAAAAGAAGCAAGCTGTCGCTTCCAAAGGCGACTGGAAATATGACCGCACCTGCCTGGCACTTTCAGATGAAGAAAAAGAGGAGAAAATACGAAAAGGAGCCCCTAAAGCGATAAGGCTTTTGGTGCCCGAAGGGGAGACTGTCTTTTCTGATATAGTCTATGGGGAGCTTAAGAAAGAGAATAAAGAATTAGAGGATCTGGTCCTTCTCCGATCCGATGGTACTCCCACTTACAACTTTGCCTGTGTGGTGGATGATGCGGAGATGAAAATCTCGCACGTGATCAGAGGAAACGATCATATAGCCAATACTTTCAAACAGGTTTTGATTTATCAAGCTTTGGGACTGACTCCTCCTCATTTTGCCCATATCCCTTTGATTTTAGCCAAGGACAGAACTAAAATGTCTAAAAGGCACGGGGCGGTCTCCATAGGGGAGTATCGGGAGGAAGGATTTCTAAGAGAGGCTTTGGTGAATTACATAACTCTTTTAGGTTGGTCACCCAAAGATGACAGGGAAATGCTTTCTATAGATCAGATGATAGAACTCTTCTCTTTAGAGGGAGTGAATCCAGCTAACCCGATCTTTGATAAGGAAAAACTGGAGTGGATGAACGGCGAATATATTCGCTCTTACGATAATGAGAAGCTATTAGATTTGGTCTTCCCTTTCCTTATTAAGGAAAATTTGATTGCAGAAGAAATGGTGAGACAAAAAAGAGATTGGCTTTTAAGATTCGTTTCTCTGCTCAAAGAAAGATGCAAGACTTTGAAAGAGTTTGCCGAAAAAGGTAAATGCTTTTTTGCATTTGACTATCAATACGAGCCAACTGCGGCAAGTAAACATTTCAATTCGCCTGAAGCGGCAAAAACATTGGATATTTTTGTCGATCGCTTATCTAAGTTGGATAGTTTCGAAAAACAAAAGATTGAAGAAGCGCTCCGCAATCTTGCCACAGACATGGGAACAAAGCCTGCTCCATTGATTCATATGGCCCGCCTGGCAACCACCGGAACAACCGCCGGACCCGGATTATTCGACATTTTGGAATTCCTGGGCAAAGAGGAAGTGCTAAAGAGAATCAAAAAAGCAGTCGAGTTTATTCAAGCAAAATTAAAATAGCAGAAAATTGCTCCTAGGCGGATGTTATCATCCGCCTATTTCCTGCTGGATGATAACATCCAGCGGGAGCATAGGGCATCCTCCTCCTA
>Ga0315279_10005695_pt1 | contig 16004 bp, 19 predicted proteins | sample YL17G06_20_MG_FD_203694 | JGI IMG/M metagenome (GOLD analysis project Ga0315279, IMG submission 203694) | Sediment microbial communities from Yellowstone Lake, YNP, Wyoming, USA - YL17G06_20 | ecosystem: Environmental > Aquatic > Freshwater > Lake > Sediment | place: USA: Wyoming | collected...
GTGCGCCAGAAGTCGGCGCCCGTCCGGTCCATCTTGTTGATGAAGGAGATACGGGGGATGTGATAGCGATCGGCCTGGTGCCATACCGTCTCCGATTGGGACTGGACGCCGGCCACAGCGTCGAAGAGGACTATGCCGCCGTCCAGAACCCGCAGGCTTCGCTCCACCTCCACCGTGAAGTCCACGTGGCCGGGCGTATCCACGATGTTGATCATGTGCTCCGCCCATTCGCAGGTGGTAGCGGCGGCGGTAATAGTGATCCCCCGCTCCCGTTCCTGGGACATCCAATCCATCACAGCCGTCCCCTCATCCACCTCGCCGATCTTGTAGGTACGGCCGCTGTAGAAGAGGATACGCTCGGTAACGGTCGTCTTGCCCGCATCTATGTGGGCGATGATTCCTATGTTGCGAACCTTTTCGATGAGCACAGGTCTAGTCATGACTTTATCTTCAGATCGTCGGGAGAGAAAAAACGTTACGCGTTCATGGGTGCGGCCGCTGCACAGAGGTTACCATCGGTAATGGGCGAAGGCCCTATTGGCTTCAGCCATGCGGTGGGTGTCATCCCGACGCTTGATAGTGACGCCCTGGCCGCTGGCGGCATCCATCAGCTCAGCGGCTAGCCTTTCAGCCATGGGCTTCCCCTTGCGAGCACGCGCCGCTATCAAGAGCCAACGCACGGCCAACGCCATCTGCCGCTCCGGCCGCACCTCCAGAGGGATCTGATAGGTGGCACCGCCTACACGCCGAGGCCGCACCTCCAGAACAGGCTTGGCATTGCGCACCGCCTGTTCGAATACCTCCACAGGGTTACGGTGGGCCCGCTGCTCGATGATGGCTAGCGTGTCATACATGATCCGCTCGGCAGTACTCTTCCTGCCGTCCTTCATCAGCTTGTTGATGAACACCTGCAGCCAGACGCTATTGTGCCTGGCGTCAGGCAGTACCTGCCTACGGATGACCTTGCCTCGCCTCGGCATTGCTTTGCCTGCCCTACCTGAGTTCCTCGCTGCGACGGGTACCGTACTTGCTGCGACTCCGCTTCCGCCCCACCACCCCCTGGGAATCGAGGGCACCGCGGATGATGTGATAGCGCACCCCCGGCAAGTCCTTCACTCGCCCTCCCCGGATGAGCACTACCGAGTGCTCCTGAAGGCTGTGCCCCTCGCCAGGGATGTAGGCGGTAACCTCCATCCCGTTGGTCAGGCGCACCCGCGCTACCTTGCGCAAGGCGGAGTTAGGCTTCTTGGGGGTCACCGTCCGCACCTGGACGCAGACGCCCCGCTTCTGAGGAGCTCCCTGCGCCCGCATCAGCCTATTCCTCAAGGCATTGTAGGAAAAGCGCAGGGCTGGCGCCTTGGTCTTCCTGACCAGCTTCTTGCGCCCCCTCCGCACCAACTGATGTATGGTGGGCAAGTCGGTCCCCCTTCAAACACAGCGAAATAGGCCGAAAGCCTTATTTCTGAGCCAGTACGGCGGTGAGGCTTCTGCCTCTAGCTGTCCGCCGACCGTCGTCACTTTAGGGTCTTTCGACCTGTACGTATTTACATATGGCGTACATACGCAATGGACGTCAGACGCCAATGTTAGATTATATCAAAGTTCGCACGCTGTCAAGGGCACTCACCCACCCGAGTTAAGGGCTATCCCCTGCCCTGCACCAGGGCCAGGAACTCAGAGCGGGCGAATGTCCCCTTGCCAAAGGGCCCCCGCACTGCCGATGTCACTACCCGCGCACCCGGCTTGTGGGCGCCCCGCATGCTCAGGCAGAAATGCTCCGCCTCCAGCACAACCCCCACGCCGTCGGCATCCAGGGCCTCCAGAATGCAGTCGGCCAACTGGCGGGTCAGGCGCTCCTGAACCTGGGGCCTCCTGGCGAGAATGTCCAGCGCCCGAGCGATCTTGCTGATACCCACCAGGCGACCATTGGGAATGTACCCCACGTGGGCCACTCCGTAGAAGGGAAGAAGATGATGCTCGCACAGAGAGTAGAAGGGGATATCCCTGAGGATCACCGGCCCATCATTCTCCTCCCGGAAACCGCTCCGCAGCACCTCCAGAGGGTCCCGGTCAAGGCCAGAGAAGAGGTCAGCATACATGGCGGCGATGCGCCGAGGCGTCTCGGCGAGACCCTCACGCTGGGGATCCTCGCCGATGGCAGCGATGATCTGGTGCACCGCCTCAGCGATCTTGGCGCGATCTATCACGTCCCCTGTCCTTAAGGAAAGCCCGCCCCGACGCAATCGGGGCGGTCGCAGATCGGCAGCTTGGCGCTATTGTACAGGCGGGCCCATCCCAGGATCAATCCGTACAGAGACGAAGTATGCACCTATGCCACGCCGATGGCCTTCTCTACAGCGGCCAGATCGACAGGCACCTCGCGGATCTCAGTGGGGATGGACATGGCCGTATCGGGGTCCTTCAGGCCACTGCCGGTGATGATGCAGACGATGGTGCTTTTGCCGAGATCCAGCCCCTGGCTGCTCATCTTGAACAAACCCGCCAGCGAGGCCGCCGAGGCCGGCTCTCCGAAGATGCCTTCCTCCTGAGCCAGCAGGCGGTAGGCCTTCAGGATCTCCTCATCGCTCACCGCCTCGATCACCCCGCCCGAGGCGTCGCGAGCGGCCTCAGCCCCCTTCCAGCTAGCCGGGTTGCCGATGCGTATAGCCGAGGCCACCGTCTCCGGCTTCTCCACCGGCCTTCCCAAAACGATAGGAGCTGCCCCCTCTGCCTGGAAACCCATCATCCGCGGCTTCCTGGTGGCTTTCCCCTTCTGCCCATACTCCACGAAGCCCCGCCAGTAGGCGGTGATGTTGCCGGCATTGCCCACCGGAATGAACAGGTAGTCGGGCGCATCCCCCAGGTGATCGATGATCTCGAAAGCCGCCGTCTTCTGCCCCTCCAGCCGATAGGGATTGAGGGAGTTGACCAGGGCAATGGGATGCTTGTCAGTGATGGCCCGCGCCAGGGACAGGGCCTGGTCGAAGTTGCCGTCCACAGCGATGACCTGGGCGCCGTGTGCCACCGCCTGGGCCAGCTTCCCCTGGGCGATGTTTCCCTTCGGCACGAGGACATGAGCCCTGAGGCCGCAGTGGGCAGCATAGGCTGCGGCGGCGGCGCTGGTATTGCCGGTGGAAGCACAGAGCACCGCCTTTTGCCCCTCCTCTATCGCCTTGGCCACCGCCACCACCATGCCGCGGTCCTTGAACGAGCCAGTAGGGTTACAGCTCTCCAGCTTGAAATAGAGGGGGCCACAGCCCAATCGGGCCTCCAGCCGCTGGGAGCGCACCAGTGGCGTCTCCCCTTCCCCCATGCAGACAAGGGGAGTGGTATCCGTTAGCGGCAGATAGTCCCGATAGCGGCGCAGCACGCCAGGGCGATCACTCGCTGCCCAGCTTGGTGTCACGCTGCTTCATCTCCTTCAGTTCCTGCTCCAGGGCAGCCAACTGGCGGCGCTTCTGGCGCTCCTGGAACTGACTCAGCTTGCGCAGGTATTCCACCACCTGTTGGCGCTGTTCACGGATCTGCTGCTGGAAAGCCGCCAGGCGCTCCACCTGGGTCTGCTCCTTGCTCCCCAGTAGCTCCAGGACGCGAGCTTGGTCTTCGGCGCGCTGGTGCTGCTCTCCTAGCGCCTGCTCCAGGGCCTTCAGCCGCTCGTCCAAGCGCTGACCGTCCGCGTGCCAGCTCTCCTGAACATCCGCTAGCTCCTGGTGGACCACGTGATCCTCGCCCAGGCTGGCCACCTGCTCCCCCAAACGGCGCATCTGCTCGACGAAGAGTTGCACGCGCTCGGCGAGGATGGAGTCCTGCTTGATCAAGGCATCGGTCTCAGTGTGCAAACGTCTTGTCGTTTCTTCCAAGCGCTTGACAGCCTCGCCGTGGCGAGTCGTCTTCGCCGCTACCTCTTCAACGCCCTTATTCACAGCCTCCAACCGCTTCTCCAGGAGAGAGACATCATCCCGGAAGCGGCGTCCACCCTCCTCCAACGCGAGCACGCGCCCCTCGTAGGATTGAGCCAGCTTCTCCACAGCCTCCACACGACGCACGGAGCCACTGCGCTCCCCCCTCTCCCGCTCTACTGCTGCCTGCTGCTGGCGGATCGCCTCTTCGAGGCGGCTCTGATTGGCCAGCGCACGCTCCTGGAAGCGCCCCAGTTGTTCCTTGGTCTGGCGCACCTCGTCCTGAAGGTGAGGGAAGCCTGCAATATGGGAGGCATGGGCGGAAAAGAGATCTTCCACCTTTCGCACACTCTCCACAAGGTTCCATATCTGATTTTGCGCCTGCTCCACCTGCTGCTGCAGCTTATGGAGACTGAGCTTGGCCTGCCGCAGCTCCTCCTCCAGCCAGGTAACAGCGCCGGCCGAGGGAACTGCCTCGTCTATCCGAGGAGGATCGGCCTTTAGCTGCTTCTTGTCCGCACCCATCGCTATCCCCCGCCTGCCAGCAGGCCGGTCAGCTTTCCACCCGCAGAAGGTTGCCGATTCGGCTCACCACCGCCAGCTTGCCCGCCTCCTTGACGGTCCTCTGCACCGATTCCTCCCGCGCCACGTGGGTCATGATGACCAGCTCCGCCGTCTGGGCCACCTCATCGCTCTCCTTCTGGATGACCGAGGCGATGCTTACGCCGTGGTCGCCGAAGCAGCGGGCGATCTGAGCCAGGACGCCCGGCCGGTCAGCCACCTCCATGCGCAGATAGTAGCGGGTGGTCAGCTCGGCCACCGGCTTTATGGGCAGCGCCCGGCCCGCTCGCCAGGGCAAGCGGCCTCCTCTTCGGCCAGCCTTGGCCGCCGCCACGCTGTAAGCGGCGTCCATGACATCGGCCATGATAGCGCTGGCCGTGGGACGGGGGCCCGCCCCCGGCCCCTGAAAGAGCACCCGACCCAAGAGATCGCCCTCCACCTGAACAGCGTTGAGCACCCCGTCCACGTTGGCCAGAAGCTCACCCCTGGGCACGAACGCCGGGTGCACCCTGACATCCACACCCTCCTCCTCCCTTCTGGCCACAGCCAGAAGCTTGATGACATAGCCTAGCTCCTGAGCGTAGCGGAAGTCGCGGGCGTTGAGGTTGGTGATCCCTTCGCAGTAGACATCGTCAGGTCGGACGTGAGTGTGGAAGGCTAGGCTGGCCAGGATGGCCAGCTTGTAGACGGCATCGATCCCCTCCAGGTCGTTGGTGGGATCAGCCTCGGCGTAGCCCAGGGCCTGAGCCTGGCTCAGCGCCTCCTGGAAGTCCAGCCCTTCTTTGCTCATGCGGGTCAGAATGTAGTTGGTGGTGCCGTTGATAATGGCCCGAATGGAAGTGATCTCGTTGGCCGAAAGGTCGCGCCTGAGGGGCCCAATGACGGGGGTGCCGCTGCCGACGCTGGCCTCGAAGAGGATGTCCACCCCATGCTCCTGAGCCAGGGCCAGTAGCTCGAGGCCGTGCTTGGCCATGACCTCCTTGTTCGCGGTCACCACGTAGCGACCGGCACTGAGGGCTTCCTTGATGAAATCATAGGCCGGATGCTCGCCACCCAGCAGCTCGATGACGATATCGACGGCCTTGTCGTCCAGGACGACGCGAGGGTCGTCGGCGACCAGGCGGCGGTCTACGGGCACGCCATCAGCTTTGTAGAGGTCACGCTCCAGGATGTGGCACAGGCTTAGGTGAAACCCCAGTTGCTGGTCGTAGGCTGGCCCTTTCTCCAGGAGAGTGCGAGCCACACCGCTGCCTATAACCCCTAGGCCCAGCAAAGCGATCTCGATCTGGTCCTGCTTCGCCATCATTTCCCATCCTACAGGCCGAAGGCTTTGTTCGCTGCCCACTGCAACTTGTTGGCGTCTTCTAGTAGAGGCTGGAGATCAGGCACGGCAAAGAGAGTCCGCTGCTCATCCACCCAATGACTGAAGTAGCTGCTGCTTATGGTGCTTTTCTGCTCCGGCGTCACCTCTCGCTCGGGCTCTTTCTCCTCCACCTCGAAGATGAAGTAGCCACCCGGCCCAGGGATGGGCTGGCTGGGGATGCCCACCTCTAGGGCCAGCACCTTGCCGGCGTAGGATAGGTCCAGCTCATCGCGAGCCACCCAGTCCCGCTCGCCTCCCTTATCCTTGGTGGCGCTGTCCAGAGAAAGCGCTTGAGCCAGGGCGCCGAAGTCTTCGCCACCATTCAAACGCTCCACCACCGAGAGTGCTTCATCCTCTGTGCCCACCTGGATCTGGCGCATCCTTACCTGCTCCGTTGTCTGCGGCACAGACAGGGAGAAGACCTCCTGGACCTTGCTGCTCAGAAGGTCGACCTCTACCATCCGCCGATACTCCTTGTCCGAGAGGCCACTCTTCTTCAACTCCGGCTCATAGGCATTGGCGAGTGCCTCGGGGTTGCTCTCCGTCAGGCCCAGCCGATCACCGATCTCCAGCTCGATTTCCTCTGGCGATACGGACACGCCCAGGTCAACGGGCGCTCTCTGCCGCAGTAGCTCCTCGCGTTCCAGCAAACTGATCTCGGTGGCAATAAGCATCTGCGCCTGGCTGGTATCGCTAATATTTATGCTGGTCAGGAGGAGTTTGAGGCGGTGGGCAAAGTAGTCGACATCCAGGGTGGTGTCGCCTACCTGAATGGCCTTGGAGTTAGGAAGCTGGACGTGCTCCTCGTAGTAATCCTGAAAGAAGGCAAACCCGATCATTCCCCCGAGGACCACCAGTAGCAGCCCAAAAGCGGTAATCACTGCCACCTGGAGCCGAAATTCGCGGCTCCAGGGCCGCCGCCGCGGGCGCGGCGGGATAGGCAGGGGTCTCTGGCGTCTCTTCTTGACCAAGAGTAAAGCCCTCCCAAAGATAGCGGGCGGAAACCCTCCCCCACCGTCCCAGCTTGGACAGCGCCAGCTACTGGCGTGAGGGGGAAGACCCCATTGGGCGCATGTGCTCCGCCGTATAGGGCAGAAGAGCCAGATGCCTGGCCCGCTTCAGGGCCTGGGATAGAGCCCGCTGATGCTTGGCGCAGGTCCCCAATCTCCTCCTGGGCTCGATGCGCCCACGATCGGACAGGAACCGCCGCAGCCTATTGACGTCTTTGTAGTCGATAACCGTGACGTGCTCGACACAGAACATGCAAACCTTGCGCCGTCGGCTGAACCGCCCACGCGGCCTGCGTGCACCCGCCTCGGCACCGCCCTCTTCTCGGTATTGTTCTGATCTTGGTGCCATCTCTCAAATCCATCTACTCAAAGGGTAGCTCATCGGCCTCCGTCGTTTCCGCTTCCCCCTCCTCAGGCAAGGGGGCCCCCGGCGCCCGATCGAGGAAGAGCACTCTATCGGCGATCACCTCCGTGCGATAGCGCCGCTGACCATCAGGAGCGTCCCAGGAGTGGGTCCGGAGCCGCCCCTCCACGTACACCCGCCGCCCCTTCTGAAGGTACTGGCTGCACTGCTCGGCCAGCTTCTGCCAGGCCACCACTGCGAACCACTCCGTTTCCTCCCGTCGCTCCCCCTCAGGCGTGGTGAAGCTGCGGTTGGCAGCCACGCGGAAGCTCGTGACAGCTCTCCCGTTGGCAGTGTAGCGCATCTCCGGATCCGCGCCCACGTTGCCGATAATCATCACCTTGTTCAAGCCCGCCATCGCGCCAGCTCCTTTCGCTCAACCCCCAAGACGCCCACGTACCTCTAGGGGGCGGCGCCTTCGCCTTCCTCCTTCCGCACGACCAGATAGCGTATCACTTCCTCTGTCAGCTCCATGCTCGCCTCCAGATCGGCCACCTGAGTGGGGTCGAGCTTGAACTGGGTAACGACGTAGTTGCCTTCGGTGCACCGCCTGATGGGATAGGCCAGCTTCCTTCGGCCCCAGCGATTGACCTCGGCCACCTCGCCGCCGCGGCTGGTGATGAACTGGCCCACCTTCTCGATAGTACCAGGCAATTCCTCCTCGGGAACATCAGGGCTAATGATTATTACAAGCTCGTAATCGCGCAAGGGCTCGCTCCCCTCCCCCCTGCTAGCAGGCGAAACCCGAAGTTCACCCGCCGCAGACCATAAGACGCAGCGAATTATAGCATGCAGCTGCTTCCTTCACAAGCGAAGCGGCTTCTGGGCAAAGCCTGCCCACCCTCAGCCGGGGATGCCCGGCACAGGGAAGCTACTGGCCAATTCCCTCACCTCTCGACGCACGGCCGCCGCCACCTTCTCGTCGTCTATATTGGCCAGGATGCGAGCGATGAGGGCGGCGATGAGGCGCATCTCGTCCGTCCCGAAGCCACGGCTGGTAACGGCCGGCGTGCCGATGCGGATGCCGCTGCCCACCATCGGCGGTCGCTCGTCGTAGGGGATGGTGTTCTTGTTCACGGTGATGCCCACCGCCTCCAGGGCTACCTGGGCGTCGCGGCCGGTGATCCCCTTCGCCCCCACATCCACCAGGAGCAGGTGGTTGTCGGTGCCGCCAGAGACGATGCGCAGACCGTGGCCCTGAAGCTCTTCGGCCAGAACCCTGGCATTCTCCACGATCCGCCGCTGATACTCAGCAAACTCTGGGCGCAGGGCTTCGCCAAAGCAGACGGCCTTGGCGGCGATGCTGTGCATATGAGGCCCGCCCTGGGTGCCGGGGAAGACGGCACGATCGATCTTCTGGGCCAGGTCCGCCTGGCAGAGGATGAAAGCGCCGCGCGGGCCGCGCAGGGTCTTATGAGTGGTGGATGTGATCACCTGGGCGTGAGGCACCGGCGACGGATGCAGGCCCACAGCCACCAGGCCGGCGATGTGGGCTATGTCCGCCAAGAGGTAGGCCCCCACCGCATCAGCGATCTCCCGGCAGCGGGCGAAGTCGATGATGCGAGGATAGGCGGTCGCCCCCACAACGATCACCTTGGGCTTGTGCTCGCGGGCGAGAGCGGCCATCGCATCGTAGTCCAGAAGCTCCGTCTCCCGGGCGACGCCGTAGTGGACGAAGCGATAGAGCTTCCCCGAGAAGTTGACCGCAAGGCCGTGGGTAAGGTGACCGCCCTGGGCAAGGTTCATGCCCATGGCCGTATCGCCCACCTCCATCAAGGCGGTGTACGCAGCCCGGTTGGCCTCGGCGCCGCTATGGGGCTGGACATTGGCGTGATCGGCGCCGAAGAGCTGTTTGAGTCGGCTGATGGCCAGCTCCTCCACCTCGTCCACGTGCTGGCACCCGCCGTAGTAGCGCTTCCCCGGATAGCCCTCGGCGTACTTGGTGCTGAGGACGGTGCCCAGCGCTTCCAGAACGGCGGCGCTGGCATAGTTCTCCGAGGCGATGAGCTCGAAGCCCAGGCGATGCCTCTCCTGCTCGCGCTCGATAATCGCCGCCACCTCAGGGTCCTGCTGTTTCAGAACGCCCATCTCTTCCCCCTCGTCCGTTCAGTCCGCTAAACAAAAAGGCAGAGGTCAACCCCCTGAAGGTCGTCGCTCCTGCCTCCGTGTCGCCGTCGCTGCCCGCTTGAAGAGAGCCCGCTCCTCTCGATGCCGGCCCCAGTTTAGTCCAGCGGCAGCTTGGCGTCAACGTCGGCCCCGGCCTACCCCCCCAGCCGACGGTCGTGCTCCTGCCAGGCGTACTCCACCAGGGCCATCAGACCGCCGGAGACCAGCGAGTGGCCACCCATCACCACCGGTATGGGGGCGCGCCGCGCCGCCTGGCTGAACTGGCGCAGGAACGGCTCCTCGATCGCCTCATGCCCGCCAGAGTCCGAGAGGAAGCGGTCGGCGCGGCTGGCCTCGATGCCCAGGTGAGCCAGGAGCACACGGGTGTCCAGGAAGGCGGCGTCGGCCAGCTCCGCTAGGGTGGCGAAGAAAGGCTCCACTCCCACCTCGGTCAGATAGAAGCCCAGGAGCGAGCGGGCCTGGCTGCCCTGAAGGCGCCCCTCGGCCTGCATGCCTCGCTCCTCGGCGAAGAAGCGCACCCGACAGGCCGTCTCCCGCTCCAGATACTGCCACACCTGGCTCCCCGTCCGACCGGCCACCAGCACCTGAGCCGTGGGGTCGGTGAAATAGTCCAGCGCCCGCCGATAGAGCGCTACGTCCAGTCGCCAGCGGTCCAGCAAGCGTTGCAGGCGGGAGCCGGCTCCTCCCACCAGGGTCAGGATAGCCAGATCGGAGGGCGAGTCGATGTCGAACTGGCTGGAGACGCTGCGGGGCAGCGGCCGCGGCGACAGGCCCGCCTGCTCGGCCAGCAGACGGGCCAGCGGGTTATCGCTGTCGGGCAGGGTGATCTTCTTCAGGGCCTCCCCTGGCGAGAAGGCCACCAGATCCGCCGAGTAGAAGTTGTTGGTGATGACCAGGCCATCGCCTCGCTCCAGCTCCTGGGCGATGCCCACGAACTCCTGCGCCGAGAGGAGAGGAAGACTGCCGCCGCTGAAATAGACGGGCTTTTCCAGACCAAACCTATCGATGACCCAGGCCAGACGGCGGCCGAACTGGAAGGCTCCGGCGTCCACATCCACAACGACGGCCGCAGGCACGTCTGCCAGCCCCTCCTGCGAGTCGGCGACAAGGATGGCGGAGGCGAAGGCACCTGTGGAGAGGGCTCGCTCCAAATTATCGAGGGTGGCGGCGCGGCGAGCGGCGGCCACCATCTCCTCCAGGGGGCTGCCGCTCAGCCCTCCCAGGAAGGCTACAAGGGTGGGAGCCTCAGACAAGTCATCAGGGAGAAACCCCTACCTACAGCGCCTGGGGGATGATCATGCCGTAGTCCCCATCGCGCCGCCGATAGAGGAGGGCGTAGGTGTCAACATCGGCGTCGAAGAAGAGGAAGAAGTCGTGGTGCAAAAGTTCCATCTGCTCGATAGCCTCCTCCTCAGACATCGGCTTTACAGGAAAGCGCTTAACGCGCACTACCCGTCCCAAAACGATCTCTGTCTCCTCATCATCCTCCCGTTCCTCCTCAACTTCCGCAGGCTCAACAGCCTTTCCGGCCAGGGCTGCCCCCCTGGCCTTGACATGCTTATCGCTGTGGTACACCTTCTCCTTATAGCGCCGCGCCTGATGGGACAGGACGTCGGCGGCCGCGTCGATGGCAGGCAGGAGGCGAGGGCCTCTCTCCTCCGCCCGCAGGTAGGTGCCATTACAGTTCACGGTTAGCTGTACCACGAACCGCCGGGCGTTCTCGCCCCCCTCCTGCTTCAGCTCAACTACCGCCTCATTCACCAGAGGGAGATAGCGGGCCAAACGGCTCAGCTTGCGGGTCGTGTATTCTCGCAGGCTATCAGTGACGGGGACATGCCGCGAACGAAAGGTGAGCTCCATCTCCAATCAGTCCTCCCTCTGCATCCCCAAGCGAGGCCTCCCCTGACTGCATTTTAGAGCCAAGTGGCTTCACCTTTCAAGCGCGATCAGTCCTCGCGGGCGAAGGTTAGGGCCCAAACGGAGGCAGCGCCGGCCTGGCGCAGGGCGCGGGCGCAGGCGTCGAGGGTGGCGCCGGTGGTCATGACGTCGTCGATGAGGAGAATGCGCTTGCCCTCCACCCAGCGACGGTCAGCTATAAAGGCATCGGTCACGTTGCGCTTGCGTGCTTCTGCATCGGCGCTGCGGGCCTGGGGCGGGGTATTGCGCCGACGCGCCAGCCCTCGCCCGGCCACGGGCAGGCCACACAGGCGAGAAAGCTCTCGCGCCAGTAGGGCCGACTGGTTGTAGCCCCGCAATCGCTGCCTCCTGCCGTAGAGGGGCACTGCCACCAGCAGGTCGGCCTCGATGGCCTCCTCCTCCACGTAGCGGGCCATGAGCTGCGCCATCGGCTGAGCCAAAGCGGAAAGGTAATTGTACTTGAGGGCGTGCACCGCCTCCCGCGCCACGCCCTCATAGAGGTAGGGCGAGCGCGCCCCCTGGAAGGCGGGCCTCTCCTCACGGCAGCGGCCGCAAGCATCCCCCTGGCGCTGGGGCTGCCAGCACACGGGGCAGCGCGGCGGCCGAGCGCAAGGCAGTTCCGCCTGGCAGGACGAGCAGAGAAAGGAGCCGTAGGCCCCGCAGCCGACACAGCGGGACGGAAAGAGGACGTCCAGGACCGCCTGGCGCACGCGGGCCAAAGGAGAAATCCCTGCCATCGATTGCCTCCCTGCTGCGGGTTCCTAGTATTATACTGCCTTCGCCTTGCCCCGCCTCAGACGACTGCATTAAACTGGGAACAGGTAAGAAAACGTGAAGGTCAGGGTGAAATTCTTCGCCGCTCTCCACGACATGACGGGCAGGCGCGAGCTGAATCTGGAGGTGCGCGAGGGCCTGACGGTCGGCGAGCTCCGCCGCGACCTCTGCGCTCGCTTCCCCCGCCTGGCCGACTACAGCGGCAGCCTGATGTACAGCGTGAACGCCGACTACGTCCCCGCTGACTACCCCCTGGGCGACGGCGATGAGGTGGCCTTCATCCCGCCAGTGAGCGGAGGCGCCCATGCTCATTAGGATCACCGCCGACCCCCTCGAACCCCAGCCCTTCATCGAGCACGTCCGCCGCGACGAGAGCGGGGCGGTCGCCCTCTTCCTGGGCGTTGTGCGCAACAACAACCTGGGGCGACACGTCCTCTATCTGGAGTACGATGCCTATACCGAGATGGCCGAGAAGAAGCTGCGGCAGGTGGCCGAGGAGGTCACGGCGCGCTGGCCTGTCACCGACATCGCCATCGCTCACCGCACCGGCCGCGTGGAGATAGGAGAGACCAGCCTCCTGGTGATCGTCTCCTCCCCCCATCGCCACGAGGCCTTCGAGGCCTGTCAGCAGGCCGTGAACCGCATTAAGGAGGTCGTCCCCATCTGGAAGAAGGAGGTCTGGGAGGGAGGCGAAAGCTGGCTCGAGGGGGAAGGCCAAACCGCCCTTCAGCCTCAATGACCAGCGCCCATTTCAGCCTCAGCCCGCCCCGCTTCTGCCCCAACTGCGGCGGTCACCTCAGCGAACGCCTCCCGGAGACGGAAGAGCGCCCCCGCCTGGTCTGCGACCAGTGCCAGCGCATCCTCTACCTTAACCCTAGGGTGGTGGCCGGAGTCATCGTCGCCCGCGGCGGCCGCCTACTCCTCCTGCGCCGCGCCATCGAGCCTCGCCGCGGCACCTGGACCTTCCCCGCCGGCTACATGGAGATCGACGAGACGGCCGAGCAGGCAGCGGCACGCGAGGCAGAGGAGGAGGTCGGCCTGAAGGTGAAGGCAGGACCGCTGGTGGGCGTCTACTCGCGGCCAACCCCCGAGAGCCCGGGGGTCCTGGTTGTGGTCTTCCAGGGGCAGCGGCCGAAGGGTCGAGTGAAGATCGGGTACGAGGTGCTGGAGGCCCGCTGGTTTGCCCCGGACGACGTCCCCTGGAACGATCTCTCCTTTGATACCACCCACTGGGCCCTGCGCGACTGGCTGCGGGCGCGCCACGACAGGCGCCGCCGCCGACCTCAGCGAGTGGCCCGCCCCCGCCCGCCCCGTCGCGGCGGCTGAGGCGGCGGAGACTGCTTCCTGGGCCGCCCCCGATAGTCGGGAGCCACGATCTCGAGAGGGGCCGACATATTCACCTTCGTGTCGAACATTCGCGACAGCCAGGCGGCGGGAAGGGTCCCCTCCCGATCCTTCGCCAGGGTAATGACCGTGGGCAGCTTGGCGTTGTAGCGATAGTTGAGGATCTGGAACAGCTTCTCTTGCGCCCAGGGCGTGGCGCTGTGCACCCCCAGGTCATCCAGGATGAGGCAGGAGGCGGTGCGCACTGCCTCCAAGACATTGTCGAAATCACCACCATGTGCGTCCTCGCGAGAGGCCGAACGGAGGTCATCCAGCAGGTCAGGAACGACGCAGAACTCAACACCGATGCCCCTGGCGCGCAGGTAGTGGCCAACGGCCGCTGCCAGGTGCGTCTTGCCGCAACCCGTCTCACCAAGCAGTACCAGCCAGCCCTCCGGGTTCTCAGCGTAGCCTCGCGCGCTGCGGTACGCCAACTGAAGACTCCGCAGAGCTTCCTGAACCAAGGTCTGCAACCGTTCGCCCCAGCCGTCCGACTCCTCCTGCTTTCGAAAGGTCTCAGCCAGCTGCTTCTGCAAGCCGGGCCCGCTGTAAACGAAGGTTTCGAAGGTCATCTCTCGGATAATGGACAAATCCAGCCCGCCGAAAGCGCCCGTCCGCCTGCCTGCCCCCCCCTCCAGCAGAAAGACCTGCGACAGGCTTGCATCGCTCAGGCGGGTGCGCAGCCGCTCGTCCATCTCCTCCAGGGGAGCGCTGGTGGTGAAGACCGTCGGCAACCGGTGGTTGTAGCGATGGTTGATTAGCTGGAAGAGCTTCTCCTGAGCCCAGGGGGTGGCGCTGTAAACCCCCAGGTCGTCCAGGATCACCAGCGGAGCGTTGCGCACCTCCTCGAACAGCTCATCGTAGGAGACCTCGCTGTCCGGCCGGTAGGTGGCGCGAAGATGGTCCAGCAGGTCCGCCGCCGCCACAAAGAAGGCCGGCTGCCCCCGCTCGATGCAGACGTTGGCGATGGCCGCCGCCAGGTGGGTCTTGCCGCAGCCGCTGGGCCCGCAGAGAACCAGCCAGCCGCTGGGCCCCTGGGCGAACTGCTGGGCTGCGGCCACCGCCCTGGCGAATCTCTCCTGATTGCCAGGGTCAGTGCTGCGCCCGCGGCTCATCAGGTTGGCGAAGGTCAGGCGGGTGAGAGGCCCCAGGTTGCTGTAGCGCCGCAGGCGGCCCAGCCGCTCCTCCTCCCCCTCCGCCAGCACGCAACGGCAGGGGAAGGCGCGACCGAAGTCGGGATGGTCGAGGGCGACGTCCTTGCGCACGAAGCCCGCCCCCCGGCAGAGGGGGCAAACGCCCTCTTCCACCCTCTCGCCGGCCTCAGCGTCGGATGAGATGCCGATATCGGTCGAAGGGAGAACGCTTGCGCCCAGGCCCTTCAGAATCTCGTCCAGCCTTCTCATAGTCCGGACCCTCTGCCTCCCATCGCCTGAGAATGGCCGCAATGTAGCTCCAGCGCCGCTTGTTTTGTTCCACCGCTATCCGAAAGACCGGCTGGAACCAGTCGGCGGGGTATTGCCCCTCAGCGTCCTTCAGTTCTTCAGCGATCATCGGCGTCAGGGGGCCGATGTTCTGCTCGTAGAGCTCAAAGATGTCGGGCTTCGGTTCGTGCGGCTCAGATGGCGAGGGAAGGAGCCGCCCCAAGCCCTGCTGACCAGCCTCGATAGCGGCCACCGCCCGGCAGCCGGCCGGCGTGTTGAGGAAGTACAGCTCTTGCCCTTGCCCCTCGTGTCCGCCCGCCGCAGAGGCGGGCTCCCAATCCAGGCGCAGAAGCGTCCCCCGCTCCACCGCTGCATCTAGGCCCCGTCGCAGGGCGTCCCCTCCCAGCGAGGCGAGGGCAGCGGCCAGTGTGTCATCCGCGGCCAGCTCAGCGTAGGTCAGAAAGCGGGGCTGCCCCTTCTTGCGGCGGTGGGCAAAGAAGAAGTAAAGGCTAACCACCAACTCGGCAGGGTCGCTGATGCGCGGCAGGACAGCACTGAAAAAGAGATTGGGGATAGCGGTGGCCAGGGCCCCGGCAGGAAAGCCCGCGAACCGACCCTGCTCTAGCTCCATCCGCCCTCCCCCTCTGGTGGGATGACGAGAAGGTCCTCAAAGCGAGCCGTCTTCTCCCGAAAGCGCAGGTGGATTGTACCCGTGGGCCCGTTGCGGTGCTTGGCCACGATGATCTGGGCGATGCCTTGCGGGTAGCTGTCGCCCGCGCGATCGCGGTGCGTGCGATCCCACTCGTCCTTACGCACGTACACATCCTCGCGATAGATGAAGAGGACCACGTCGGCGTCCTGCTCTATGCTCCCCGACTCGCGCAGGTCGCTGAGCATAGGGATGTGGGTGGCCCGCGCCTCCACCGCCCGCGAGAGCTGGGAGACGGCCAGGACCGGCACGTTTAGCTCCCGCGCCAGCTCCTTGAGGGCGCGCGAGATGTAGCTGATCTCCTGCACTCGGTTCTCCGCCGGCACCCCGCCGTGCATGAGCTGCAGGTAGTCAACGATTATCAGGTCTAGCCGACCCTCTCTGGACAGGCGCCAGGCCTTGCCCCGCATCTCAGGCATGCGCACCACGGCGCTGTC
>Ga0315279_10005696_pt1 | contig 16002 bp, 17 predicted proteins | sample YL17G06_20_MG_FD_203694 | JGI IMG/M metagenome (GOLD analysis project Ga0315279, IMG submission 203694) | Sediment microbial communities from Yellowstone Lake, YNP, Wyoming, USA - YL17G06_20 | ecosystem: Environmental > Aquatic > Freshwater > Lake > Sediment | place: USA: Wyoming | collected...
GGAACTTAGGAAGGTAGGATTAGATGGAAGCAGTATAGGAATAGAATTCGGATCTGATGAGATGCTTAAAGAATCTCATAAAGATACTACTTCTTATGATAATTATAGAAGTGTAGAAATATTAAAGAAGTGTGATATTAAGAGCTATTGCTCTACGATGATGGGATATCTTAATGAAACTAAGGAGCAAATGATGGAAACTGTAGAGTTTTTAGAGAAGTCTAAGCCAACCGGATTTCAGATAAATCCAGTGACAGTTTACGAAGGAACTGACTTATGGAACAGTGCTATGTTACAGGAGAAGGTTCCTAGTAATGTCAATTGGAGAGGGATATCTTGTGTGCCTACGGATGTTATAGATATACAATTATCTGAATTAACTGTAAAAGAACTTATTGAATTTAGAAAGGAGATATATAAGAGACTCTATACTGGGGGATGGTTTATTAGAAATGCTGCTAGAGTTGCTACTAGACCTAGTGATTGGAAAATAGGAATTGGATATTTCTTAAGTATGATAGGAAGAAATGCTGGAGATTATAAGTTTTCGCATTAGGTGATTATATGAGTTGTGATGACGTGAGGATAATGTATATTAGCTGGGATCTAGATAGACTTATAGAATCTGGAAGATATTATTTTTGGAAGAATATGGTAGATAATCACAATACTGTATTATGTGAGTTTTTAAATCCTAATATGAAATTATTTTATAATGATAATTGGTTTAATAGACATTTAGGGACTGTGATATTTAGATTTGCTGCTAGGGAGACTTTGAGATATAATGATATAAAGAATATAAGAAGTTTTTATAGAAGGTATAAACCTGATATTGTTATATTTGAGGAAAGGTTGATGGATCTTATGAGATTTAAGGGATGTCTTGGAATAGATGTTCCTAAGATTCTTATTTTAAATGATGTTCATAATTTACAGAAGCACTTTGTAGATATAGATAGATTTATTGAGGAGAATGATATAAGATTATGTTTATCTAAGATGAAATATTGTATGGAACTTTATAAAGATAATCTAAATTGTGAAGTGAAGTGGTTTCCGTGGTCTATAGAAACATCTATATTTAAGAACTATATGGAGAAGAAAGATTATGATGTATTTTCTTCTGGGATAGTATCTCCTGTATACACTCTTAGATATGTATTAAAGCATCTAGATAAAGATAATCGTTTAGAAAATCTTAATATGGAATATCAGAGTTACAGTAATCCCGGATTTATAAGTGGAGTAGATTTGAATAATGTTAGAGAAGGATATGCAAGAAAGTTGTCTAAGTCTAAGATATTTTTGTTTGGAAATAGTATATATTTGTTTCCTATACAGAAGTATTTTGAAGGTATGGCTTCTGATTGTATGGTGATGGCTCCAGAACCACATGATAGTAAGGAGCTTCATTTTGTTCCAGGAGATAATTTTGTTTCTATTTCTCAAAATGCTTCTAAGGAAGAAGTAATTGATAATATAAGATTCTATATAGATAATGAAAAGCTTAGGCGTAAAATCGTTGCGAGGGCTAATGAGACGATTAATAAATATCATACTACAGATATTAGAATAAAAGAGTTTAGGTCTTATCTACCTTGTGTAGTAGAAGGATAAAACCTTATATTAGAGGATTAGCTATTAGGTAGGTGAAGAAGTAGGCATGAGTATAGTAGAACTTGTAAGAAGTTGTGTAATACCGTGTCATAAGCCTGCTATTTACATAAGTGGAGGTCTAGATTCGAGTATAGTTCTTCATCATGTTAGAGAGCTTATAGATGATGATATTTATACATATACTGCTAGGTTTGGTTTAGATGGAGATGAGACTAGATTTGCGGAAATGTTGGCTGAACATTATGGGACTAAGCATAAGACTGTTGATATAATAGATTATATTCCAAGACTTCCAGAAATTTTAGAAGGTATGAGTCATCCATTTTTCAATGTCTGGTTCTATTTGCTTGGAGAACAGGCTGTTAAGGATGGAAGGAGAACTGTTTATATTGGAGAAGGTGCGGATGAGAGATTTGGTGGATATGAGTCTAAATCATATATAGATGCGTGGGGAGATCATTTGGTATATGTCATGCCTGTTTATTATCAGATTCATAAGAAGTTAGGAATTCATCTAGAGGCTCCATTTGAGAGATTAGATTGGAGAGAATGTTTGAAATGGTATGCTCCTCCAACAAAAGCAGTACTGAAGGAGGCATACAGAGATATTCTTCCAAATTTCATAATAGAGAGAAGAAAAACACCACCTGCATATATTAACTATTGGCAATTGTGGAAGTTGTCCATATGTAAGTATTTTCCAAATTATCATCCAAAGAGTATTTATGATGTTAGAGAGTGTCTAAAGTATCTGGCAACAGAGGCGTGGTTGAATGCAAACAAAAAGAAATTTGGATTTTAAGTTTAAGAATCTTCTTACACTATTTGAGAAGTTGTCTAAATATAAGACAAGTTGTGTAGGAGAATGGGATGGAGATAATTGTATAGTTGTAAGACATGATATAGATATTTCTATAAGGAAGGCATTGCATTTTGCTAGAATGGAGAGTTGTCATAAGGTAAATTCAACGTACTTTATAATGACTACTGCTCCTACATATAATATAAGTTCTAAGGAAAATAGAAGTTATTTAATAGAGATATTTGATATGGGATTTGAGATAGGATTACATTTTGATCCGTCTGTATATAGAAATGCAGATACTAAGTATATAGAAGATAGAGCTGATAGTGAAGCAGATATTATATCGGATATAGTTGGAGAGCGTGTGAAATCTATAAGTTTGCACAATGCTTCGTTAATAACTCGTGAGTTTGAATTTGGAAAGAGATTTAAAGAGGCATATCCATATTTTGGAGGAATATGGGGAGATAAGGGAATATATGTATCAGATTCTAGAATGAAGTTTCCTAAGAATATATATGATGTGATAAGTAAATCTATAGATTGTCCAGTCCAGCTGCTTTTACATCCAGAACATTATTCTATAGATGGAGATTCTTATGATAGGATATTTTCTAAAGTTGTTTTAGATTATATAGATGATATAGAACATACATTTGAGGATAATTCTAAATATGATGAAGTTGTAGGAGGAAGATTAAAGGATTGTGTGAGGAAAGTCTTAAATGACAATCGTGGCAATTCATCAACCTAATTTTATTCCATGGTTTGGATATTTTCATAAGATTAAGTCTTGTACAGATTTTGTATTTTTAGATGATGTAGCTTTTTCTAGGAATGCTATGATAAATCGTGTTAAGATAAAGACTAGGAAAGGGGGAAAGACTTATATAACAGTTCCCATAGTTCATAAGAATCTTAATAGTATAGACAATGTTAGAATTGCTGATTTTTCTATGAAAAAGATATTGAGCGTTATAGAATATAATTATAGAGATACAGATTATTTTAGAGATATATTTCCATGGATAAAGGATATGATTTTAAATTGGGAGTATCTTAGAGATATGAATATTTTTATAATAAAGAAGATATGCGAATCTTTGAAAATAGATGTAGATTTTTGGTGTTCTTCAAATTTAGAATACGACGATAAGTTAAGAAGAACTGACAGACTTATAGATATTGTTAGAAGTCTAAATGGAGATACATATTTATCTGGAAATGGATCTGGAGCGTATTTAGAAAAACATAAATTTGATGAAGGTGGAGTTAAATTGATATTTCAAAATTTAACATATCCAACATATCCACAGAAGTATAACGATTTTGTTAGTGGATTATCAATATTAGATATGTTGATGAATATAGGAGTAGAAGAAACGAGAAAGTTTTTATAAGCAAAGTTTTGAAGTTAGAATTTCTTATAGAAACGCTTATATTTTTTGCCTACCTAATAGGTAAGTAGGTGTAGAAAGCTAGGATTTTAGAAGGAGGATCGTTAATGTCTGAAATGAAATATAGATTAATCAAACCATTTATAGGAGAAGAGGAGATTAATGCAGTAACTGAAGTTCTAAAATCTGGTTGGCTTACAGAGGGTAAGAGGACTAGAGAGTTTGAGAGGAAATTTGCAAAATATATAGGATGTGAACATGCAATTGCGACGACAAGTTGTACAGTAGCATTAGAGGCGTGTCTTAGAGCAGTAGGAATTCATAAAGGAGATAAGATTATAGTTCCAGATTTTACACATCCGGCAACTGCTAATGTCGTGAAACTTGTTGGTGCAGAACCGATATTATGTGATGTCAATTTTGATAATTATAATATTAGTTGTGATGAATTGGATAGTTTCTTAGAGAAGACTAATCTTAAAAATATAAAAGGAATAATTCCTGTATCATTTGGAGGAAATCCTCTTATTCCTTCTGATATAAAGTATTTTCGGGAACAAGGATTAATTGTTATTGAGGATGCAGCATGTAGTCATGGATCTTATGCAGAGGATATTAAAAGTGGAAATATGGCAGATGTTTCATGTTTTAGCTTTCATCCACGTAAGATAATTACAACAGGAGAAGGGGGAATGATAACTACGAATAGCGATGGTATTGCGGAACAGCTGGGGAATTTTAAAGACTTTGGAAAATTTGTTGGAGTTGGAACTAATATTAAGATGTCAGATATATTAGGTGCAGTTGGTTTAGAGCAATTGAGAAAGATAGATATCATAATTGCAAAAAGGATAGAGCTTGCACATAATTATCAAGATTTGTTAGAGGATTTTGATAATATATGGACTCCATATAATGATGAAGTGCAGGTTGGTTGTAATTATCAGACTTATGCAGTATATCTAGATGTGCTGATAATTAGAGATAAGATAATTGATGAGATGAAGAAGAGGGATATAGAGACTCAAATAGGAACATATGCGTTACACTGTTTACGCTTATTTGAGGAGTGTAGGAGGACTTCAAGTTTATACACGTCTGAATTGTTATACAGAGGTTTATTGACATTACCTATGTGCTATGATATGACTTATGAGGATCAGGAATATATTGTAAAGTGTTTGGGGGAGGCTATTAAGGAATGAAGATTAGAGAAGCTGTTAAGAGTTGCGTTCGAGAAGCTGGTTTTGTATTTAATAGGGATGGAGAATTTACTGAGAATAATCTCAAAGAAGCTATATTAAAATTGAAATTGATAGATATAGTTGTTGTAGAAGTTCTATGTAATATGCGTTGTGAGAATGGACATAGGTATGAGAAGGGGAGTTATGTATTTCTCGATCGTGGTCATTATATTTGTGTAGTTTGTGGAAGAAATATGAGAGGAGCTTAAGATGAATTTACCACAGCGTGTAACGATAGAGTTGACGAATAAGTGTAATAGACGTTGTGATATGTGTCCAAGACTTAAGATGACATATCCATTAGGGGACATGAATTTATTATTACTGAAGAAGATAGTAGACCAATTGCCTTCTAGTACTGATATAGTTCCGTTCTTTAGAGGAGAGTCTGTATTATATTCAGATTTTGTGGAAGCTATGAAATTGTTACGTCGTTTTGATACTCTACAGATAGCAACTAATGGAGATGGACTGACTCAGGAAAAGAGGTCAGCTATATTAGATACAAAGAGTTTTATATCTTATTCTCTTCATGATTTTGGATATCCTCTTGAGTTTCTAGATATAGCAAGATTTCTAAGAAGTGCTAGTGAGAATGGACATGTAACTCAAGTATCTATTCTAAATACAATGTTTTCTCATTATAAAAAAGAATTTTTTATAGATAGTTGGTTAGAGTATGTAGATAGAGTGAGAATTTATATTGAACATTCTATTAAGGGATTTGGAGATATAGATCCTGTATATAGGAAAATACGAGAGACTAAATCTTGTAGAAAAGTGTTTGAAGATATGGTAATATATTGGGATGGTAAGGTTGTTTTATGTAATCATGATTGGGATAATTATGATCCGTTAGGAGATTTGAATTATCAGACTATTGAGGAAGTTTGGAATGGAGAAAAGTATCAAGAGATTAGAGATATTCATAAATCTGGTAATATAAGGGAAGTAAAGAGTTGTAAAGATTGTGATCATTGGATGGTAGATTATCTCCCAGAAAAGATGTTAGGAGAGTTGTATGTTAGAGATGAATGAGATATGACTGCTAGGATTAATAAGAATTATAGAGAGAAGCAGAAGGTTCTCTGGAATGAAAAAGCAAGAGATGAGGAGAGTACTCATCCAGATCCATTTCAATCTGAATTAGAACTTAGTTTTATGCTTACAAATATTTGTGGGAGGGTTTTAAATGCTGGATGTGGATCAGGTTACGAAACGCTGTGTTGTGCTAATAAAACTGGATTTGCAGTTGGAGTAGATTTTTCAGAAAAGATGATTGAAATCGCGAAAAAACGGGAGAAGGATAATGTTATTTTTCGAATAGGAGATGTTCTTAATCTTGAAAAAATAATAGGGGAATTTGGAACTTTTGATTCTGTGACTACACGAAGGTTGTTAATAAATCAACATTCTTGGAGTGATCAGAGAAAAATCCTTGAGGAATTTAGAAAATGTCTCAAACCGGATGGTTGTTTAATATTAATAGAAGCAACTAATGAAGGCTATTATGATTTAAATGCTTTACGTCGTAGACTCAGTATTCCAGAGATTAAGATAGTTAGTTATAATCATCCAATTCCATTAAAGAAATTTAACAGTTTTATGGAAGAAAATTGGACATTAGCTAATGAAGATACAATGTCAACATATTACTTTTTAACGAGAGTTTTTTATCCTTTAATAGAGGAACCGAAATATGGTTCTTACTTTGCTAGGAAGGCAGCATTGTTACAGAATGTTATTGGAAGTCTTGATTTTCCTAGTCCTATTTTAATGAGGCTCTATTACAATTCTAGATGAAGTTGAGATAGTGAATGAAGTTTTTTGAGAAATTTGTTCAAGCTAAGTCTAGTTCGTATAATGAGGAGTATGCAAGGAGAGTTTCATTTATTAGGAATCTCATTTCAGATAATTTTCACGGAAGAATTTTAGATATAGGATGTTTCAAAGGAACATTATCTATTATGATTAGAGGAGCAAAATATTTTGGCTTAGATAAAATAGATTTCTTTGAGGGGTCTGGAGAATTTACTAAATTCAATTTAGATTCTGGTTATCTTCCCTATCCTAATAAGTTCTTTCGTTGTATTGTTTGTACAGATGTATTAGAACATATAGGATGTCCAGATAGTATATTATATGAAATTAAGAGAGTGCTTGAAGACGGAGGATTTGCTATAATTTCATTGCCTAATGAGAGAGGACTTAAAGGATTTATTCAGAGACATTTTATAGTTCCGAGTTCTTGGATAGAACAAAAGGACTTTTATCATTTGTGGTATTTTGATATAAATATAGCTAGAGAGTTTGTATTACAGATATTTGATATTGTTGAAGAATTTCCCTACAGTGGAAGAATTCTTAGTAAGATTCCTGTATTAGGTTCTTCTAAGAGATTATGTTCAAGTTGGTTTATGGTGTGTAGGAAGAAAAATGTTTAGATATAGTTTTTTTATTTATGGTCATTTGATTTATATTTCTTCTATTTTTATGTATGGAATTATTTCCATAATTTCTTTTAACTATTCTAGAAAGAGAATGCCATTATATGTAGCAGCGATGTGGACTGGACTTACTTCTATATTTTCTATGACTATGTGGGAATATTACATAAATATGTCATTATATTATATATTTTTCTCTTTACATAAGTCTGATCCATCTGGATGGTTATTTGATTGGCAGTTATGGGGGTTGCTTTCATTTCTGTTATTGGTACTGATAAAATATGATTTTAATATAGATTGGAGTGTTAGTTCTAAAATTTTTCTTTTATTTGTTATTATGTTTATGAATATCTTAGCATGGATAATATTTCCAGAAATTACGAATCCCTATTCAATATTTTATCCAGAGATATTAACTGATCTTTCTATGTTTATTGGATCTGTTCATAGGTTTGTTGGATCTCTTGCGTTTACGATGATATATTTTGGTAAGACTTATGAATATAAGAATAAGAGTAATAAGATTAGGATTATGATACTTATTCCAGCTGCAATAATATTTATTTGGATAATGTCATCAGTGAGATTGATGATATGAAATATAGAAGTGTAAGGTTTGTTATTGGAGTAGAGTGTACTATTCTTCTGTTATTATATGTTGCTAGATGTTATTATACTATTTTAACAGGATTTGTTTTAGCAGATGAAGCTATGTACTATTATAAGATATTTCAGTTTTTAAAGAATGGAGGAAATTTTTATACAAGTTATTCTTCTAGATATTTGTATCAGTTTCTTATGTTGGGTCTTTCCATAATTTTTAGAGCGGATAATATAGTGAAGTATGTATTTATTTCTACGATGGTATCAGTTCTTTCTACATTTGGAATAATTTGTATCTTATGGAAGATTTTAAAGGATTCTGGTTTAGAGCAGAAGTACACATTACTTACTATATTTTTCTTACCTCCATTTCTTATGGTTGTGCCATTTGGATTGACAGAGACAGTTTCTATGTTTTCAGCTGTCTGTGGAATTTATTTTATAAGAAAGTCAGAAAAGATAAAATATGGAATTCTTTCTGCTATTTTTATCATATCTGCAATGTTCTTACGAGAGACTTATACATATTGGATATTCTTTTTAGGAAATTTGATATATATGATAGCAAAGATAAGTAATAGAAGGTCTATAATAGCATATTTGCTAACTGGTACAGTATATTATGTTTCATTTGATTGGATTTGTAAAAGCTTTTTTCTTAAGTTAGATTCTAGATTTATATTAAGTACAAATGAAGGATATGTTTCTTTATCGAAAATGATAGGGTTGTTTATTAAGAACTTTTTTGTAGGATATATTGTTTCTTATAGTATTTTAGGAGTTGTGATAGTCTATGCAATTGTTTATTATTGGAAGAATTATTTAGGAAGGAATAGTTCTTATGATTTGATATTTTTGGAAGGTATATTAGGTGTTATGATAGCATCTGGTTGTATATTTTGGCAGTCTAGATCAGATTTTTATGATATAATTAGAGTAGATACTATTAGACAGTTTAACATTTCAATATTCTTAGTTTTAATAGTTTCTATATTGTATACAGGTAAGCCTAAGTTGAGAAGAAGAGTATTTTCTATGATGGTAGTGTTTTGTACTGTATCTGGGTTGGTTTTGTTTACTCTTCCAAGCTCTGTAAATATTTCTAATTTTTCTCTATCTTATCATACTCCGTGGCTTAAGGTTTCAAATTATTTAGAAGGTGATACGTCTAGGATATTGATAGTAGGAGAACCGATTATGAGATTAGATTTATATTTATATATGTATAATAGAGGAGTAAATACGACTCTTCTGATAAGTGAGTCTGAGTTTTCTAGTGTTATTTATCGTTATGACAAAATTTTTATATATGGAGAGTATCACTATAATTACATTTCTGCGATTTTATATAACTATCCTTGGTATCTAGATTTGATTGAGAATCGTACACAGTATAAAGTTAGAATAATATGGAATGATTCTGAATCTTGTTTTTTGGAGGTGATGAAGTAGACGAGACTTTTAGTTCTTGCTAGAAATGAAGAAACTTGTTTTATGAATACATATGAAAGATTTAGAAAGGAATTAGTTAGACAACTTCCGTCTACTGTTCTATATGGAAATGGATATGAAAATTATAAGAATAGTCGTTATGTACCAGATATAGTTTCAGAATTTGGAGATTTTGATGTGATTTATGTTATGGAACTTAGAGATATTAGAGGAGAGTTTGGTTCTAATCCGTGGACTGGATTAGATAGAATAGATATTCCCAAATTTATTTTTAGAACAGATATTCATAATTGCTGGAAGATGTACAGAACATATATTGAGAAGAATGATATAAGGGCAGTTATTTCTCCATATCCGGAAGAATATCAAGAAAAGAAGTATGGAAAACATTTAGGTCTGTCAAACGATGTTTCATATATTTTCTTGCCTCACTACATAGATCCATTAATTTTTCATCCTTATGATGAAGGTAAACCATTTGATGTTACTTTACTTGGAGTGTTTCTTAGGAGTCCTTATCTTAAGATTTTTCATGCTGCTAGAAGCTATCTAAATCATATATATCATGGTCAGATGGATATAATTACTCTTCCTCTTAAATATGATATTCTAAGATTGTTTTCTATGGCTTTTAAGGATGATTATCCATTAAGAACTTTTGTAGATAGAAAATTAAAAAATAGAAGGGATATTACATATTTTACTAAGCATCATCCAGGACAGTTAATGGGATTAAATTATGATAGAGTAGAGGATTTAATTACTGCGAAATATCTTATCGGAGAAAATTTTGCAAGAGCAATAAGTGCTAGTAAGATTTTTATTTCTTCTAGTTCAAGATGGAGGATTCCCTTACAGAAGACGTTCCAAGGGATGGGTTGTGGAGTTTGTACGTTTGTAGACGAGCCGATAGGAGCTAAGGATTTAGGATTTGAAGATGGATATAATTTAGTTTATGTAGATAAAAAGAATGTCTTAGATAAAATAAATTATTATCTTAGAAATGAAGAAGAAAGGGAGATCATTGCTAAAAATGGGTTAGAGACTATAAGAAAATATCATACGATAAGCTTAAGGGTTCGACAGTTTATTAATACGTTGGAGGAATATATATGAATATAAAGACTTTGTTGGTTAATCCTCCAATATCTACGAGTGGTTTAAGCGTAAAGAGTAAGACAAATGAATATATGTATCCATATAGTCTTATATATTTGTCTAATTATCTTATAAAAAACGGATATAAGAATGTAGAGATAATAGATCTTAATATGGTTTCTGAAGATTATATGTATAGTAGAATAAGGAGTTCTGGTCCAGATATAGTAGGATTTACAGGGGTAACTGAAAATAGATTTCATGTCATTGATCTTATAAGGAGATTAAGATTAAGGGATTTGTCTAAGAGATCTATTGTTATAGTAGGAGGAAGACATTTTTCATTTACTGACGTTGAAGCATTAGAAAGAGTTCCCAATATAGATATTATTGTACGTGGAGAAGGAGAAATAACATTATTAGAGATTGTTAAGACATTAGAGAATAGAAGTGATTTTAGTGATGTTGATGGGATAACTTATAGAAATGAAAGTGGTATTGTAAGAAATGAAGATAGGATTGTTCATAAAAATCTAGATGATTTTGCTATAGATACAGATTGTTTACCTAAAGGCGGATATTCTGATTTTATGACTTTAAGAAATTGGGAGAAGGAGGGAATTAAAGCAACTCCTCTTCAATTGGGGCGAGGTTGTACAGGAAGTTGTATTTTCTGTATTCATAGATTTATGTTATATAGAATGAGAAGTTTAGATAATGTTATAGAAAATATAGAGTTTTTGATGAAGAAGTATAATTGTAATGTGTTTTCATTTAATGATCCTTCAATTTATTGTGATAAGAATTGGATGTATGATTTTTGTAATAGACTTATTAGTGAGAAAATAGGTATAAAGTGGTATTGCGAAGGTAGAGCAGATGTGTCTAAGGATTTATTGGGACTTATGAGTTCTGCTGGATGTGTTAGTCTGGATATAGGAGTAGAAACTGGATCTGATAAAATTCAAGGAGTTATTAGAAAGTATAAGGATACGTCAAATATTATACCAATTGCAAAAATGTGCAAGGAATTAGGAATTAGGACTAAGATGTTCTTTATGATATCTCATCCAGAAGAAACTGAAGAAGATGCTATGGAGACATATGATCTTGTTAAGGAGCTTTCTAAATATATTTATAGATTTGGAATAGGTGTTTCTGAGATATTTCCTGGAACTCAGTTAGAGAAGATAGCTATAGAAAAGGGAATAATTCCTAGAAAATTCAGTTGGTATGATAGCAGTTATAATAATGGATTACCAGATTTATCTTCTTCTAGATATGATGTTATATATGTCGAGAAACTGAATCCTAAATTTATAAGAGATATGATTAATAAGAAGTATTATAGATTGGTTATTAATATGGCTATTCAAAATGGAGATGCTTGGAGATATATAAAGGAGAAGAGTATTAGTGAATTATATGATATTGCAAAGAAGTTGATATAATGGACAAAGATGACAAATTCTTTATTTTAGGATTTATATTTTTTGCGTTAGTGTATGGTGGATTGTATACAACACTTGCTGATAGATATATTATTACTTATGAGGATTACATAAATAATTGTGAACCTATTGAGTTTTTCTGTATTGTTGCTTCATTAATTATCACAGGTATTGTTGGATCTGTAGGTTATTCTATTTTACACCGAAAGGATATCATTTTAGTACAGAAAAAATTGGATGGAAGTGATTTATGTGAGTGATACTGGATCTAGACCTGAAGGATATTGGTATTGGAAGCAACTTCTGGATCATATAAAAGATTCTGATAGAATATTTAATGGAGATTTGATGTATCCTAGGCAGTTAGAAATTCATCTTCCTGCTAATCACTTAGAACCTTGTAATTTTAATTGTTTTTATTGTGCTGGTAAGACCTTTAGAAAGGATTTAGGTAATTTTGAAATGGAAGGATTAGATCTTATTAGGAAACTTAATGGAAGAATTCCTTATATGATATACGGAGGAAGTTATACAGAACCGATCTTGAATCCGTATTTTATGACATATCTTCATGAGACTAAGAGGACTGGATGTCATTTTGGAATTCACACAAATGGATCTTTATTAGAAGGGCTAGAATATGCGCAAGGATGGCTTACAGAGTTATGCAATATTGCTACTGATAAGATAGACTATTTATCGGTAAGTCTTGATGCTGGATTTGTAGATAGTCATTGTAAGACTAAGAATATAGAAAAAGATTGGTTTAATAATATATTACATGGAATAGAAGAAGCAGTTTCTATAGGAGATAGTGTTGGACATGGTCCTGCTATAAGGATGTGTTATTTGATGAATGAATTTAATTCTTCTCAAGATGAGATAGATAGAATTGTAGAATTTGCTAAGCGTGCTGAAGTAGATTCATTAAGATTTTCAATTCCATTTGCATATTATAATCAAGACTTTGTTACAGTGAAAAAGTATAGAGATAAGGTTGAACAGAAGTTCAAAGATTCTTATTATCAGAGGATAAAAAAATATTTATCTAGTGATAGTTCAGATACTCCATATATATTTTGGATGTCTCCAGATTTACAGGATATAGGTTTGTTTGATTTTAAGAAGTGTGCTTATGGATATTATCAGATTTGTTGGGGAGCGGATGGATATGTGTATAGATGTACGACTGTTTCAACTCCAACATTTAAGAGTCATAGGTTGGGGAAACTTACTAGTAATTTAGAAGATTTTAATAAAATGATAATGAATAATCAGAGTGATAAGTTTAATTGTGAGTTATGTTTTAAGAATGGAGCTAGATGTAACAGGATGGGATTGGAGATTAACAGAGCTTGGAGAGATTTGAATGAAAGAAAAGTTTCTTAATAGTTTGGTAGATCCTCTCACCCGAGAGGAACTTAGGTTAGAAGGGTCTTTAGATTCTGGAGTATTAAAAGGATCTCAAGACTATAAAATTGTAAATGGAGTTCCCAGATTTGTAGAAGATAAGAGTGATAAGACTATAGAGTCTTTTTCTAATAAGTGGAAGAATAATGTTATGGAAAAATATAGTTCTGATTATCTTACGCAAATATGTGCTATTTTGGGATCTGGTAATAAGGAACTTTCTGAGATAAAATATGCATTTTGTGATGGATTTCGTTTGTTAGATGCAGGATGTGGGCTTGGATGGATAGAATCGTATTTTAATATGAATAAGAAGGTTGATATGTATGCTATAGATAAATCTGATAGTGTGGATAGAGCTTATGAAAGAACTAGAAATGAGGATAATATTTTTGTTGCACAAGCAGATATATTTAAATTACCATTCAGACAGGAATATTTTGATACAATTATATGTAATGGTGTCCTTCATCATACTCCAAATCCTAGGATGGCTTTTTATGAACTATGTAATTATCTTAGATTTGGAGGAACTATTGGAATATATGTATATTGTGTAAAGCCATTTGCTAGAGAGTTATTAGATAGAGAAATAAGGAAAATAACGACCAATTTAAGTTATCGAGAATGTGTGAATTTTAGTAATCAATTATCTAAGCTTGGAAGAACATTAAGACAATCAAATGAGAAGGTAAAAATAGACTTTGATATTCCTATGCTTGGTATAGAAAAAGGAGAGTATAGCGTACAGGAATTTTTGTATAATTTTTTTATGAAGTGTTATTATAATGAAGAAGAAGGATTAGAATATTCTACTTTTGTTAATTATGATTGGTATGGTCCTGAGATTGCAAGTCATCATAAATTAGAGGAGATATTGTTATGGTTTGAAGAATGTAATATAAATAGAAGAACTGTGATACAGCCATCTGGGTTCAAGTATTCTGGATATTTTGTATCGGGTGTAAAGGAGGTAGTAGAATAATGGTTATAGTATCTGCGTTGATTGGTTGTGGATATTGGGGGTCTAAGTTGAGAGAGTACATAAAGGGCAACGAGAACTTTGTTCTTAGATATGTGTATAATTCTAAATCTGATATTAGTAAAGTTTTTAATGATGATGAAATAGGTGCTGTCTTTATAGCAACTCCTAATGGTACCCATTATGATATATGTTATGATGCTCTAGTTTGTGGAAAAAATGTTCTTATAGAGAAGCCGATTACATTAACTTATGTAACTGCAAATATTTTGAAGGATATGTCAAGAGTGAATGGAAAAGTTTTGTTTACAGATTATGTTTTTAATTATTCTAGGTCTTTAAATCTTATGAAGGAGTTGATTTCTAAAGGGAATCTTGGTAAGCTGGTGGGATTGAATATGACTAATAAGAGTCTTGGGAGATTTGGAGGAGGAGATGTTTATTGGATTCTTGGGTCTCATATGTTATCTATATTGTCTATGTTTACGAATATCAGTAAGCTAGATTATAAGGTTCATGATATTCTTTCTCATGATGGTATTGTAGAGACAGGAAGTATATTGTTTTCTGGAGATATAAGTGGTTCTATGAATGTTAGTTTTAATTCTTATGGAAGAAGTACAGTAGTGGAAGCACTTTGTGAAGACGGAACTCTTGTATATAATCCAAAGGCTGTAGATTCTCTAAAATGTATAAGGTATAGAAGACCAATATGGAGTCTAGAGAATATAATTGAGAAAGAAATGCAATATAATTATGATGAATCTAATAATTTGAAATATGTTGTAGAGGAGTTCTATAGATGTATTTCTGAAAAAAAGAGGGATAATTGTGACATGTCTGTAGATATAGTTAGAATATTGGAGAAACTTCATGAGGTGAAATGATGGCTAAAGTGTTTTCTAGAAATAGGATAGCTCTTATTCCTGCACATGATGCAGAGTATACAATAGCAAAGGTTATTTTGCTATGTAAGAATTATGTAGATAGAATTTTCGTCTTTAATGATGGTTCTGAAGATCTTACTCCAATAATGTCTGATTTAGCTGGAGCAATGATGATAGGAAGTGAAGGTAATAATGGAAAGGGATATGCTCTGAGAGAATTATTTAATTGGGCTAAGGAGCATAATCCTGAGTGGGTTGTAACTTTAGATGCAGATGATCAGCATAATCCTCAAGATATACCAAGATTGGCGAAACTTGTAGAGTCTGGAGAATTTGATGTAGTTGTAGGAAGGAGAAATGGACAATCTATACATAGAAGAATGGTAAGTGAAGTTATAAGTTGGACAAGTGGAACTGATATAGACTTACAATCTGGATTTAGAGTCTACAGTAGGAAGGCTCTTAATATGATAGATTTTAAAGATAATGGATTTGGTGCAGATCAGGAAATAATGGAGAATCTAATAAAGAAGGAATTAAAGATTGGTCAGGTAGATGTAGGAATTTCTTATAATAGATATTCTCATACAAAGAATCCTATTG
>Ga0315279_10005697_pt1 | contig 16000 bp, 11 predicted proteins | sample YL17G06_20_MG_FD_203694 | JGI IMG/M metagenome (GOLD analysis project Ga0315279, IMG submission 203694) | Sediment microbial communities from Yellowstone Lake, YNP, Wyoming, USA - YL17G06_20 | ecosystem: Environmental > Aquatic > Freshwater > Lake > Sediment | place: USA: Wyoming | collected...
CATTGCTGTTTTTCTTCGTAAGGTTCGGGAAAAGAATGCGGGATCTGAGGGTTTTAGGAAGCATTGTGATTCCCGCCGTGCTATTTGGCGGAATTGTGTGGTTCTTCTGGGTTGTAGGACCAATCATTCGTACATACTTCATTGCCAAGTTCATTGATTATCAAGCTCCACAGGTTGGAACGTCCGTTCTCGGCGTGCTCTACTTGTTGGGCTACTCCGTTGGAAAACTCGGAGCACGTGCCCTCGGGCTTCTCGGATACGTAATGGTGATTCTTGCACTTCTGGGCCTGGCCAGCTTGCTCGTCTCTCTAAGAGCTGGGAAGACCATGAGAAGAGAGCACGGATTCTTGGTGGTCTACTTGGCTTCTCTGACGCTGTTGGCGTTCGTACTCGAAACGTGGTATAATGTTACGGGTATGGCTGGCACTGGTGCAAGTAGGATATACGTGTTCAGCTGGTTAGCGATGCCTGTTGCGGCCTTCGCGGGTCAAGCGATTGTGACAGTTTCAGGATTGCTGCGGAGAGCTATGACGCGGACATTCAGCGTAGTGTCTGACAAACGCCTTTTTAGAGCAATTCTTGTATCTGTTACAATTCTCACATGCCTAATGAACCTGAGTGCCATCAATTATTACAAAGCTTGGAGTGGAAACGGAGTGGGGCTTCTCGAGAGTCACTACTATGTCAAGTATATGACTGATGATGAGTATCGAGCTTTGGAATATATCCAAAAGAATGCTCCGTTCAACTCCCTGATCTTGACAGTGGGCGTTGAAAGCGGGATACTGGGCTTGCAGACTGTAGTGAGTCGAAGGACAATGATTAGCATAAGGAACTTGGTGGATGAAGGGGGAGCTGTGATTGCTGACGTGGAAGTGATCTATTCTGACCTGAGCTCTTCGAATATCACTGGGGTCAAGATAAGCTTCGGTGCCAGCAAGGGGCATTATGTCTATTTCATCAGTGGCATCAAGAAGGTGAGTGAAGACATAGTCTTGAAAGGTGGATCACCACCTCTCAAGAAGACGCTGATGGAGAATTTGCTCACAAACAAGATTGTGTGTTTCCAGGAATCTGAATGCGTATACCGAAACGATCAAGTCGTCGTGTGGCGATCACCGTATATTGCCATTCAGCTTGATCAAACCTGAGTGTGTATGGTGACATCTGCGAGCCCAAGCAGATCTATCTGTTTCCGAGAGCGCGCGCCTCTAATATGGTGTCTGGTTTGAACATATGTGTCGTGAACGCGCTTTTTCCCCCTCATGTAAGTGGAACTGCGAGAGCGGCCTTCCTACTTGCGAGTGAACTTTCAAGGAAGGGGCATAAGATTGTGGTGATTACTTCGAGAATCGGGGGTACTCCTCAGGTAGAGAAACTGGGCGACATAATCGTCTATCGACTTCGGTCTGTGAAGTACCCGAAACTTGAGATCTTGCACAAAGCAGATCTCTATTACAGTCTAATGCCTGAGCATCTTGGTGCAATAGTAAGCATTCTCAAGAAACATAGAATAGACATCGTTCAGACGTACGGGCAGTTTCTCGATCTGACATTGATGGCCGTCGTAGCTTCTAAGATGCTGCGGATACCGGTGGTATTGACCATAGGTACGAGGATGGAGCACCCTCGACCCTTGTACAACTCACTCTTTGTACTCGTAGACAAGCTCTTGGTGAAGTATCTTGTGGCACGTAGGGTTGATGGATTGGTTGTTCAAGACAGACTGATGCGAGACTATATGGCCGAGAGATATGATGTGTACAGGCCGTTGACTAGATTCATTCCTACAGGAGTCGACGTAAAGCAATTTGAGAAGTGTGACAGTCAGTCTGTTAGAAGAAAATATCACATAGGCGATGAGGATCCTGTATTGTTGTCTCTAGGCACCATATCGAATCTGCGAAATCCAGTGAGCCTAGTAAGAGCAATGCCTAATGTGCTGAAAGAATTCGCAGACTCAAAACTTCTACTGGTAGGGGCCATCCACAACCCAGAAGCGATGCATCTAGCCCAAAGACTAGGGCTTAGAGAATCGGTCATTTTCTGCGGAAAAGTAGACTACAACATGATTCCATCATTTCTGGGAGCATGTGATGTAGAGGGGCACGATCTTGACTCCGGATTGGGTATAGGCTTAGCGAGCTTGGAAGCCATGGCTGCTGGAAAACCAGTCCTCTCATCCGCACGTGAGGACAACTTCATCGATATCCGACTGGAAAATTGGAAGAACATAGTGCTGGTGCGACCAGGCGATGTAGAAGACATGTCTAGGGCGCTGATCAGACTATTCTCGAACAGGGGGCTTAGGAATGAGATCGGAAAGAACGCGAAGAAGCTACTGAGAGAATACTTCTCTTTGGGTCATGTATGCCAAGAATACGAGAATTTGTACAGCGAGATCGTGAAGCGATATGGGCGATGATTGCATATGCCTACACGTCAATGCCAGACAGGTCTACCTGATCGATAAGCTCTATCGCGCACGCAGAAAGATCCAGATCTTCTTCGCCTGGCCACGTCTGGCGTTGCCCTGTGATGTTCTTACACGTGGCGTTGCGCAAAGGCTTGTCAGCTGTCGCGAGATTGCGATGCCTCAGAGTGGTCGTCTCTCGAGAGATATCTGCACAGTGGTTCGCCTATGTTGTGTCGTGTGCGACTCAACTAGTATCGGCTGCAAGTTCCACGTCGGGCTTGTCCTTTATCCCAATTTCATCAAGTAGTTCAGTTATGAACTTCTGCGGAATCACGTTCTCACTTTCCAACCTCTTCAATGCCTCTTCTCTGGTCACAATCCCCTCCCTTATCATGTTGCTCAACATGTCATCTTTTTCTGTGAATCCAACTGTCTTTTTCAGCAGATAATTTTTCAAGAAGCTTACGCGACAGTCAGAACGCCAAGACGATGCGCTGCCAGCAGGCTTTGTCCAACCCAATTCATTCTCGATTGTCGATAGGACCTTGTCTTCGTCCCACTCAATGTATTCAAAAAGGTACAGTATCTTCTGATTTGGGTAGAATAACCTCCCAGTAGTCCTGAAATGGAGAAAATAGAGGTACTCCTGAACGAACATGAGAGTATCCATTGGGCTCAGGAGATAGGCCGGATTCCTGACCATCTCGTATATGAGCCCGGACAGAAGTGAAAGCGCACCACTTCCCAGAACACCGGCCAATCTGCCGAGGGGATTTTCGGTGAGGAACAACTCTTTGAAGCGAGAGGCTTCTATTGGGGTTCCCGTGCCAAGTGCAATCAAAGGGATCCTGTTCCTTTTCGCATATCGTAGCAAACCACGGAACACGCCAAGTCTGCAGCCACAACAAATCATTGGAACCATTCCCGGAGAGGATTTGCGTAACCATGACGAAACGTTGTTTCCTATCGACTTCTTTAAGAGGCTGTATTTCTCAGTAACGAGTTCCACGCCCAGTCTCTCTGTTATTTTTCTCATGTTGGTTTTTGAGTCCTCGGGGACGAAGCCATTGTCCGCCGTGTAGGCGAGTACCCGCAAATCGCATTTTTTCGCAAGATAGTACAGCGCGTAGGAGCTGTCTCTTCCTCCACTAATTCCGACCAAGCAGTCGTATTTTCCTTCACCGTTTCGAAAAGGTGCAAGGAATCTTTTCAGCTGATCTTCTCCTTTGTATGTCGCCTTCCTGCAAGTAAGGCAGTAGTTACAGATTCCCTCATCATTGAACTCTATTCCAGGATAGTTTGCTGGCAAGACACATTTGACACACCTTTTCATTGAAATCCACCTGCCGGCTCTCATAATACGAGTTTCAGATGACATTGTGCGCGCTTATTAATCGAATGACTGCCATCGAAATCCAAGCCATGCTTTGGCATCATGCCTTGACAAGGAACTACTGCAGAAAGCGAGTTTCCAGAGCCAGCCGACCTAATGCGATATTCTCGATTTGAAATACGTGTGTATCGTCGTGGCGTATGCCAAGGAGCACGGTTAGTTTGAAGAGACACGTTAGTTCCTAGCGTGTCAAGATCCACGAGAAGCTGTACGGTTGTGTATAAGGGTTTGTGCCAACTATTCAAAGCGTACAGAAGGATGTTCCTCCTCGGCCGCTGCCAGTTCCAAAGAACTTAAGGGACCGCGTTTTGACGTCTGTAATTGAACTTCACTTTGTCTCCTTGGATTTCGACCTCGCCAACGATACGAGCGGGGCATCCCATAGCTATTGAATTACTAGGAATATCACTATTGACGAAACTGTGAGCCCCTATGATAACATGGTCGCCTATCCTGACGCCCATCCTGACAATGGACAAGCTGCCTATGAAGCAGCAATCTCCGATGCTTACGGGCGCATATCGGTACTTCGCCTTTCCACCTGTAAGAGCCCACTCCACTGTTTCATGAGTGTAGATTTGGGCTCCAGTTGAGATGCTACAGTAATCCCCGATCTTCAATCCTCCGCTTCCATCCAGCAGCGTAAGAGGACCTACCCACGTATTCCTGCCGACCTTTACGTCACCGTATACATAGCTATTCTGGTATATGCTTGCTTCTTCACCAAACCCCAAGAATCTCGCTCTATCCCATCGAGCCCTGTCTCCGAGAACTTCCTCAGTGAATGGCAGAGATCTGTTCCATCTTGACTTGAATTCCCTCCTGAGCCTACAATGCAATGCCTTCAGCTGTTTCTGCAAATCTGCCATCTACTGCGATGCCTCCCACTGGTTTTCGTTGCATCTAGAGAAGTCACTTCTTAAGGCTTGCTTGGGTCCGACAAAAGATGCCAACGTCAAGGACCCTCTAGCATATCCTTTGTGTATAGCCCATAGTCGCCTTCATCTTGTCCCCTAGCGCGCTTCCCTTCTTGTGATCACGCAATCCAGGCGAAGCGGACTTCCGAGGAGGAAGTTACGATTGTCACGAGAATCATTTTATCTTTGAGAAATGGAACAGTGGGTATCTTGATTAGAGGACTCAAGAGCCTTTGAAGAAGATCCTATTGATCGCATATTACTTTCCCCCTATGCTGGTATCGGAAAGCATCAGGTCGATGAGGACAGCGAAGTACTTGCCACATTTCGATTATGACCCAGTGGTACTCACTACAAATGCAATCGAAGGCAAGGCCGATCAGTCTCTGCTTGAGCAACTTCCTCCGGAAGTATTGATCCACAGAGCGCCGTTCATCGCTGGGGGAAATATGCGTATACAAATGATTTACCTGACGACACTGATGCGCCGCCTCTTTTCATGGCAACACTTTGATCACTACAAATTCGAATGGTTGGCGCCGGCGATTGCTTTGGGATCAAGGATTCTCAAGGAAGAGAGGATTGTGGCGATCCTGTCGAGATCTACTCCTATCGCAAGCCATCTTGTTGGTCTAATGCTGAAGCTGATCTCCGGTCTACCGTGGATCGCTGACTTCTCTGACCCTTGGACACAGAACCCGCTCTTCTCCTGCAAGAAGCCGATTCACAACTTCGAGGTGACTGTCGAAAGGTTTGTCGCAAGGCTATCTGACAAGATCCTGTTTACATCACCGTATGCGCGTGAAATGTTCCTGAGACAGCACAAAGAGATACATCCCGAGAAAGTAGAAGTGATTCAGAACTCATTTGATCCGTCAGACTACGAAGGGTTGAACCGCGAAAAGACGTCCAAATTCACTGTTACGTATGCAGGAAGTCTCTACGGCCAAAGATCACCCGAGTCATTCTTCAAAGCCCTTGCGTCACTGAGAAAAGAAAACGTGACTTCAGAAATCTTGGTTAGGTTCATTGGTGAGATGGGCCCTTACGAAGACCTCCCAAAGAAACTCGGCGTCGACGACATAGTGGAGGTTCACAGGGTTTTACCGCACAAAGAAGTTATCTCTTACCTATTTCGTTCCGACGTGTTGCTGCTCATTGATGCCCCGTCCACTGGCCCGAGCGTATTTCTCCCAATGAAACTAGTTGAATATCTTCGCGTTGGTGCGCCCATTCTTGCACTTACTCCGAAGCAGGGGGTGTCTGCAGACATAGTCCAATCCACCAAGACCGGAGTGGTTGTTCACCCCACCGAGGAGTTGGCCATAAGGAATGCATTGATGGAACTGTACAGCAAATACACGAGTGGCCATATCCCATTTGATCCTGACCATATTCAAATAGAGAACTATAGCGCAAAGCATTGCACGGCCAAGCTAGCCCGTATCCTGAGAGAACTGAGCTGATTGTCACAGAGACACCGTTGGATTGCGCGCGCCTCTTACAGACTCTTCCTCTTCAGTCCGATGACTGTCCTCAGAGTAGTTGCGTTCTCTGGGATGATCTGAGAGATCTGGAGTTTAGGTAGTCGGCCTTCATCGTTTCCCGCAAGTAAACAACAGATACCCTTGATTGAGGCTCTGTAGCTCCCTGAGAGCAAGACTATCATAGAAGCTCTTGATTTCTGTCTTGTCGGACCCCCAGAACTCAAGAGAGTGATATACGCCAACTGAGTATTCCTCTATACTTCTTAACCCCACAGCCTCGAAGTAGTTCTTCATTGTGAACATAGGCCGTTCCCTTCCATATGGCCAAGTCCGATTTTTCTCTTTCAGGAACTTTCCAATCCGATAAAAGATCGAGTTTGCGTTGGGAACCAGACTCATCACCCCTCTGGTGCAAACCCGGGCTGACTCTGCAAGTACAGCTACTATGTGCTCATCAGAGAGATGTTCAAGAACTCCACTACTCCAAACCCAATCGACCGAGCGTTCCCTCATGGGTATCCCCTTCACGATATCGGCACGATGGAAGTATCCTTCGAGTTCTAGCTCTTGGAAGAGACGCTTTCCAAATTGTATGCATCCCTTTGAATAGTCTAGAAGGTGGGGGATCCTGCCATAAATGCCGAGAATCGCAGACAGTTGCCCGGTACCACTTCCCAACTCAAGTGTTGAAGCACCCGGCGAGGTATGATCGAGGAGAGGCTTGCACCAAACGGGGAACTGACTGTTTCTGATTCTGTTGGCTAGATCGACTGCAGATTCACGTCCAACAATCGCGTCGTACCATCCCTTCATACCCAGAACGGAAGACTCACGTGCATCTGTCTGAGCTAAGATCGGACTACCTAATTTGTGATTTCTATCGACAGGTTGCTCGACATGCCCGTAACCAGGAAAACTGGCGTAGAGGTTGCGATCACGAACCAACTTCGTCTTGAGTTGAACAGCATCCAAGAAGAACTTGCTTGCCCAACTCAGTTCTTCTCGAGGAAAGTAGTCTGCACCAAACCCATAGCTACCGTAGAATCCTCCAGAGGGATTCTGAAGTCTGCATAAACGATCGACTGCTCTATCCGCCTCTCGATGCATCCCCAGCTTATACCCAACAATCGCCAGTTGAGCGAGTCCTGGACTGCAGGTCCATATGACATCTGGATAGGCAGGAATGGCGCCGTCCTTTCTTTGACGAGAGAAGATCTTTCTCACAAAAGAACGGACAAACTCTGTTTCTCCGGCATCGACAAAACCGTCCACCGTGTAGGCGAGAAAATGAGTCAAATGACTATCGTCAAGAACATGGGGGAAGTTCTTGTAGAACATGAGTGCCTTCTTGGCTTTCTCCAAGTATTCAGGTTTGTCGAAAACTATGCCTGCCAGTAGGAGAGGAGGCAAGACAAAGACATGGACTTGTTCAGGTATTTCTTTCCCATAGGGCGAATGCATTTGACCGTCCTTTTCGATTTGGGATGCAACATAATCTGCTGCTTTAAGAGCGAACGGCCTAAACCTCGCGTCATGTTGACAAGCTCGGATTAGCCCGCGCAGAGCCTGACCTGAGTCAAAAACATATTCTCTTCCGTTCGGTCCGACGAAAGATCCGTTGGGACGCTGAACCCAAGAAAGAAATTCTGCGTATTGTTCGGCCAAAAGGTGTTCCCCTGCGTCAAATAGTGTAGGAATCATGTATCCAGTGACCTCCAAGTACGGACATCTCTGCTTAGAGCTGACCACGATGCCTTGCTCAGCAATAGTGTTCCTCCTGACCCATTCGAGCGCCTTGTCATGGCTGCGGATAACATTACTTCCTCGCTGAGCGATCTTCGCCAAGAAAATGCGACATAGCATTACCTTTGATGGCTCCTACTGCTATTCACTTGTTGCATGAATCAATGTATTGGCACGCCTCATCTTTACATCTTATCAGTATGCCGTGCTTTTAATGATGGTTAGCAGTTTATATTATATGATTGAGCCGTTAGAGACAGGCATCAAGATTGAGCAAGAAACTTGCTATTGTCGTCGGTACAAGGCCAGAAGTCCTGAAGATGGCACCTGTGGTCAAAGCACTGTGCAAGGGCCATCACTCGTTCCACTTTGTTCATAGCGGACAACATTACGAGTATAGCATGTGTAGAAGATTTGTGAAGGAACTGCACCTGCCAAGCCCGGAACGTCTTCCTGTAGAAGTAGGTTCAGATACCCCTGGGACTCAGATTGCAAAAATAATGATTGCAACGGAGAGCTACGTCCGAAGAACCAACGTCAGATTAGTACTTGTTCAAGGCGATACGAATACCGTTCTGGGAGCCGCTTTGGCGTCTCTGAAACAGGGAGTGGATGTGGGGCACGTTGAAGCTGGTCTAAGAAGCTACGATTGGAGGATGCCGGAGGAACATAACAGGCGCATTGCCGATCATGTGTCAAAGCTATTGTTTGCACCAACGCTCACATCCAAGAAAACCCTCACCTCTGAAAGAGTTGTAGGCAGAATCTTCGTGACGGGCAACACAATTATCGATACGGTAACTGAGATGATGCCAATGGCTGAAAAGAAATCTAATGTCCTCGACAGGATCGAACGCGACGAATTCGCACTGGCAACAACTCACAGGGCTGAAAACGTTGACAACAGAGACATCTTGTCAAACATAGTGATGGCTCTTTTGGAGTGTCAGCTTCCAGTCGTAATACCACTCCACCCAAGGACCAAAAGTAGGCTTCGTGCGTTTGGCCTCTATGAGACGGTGGCTCGGTCTAAGAACATAACACTACTTCCTCCACTTGGCTACCTTGACCTCTTGATGATCATGAAGAAATGCAAAGTGATCATTACTGATTCAGGAGGATTGCAGGAGGAAGCTACCGCTCCCTGCATTAGGAAACCCGTTGTCGTGATTAGGGAGTCTACCGATCGACCCGAGGCTGTTCGAGCAGGATTTGCTGTCGTTGTGGGTACGCAAAAGGAACGTATCTTGGAGGGAGTGGAATCAATGACTTCCAAGAGGCGTTTGCCCCTAAGATCTCCATACGGGAACGGTAGAGCAGGCGAGAGGATCACGAGAATCTTGGGAGAGGAACTTGAAGGGGCATCGTAGAACTGTTTTCTGGAACGAAACAGTCACGCTGTGTCGGTGACAATCCTTGGTAATTGATTCAGAAACGGCAGACTGGAGTCCTTTGGCGTTTACACACCTTACAACTCAGCTAACAGTTCACGATAAAGATCAACCAGTTGCTGCTCTATTTTCGCTGGATTGAAACGCTCTTGTGCGTATTCGTAGGCGCGGTTCCCCAATGTGGTTCGCTGTTCGTACTGTTGTATCAAATCAAGCAATGCTCGCCGGTATCCTTGCGGCGTGTTCTCTACTGCCAATATCCAGTCTCCGCTCAGTTCCGGTGTCGCAGCTCGCTCGCGGTTGATGACTACAGGAAGACCTACTAGTAGAGGCTCAATTATGGCCTTAGGAATGCCACAGTAGTCGGAATGTGCGGCGAAAATATCGAAGTCTGGCAACATCTCGCACAACTCGTCGTTGTTGACAGCACGCTGGAAGATCACACGATCCGAAGCCCCACAATCCCTTGCTGCCTGACGCAGATACTCGTGAAGTTCGCCGTCACCCACCAGTTTCAAGATGACGGGCAGTTCGGCCACAGCGCGGATCAGGCTAACAGGATTTTTCCCAGGTATTTGCCGTCCGACCGAAATAACACGAGGGGGAGAGTGAAGATCATAAGATGTCTTGCGATGCAGATGGGTTGGATTGACTAAGTTGTGAATTATCTCTGTTCTGTGGGCACCATAGCGCAAGGCGTATTCTCGATACGACTCGCAGACAACGATGACGCAGTCGGCTGCCCTCAGAGCGATACGCTCCAGCATCTTGCGACGTTCCAATCTCAGCCGTTTCATGAGAAAGTATTGAGGCCACCAAGGCACACGCCAGCGTTCACTCTCATCGGGGTGTGTGTGTACTGACACAACCAGCGGTACTTTGAGATGGTTCCTTATTTGTGCCCCCAAGAAACCGTTGAGATAGTTGGCGTATGTCCTAATCAATGCAGGGCGAACGCGCCGCGCCAGGTTGAGACCTGATCGTACCCACGATTGCATCAGAAAGGGTTGCCAGCCTAGGGTTCGCAAGAGTGATGGTGGAGTCATATTGTGCATATGGAGTTGGGCTCGACCAACTGTCTTCTGCACTATGGTCTTATCAGGGTGGTCCTCATTCAGCATCAAGATATGGACTTCGTCGAATAGGTTCCCCGGGTTGTAGTACCGATCTGTGACTTCCCCTTTATCTATTAGGGCATTGAGTTCATCTTCAATGATGACGAGGAGAGTCTTGCCAGTCAAAATCACATCATCGTCCGGAAATCATGAATGCATGCCAAATCTACCACAGTCATAGCGTACTACGATTGGCTCCATTTTAGCTGTCACTGTCGAGATTCAACGCGACCATATGCTAGACTTCTCGCTGTAGAATCGGTACCATTTGACGCACACCTTTCTACGTGATACTCATTCTTGGGAGAGGTTTCAGCTAAGCGCAGCTTAAAGTTACTGAATCTGTCAGGTTATTCGTGTGGGCCCTTCGGTCCCATGACGCTGTCAGAAGAGAGTAGAAAAACCGAAGGAACTAAGTGTGTGCCTATAGAGAGCCACTATTGAATATCTAGAGGCTGGAAGAAGTGGGAGAAAAGCATGTGGCGAGGGATGAATTACCGTGAGGATTGCAGCCATCATACAAGCCCGTATGGGTAGTACGCGACTTCCTGGCAAAGTCTTGGCTGACTTGGCAGGTCAGCCAATGTTGGCGCGGGTCGTCAATCGCACTGCCCGAGCGAAGACGCTAGACAAGGTGGTTGTTGCCACGACGACTGATTCAGCAGATGCTGTCATTGCAGATCTGTGTGCTCAGAATTGCTGGCCCTTCTTCCGCGGTGACCGAGATGACGTGCTAGATCGATACTGTCAAGCTGCCAAAGCTCATGGGGCAGAGGTCGTTGTTCGCATCACTTCAGATTGTCCATTCATTGATCCTGAAATCATAGACCGAGTTGTCCGAGTTTTTCTGGAAAAAAATCCGGACTATGCGAGCAACACTTTGAAGAGGACTTATCCGCGTGGCCTAGATGTAGAAGTCGTGACACTAGTCTCCTTGATTCGTGCATGTCATGAATGTAGCGATCCTTACCAACGTGTACATGTGACTCCCTACATATGTCAAAACCCACACCTGTTCCAGATCATCTCTGTAACATCGGAAGCGGACTACAGTGATCATCGATGGACTGTGGACACCCCTGAAGACCTAGAGTTTGCACGAGCAGTCTACCTGCAGCTGAGTGACAAAGATGCTTTCACTTGGCGAGACGTGCTTAACATCCTGGCTGAAGAACCCGCGCTAAAGAAGATAAATCGTTACACCCAGCAGAAATCCATACGAGAGGGATAACGAACGTCAACCATACTTGCATCGATGCTACTCACACGTTTCAGTAAGACAATAGCTCGAAGCGCCTTCTATGATTCAACAGGACTGGCGTGTGCTAGCAGTCCGGACACGCTCAAGTTCTCGAGGATCCTTGAGATCCCCGCTTTCCGACGTAATGGGCAAGCTTTCTCCGCATTTCTCTATATTGACGAAAACCTGCATGCCACCAGCCAAGCAGGATTTGGTCAATTGGCAATCCGAAGAAGATGAACCTCATTCTCAACCTGGCAATAAGCACGCAGAAAAGATCTGGATAGAGCTTCACGTCGAAACGCCTCAGATGGTTCCTAATGTCAGAATCAGAATAGGTATTGTAGGCCAACGCCGAGAAATACGACAATCTCTCTAGGAAGTCGCGATTCTTATTCCAAGGCTTCCCAGAGTGCAATCCCGCGAACCCGGTGTACGAACGTCTCACATTGTCACTGGTCCACTCTCTCAACGTTTCTGGTTCTTTGAGAAAACCGGCCTTGATTAGTTCATCCGCTATCTCAGACTTCGGATATGGAGTAAGTATGGAAAATGCATAGCGTGCTCGTGGGCACAATTTCCTGATCTTGTTAGCCACCTCTATTGTCGTGATAATCTCTTCTTTTGTCTCCCATGGCGTTCCTACAATGAAGCCGTAACCAGGGTCAATATCGTATTTGCTCAACATTTTCGCAGAGAGAATTATCTGTTCTACTGTTATGTCCTTACGGAACAGATCTAGGATTCTCTGCGATCCAGATTCAGCTCCGATTGTTAAGGAGGTTAGACCGCTCCTCGCTAGCAAATCTAGAAACTCTTGGGAGAATCTCGGGAAGTAATCAGCGCGACACTCTGCAAACCACTTTATGTTCAGACTTCTTCGAATAATCTCCACACAAATTTCTTCCACTCTTTTCAGACTAACAAAGAAATTGGAGTCGACAAAAGTGATGAAGTTAGCTTTGTGCTTCCGAATTAAGATTTCGATCTCGCTAACCACCTTCCTCGCAGTCTTCGCGCGGTATGTTTGGTTTCCTCCCACCACGTTAGTACAGAATTTGCATCGATATGGGCATCCTCGACTTGACTCGTATTCTATAACCCTCCTACCGCTTGGGGCTGTCCGAACATACTGGGAGACGTCGACGAGGTCGTAGTTGATTGGTGGAAGCTCTTCAAGATTGACACGATTTTTCCGCTGATTGACTCTTACGTGAGGGCCATCTTTGAATCCCAAACCGTCAATTCTATCCAGATGACCCCCATTTCTCAAAGCATCTGCCAGTTTCACAACCACATCTTCCCCATCGCCGATGCATACGAAATCTACTGATTTGTCTGAACATGTTTGTTCTGGGAGCAGCGTCGGATGCCACCCTCCCCAGACAATCGGCACTTCTGAGATGCTTTTTATGTAGTCGCTTATCTCTATTGCACTTCTTATTTCTGTAGTAAGACACGTAATGCCAACCAGTAAGGCATTCTTCACTTCCCCTGCAATAACGTCTTTGTAGTTCGGGTCTCGCGTAGCATCAACAATCTTAACGTTGTATCCAGCTTTCTCCAGAACTGTTCCGATGTGAAGCAAGCCCAAAGGCATGTGTCTAGAACCTAGGTCGTTTATTGGTTTGATTAGGAGAATGCTAGGCTTTTCAACGTGTCCCAATGCGTCTACCACCACAATAGGGCCCCGGCTCAACACAACTAGGAATATCGCTTATTCCAGCAATTATCCCCCATCGCAAGGTTACCGACCGCAGCTCTTCTTGATGCTTCGAAATCCAGGTCTGCCACCGTTCTGGCCAAATCCTGACAGAATAAACGGCAGAACGATTTAGCCTTTCCCCTGGCCCTCGTTCGTGATTCAGCATCATACATAGTCTCATTGAACTCCATTTTGCGCGCTCTTTTCGTCACAAAGGCGGGATAGAGTCCTTTTCGTCGTACATGATGAGTATCGGGAATCCCTTGGACAGCATGTGCCACATTAATCTGATCTGCAAAGCCAGAGACTGGTTGTCGGAACACTTGCAGCTTCCTACGTCACTACGCAGCTACAGGAAATCCTTTAATTCTCCGATTCGCTCGGTTCGCACAGCAAAGCTCTTGCCAGACGTGAAAACTTAGTTGCTAAGAACAATAAGATCCATAGTACGCCAACACATTCAGGAGATGAGGAGATATGAAACAGTCAAGGCGAAGTTTCCGCATCTTACGATTGACACGGCTACGATCTTGGCACTTGACAAATTGGACACATATTGGTTTGGTAAGAATGTGGCCATTTCCAGAACGATCGCTGGACCAGGATTGAAAGTCGGAGACAACACATACATTGGTGGTGCGATAATCAGCTGCACCGAGCATTGCCCGGTCCATATCGGGAAATTCTGCTCAATCTCACATAACGTCTACATCGCCTCAGCTTCAGATCATCCAACGTCATATGCTTCTAGTGCACCATTGGCAGCCCTGAGCAATAAGGAATACTCCCTGATGGCCGATAGTGGCCCAGTAACAATAGGAAATGATGTCTGGATTGGACACGGCGCAATCATCCTCAAAGGAGTTGATGTTGGTGACGGAGCGATCATTGGAGCTGGCGCAGTTGTGACGAAAGATGTGGACCCGTATTCTATTGTTGCTGGTGTTCCTGCAATGGTTATTAAAATGAGGTTCCCCCAAAAGATCATCGACCAATTGCTTCGCATTAGGTGGTGGGATTGGACGGAGGATAGAATTAGACGCAATGCAGATTTTTTCAGAACAAACTTGGAGAACGCTAGCTGTAATCTAGAGGATCTCATAGTATGATATTATCTGCAAATGAGTTGATCGATGCTTTTCATGGCTTGTCTTTTTCAGGCAAGTTCGGTTTTAGGGGCAGGACACTATGACCGTGCGAGAGAATGAATGGGCGCTGGACACGTGCACGCCTTTTCCGCAAGGCGTTGAGGCATAAGCGTAGAGTGAAGACCGTTGTCGCGGACTCCAAAGACTTCAGTAAAGCCTTCAGAGACGAAACGAGGTGGATTGGCACAGAATCTGTCATGCCATATCCGAAGAATCAGATGAAGAGCAAACGGGTTCTACTTGTCGATAAACGGTTCAGATCTCGATGGTGCATGGAGGCTGAAGACACATTCGGAATTGTGTCAGCTTCGAACACGTGGCGGGGGAAACGTCTTATCACATGTGGTTCTATGCTTGATTAGCAGTATTAATGACCGCTCCATCATCGATCAAGAATGCTTTCCTGATAAGATCCGGTCACCTACGTTCTAGTATAGTCTTGCATGTTTGAAGTGATTTCGGACCAACCTGGCGGGCTTAAGGCAACGCAATTGAGCTTGAGGAGATCGCTAAGAACCTGCCTTACCTGATGCTCCCCCTTTGAGGCGAAGCATACTAGACGCAGGATCGTTACTCACGTGCTCCTCGAGTTGAATAATGAAGAGACTTGTGAGGCATAGTCACTTGCAGGAGACTCCGACAAGCCTCCCTGTACGACCTCCTCATAGCGATGTCTCTAGGAATCCAACTTCGCTTGGAACAGAAAAACAAGAGGAAACCAACGAACTCACAAGTTATCCAACAAAGCATCATGTCCACTAGACTTTTATGGAATATCCACAGAAGAATACTTGAGTACTTATGATGAACATTTTTGAGATCATTGAAAAGTATTTTTGCTGCCCCACGTGCAAAGGTACACTAAGAATCACAAGAATCAACAGGTCAGCAGACGGGCTATTGCAGTGCGTGGAGTGTCAGCACAGGTATTTTGTCTTGGATAACATCCCCGTGATGCTACCATACGGATACGTTGAGACCGACATTAAACAACAGTTCCTATCTAGGTATCCACATTACAGAGGCCTATTTGATGACATACCAACCACCGCAGATGACCCTGTTAAGCGACATCAAATAAGTACGTGGGGTACACAGTATAAACACGTCACCTCGGGATCAGAGGTTCAAAGAACAATCCCCCAGACGACAGACGTCACTCTCATTAATCCGCTCTACAAAAATAGCAGAGAGCTACTTAGGTCTATTGTCTCAAGGAAGACTGCTAGTCATAATAACGAGGCATTTTTGGACATTGGCTGTGGAAGAGGAACGTTTACGCATTTGGGAAATCAGCACTTTCAGCTCTATTTTGGCATGGATATCTCTTTTGATGCAATCGCAAAAAACCTTCGAACACTACCATTCAAGAACTGCATCTTTTTCGTCGGAGATGCAGAGGATATTCCTCTCAGAAATTCAAGCGTAGACGTGTGTGCGGCACA
>Ga0315279_10005698_pt1 | contig 15998 bp, 17 predicted proteins | sample YL17G06_20_MG_FD_203694 | JGI IMG/M metagenome (GOLD analysis project Ga0315279, IMG submission 203694) | Sediment microbial communities from Yellowstone Lake, YNP, Wyoming, USA - YL17G06_20 | ecosystem: Environmental > Aquatic > Freshwater > Lake > Sediment | place: USA: Wyoming | collected...
ATAAAAATTTAGAACAAACTGAGGCTGCGAGAAAAATGAAGATATCTCAAAGTACTCTTCAAAGAATTCTAAGCTCTGCCCGTAAAAAAGTAGCCGAAGCTTTAATTGAAGGAAAGGCGATAAAAATAATAAATAAATGAGACACTCAAATAGTGTCTCATTTATGCTCAAAATATCTGATTCAAAACAATCTTGGTCTGATATAAAATAAACATGGAATTATAACCACCATTTAGCCTCTTCTGATTGCCTTTTCATAATCTCCAAGTCGGCTTGTCTTTCGCCTTGCTTTATTTGCTCTTTTGACGGCGATTTCGTTTGCTCGGGTGTAGGCATTAACCCTATTCCTGGTTTTAGTTCTTCATCCTTCTGGGGATTTTCTTTTGGAGTTTCGTAATTTGGCCAACTCGGACCATTTAGTGGAGCAAAACACGGCCGGTTTGCGGTACAGTCTCGAATTTCTGAAAAAGCAAACCAGAGAGCCATCAAACTATCGCCGGTATGACCTTCTGGATAAGACCTCATTTCATTGATGAGCTGGGTAACCAGCTGTCTGGTTCGCGCGTCTTTGTTGCTGTAAGGCAGTATTAATTTTCCTTGGGAAAGAAGGATGGCAAGACTGTTCACGCCAATGTCGGGATCATTTTTCTCTCCACCTGTGTGGTAGCTCCTGACAGGAATTCCACGTTCGCCTAAATCTAGACTCATGGATTCCTGAAAGGCTACTGACTCAACTCTTATGCCAAGTGGTTTTACTTTGTGATAGTGTCTCAAGACAAGCTCCCTTACTTCATTTGGTGAAAATTTTCCTCTCTCGATATTGCGAATAACGTAATCACCAGTTTTTATCTCACCGTTACCAATTTTTACTCTGTCGAGAGTAAGCAAGACGGTATCATGGCCCCAGGCTTGTTGCGAAATGGCCAAGTCTAATCCCGAAGTCGTATAATCAGCCTGGTATTCTTTAGGTAGTTCATCTTGCAAAACCAAATCCCTGCCTTTATATAGAGCTTTTTCAATGTCGTTTTCTAAAAATTTTTGATTCGGTCTGATCGAAGGGTCACATTGATACATGCGGGCAAAGGAATAAGGATTAGCAATTCTTAGAAGGTATAAATCTGGATAGGGAAAACGTTCTGGCCAAAGCACTTCTATGCCCTCATCCATTTCTTTTTTATGTTCCGCATAAAATTCTGTCGCCTTAGTTTTCTTTTCTTCTGGGGAGAGGGAATCATCAAGATAGAAATTAGCCCATTCCTGCCAGAGGTCCTGCCGGTTAGCTTCATGAATAATGGCTGGTAGGCGCTTGCGAACATCGAATTGAGGATCTTTAAGAAGATTACTAATTAAATCGTCCATATGCCAGGTGCTCCCGAGATTTATGAATCTGCCGCCCGGCACAAGCACTGGCATGAGCGTTGTATAGACCCAGTCTTTTATTTTCTGGCGCTGTTCTTCGTTAGTTGAATTCTCTTGGTTAACTAAGTCATCTACGATTAATATATCCGCCCGGCTTGAAAGGATTGAGCCAAACAATCCCACGGCATTTATTGTAGGATCTTTGACTCTGATATCCTCTCGATCAATGATAATTGAATCTCCAGCCCAGTTTTCCTCGCGCTTATGATACCACCGCATTTTTGGCACTATGCCTTTACCCTTCGGATCTATTGCTTTCGCCCAAAGTTGATATTTCTTATTTCGTTCAATGTGGCTGATAATCTCGGTCATATAATGTCGTGCAGTCTCAGCGGTATTCGAAACGAGCAGAATTCTTACATTGTGGTTCCTACCGATTTCCCAGAGGGGATAGGCGATGGAAAGGTGAGTTGACTTGCCGTGACCCCGCGGCAATGCAATACACAACTTTTTATTTAACTCGCAGGAGAGAGAATCATCTAACTCATTCTGAAAAGGTGCATTATCCAAGCCAATTATTTCTGAAACAAAAATTCTGAAATTGTCGGTGATAAGCCTGAGGATTTCAGCCAATCGCTTTATATCTTTCCCGTTTTTATTTTGCTCTTTGTCCATAGTTATCTGAATTATTTATTTTTGGTTCGAGTAGTTTTTCTGTTTCTGGCTTCAGCTTTCCAAAAACCTCGAAGTAGAGATTATTCTCTTCATCTTGGGCAAGAGCGATGGCAGATTGAAATAATTTCTGCTTATAATCCGGGTGTTTGTTTTTGAGCCAAAATATTATCGCGGTCAGGTCGCCGTTTTGAATAGCGGTAAGCAGTTGCGATTCAGCCACATCGCAAACAAATTCCGTTCCTCTCGATATGGCCTTATCCGCTTTCTTAGCAAAATCTGAATCCTGTTCTCTCATTCGGTAATAGGTCGTACGGCCGATTCCTAATTTATTGCAAGCTATCTCGATTATTGGAGTCTTGCTGAGTTGCTCAAGGAGTAACTCCTTATTTTTCTCCTGTCTTATTTCGATTCTTCCTTTTTGCTGTTTTTCTTCTGTCATAATTTTGTTGTTAGTTTATTATTTCTGCTTTGATGTTGAATAATCTCTCGAATTGTCGAATCGACGTTTCGACATATTCTAAATCGATTTCAACTCCAAGACAGATGCGCCTAGTTTCTTCACAAGCCAATAAAGAGGTGCCTGATCCGAGGAATCCGTCAAAAACTACATCTCCGATTCGAGTACTGTTTAATACTAATCTGCGGATCAAGCCAATTGGTTTTGTCGTCGGGTGATTAGGACTTTTGTTTGGTTTTGGGTAAACAATGACGCTTTTATCTTTTGATTTGAGAAATTCGTGAGAACCAAACCAGCCGTAGGCAATTAACTCATGCTGCGGTGCGTAATCCGGGCGAGCCAAAACAGCCTGAGTCTTTACCCAGATTAAAAGCTGTCCGAATTTTAATCCCGCCTGAATCATTCCTTGACGAAGAGCGAAAATCATTTTGTCAGAGTTGAAAATATAAAAAACATTTTTTCTAGTAAGGTGAGGTTTTATGGCTTCGATCCAATCCTGGGTGAATTTCTGATACTCGGCATCACTTTGGAGATGGTCATTAGCCATCGGTTTATTTTTAAAGAGCGGCTGAAAATTTTCTTTTGATTCTGCTACGGCAGTTCCATAAGGAACGTCGCAGATGACAGCCTTGACCTTAAGCTGGCCGACAAGCCTCGCCACTAATTCTTTGTCGCGGCTGTCGCCAAAAGCCAAGTAGTGGCTGCCTAGCCTGAAGATCGTTCCGTATTCAATTAAGTTTTTTAATTTTGTCATTTGAGATTTGTTTAAAGCGATTTATAGTGAGCTGACAAAAAATAGGTTCATAATCACAGACGTAGGCTGTGCGTTTGAGCTGATGGCAAGCCGACAAAATACTGCCAGATCCGCAGGTCAAATCAAGCACTACATCTCCTGGCCGGGTGCAGCGCCGCAAAGCCTTTTCATGAACCTGAGGATTCTTTTGTGTGGGATGCATATACTCATTGCCAGGCAGCCTCTTTACCAACCATATATTCAGTAAATCAAAAATGTCGTCTGATAACCTATTTCCACTGGTTAATTCTTTATTCAGTAGTTCATTAAGATTTTTAACTTTGTCAGACAAAAATGGTCGGCCTTTGGTTCCGTAAATGCAATACTCAGTAACTTTATTAAAGGCAATTTGGGGCGTGGGCGAAGCATTATCTTTAATCCAAATACAAAGACGCTTTGAATCAAGCCCGAGCTCTTTGTATAATTCTTGAAAGAGCCAAACATATCTTTCATCGCACCAGAAAAACACATGCGCATCAGGTTTTGTTACCGAAAGAGCATTCTGCATAATCGTTTTCACAAAGATTCGGTATTCTTCATCAGTTTTATTGTCATCTGTTGTCCCGCCGTAGTGGCTTTTGTTTCCGATGCCTTTGTCGTAAGAAAGCCCGATATTGTAGGGTAAATCATCGTTGACCATGTCTGCTTTTACTCCAGCCATGAGTTTCTTGGCAGTTGCCGGGTCAAGAGCATTTGAGCAGAATAAACGATGCCGGCCGAGAGCGAAATAATTCCCGGGCTTTATATCGGTTTTCTTAATCTTTTTTAACTCAGTTTCTTCATCAAAGTTGTCGTTTTCTATCGTGAGATTATCATCAAATATCCGGCTCAAGTCGTTGCTGTCAAATCCGGTTGCTAGAAGAGTTTCAATGTCAAAGTCAGCTTTCAAAGCATCGAAGTCCCAGAGGCCGGTTATGCGATTACTCGCGAGTAGATAGAACTTAAATTCCGCTTCAGTGAGTTTTCGGTTTGGCAATCTGACGTCGATTTCTTCTTCACCTCGGCCTAGAGCTTGAAGGGCTCGGACTCGCTGATTGCCGGCAACTATGGTCCCGTCGAGATCGACTGCTGGTATTTCTGCCAGCCCCACTTTTTTTAGACTATTTTTTAAATCCTCCATGCTTTTCTCCGGCATAATGCGAGGATTCTTGTCGTAATATTTTAGGCTATTCGCTTTTCTTTTTTCTGTAAACCATTGAAGTTTTTTCATAAAATTAAAGCGCCAGCAAACAAAAGAAGGAATTCCTAGAATTAGGAATAACCTCTTTTGCTTACTGGCGCGTATCTAAATTTGGCTGTTAGCCAATTAGGCCTGTTCCCAGTCGGGGTAGTTTTAGAATCGAACCACCCTGTGCGTTACAGTTTTCCCGCGTTTATTCTATTTGAGATAATTCCTTTTACATCCAGCACTATCCCCATCCTATAATTCCGTAAATGATAGTGGGTCTCTGGAATGTAAATGAAGTATCCTCAATAGAATCCGTTTGGTACTAACCATCGCGCTCCTCGCTAACGCATTTTAAGAACTGGTTATTTCAACCTTTTCTATTATTATGACGCAAAACTTTTCAGTTTGTTACATCGCATCACTATTAAAATAGTTGTAAAAACTTTTTCTGGTAATTTTTAAACGGAACACGGCCGCATTTCTTTTTTATAGTGTTCCGTTTGTTCCATTTTCCGAACAAAATCGCAAAAATGGAACACAGACATTATCCACTTAAATCTCTATCTTATTTGCCATATTTTAACTCTATTTTTATTTACCTCTAAGCGACCCGTCTCTAGTTACGTCCAACTTTAAATCTCCCCTTAAATCTTGGTACTGAACCTGAGAGGGGAGCAGACAATTTCTGTGAAACCGACCCGTCTCCGTCCAAATCTTAAGCACAAAATGGAGATGGGTATAGAACCTAATTCCTGTCTTTGGTACTTACTGGAGACGGGTATCGAACTCGAAGTTAGAGCTCGATCTTTTTTAAATGTCCATCGCCGGGCATTTTTTATTTATGGATCTTTTTAATGTGCTATAAAGAAAACAACTATTTGTCTCTCCGTCTAAATTAAAAGAGATATGAAAAAAGAAAAAGTAAAAAAACAAAAGAAACAGAAAAAACAGAAAAAGAAATAGAGGAAGAATCATCGGAAGAAGAAAAACAAAAAAGTGAAAAAGATTTAATAATAATGGAGGAAAATGACCCTTTCGATTAAGCATTTCTTAGCAATGGGAACTACAATAAAAAATAAATTATGGCTATTATATCACCCAAGCGAGCCAACTAAAATCGCCAAAGAGGCGGTTTTTTGGTAGAATAAAGGAATATGAAAATGTATAAATTCATTCCTTTAATTTTAACTATTCTTGTCGGGGTTATTCTTTTTTTAAATCCAAGTGAAGAGTCAATATTTTATAAGATGCTTCATCCGTCTGAGCTTCCGTTTGAAATTCCGTTTACACCAATGGAATTTATGTTTGTTGGTTTGGGCCTTTATGTAGTAGTGCCTGCAATTATTATAAGTATTCTTGGCGCATTCGGCATTGAAAAACTTAGAAAAGGAAAAAGATTATTATTTATAATATGGATAATTTTATTTCTAGCATGGGTATATTGGATTTTGATATTAACCAGATATAGCCCTTTCATGCCGGCCATCTGAAATCTATTCTATAACCCTAAAACGGTTCTAACATTGTCCAACCAACTCTTTTATTTGGCTCAATGCAATTTCAGGATACTTAAACACTTCCTCCCATCTTAAGGTTCTAAAATCGTCCGCTAGAGCGAGCAAAGAGCTTGACTAATTATTGTTTAAGTGTTAACCTTATTTACATAAGATAGTCACCTAATAAAAATTTAGTCGAGTTTATTTTGGGAACTAAACTTTAGGACAAAACCTTAAAACATTAATTAAATTAATTTATCTTTAAAATCATGGAAGGAACAATTAAAAATCTTACAGATAAGGGATTCGGATTTATTACTATTGAAGGCGAAGAAAAAGATTTGTTTTTTCACAAAAATGAGCTAAAGGGTGTAACCTACGAAGAATTAAAAGTAGGTGACAAAGTTTCTTTTGAAAAAGCCGATTCTCCAAAAGGACCCAATGCGACAAACGTAACCCGCATTTAATACTTGATTTAGCAAGGAAAAATAAATGAAAATCAAATCCCGCTTCCGGCGGGATTTGATTTTTAATGCGGATTAAAATAAATATGCTTATTGATGATGTAAAAATACGGGCGACAGCAGGAGCCGGCGGAAAAGGGGCGGTGGCTTTCAATAAAAATTTGATGTCTCTGGGTCCTGTCGGCGGCAGCGGCGGCAAGGGAGGCAGTGTTTGTATTGAAGGCATTTCCGATTTGAGCGCGTTAAATAAATTCCGATTTAAAAAAGAATTTAAAACTGAAAACGGACAGGATGGCCGTTCGCAATTTCGTGACGGCAGCAATGCGAAAGATTTGGTTTTGAAAGTTCCTGTCGGAACCGTGGTGCACAATTTAGAAACAGGCGAGAATATCGAGATAACTAAAATCGGCCAGCTTGCAGTAATTGTCCGCGGGGGAGCCGGAGGAAAAGGGAATTTCCATTTTCGTTCGTCAACAAATACAACTCCGAAAGAATTTGAATACGGCGAGCCGGGGGAATCTCTTGAAATCCGTTTTGAATTAAAATTGATTGCCGACGTGGGATTTGTAGGAATGCCTAATGTCGGGAAATCAAGCCTGCTTAATGAATTAACCAATGCCAAAAGCAAGGTGGCGAATTATCCATTCACAACCCTGGAACCCAATTTGGGCGTGTATTATGATTTGATACTTGCCGATCTTCCCGGGCTTATTGAAGGCGCGTCTTTGGGCAAAGGGCTTGGCATTAAATTTTTGCGCCATATAGAGCGTACAAAAATTCTTTTTCATTTCGTGGCCGCAGATTCGGTAGATCCCATGTCGGATTATAAAACGGTGAGAGGCGAGCTTGGAGCGTATAACAAAATGCTTCTGGGAAAGCCGGAATATGTTTTTTTGAGCAAAAAAGACACGATTTCAGAAGCCGCCGCCAACGAGGCGGCGGAGAAGCTTAAAAAATTAAATAAAAACATAACGCAGATTTCCATATATGATTGGGATAGTATTGATCTTGTCAAAAAAATACTCAATGACTTGATTTTAGAAAAAACAGAACAGAGGCCATAATTTTTTATCGCCAATCAGGTTTACCCCGTAGGGAATTTACTTTCCTACTGGGGCGTTTTTTTGGTAGAATAATATAACATGAAAATTTATAAATTCATTCCTTTAGTAATCACTCTTCTTGTCGGGGTTATTCTTTTTTTGAATCCAACTGAGGGCTCAGTGGTTTACATGATGCTTAATCCAACTAAATTCCCAAGTATGTCGATAAAAAGCAATCTTCTATCTCTTGGTCTTTATGTAATATTGCCAACAGTCATTATCATTATTTTGGGAACAACTAGCATTGAGAAATTCAAACAAGGCAAAAAATCATCATTCATGACCTGGGTATTTTTATTTATAGTATGGTTGTGTTGGCTTTTAATGTTAACTAGATTTGTGCCTCTCATTGATCCACTAAGAGCTATTCTATAATATCTTAAAACAGGTTCTAACCCCAAGTAGTAGAACCTCGGCAAGCTCGGTTCACTACGGAGCAGGTATCGTCTATTAGGAGGAGCCGATTTGCCCGAGAGCGAAGCCGTGAACTGAAACAGAGTTTCTAGTTCTGCGGTTTTTCTCTCGGGTTTTGTTTGGTATAATTAATGTTGAAAATATGTATCGAAAAAACAAAATAGACGAATTTTTCACCAGGAAAGCCAAAGAAGAAGGCTATCCGGCAAGATCAATCTATAAAATTAAAGAAATAGATGAAAAGCACCATCTTTTTAAAAAGGGCGATAATGTTTTGGATTTAGGATGTGCGCCCGGTTCCTGGCTTCTTTATGTTGCAAATAAAATAGGGAGTTGGGGCAAAGTTGTTGGTATTGATATAAAAGACATTAAAATAACGCTAAAGGAAAACATCATATTTATTAAAAAAGACATTATGGATTTTGAAAAATTAGAAGCAAGAGAATTAAACCAAAAATATCAGGCGGTAATTTCTGATTTAGCACCATCAACTTCTGGCATAGAACTTGTTGATACGGGTAAATCTTTAGAGCTTTGCGAAAAGGCTTTCGATATTGCAAAAATAGTTTTAGCATTCGGCGGAAATTTTGTCTGCAAAATTTTTGAAGGAGAACTTACTAATGATTTTTTCAAAGAAGTGGAAAAAAGTTTTAAATTTACAAAAAGATTTAGACCAAAAGCGGTAATTAAGAGAAGCAAAGAATTTTATATTATTGGAAAAGGGTTTAGAGGTAATTAATAAAAAGTTTCAAGAATAAAAGGCGAATAATTTTTAATTACTTTTTAAACCCCAAGAATTTAATGCCATTGCATATTATTCGGTAAAAGAAACTAAAACAAAAACCCCGCAAAAATCTTGCGGGGTTTTTCGTTCTAATAGTGCCCGAATCTTTGTGGTTTTCTTTTAGCATGACACTCTCTACAATAGAGAGGCCTGTCTTGTGATGGTTCAAACGGAAGCTCGGTTATTTCACATCCGCAATCAGCACACTTCCAATTTCCTTTGAACATCTGTCGGGGGAAATCTCTATTAGATTCAGAATTTTTATATGCCATAAAATTGATAAATTTATGTTAATAAAAAAGCGACCTTTCTGACTACTAAGTCGCTTCACTTATTTGGGCCCTCGTTAATTTTTTGAAATTAAAAGACTTACTTTAAGATAAATTGACTTATAAGCCTGATATTATTATACCACTTATTTTTAATAAGTCAAGAGGAAGGACTTGCTTTTTTAAAAGAAGGGGTGTATGATGAAAATAGAAGCTCTGAGAGTTTGGAACTACAAATAGTTACCAGATTATCATTAAGGAAAATACTCAACAATACTATTTGCGACTCACCGTTATTAAGAGTTGCTTTTTATTTGTAAAATATGATTCCAAGATTCAAAAAGGTTCGAAAAGTTACAAACCAACACCTGAAAAAAGAGCAGTTTTTAGAAGAGCACAATAGATTGTCTCCCGTAAACTTGAGAGCTACTATTTCTTTGCTTTCTCGTTTCAGAATAGAAAAAGCTTCGCTTTTTAAGGGTGATAATTGGTCTATAGATAAGCTTAGGAGACCGTTTATTTTATGGCTTACTTCTTTATCTTGGAATAAAAAGAAAGTATAAATTTGACTAAATAGATTATGAGAAATAAAAAGAATAAAAATTATTGCAGAAACAGAACAAGACGCAGACGATTTTTAAAAAGACATCGATAAATACTTTCTTTATTCCACTAAAACAGGTTCTAACCCCAAGTAGTACACTTCGACGAACTCAATGACTAACTGGGCAGGCATCGTCCATCAGGGGACCCCTTCGACAAGCTCAGGGTAAACCTGACAAAAATCGCCAAGAAGGCGGTTTTTTAGATAGATAACACTTTCTCAAATTCTATTGGCAGATATGTGCGCAGGCGTGTATCGATAGGCTTTCCAGTATTGTGGGGAGGCGTCTTGCCCGAGAGTCTTTCTCTCGGGGTTTTATTTATGATATAATTAAATAATATGAAAACCAAAAGATTTACGCTTTCTATATTACCTGAGAAATTAGGCATATTCCATTTAAGTAAAAACAGCCCCATTCCTTCTTGGGCAATAGAGAATAGCGCTTTCTCTTCTATAACTAAAACAAGTGACGAACTTTCTATAATCTCGCCTCAAGAAAAAATTCCAGGAGGAATCTTAGTGGAAAAAAATTGGAGGGCTTTTAAGGTTAAAGGTCCTTTAGGTTTTACTTTGACGGGAATTGTCTCTTCATTATCAGCTCCTCTGGCTAAAGCTAAAATTAGTATTTTGTACATATCAACATATGAAACAGATTATATTTTAGTTGAAGAAAAGAATCTCGATAAGGCCACAAAAATTTTAGGGAAGTTTTGCGATATCAAGAAATAGATTAATCCCAAGAAGAACGATTTCTAAAATAAATGATTGCAGGTTTCTTTTTAACTCTTACTAAACAGGCGTTAACCTCAAGTAGTAGTCCGTCCGAGGGGACGCTGCAGAGTAGGCGTCGTCCCCTAAGGACAAACAAAAATCGCCAAGTAGGCGATTTTTACTTTTTTACGTAGACCTGTATTGTAATTTCTACCCGGTGTGATAAAATCATTTTTAAGTGTTTAAATTTATTAATTTTTAATTTAAAATTTTATGGAAAAAATTGGTATCGTTACTGATATTGCGGATTTAACGCAAGAAATAACTACAAAATATCAAATAGCGGTTGCTCCCGCAAAATTCAATTGGCCGGAAATAGAAAATCTACCAGGAGAAAATACTTTTCAGAAAATGCGAGAGGCGGGAAAGAGAGGAATAAAGAGCTTTGGCAAGACCTCTCAACCTTCGGTAAAAGATTATTTAGATAATTATAATTATCAGTTGGAAAGATTTGATAAGGTCATTTGTGTTACTCTTACATCAAAACTTTCGGGAGGATATAATTCAGCGGTTCAGGCGAGAAGACTTTTAGAGCCCGAAAAACAAGAAAGAGTTTTTGTTATAGATTCCCTCAACGGGAGTTGCGGTCAGGGTCTTATTGTTTTAAAAGCAGTGGATCTTATTCAAAGTGGCAAAGGAATAAAAGAAGTCTTGGAAGAAATAGAAAAATTTATTCATCAAATCCATTTTTATCTTTTACTTGCAGATCCAAAATGGTTGGAAGCCAGCGGCAGAATCTCATCATTAGTTGCCAACATATTAAGACAAGTGGCGAAAGCAGGAATTAGACCTTTGCTTTCATTCAAAAATGGGTTACTTGTTCCCGCCGGAATAAAAACTGGCGCAAAAGACATACCTAATGCTCTTTTCAAGCAATTTGAAGCAGAGGCGAGAAAAATAATAGAAGAAGGTAAAAAAATAAGAGTTGCCATTACTCACGGCGACGATTTAGAAGGAGCTAAAAGGTTGAAAGAAATGATTGAAAAAGAATTCAAATGCGTAGAAGTTGCTTATTTAAATATAATTAATGATATTGTCGCTGTTGTGACTGGTCCTGGAACTTTAATTCTTGCTTGGTGCGAAATTTAAATTTATTTTAAAATTATTTAATATATAAAAAATTTAATTAATGGTTTATAATTAAATAAAGAATTTAATTATCCCTAGAGGTATAATAAAATAATATGACCGTTCCGAATAAAATATTTTTGACCAAAGGAGTGGGAGTTCATAAAGACAAACTCGCCTCCTTTGAGTTAGCTCTACGAGATGCCGGGATAGAAAAATGTAATTTAGTGTTTGTTTCCAGTATTTTACCTCCGAGTTGCAAAATAATATCAAAAGAAGAAGGATTAAAATTTCTAAAGGCTGGGCAGATAACTTTTTGCGTTTTTTCTCGAAACGATACAAACGAACCTAATCGTTTGATTTCTGCTGCTATTGGGGTTGCTGTACCGAAAGAAAACGACCAGTATGGCTACCTCTCTGAGCATCATGCTTTTGGTCAGAAAGCTGAATTATCAGGAGAATACGCTGAAGATTTAGCCGCGACAATGCTTGCAACGACTTTAGGAATAGAATTTGATTCAGAAAAAGCTTGGGAAGAAAGAGAGCAAGTTTATAAAGCCAGCGGTCGTATATTTAAGACGACTAATATTTGTCAGTCAACCGAAGGAAATAAAGATGGTTTATGGACGACAGTAATTGCAACCGCAATTTTATTAGAATAAAAAATTAAAGGTCACTAAGAAAAATAAACAAAAAATATGAATAATATTACACGCGACTTTGTTTCCCAAGAACAAAGAGAGTATAAGATAAAGATAGGTGGTATTCTAGCCTCAGCTTTGTCTGGTTTTATTGCAGGAATTATTGTGGCAAGTATAATTTGGATGGTTGCTTTCCGATATTTATCACCTGGAGCCTAAAATATAAATTTTTTCAAGGCTTTTTATTTCAGGTATGAATACCCGATTTTTTTATCGGGTTTTTGATTTGATATAATCATTTTTTCATTAGAAGCACATATGGGAAAGGTAGTGGTTTTTTGGTAGAATTATTAAAAGATCGGTTTTGATTTATGAACTTATTCCATCTGAAAAATAATAAAAATAATAGTAACGGCCTCCCAAAACCCAAGGCGTGGGATTTAGAATGCGTGAATTGTTCGGCCGAGGTAATTTTTGAGAAGTTTAAAACTGCAAAAGGCGGACTCACCGAGCAGGAGGCGCGAAAAAGGCTCGAGCAGTATGGTTACAACGAGCCCACAAGAAAGGGAGAAAGAAATATTTTAATCCAAATTTTTTCCAGATTTCTTAACCCTCTCGTTGTTGTGCTCATAATTATTGCCACCTTTTCATTTTTTTGGGGTGGAAAGGATGGCAAGATCAGCGCGGTTATAGTTTTTGCAATGGCCGCGTTGAGCGTTTTGCTTTCTTTCATTCAAGAACATCGGGCCGGTAAAGAAGTTGAAAAGCTTATTGAGATGGTCCACACAACCGCCACTGTTTATCGCAATGGAAAAGCGAGGGAAATTAAGATAAGAGAACTGGTTCCCGGCGATATAGTTGATCTATTTGCTGGTGACATGATCCCGGCTGATCTTCGCATTATTTTTTGCAAGGATTTATTTATAAATCAAGCTTCTTTAACTGGTGAGTCTTTTCCCGCTGAAAAATTTTCGACTTCTATAACGCCAAAAAATTATGCAATTTCTGAATTAACTAACATTGCTTTTATGGGTTCAAGCGTGGTAAACGGCACAGGACTGGGATTGGTTATGAAAACTGGTGCCTCTACGCAGTTTGGTGAAATTGCAAAAAAGATCTCGGAAATGGGGACGGAAACCAGTTTCGAAAAAGGGATAAAAGGTTTCACCATGCTGATGATCCGCGCCATGATATTCATGGTTTTATTTATTTTTGCTGTCAATGCCTTGCGCCGCGGCGACCGGCGCCAGTCGTTTCTTTTTTCCCTCGCAGTTGCAGTCGGCCTTACTCCTGAGATGCTGCCTATGATGGTTACTCTAAATCTTTCTAAAGGCGCTATTGCGATGTCGAAAAAAGAAGTTATTGTTAAACGTTTAAGTTCTATACAGAATTTTGGCGCCATGGATACGCTTTGCACTGATAAAACCGGAACTTTGACCATGAATAAAATAGTGCTTGAGAAGCATTGCGATGTCGTGGGTAAAGAGAACGAAGACGTTCTTCGATACGCCTACATCAACAGCTTTTATCAAACTGGGTTAAAAGACCTTTTAGACAATGCGATCCTGAAGCACGAAAAAATATTAGTGAAACAATTTAAAAAAATAGATGAAGTGCCTTTTGATTTTTCTCGAAGGATAATGTCCGTGGTCATAGACACGGACGAAAGGCGGGTGATGATCTCAAAGGGTGCCCCCGAAGAAATATTTAAGAGGTGCATTAATTACGAGCTAGACGGAAAAATATTTAAAATAAATGAACGCATACTTTCTGATTTAAAAAAAGAATACGATATTTTAAGTAATGAAGGTTTCAGAGTGTTGGCTGTAGCTTATAGGGATGAAAATAATGAAAAAGAGATATTTTCAAGAGAAGATGAAAAAGAATTAACACTTAAAGGTTATGCAGCATTTCTAGATCCGCCGAAACCCACTGCCAAGCAAACTATTGTTGAACTAAAGAAATTGGGTATAGAATTCAAGGTTTTAACCGGCGATAATGATTTAGTTACAAAAAAAATATGCAACGATGTTGGTCTCGATATAGAAAATTTAGTGACGGGAGATAAGATGGAAAAAATGAATGACGAAGAAATTCAGGAATTGGTAAAAAATACAAATATTTTTGCTCGTCTTGATCCTTTGCAAAAAGAAAGAGTAATAGGGGCCTTGCGGAAAAATAAACACGTCGTTGGTTATTTAGGGGATGGCATAAACGACGCGCCGGCCTTGAAAAATTCTGATGTGGGCATCTCAGTCAATAACGCCGCTGACATTGCCAAAGAATCAGCCGATATAATTCTTCTTCAAAAAAGCTTAATGGTTTTAAAAGATGGTGTTATAGAGGGCAGAAAAACTTTTGGCAACATTCTCAAATACGTAAAAATGGGATCGAGCTCCAACTTTGGAAATATGCTGAGCATGACTGGCGGCAGCATGTTTTTGCCGTTCTTGCCTATGCTTCCGATTCAGATTCTTTTAAATAATTTTCTTTACGACGTATCACAAATAGCTTTACCGACTGACGAAGTTGATAGGGAATATATATTGAAGGCAAGACCGTGGAACGTTGATTATATAAAAAAATTTATGGTCATTATTGGTCCAATTAGTTCAATCTATGATTTTCTTACTTTTGGGATAATGCTGTTTGTTTTCCGCGCCTCTACGCCGGAATTGGCTCCTTTATTTCACACTGGTTGGTTTATTGAATCTTTATGTACTCAAACTTTAGTTATTTATATAATCCGGACAGGAAAAATTCCTTTTATCGAAAGCAAGCCGAGCAAGCTCTTAATGTTGACTTCGATTTCAATAGTGACAGCAGCTATTTTGATTACTTTTTCCCCTTTAGCAAAATCATTTGGATTTGTGGCTCTGCCACTATTGTATTTTCAGATATTGTTTTTTATGGTTGTCACTTACTTGCTTTTGGTTCAGTTAGTTAAGAGCTGGTTTATTAAAAGATATGGTTATGAATAGGTTCGGGTCTTGACTCGTTTCCTTGCTTTTGCTAAAATAAAACAGACTAAAACAGTCTGTTTTTAATTAAAAACGATTTTCTATTTATGAAAATTTCTAAAAAAACACAATATGGGATGCGAGTAATGGTTTATCTAGCAAAATTCTCTAAGAAGAAAAAGCTTTGTTGTCTAAAAAAGATCTCCCAGGAGGAGGGTATTCCCTTTTCTTTTTCGGAGAAAATAGTTTCAAAATTAGTAAAAGAGAAATTAGTTAAAGCCCAAAAAGGCCCCGGGGGTGGTTATTTTTTGGCCAAAAAACCTGAAAACATAAAAGTTGGCCAAATAGTTAAAGTCTTAGAAAGGGTTACTGCTCCTGTGAAATGTCTTGAAAAAGAGTTGAAATTTTCTTGTCCCAGAGAGAAAAACTGTTTAGCAAAAAAACTTTGGCAAAAAGTTAAAAAATCTCTGGACTCCACTTTAAATAAAATTACTTTAGCTGATTTACTCCGTTAGAAAGCCCGGGCTTTCTAACGGAGTTTAATCAATCTTTAAATAATATGCCAAAAGAAAAAAGAATTTACCGAGCACATAAAAAGTTATGTGCCTCGGTGTATCTAGATTATGCCGCCACTACTCCGGTCGATTCCAGAGTCTTGAAAGCTATGCTGCCTTACTTTTCAGAGAAATTTGGAAACACCATGTCCTTACACAGTTTTGGCCAGGAAGCAAAAGAAGCTTTAGAAGAAAGCAGGGAAGTAGTTGCTGATTTAATGAATGCTAAACCTAATGAAATAATTTTTACTAGTTCTGCCACCGAAAGTAATAACTTAGCTTTGAAGGGAATTGCTCTCGCCAATCAGAAAAAAGGCCGACACATTATAATCTCTCCTATTGAACATCCTTGCGTTAAAGAAAGCGCCGAATGGCTTAAAACTCAAGGATTCGAGATAACAAAACTCCCAGTTGATAA
>Ga0315279_10005700_pt1 | contig 15993 bp, 13 predicted proteins | sample YL17G06_20_MG_FD_203694 | JGI IMG/M metagenome (GOLD analysis project Ga0315279, IMG submission 203694) | Sediment microbial communities from Yellowstone Lake, YNP, Wyoming, USA - YL17G06_20 | ecosystem: Environmental > Aquatic > Freshwater > Lake > Sediment | place: USA: Wyoming | collected...
AGCGGCAGCATCACGCCGAGGTTCAGCCAGATGAGCCCCCGCAGGATCCGGGAGTAGTCGGCGTACGCTTCGATGGACTCGGTGTCGGGCAGTTCGGCCGCGTTCACTGTGAGGAGTACCTTTTTCCCCAACAGGGCCAGCCAGTGAAACGGCTGACTTCGGATGTAGGCGAACGACCGGCCCAGCCAGTAGTCCGACACCTCGCCAGGGGAGAGCGCGCGGCCAGCGGCTTTCGACGCGAGACTGGTCGCGTCGTCGCGTTCGTAGATCGGGTCGCCGCGCTCCGGCACGAGCGCTTCGTAGCTGCCGGACGCGTGCGGGTTGTTCCCGATGTAGAAGTTCGGTCCGAGTTGGGATGTTGAAACCAGGAACTCGCCGCCGACCCGGTAGTTCCTGAAGCCGATCGGCAACAGCACGGCAAGCGAGGCAGCGGCGACGACAGCCGCCCACGCGACGCGGCGGCGGACCGGGACATCCCGAAAGCCGAACAACAGCCACGCGCCGACCACCGGGTAGAGGACCGCGGCGTTCTCGCGATTCAGTACGAACGCCGCAGTTGTCACGCCCAGCGGTGCCAGCCATCTCCAGTCACGCTGCGTGCGGAACTCAGCGAGCAGGGCGAGTATCAGCGTGACCAGGAATAGGTCGAGCGATGATTTCTGGATCAGACCGTCGAAGAAGAACGCCGCAGGATAGACGGCGAGCAGCAGCGCTGCCAACATGCCCACTCGGCGGGAGAAGAACCGGCGACCGGCCAGGCCGAGCATGACGCAGGATGCGGCACCGAGAATCGCCTGGATGAGGCGCACCAGGCCAAGGTTGTGACCGGCAATCTTGAAAATGATGGCGAGGCAGTACGGGTAGAGCGGCGTCTGGTAGAAGACCTCCGTCCCGACCCACTGACCGCCCGCTATCTGTTGCGCCCATGCGTCGTACTGCCGGCTGTCGCCCATCAAGCCGGCGAACGGCGGACTCCCGTTCAACTCTGCCAGGAAGGCGAGGCGCACGATGAGAGCCAACGCCGTCGCCCCGGCAAGTGCCAGCCAAGGACGCCCTCGACGGGGGATCATGTTGCTAACGCGCCACCTTCCTGAGCGTGCGAACGATGCGGCCGGTCGTCCCGTCCTCGAGCCGGATGACGCCTCGCACGACATAATCACCCGGCGGCAGGGCGCCGATGGGCACCGCGGCCGTCGCCATCACGCGCCCTTCGTCCGCCCGCGCCAGCGCGAGCGGCAAGGTGACAAGGGCGGGGCCGTCCATCTCGCGGGCCAGATCCAGCGTTGCCGACAGGGCCATGCCCGCCACGCCGCCGTAGATGTCGAAGGACGCGATGGCCGACGGTTCGGCGCCGAACTCGAGCTGCGCCGCCACGCCGGCCTTGCGCGACACCCCGAGCATCAGCGAGCCGAGCGACAGCGGGCCGACCGGTATGAGGCGCACGTCCACCGGAGCCTCGGCCACGCCGGCCCGACCGGCCGTGTCGATTGCCGCCACCCGCAGCCGGTAGGTTCCGGGCGGGGCCGTCATCGCGCCCAGAATCGGGCGCTCGATCTTGTCGGAGCCGAACCAGCGCGCCACAACCCGGCCGTCATCCTCTACGAGAATGGCTCCCGCCGAGGCGATCGACGCGGCGGGATCGCCCGGCTCCACCACGATGCCGACGCGCAGCTGTCCGTCTGCCTGGCGCACCGTGAAGCCGGCCGCGCGCAGCCGCAGGTCGGTGAAGGCCTCAGACGAGGCCAGCAGACTGGCGACTGCAAGCCGGGTGGTTCCCGCCCGCCGGGCCCTTTCGACAAACGTGATCGCCGGACGCGCCCGCACCGTGATGCCGGGGCGACCGACGCGCACGGCGAGGGAGCGGCTGCGGCCGAAGACCTCGCCACGCTCGGGTTCGAGTTCCGCCACGTAGTACGCCGAGCTTTCTCTGGCCACGCGGAGCAGGGATCCGGTACCGGTCGCGTCGAGTGGCAGGCGTGCGCCACCCGTAACCCCTGCGAGGTGTTCGATGCCCTCGAGCGGGTTGTCGGACCCGAGGGAGCCGACGCCACCGATTGTCTCGCTCCAGCGCGCAGCAGTCATCCCGATATCGGCTGGCTGAACCACGTAGAAGTTCGCGCGTGCAGCGCCGGCGGCCACGGTAATGTGCTGAAAGTGGGTGACGGGCAGTTCGCACATGCCCGGCGCGAGCGCCATCGGCGCATCGCGGCGTGGGCCGGCGAGCCCGGCCGTGAACAGGACCACCGTGAGCGGCGAGAAGCGGCCGGCATGAGCCTGGAGGAAGCCGTCGAGTGATTCGAGGAACCGGCGCGTCCGGCAGGCCAAATCCGACCCTGTCTCGTCGCGGGACCCCTGTCCGGACACTCCCTCCATCGCAAGCCGGATGCGCGCGGTCTCGGACGTGAAGGGCACCTTTACGCCGCCGAAGGGCAGCGCGACGACCATGGTCCGGTCGGCCGGCGTGAGTTCCGGCAGCAGCCCCTCGACCGCGCTTCTGAGGAGCTGTTCGCGGCCGGCAGTGAAGGACTCCTGGTCGACGAGGAGGACGAAGCTGCGGCCGGCCGCCACGCTGTCGTTGCTGCCATAGGGAGGAGGCAGACGGATAGCCGCGCCTGGCGCGGTCGGCGCCGGTGCCGTCGCCACCCGCCGGAGCGATCGGACGATTCTGACCCGGTTGCTGATCCGGACCTCGACCTCGGACGCCTGAAGATCGGCGACGGGCGTGCCATCGGCCTGCACGGCGATGAAATCAACCGTGAGGCCGGCCGGGCGTTCGCTGGCGAGGCGAGACTGACGCGCCGCCACGCGGTCGGCCGAACCGGCGGCGAGTGCAGCCAGCACGGACAAGACGGCAACGCACGCACGACCGGGGGAGGACATCAGCGGCCCCCGAGGACCAAAAGAAAGGCCGGCGGAGCCCCGACGGGCTCCACCGGCCGGGTTGACGAGCCACAGGCGAGGACGCTACCACTGCCCGCCGCGTGGCGGACGGGCTTCACAAAGCGACTACCAGTTGAATCGCATCATCAGCTGGCCGATCCGGCCGCCCGGATCGTACGTGTTGCTCGCATCGGTGTAGGCACTGGTTGTTCTGAAGATGCTCGCGCTCGTGCCCGGATTGGCGACGATGTTGAAGTTCGGGGTGTTGAACACGTTCAACAGGTCGAACCGCACCTCGAAGTTCTTCGAGCCCTGGATATTGAAGCGCTTCGTGGCACCCACGTCGACCCGCTTGAACCACGGCGCGAGAATCAGCACGCTGCGAGGCGCGCAGTCGCCCGCTCTAATCTGGATGCAGGACGCCGAGTTCGCGGGCGCGATGTACTTGCTGCTGGGGTCGGGCGGCCCAAGGCTCGTGGAATACCCGTCCAGCGTGGTCGTGATCGTGCTGAACGCACGCCGGGTATTCAGGATCACGTCGTCCGGCAGCATCCAGACCTCGTCGATGCCAGTCGCAGCATTCGACTTGGTGTAGAACTTGTACATTGCCTGGAGCTCGTTCGGAGTCATGTTGACGAGCCGCACGTTGCCGAAGTCCACCAGGACTCTCTGGAACCGGCCGACACCGTTGATGCTCCAGCCGCCCACGATGCCGTTCAGGATCGGGTGCATGTCACTGCCGAACCGCTCGCCCCGGCCGAACGGCAGTGTCCAATCCCACTGAAGCTTGATCGCATGTTTGGGGTCCCCCCCCTGGGCCACCATCGTGCGGCCGAAGCTGAAGCCGTCAAACGCCGACCCGCCCTCCTTGACGACGTACTGGTAGTTGATGTTGGCCGCCAGGCCATGCGACAGCCGCCGCCGCACCTCGAACTGCAGGGCGCCATAGTTGGTGAACGCTCCGCTGTCGTAGACATTGGCACCGTTCACCTGGGGGTTGACCACGAAGAAATTCGCCGGATACCCGAGAGCCACCGCCTGCGTCCGGCGCGCCAGGTTGCCGTCGAGGTCGCTGGCCGACCCGGTGGGGTTGGGGTTCGGCGCAACGAACCGGGTGGCGAGCGAGGAATTCGCCCAGGTGGTGGACGCGTTCTTGTAGGCCGCCGCGTTGTTGTAGTCTTTGCTGCCGTTCAGGTAGGCCAGGTAGATTGGCAGCGGGCTCGTGTTCGAGCCAGTGCCGAAGTAGGCGAACGACCCCTTTCGGCTCGAGACGCCTGATGCGTTGTTGGCGGCGAGGTTGGCCATCGCCAGCTTGAACTCGTTGAAGAACCCGTTGGCGAGGAGGTTCTCCATCCGGATGGAGTTGTAGTTGAGCGAGGACCACTCGCTGTCCCCGTAGTTGCCGACGTAGCGGAGCTCGACCGCGGTGTCCTTCGAGAGCGACCGCGCCCAGCCGAACATCCAGTTCCTGACCCGGCCGATCTGGATGTCCGGCGCGAAGGCATAGAGGCTGTCGGCCCGGCTCGGGCGGATGGCGATCGGATACGACGGAGTGTCGTTGAACGTCGCGGGGTTGAGCCGGTTCGTCTGGGAGAGGAGAACCGGCCAGGACTCGCCCGGTTGCACCAATCCCAGATTCGCGTTCCGGGTCAACGAGATGCTGTTTCCTGCGTTCGACCCGTACCAGCCGGTGAAGATCGTCAGGCCCTGGCGGTCGTAGCCCACCGAATACCCTCCCCGAAACGTCGCCTGATCCGGGTCGCCCAGGATCTTCCGGAGGAAGCCCGTCTGCACGTTCGGCCGCCAGGCGACACTCGCCGACGGGGCGACGTTGTTCCAGTCGGTGTGGTACCCCTCCGTGCCCGCCTTCAGCTGAATGAACTCCGGAGTCGCTCCGCCCGAGGCGCCTGGGGAGAGGAACTTGCACTTGCTATACAACCCTCCATCCCCAAGCCCCGACATCCCGCAGATGCTCGCCATCGTCGTAGCAGACATCACGCTGGTGAACGCCTTGAACGGGGTCTGAACCTCCCAGCGCAAGCCGCCCGTCAGCGTGAGGGTCGGCGTCGGTTTCCAGGAATCCTGAGCGAACATCCCGTAGACCCTGATGCCCCCCTGCAACTGGGTTGGACCGAGATCCACGTACTTGCCCGTCGTGCCGTCGAGCACCGCCTGGCTGTTCACGCTGGCCACGCGACCGGTGAGCACGGCGTACGTGGCACGAGCGGCGTCCAGAACTGAACTCGAGGCACCCGGGAAGTTGGTGGTGTTGAACATCCCGATCGCAGGATCGTAGTCTGTGTTGAAACCCAAGGATATCCCGCGCACCATTTGCTGGCCGTCGGAGTCGGCATTCGATATCAGCACATTGCCGCCGAAGTTCATCGTGTGCCGCTTCCTCTGCCAGGTGAGCGTTTCGTCCACGCTGTAGGTCGGTGCCGAGCGCCAGCTCGGGCTGTTGGAGGTATACCAATCCGTCGTGGACGTCGGGGTCGTGATCGCGAAGCCGCCCTGGTCCGCGAAGGACTTCGGCCCGTTGCGCGAATCGACGCTCGAGGGTTGGCCAAAATGCGAGCCGCCATAGAAGGCGGTCAGTCCTCCGCGCAGTTCGTTGATGATGCCGCTCGACAACACCGACCGCATGGAGAGCGACATGAGCGGCCGCGTGGACACGAAATCGCGCTGATTCGGCGCGCCCGGAAAACGCGGGTCAGCACTGTTGAGGTAGTCCGGGGTGCGTTTGGCCGTGATGAAGGTGAACGACCCGCTCAGCCGGTGCTTGCTGGTGACATTGTAGTCGAGACGCATTGTCGGCTGGTGCTCGAACAACTCGGCGGGGCTCTGCCACACGTACGTGTCGTACAACGGATCGTTCGACGCGCTGCGCGTCCCGGTCGTCTTCGTCGCGGCGTCGATCATGCTCATGAACTTCGCCATCGTCGGATCCACCGTGGCGATCTGACCGTTCTTGGCCGCCAGAGTGAGAAGGTTGACCTCGCGTACCTCGGCATTGGCACCGGAACCGTACTGGTAACGGAACCAGCCATCGTAGACCCGCGGGTTGAAGACGGTCCGCGTGCGCGTGAAGCTGTTCGGGAAGCGAATTTGCTCGTAGTGGAAGAAGAAGAACGCCTTGTTCCGGCCGTCGTAGAGGCCCGGAATCATGATCGGGCCGCCGACGCGCGCGCCGAACTGGTTCAGCTCGACCTGGTTCTTCCCCTGGTGGTTCACGACGTTGAAGTAGTAGTTCGAGTTCATCCCCGGGTTGCGATAGTACTCGTAGGCGCTGCCCGCGAACCGGTTGCCGCCCGACCGCGTCTGAAACGCCATCGTCACGGCCCCCGCCCCGCCGCCCACCTGGGCTCCGGCCGCAGCCAGCGTTACCGATACGGCCTCGACCGCATCCTGGCGCGGCGTCACCGAGGCGAAGAACGAGTCGGTGCTGCGCAGGAAGTTGTCGTTGTTGCTCACGCCGTCAAGCGTGATGCTCAGGAACGTCTCCGGCAGGCCGTTGATCGTCGAGTCCCGGTTGGCTCCCGGCGTGTTGACGCCCGGCAGGAACGTGATCGCGTTCAGCGCGTTGCGCGTCGGGGTGGGCATCCGGGTGAGCTGGTCCGAGTTGAGCGTGGCCGCCACGGTGGCGGTCTCCGTGTTGATGAGCTCGGCGCTGCTCGTGACGGTCACCGTCTCTTCCAGCCGGCCGACCTCGAGCGTGAGCGGCACGGTTACCGGTTGGCCGGGTGCAACCCGCAGCCCCTTCGCCACCGCGGTCTTGAAACCCGCCAGCGACGCGCTCACGGTGTAAGACCCGGCCCCAAGCGCCGAGACCTGATACCTGCCGTCCGTGTTGGTGACCGCCTCGAAAGTACGTCCCGTAGCGTCTTCCGTGACGATCACCGTCACGCCGGGGACCACGCCTCCGGCGGAGTCTCGCACCACGCCCGAAATCGACGCCGTGGACTGCGCATCGACGCCGGACACGCTGGACACCACAACGACCAGCGCAAGACAGCCGTACCAGAACGAACGCAACATATGCGTGTCCTCCCTGCATCACGCGAGTTGGACGACGCGCCCCACGGGGATTGGCACGGCCCTCTTGGGGCGGGAATAAACGGAGAGATGCGGAGTCTATGCCTCGACCGGAAGGTCGTCAACCATATTTTGACGGATTTGTCAACGCCCATGGTCCCAACCTCGGGAACTGGTGGGACTGGGGGTAACATCCGTCGGCGGGACGGCTCACGTCGTTGGAGCCAGATTCGGGGGTGGACGGAGACTCGTGGCTGGCGACGGCGAGACGGTCGTCTGGGATCTGGATGACACCGGCCGCATGTCCGCGCACTCCGTTTCCGCGCGCGGCCCCGTCGGGAAGCGGAAGAAACTCCGGGCGACGGGGGCGGCGGCGCCGTCTCGCGGCCGAGCACGACGCCCGTCCAGGCCGCCATGCCGCCGCGCAGCGAGCGCGGGCGGCACCCGGGACGGTTCAGGTGGAATGCGGCAACCCGGCTGTCGTGCCCGGAGCCAGGAATCAGGATTCAGGAATCAGGATTCAGATGCTCCTGGTTTCTGGCTCCAGGCTCCAGGTCCAGACTCCTGATTCCTGGTTCCTGATTCCCGATTCCTGCCTCCTGGCGCCGCCGGTTCAACGAGTGGTCCCAACCGTCGACGGTCCCGGCTGCGGAACCATCCGCAAGTACGGCTTCTTCGCCCGGAATCCGGGGAACTTCGTGCGGGCTTCCTCGTCGGTCACGCTGCTGCCGATGATCACGTCCTCTCCCTGTTTCCAGTCCGACGGCGTGGCGACCGCGTAGGTGGACGTCAACTGGAGCGAATCGATCACGCGCAGCAGTTCATCGAAGTTCCGGCCCGTGCTGGCCGGGTAGGTGAGCGTGAGCTTCACCTTGTTGTCCGGCCCGATGACGAACACCGATCGGACCGTCAGCGTGTCGTTCGCGTTCGGGTGGATCATGTCGTAGAGGTCCGAGACCTTGCGATTGCTGTCGGCGATGAGCGGGAAGTTCAACGCGTGCCCGGTCACGTCCTCGATGTCGCACATCCAGCGCGTGTGGCTCTCGAGCGGATCGACGCTCAGGCCCATCACCTTCGTGTTGCGCTTCGCGAACTCCTTTTTCAGCGCGGCGACCCGGCCGAGTTCGGTGGTGCACACGGGCGTGAAGTCCTTCGGATGCGAGAACAGGACGGCCCAGCTGTTGCCTTTCCAGTCGTAGAAGTCGAGGATCCCTTCGGTGGTCTCGGCGGTGAAATTCGGCGCGGTGTCGCCCAGACGAACAGCCATGAGCAGGCTCCTTTCAACAGAAACGTGGAGCAGGGGACTGCGGACCCTGCCGCCTCGGCACGTGCTCGGACACGGGGGCAGCGCATAATAGGAGCGGGAATCGTGCCAGGCACGGCGGGGCGCGGGCCCGCGGTTTCGCGCGGGCGGACAGATTGCTGTGTATGCGGTTGCGTCAGGAAGACGACAAAGGTGACGGCCGAGGCTGACTCATCAGGACAGCGTGGAATAGGAAGGCGTTGTCCAGGGTTTCATTGGTGTAGCCATCGGAGAACCATGCTCATCCGCAACGCACCTGACGTCCGGTCGTCCGAGATCACCAGCGAAAGGCTGTACCTCCATCGCCGGGAGTTCATCCAGGCCGCGCTCGGCGCCGCGGCAGGTCTGCTCGGTGCCAGCCGCACCATCGAAGCGTCCTCGGCGCAGGCGCCGCTCCCGCCCCGGCTGGACGGTGTGCGCAAGGGGCCGTTCGGGACCAGCGAGAAGCAGACGCCCTACGAGGACATCACCACCTACAACAATTTCTACGAGTTCGGCACCGACAAGTCGGATCCCTCGCGCAACGCCGGGTCGCTGCGCACGACGCCGTGGAGCGTGAAGGTGGACGGCGAGGTCAACAAGCCGGCCGATTATCACCTCGAGGACCTGATCAAGCCGTTCGCGCTCGAGGAGCGTGTCTACCGGCTGCGCTGCGTCGAAGGCTGGTCGATGGTGGTGCCCTGGGTGGGCTTTCCGCTGGGGGACCTGCTGAAGCGGTTCGAACCGACGTCGAAGGCGAAGTTCGTCGAGTTCACGACGCTGTTCGACTTGCGCCAGATGCCCGGTCAGCGCAGCGGCGTTCTGAAGTGGCCCTACGTCGAAGGCTTGCGCCTAGACGAGGCGATGCACCCGCTGGCGATCCTCACCGTCGGGCTGTACGGCCGCGTCCTGCCGAACCAGGACGGCGCACCGCTGCGGCTGGTCGTGCCGTGGAAGTACGGCTTCAAGAGCATCAAGTCGATCGTGCGCATCCATCTGGTCGAGAAGCAGCCGATGACGGCGTGGAATCTCGAGAGCCCGCACGAGTACGGCTTCTATTCGAACGTGAACCCCGAGGTGGATCACCCGCGCTGGAGCCAGGCGACCGAACGCCGGCTCGGCGAGTTCTTCAAGCGCAAGACGCTGAAGTTCAACGGCTACGGCGACCAGGTCGCCAGTCTCTATTCGGGAATGGATCTGCGGAAGAACTTCTGAGTCGATGTCGACGCCCATTCAACATCGCCTCGGGAAGGCGCTCGTCTTCGCCGCGTGCCTGCTCCCGCTGGCGCTGCTCCTCTGGCGCGGGTTCAATGCCGGGCTCGGCGCCAATCCGATCGAAGCTATCACGCACGCGACCGGCGACTGGACGCTGCGCTTCCTTCTCATCACGCTGGCGATCACGCCCGTGCGCCGCCTCTCGGGCTGGAACCGCGTGATCGGCTTCCGCCGGATGCTCGGCCTCTTCGCCTTCTTCTACGGCACGCTGCACCTGCTCACGTATCTCTGGCTGGACAAGTTCTTCGCCTGGTCCGACATCCTGCACGACATCCCCGGGCGCCCGTTCATTACCATCGGCTTCTCGGCCTTCGTGCTGCTGGTGCCGCTGGCGCTCACCTCCACCGCGGCCTCCATCAGGCGGCTGGGCGGCCGGCGGTGGCGCGTCCTGCATCGCCTGATCTACGTCGCCGCGCTCTTCGGCGTCATCCACTACTGGTGGCTCGTGAAGGCCGACACGACGCTGCCCGCGACCTACCTGTCCATCCTCGCGCTCCTGTTTGCCGTCCGCCTCTGGTTCGCCGCCGGCAAGGCGCTGCAGCGACGCGCACTCACGCTGCGCAAACAGGTGCCCGCCGGGCGTCAGTGACCACCCATGTACCCGCCGTAGCCCGGGCTCCTGGGGCCGTTGCCCGACGAGCCGTTGAAGCCGCCCACCATGCTCGGGTGAATCGTGCAGTGGTACACGGGTGCGGAAACCCAAGCCGTGCCGTTCCGTCCCGGGCCGGCGGGTTCTGGAATCCGACCACCGCGGTGAACGTTCTGCTCGAGCTGGGTTTTTCCCCCCGAATCGTCTTCGTCCTGCATCTTGCATGTCAGTTAAAATCGCACCAAGGACCAGCGACCAAGGACCAGACAAGGAGGTTTCGATGGCCACTGCCGTAGACGTGCAGCGACGGTTTGCGTGGTACGCGCTGATGACGACCGACCCGAAGGCCGCGCAGGCCTTCTACACGAACCTGCTCGGCTGGGGACTTCAGGATTTCAACGCCGGGGCGAACGAGCCTTACGTGATGTGGACGCGCAGCAACCAGCCCTTCGGCGGCGTGATGCGCCTGCCCGAGGAGGCGCGGAAGATGGGGGCGCCGCCCCACTGGCTGGCCTACGTCGACGTGAGCAACGTGGACGCGACCGTCGAGCAGGCGAAAAAACTCGGCGCGAAGGTCTACGTGGCGCCCACCGACATCCCCGGCGGCGGCCGGTTCGCCGTCCTGGCCGATCCGCAGGGCGCGGTGTTCGGCGTGGTGTCGTCGGCACAGCCGGCGCCGGAACCCGCCGAGCCCGCCACGCCGCAGGTTGGCGAGTTCTCGTGGCACGAACTGATGACCACCAATCAGAGCGCCGCGCTCGACTTCTACAGGACGCTGTTCGGATGGGAGAAGGGCGAGGCGGCCGACATGGGACCGATGGGCATCTACCAGATGTTCGGCCGGCGCGGCCGCTCGCTTGGCGGCATGTTCACCAAGCCGCCCGACATGCCCGCGCCACCGCACTGGATGCTCTACATCCGCGTGCCGGACGTGGACAAGGCGGCCGAGCGCGTGAAGGCGCTGGGCGGCAAGATCCTCCACGGGCCGACGGATGTCCCCGGCGGCGATCGGATCGTGCAGTGCGCCGATCCGCAGAGTGCCGCGTTCGCGCTGCACCAGGTGAAGACCGCGTAGGGAGGTGGAGCCGGGGACCGGGCGCACGCGCGCCTGGTTCCAGGCTCCCGAATTCCGGGTGCCGGTTGCAACGGCGCGGACGGCCGGCACATACTGTCCGCCATGTCACGCACGCGTCATCTCCTCTTCTTCATCCTGGTCGCCATCGCGGGTGCGGCGCTGCTCGCCGGCTGCAGCGATGCCACGCGTTTGAACCTGCGGTGTGTCACCGGCGACCTCCAGCGGTGCCGCCAGCTGGGCGACATGTATGCGAACGGCAACGGCGTGAGGCAGGACTACGCGCGGGCGGCGTCGCTCTACGAACGCGTGTGCGACGCCGGCGTATCCGAGGTGTGCAACAGGCTGGGCGAGATCTACGAGCACGTGCCCGGGTTCGACAGCGAGGCGAAGCGCGTGCCCGATCTGTACGAGCGCGCCTGCACCGCGGGCAGTGCGAACGGCTGTTTGAACTTCGGGCTCGTGTTGGCCTCGCGCGAGGAGTTCGCCCAGGCGGCGTTGCTGTTCGACCGCGCCTGCATCGGTAGCGCCAACGGCGGGTGCTACCAGCTGGCGGGCGCGTATCAGAGGGGCGAGGGCGTGTCGAAGGACATGGCCCGCGCCATCGCCCTCTACGACCAGGCGTGCAGCACCGACCACGTGGAGTCGTGCCTGGCGCTGGCGGCGCTCTACACCGAAGGCGCCGACGTGGAACGCGACGCGCCGCGCGCCGCGCAGTACACCGCGACCGCCATCAGGATCTACGACGAGGGCTGCCAGGGCGGCATCACGAGCGACTGCCGCGAGCGCGACAAGCTGAAGACCCGCCTGGCGCGGCAATCCGCGGCGGGGCGGTAGACCGCTCCCGGGCTGAAGCCCGGAAGTCCCACAGTGTCTGCCGAGGCGGCCCCTCTCATCCACCAGTGGGACGCCGGTCTACTGTGGGACCGCCGGTCTACTGTGGGACCGCCGGTCTACTGTGGGACCGCCGGTCTTCTGTGGGACCGCCGGTCTTCTGTGAGACCGCCGGTCTTTTGTGGGACCGCCGGTCTTCAGACCGGTGGCAGCCTGCGCACTGGGCCCGACTCCTCTAGTGCAGCACCAGGCCGAACGCGATCCGCGAGAAATTCAGCTTCGGGCCCTGCAGCGTGATGCCCGCTATCGTCACGTTGGTCGCCGACCGCAGGTTCCGGTAATCGACGCGCAAACCGAGGTGGCCGGGGAGGAAGATCATCACGCCGCCGCCGAGGTTGTACCCCAGGCTGGTGTTGTTCGTGCTCAGCAGGCTGTTCAGGGTCAGATCCACCTTCGTTCGCATCAGCCCGATGCCGCCGCTGACGTAGGGATGCACCGGTCCGGCCGGAATGCTGACCACGAGGTTCGACATCAGCGTCAGCACGCTGTTGTTGGGCCCGAACGAGGGGCTCGTGCCGAAGAAGTCGGGCGCGTAGCTGAAGTCCTCTTCGAACCCGAGAATGCCGTGGCTCAGGTGCCCGACGCCGAAGCCGTAGGCGCTCCGCTTCACCGAACAGTTGTTGAGGACCGACGGGCAGTCGCCCGCGTCGCCCCCGAACTCGAACCCGTAGAAGGGCACGAAGTAGCTCTGCGCGTGCGCCGGCCGGGGCGCGAGCGCCAGCATGGCGAACACCGCCAGTCCGATGGCGAAGCGACGCATGACGAACCTCCTGTCAGTGCGCGTGATGGCGACGCGCTCGCGGGCGCCGGCAAACCCACCTGATGTGTATCATAAACCACTTGCGGGCACGCAATCGATGCCGCACAGTTGCACCGGCTCACGCAGGCCGTACCCACGCAATTGGGGGGCGGAGCAGACTCCACCCCTCCTCGCTCCTCACTACCCACTGCCCACTGCCCACTACCCACTATCCACTATCCACTACCCACTACCCACCGCCCGGGCTTGGTGTAATCTCCTCCTGATGACAACCATCGCCTACCGCAAGGTCGATCACGAAATCGTTCGTCAACTCCAGGCAATCGCCGGCGAGGGCCGTGTGCTGACCGACGCCGACGTGATCGAGCCCTACACGCACGACGAGGTGGTGGGCGTGCGCGGTCAGCCCGAGGTCGTCGTGCGCGCGACGAGCGCCGCGCAGGTGTCGGCGATCTTCGAGCTCGCGCAGCGCGAACGGATCCCGGTGACGCCCCGCGGCGCCGGGTATGGCCTGAGCGGCGGCGCCGTCCCGCTGTGCGGCGGTATCGTCGTGTCGCTCGAGAAGATGAACCGCATCCTCGAGATCGACAAGGACAACCTGATGGTGACCGTGGAGCCGGGCGTGATCACCGGCGACATCCACCGCGCGGTCGAAGCCGAGGGCCTGTTCTATCCGCCCGATCCCGCGAGCCTGGATTCGTGCAGCATCGGCGGCAACATCGCGGAGAACGCGGGCGGGCCGCGCGCGGTGAAGTACGGCGTGACGAAGGATTACGTGTGCGGCCTCGAAGTGGTGCTGCCCTCGGGCGCGATCGTGCGCACCGGCGGCAAGCTGGTGAAGAACGTCACCGGCTACAACCTGGTGCAGCTGCTCGTCGGCTCGGAGGGCACGCTGGCCGTCGTCACCGAGATCGTGCTGCGGCTGCTGCCGCTGCCGAAGGTGCAGGTCGATCTGCTGGTGCCGTTCGCCGAGTTCCAGGCGGCGGCCGACACCGTGTCGGACATCATCGCGCACCGGGTGCTTCCGACGGCGATCGAGTTCATGGAACGCGACAGCCTGTGGTCGGTCGAACGGTACCTCGGCCGCGAGGCGCCGTTTCGTGATGCCGCGGCGCACCTGCTCATCCAGCTCGATGGCAACACGCGCGAGGCGGTGGACGCCGAGTGCGAGGTGGTGAGCGAGCTGTGCCTGGCGCACGGCGCGCAGGACGCGCTGGTGGCGCAGGATCGCGCGACGCGCGACCGGTTGTGGGAGTTCCGCCGCAAGATCATCGATGCGCTGAAGCGCGAGAGCCCCGTCAATCACATGGAGGACGTCGTCGTGCCGCGGGCGCGGATCGGGGCGCTGCTGTGCGGCATACGCCGGATTGCGGGCGAGTTCGGCGTGCGCATCGTGAGTTTCGGCCACGCCGGCGACGGCAACGTCCACGTCAACGTGCTCAAAGACGATGTGGCGATCGAGCGCTGGCGGGAGATCGTGCCGGTCGTGCAGGACCGCATCTACCGGCTGTCGCTCTCGCTCGGCGGCACGATCACGGGCGAGCACGGCATCGGCGCAACGCGCGCGCGCTTCCTGCCGCTCGCGCTGGACGCGGTACAGATCGATCTCCAGCGCGGCATCCGCGACGTGTTCGACCCGAACCACATCCTGAACCCCGGGAAGATCTTCCCATGACGGGCGACGGAAGGAATTGGCTCAAGGCTCACGGCTTCGAGCCTCGAGCCGACGCGTTTACATATTGCGTTGACCTGATCAGCCGGGATCCCTTGTGACCGCGATTTCCCTGACCTCCATCACAGAAGATCACATGGCCGTCCGCCGCCCCGTCGCTTCGATCTTCATCCTGATCCTCTTCGGCTGCGTCGGTCTCTTCGCGGTGATGCAACGGCCGAGATTCCAGGCGTACCACACCGTGGACGTTCTGCAACTGGTCGTGTCCGGGATGTGTTTCGGCGTCGCGCTGGCGCGGACTTTCATCGCGGCACGCGGGTCGTCCGGGCGATGACGCGCTTCGCGGGCCTGAAAGGCCCGCGCGCTACTCGCTACTTCGATCGCGGCCGTCCCCCGCGGGCGCCGTTGCGCCGGGCCGCGGCCGCCTTCGCGGCCGATCGCGCATGTCCCAGCAGCGCGGCGATGCTGACGATCCTGACGACCGGCGGCTGTCCTCCGGTTGTCACCCGCGCAACCTTGATGGTGGCGCGCGGCGTCGCCAGCGGCGTTCGGTGTGAGGCGCGATCTTCGAGGTACGCGGCGAGCAGCCTGCGAATGGCGCGTTCCGCCTGGGCGGGCGTGTCCGCCGCGGCGTACAGCGGCAGGCCCGGGACGTATGCGCTCACCGCGCCGCTGTCTTCCCGTTCGAACACGATCGGATAGCTCGTCGTCATTCCAATCCTGCATCCCTCAGGATCCGGTCGGCCAGCCGGCCGGCGTCCTTCTTCGTGTGAATTGCGACCCAGACTTCCTTTCCCGTCTTCGGGTGGACGAACTTCCGGTGACTGCCTTTTCCGACGCGCCGTTCCACGAAGCCCGCCTTGCGCAGTCTCCTCGCGAGTTCGCCCCAGGTCATACGCCAGACCCCACTGTAACCCAGCGTTGGGTTAACGTCAAACCGACCTTCAGACGCCCCGGACCTCTCGTTGTCGTCCGGTGTCCGACGTCCGGCGTCGGGTGTCCGATGTCGACCCTCGGACCTTGGCCCGGGCCCGTCGAGTCGGACCGCCTCGCCGAAGCGCGCAGCCCGAAGGCGGGTCGGGCCCTCGGAGGCCCGCGCTACTCGCTACTCTACTGACAACTCGCCACTCGCAGTCGACAGTCAACAGTCGACCGTTGCGACGGCACGACTCCCGACTTCCGGTTTGGCCGGAGCCCGGAGCCCGGAGCCGTCCGACCCTCGGCCCTTCGTTACCCGACGATCTCGAACCCCTCCTCGCTGAAGTGCTTGTCGATCGCAAACGCCTTTCGCACGCCGCGTCGCCGCATCACGAGGAAGCTGACGGCGTCGACGAGGCTGACCTTGCGGCGGCCGCGTCGCGCCAGGGCGGCGACGGCATCCCGGTGGGTACGTTCGTCGACCCACTCCACGACGAACGCCGTCGCGTCATGGGCGAGCTTCAGCGCGGCCGCGATGCCGAGGCGGTGCTGCACGAGCGCGATCGACTCCAGCAGGACGTAATTGTGGGTGAGCAGCGGTTGGCCGGCCTCGAGGATC
>Ga0315279_10005701_pt1 | contig 15989 bp, 18 predicted proteins | sample YL17G06_20_MG_FD_203694 | JGI IMG/M metagenome (GOLD analysis project Ga0315279, IMG submission 203694) | Sediment microbial communities from Yellowstone Lake, YNP, Wyoming, USA - YL17G06_20 | ecosystem: Environmental > Aquatic > Freshwater > Lake > Sediment | place: USA: Wyoming | collected...
AAGCATGATGGGCTTGACGTTCTCTACGGAAGACCTCAAAGAAGGAGTCGAAGCGCTGTTCTCTAAGAGAAAAGCCGAATTCAAAGGAAAGTAGACACAAACTCTCCCTTTTTCTTTATATTCCTCTTTCATTCAAATATAGAGACAAACGTGGAGTGGTCGAGTTGCGCAAGGTCGCAATTGTTGGTGTTGGGAACTCGAAGTTTGGGGTCAGAAGCGACGTGAATGTTTCTGAGTTGGCTTTCGAAGCTGTTAAGCCTTCGTTAGAAGATGCGGGCTTGACTGCTAAGGATGTTCCGTTTGTGGCTCTTGGCTCTGTCGGTGCTGGAGCCTGGTACGAGGAGCTGTTGCCAGCCGTCATAACGGGTGAGTATTGTGGTTTGACCGGCGCAGGTTTGATGCGCGTCGAAGCTGCCTGTGCGAGTGGCAGTGCAGCGTTTTTTTCGGCTTACTCTGCTGTCGCGAGTGGTCACGTTGATGTGGCTATGGCTTTAGGCGTTGAGAAGATGCGTGAGATTGATACGCCTACGGCTATGGAGTGGATTGGCAGGGCAGGCTACTATTTCTGGGAATTCCACAATTTCGGTTTGACGTTTCCCGCGTATTACGCGTTGTATGCGAATGCGTACATGGCCAAGTATGGAGCTACTGAAGAGGATTTGGCCCTAGTGGCGGTCAAGAACCACAAGTACGCGGCAATGAATCCGATTGCGCATCTTCAGAACAAGATCACTGTTGACGATGTTCTATCGTCTATGGTGATTGCTTCCCCCCTGAAGCTATATGACTGTTCACCTATGACTGATGGCGCTTCCGCGGTGATCGTAGCTTCTGAGGAAAAAGCAAAGGAGCTGAAGGTTGACACGCCCATTTGGGTGGCAGGAATAGGCTACTCTTCCGGAACCGCGAATCTTAGCAAGAGAGCCGACTTCGTTGGCTTAGACGCTAGCGTGCTGGCTTCTCAGAGAGCCTACAAAGCTGCTGGAGTCACACCAGACCAAATTGACTTTGCCGAGGTTCACGACTGCTTCACCATTGCCGAGATCTTAGCCTATGAGGATTTGGGATTCTGCGGCAGAGGCGAAGGAGTGAAGCTCCTGCGGGACGGGCAGACGGAAATCGGAGGAAGAATACCTGTCAACATGGACGGCGGACTCAAGGCCAAAGGGCACCCGATTGGAGCGACTGGCTGCTCGATGGTTTACGAGCTGACGCGCCAACTCAGAGGAGAAGCGGTTGAGAGAAGCCGCCAGATTCCGCTCAAGAACCATATAGGCTTGGCTCACAACGTAGGCGGAACAGGCCACTATTGCTATGTCACGATTCTAAGGAGATGATAAGAGAAATGTCAACATCCATGCCTGTGATAAAGTCCAGACCAATAACCATCGTCGAAGAGATTCCAATAAGCAAGACCCTGAAATTCTGGGAAGGACTAAAAGAAGGCAAAGTCTACGCGACTAAATGCAACAAATGCGGGAAGATCTATTTTCCGCCATCAGCAGACTGCCCGGGCTGTCTGGTTTCAGACATGCAGTGGGTCGAGCTGAGCAACGAGGCCGAAATTGAGACTTTCACACATGTAGTGATTAGGCCAACGTCTTTCAGTGCGTACAAACCGTACACCGTGGCAATCGGCAAGCTGAAAGAAGGCGTAAAAGTGCTAGCATGGCTAACCGGCTTCAAGCTATCCCAGATCAAAGTCGGCATGAAGGCCAAGCTGATAGCAAAGATTTCGCAAGAAGATAACCCAACGTACGAGTTCGTCCCGCTATAGCTGATCTATTGATTCAGGAATCTTCTGAAACCGAAGATACTTGTATAAGATTATATAATGCTGGCACTACTTGTCCACTAGAGGGTATAGTAGGAGACTACGCGCATGATGACGAAGGTTCTTCATGAACCTCAGCTTGATACGATATTAATGATTGAAAAGGCGATCAGAGACGCTAAATCCTATCCGACGAAAAAAGAACTTTGGGCTAGTCTACCAAAACAGGTTCAGTATCAGACTTTCAACCGCGTTCTGGAATACCTTGAAAGCTCCAACAAGATCGTGCTTAACGGTCGCCAAATAATCTGGGTCTTCCCGGACAATCCAAAACTGAAGAGACTGCTTGACAGGAGCATCAGACTTCGATGAGATTGCAACCTACTTGTAACCCGTTATCCACTCTATCGTCTTGATAATGAGTTCTTGCTCTTTTCCTTTGTAGATGTGGTCAGCTCCTTCAATGATCAACAACGTCTTGGGTTCATTAGCTCTGCTGTAGATTTCTTGAGCTTCGTCGACGCCTACGATAGCGTCATTTGAGCCTATCGCAACGAGAAGCGGAATATGAAGCTTTGAAGCGGCGTCACACTCGTTGAGCTTCATGAGTTTCTCTCTCACAAATCTAGGGCGCAATCTCACCCCATAAACTTCCAGCTTGAAGAATCTTGAAACATTGAAAAACTTGTCAATGCGCGAAAGGAATAGGAATCTGTATAACCCAAGTGTTCCGCGTGCGCCTCTAACGAATTTCTTCACGTTGTAGTTGTGGTTCTTCGGCGTTGACCAAATTGCAAGTCCTTTGACTCTCGTGTCGTTCTGCAGGGCATATAGTGAAACGGCTCCACCTAGGCTATGCCCAACAACGAAAATTCGGTTCGGTGAAACTTCTGGTCTGGAAGCCAAATAGTCAAGTGCACATTTAATGTCTTGTTGTTCGCCTATTCCATAGTCAAAGTCTCCTGAACTTTTTCCGACCCCCCTGAAATCAAACGTGAGACAGGCAAATCCCTGTTTACGTGCCAATTCTGCTAGTCGCGTATAGATTCTCAAGCCTTCTGAGCCTCGGGCATTCATTCCGTGGCATACCAGAACAGCAGGAGCTGGAACAGCATCTGGAATGTGCAATTCCGCATAGAGATTTGCGTTGCTGCATCGAATCCACGTTTGCTCGGTTTTCAACAGCAAAGCCTTCGGTAGAAAGTACTGTTGCACGGATATATGGAGATGTCTCCCGAACTCAGTCTTCAGATGGGCAATCTCCAATAGTTATTATGGTTTTGACGGTTTATGAAGGCATGTGGAGGAATCCTCTGGTTATTTTCGCTCTAGCTTGAAGACCACTGGTCTTAATCCATCTGGGCAACACCCTACTGCCACTCCAGGTTCATCATACCACTCGCTGAAGTTGCCATTTGACTTGAGCGTTATAACTGCCAAGAAGATTGCGTCCCAAGCATAAGGGCAAAACCCGCTTGGCATGCTGTCATCAACATAGAACACCTGTCCTTCCTTGAAGATGGTGCATGGACCACTATACTTTGCCTTGACTGGAGGATCTTTGAATACCTCTTTAGTGTCAAACCGTTTGAGCACCGTGATCTTTATACGACCCGCTTCCTTATCCAAACAAATACCTCACATACTTCGTAGTTTTGCTTTGCAGCTTTTTTATGGCTTGTGGAAGAAACTCCAATCCAGATATCAGTCGTTTAATGACCGTTTGCTCCCGCACAATTCTCCTTTCTCCAATTCAGCATGCTTCGCATCGCTTAGCTTCAGGCCATGCTGGGAGCTTCGTGCAGCAAGTAGGTTTTGCCCTTGCAGGTAACGCGTGTCCAATACCGATTCTAAATCCAGCAAGTTAATATGCTACATTCCCGTTCTGCTGGAGGGAGCCAGATTTTTGCCCAGAAAATCGTGAAATCGGACCATTCCGTTTTTACTTTTGGCATATCTGCTAAGAAGCAATTAGAGGTGAAAACATGCAAAACGCGAAGGAAATACAAGAAAGAATGAGACGAATCGGACTCTGGAAATATCGGGTTATAGCGCAAAAAACGCGATACTCGTAGATCCCCTGTCTTTTTCTATCTGTTCAAAGCGAGTGAGGTTTCCAAGCTAGCCTCAAGGACTGAGGTTTACCGCTAGTAACGTGTCTATTTATCGTGCTCTTGCTCCTATCAAAGATGAAGCTTTTTTTGAGGATTAATTTCTGTGCAAGAACATACAAGGAAACGTTATAAAAAACATGATGTAGCATAAGAAGGCCGGTTTCTCTATTCTTCTTCCGCCTCTTCATCCCAATCTTCAGATTCCTCAGACATGATCTCTCACCGCCTTCAAGTCACAAGCAGAGGCGGAATGAGGGGTGCAGACATTAGACTTTATGAAAATGGAATAAATATCCAAAATGAGGAGTCCGTGCTTGCGACCATATGGTAGCGGGCGCACCCATGATGAACTGATCCTGTTCATAAAAAGGAAATGACGAAAATGCGCAGTTAATGTAGAACAATCAGTAGAAAACATTATTACGTCTTAGCAGCGATATACAAAGAACAGGTTTTGACTTATGGCTTCAAAGAAAAGAACTAGGAAGAAAATACCTGAATCTCCCCCAGTTCCTCCACCGTCCAAACCCGTCGAGCCTGTTCAGCCCTCTGAAACGGTTTCGCCACCAACTGAACCGGCACCTGCACCTGAACGTGCGGAAAAGCCTTGGTTCAAGTTTTGGCCCGAAGGCGTCCCCAGAAATCTGGACTATCCCGAGGCTTCCCTTGGCGACTTATTGAAGCGGACGGCAGAAAAGCATCCTGACAAGATAGCAACCGTGTATTTTGACAAGCCCATAACCTACAGGGAGCTGAACACGGCTAGCGAGAAGTTTGCCACGGCGTTGGATGCATTAGGCGTCAAGAAAGGCGACAAGGTTGCCCTTTACCTGCCTAACATACCGACATTCATCATTGCCTATTATGGCATTTTAAAGATAGGTGCTATTGAAACGGCAATAAGCCCGCTGTACAAGGAACGCGAAGTGGAGCATCAGCTGAATGATTCTGAAGCCGAAACCATAGTCGCTTTAGACGTGCTCTACGCCAACGTGTTGGAGAAGGTTCTGAGCAAGACCAAAGTGAAACGTGTTATTATCACCAGCTTGAAAGATTACATGCCCAAAGTGCTGGCGTTCATGGGTTCACTATTGAAGAAGATCCCGAGCTACAAGGTCGAAAGTGGACCAAACATATTCCAGTTCCAAGACCTTCTGAACAAATATCCCCCGAACCCGCCCAAAGTTGAAATCAACCCGAGAGAGGACTTAGCCGGTCTGCAGTACACCGGCGGAACCACGGGCACGTCAAAAGGCGCAATGCTCACACACATGAACCTCGTCTCAAACGCCGTCGCATGCGCAGCTTGGCTCAGAGGCACCGAAGGCGAAGAGACGTTCCTCACGGTCTTGCCGCTGTTCCACATCTACGGCATGACCACAGGCATGAACGCCCCGATATTCATGGCAGGCAAAATGGTCGTACTGCCGAAGTTTGACATTGAAAGCACACTGAAAGCCATTGACAAACACAGGGTCACGGCTTTCTGCGGCGCCCCAACAATGTACTCTGTGCTTCTAGCCCACCCAACGATGCACAAACACAACCTCAAATCCGTGCGATTCTGCATCTCAGGATCAGCACCACTACCTCCTGAAGTTCAAAAGAACTGGATGGAAAAAACCAGCGGCGTCCTCGTCGAAGGCTACGGACTAACCGAATCCTCACCAGTCACGCATTGCAACCCTCTTGACAGGTCACTGAAAACGGTCAGAGTAGGCAGCATAGGCTTGCCATGGCCTGACACCGACGCCAAGATAATGGACATGGACACAGGCACAAACGAGCTTCCCACGGGCGAAACAGGCGAACTTGCCGTCAAGGGTCCACAAGTCATGAAAGGCTACTGGAACATGGCAGAAGAAAGTGCCTCCGTTCTGCGCGACGGGTGGCTTTACACTGGCGACGTTGGAAAAATGGACGAGGACGGCTACTTCTACATTACAGATCGCAAGAAAGACCTGATCAAATACAAGGGCTACAGCGTCTACCCAAGAGAAATCGAAGACGTGCTATACGAACACCCAGCCGTGAAACTCTGCGCGGTTGTCGGTAAGCCAGATCCAGTTGCAAGCGAAATACCCAAAGCGTTCGTGGTGCTCAAAGATGGGGCAACTGCAACTGAAGACGAAATAAAGAAGTTCGTGAACGAGAAGCTAGCACCATACAAAGCGATAAGAGAACTGGAGTTCAGAAAAGAGCTACCAATGACGCTAGTTGGCAAGGTACTCAGAAGGGTGCTACAAGAAGAAGAAAGACAGAAAGCAGCGAAGACCTGAGACTTCACGCAGGTTCGTTTATTTTCTTTCCCGTTTTCTTTGTCCATTCCGCTATTGGCATTGCAAATTGCTTTTCGATTTTTGGTCTGTGTATGCTGTTGTAGGTGCAGAAGCTTCGTATCTTCATGTCTGGCGTCACATAGTGGATTGCGCATTGCTGCACTCTGTCCAAGTCAAAGTTCCAGACATCCTGAAAATGCATTATCCCGATCATGACTATTCTACGCATGAAACCTCCGAGCGCCTCATAGCTTCCCTTAGTAATCACGTTCTTGATTAATCCCCGCACAAAGTCCGACTTTGCCATCGGCAGGAGCTTCAGCATTTTCACCTTGGCCATCGTCTTCTTGCCTTTAGCGCCTGAGTAATAGATGTCCCAGAATACCTCGGCAAACTTGTCCACATCCACATAATGCATGATCGGCTTGTACGAGCCGTCCTTGTCAACCACCAGAAACGTGGCCGACCCACACATCGGATGCATCGAGAAATCTGGATAAGCCCTGTTCTTGATGATCCCCATTCCTTTAGTTATTGGCATAGGCCAGTTGACGGGACGCCAGTCGAAACGTCCAACAACGCCGTTCGTCTGCTTCTCAATTTCTTTCATCGTGTCAGGAATCGTAATCCTCGTTTTGCGCATTTCTTCCTTTCTAGCTTTTCCAGCCATCGAAACAGGCTGAATGTTGATACAACGGGCAACATCATGATTCTTAACGGCAAAGTCAATGATGCTTCCCAGGTCCTTGTCATTCACACCCTTCATCAGAGTGACGACAAGCACAATCGAATCCATCCCGAGCTTTCTCGCGTTCTCAATTACCTTCTGTTTGATTGGGATGAGATTCGTTCTTGCTCTAGTGCGCTTATAAATGTCCTCTCTCAAGCCGTCAAACTGCAGGTAAAGCGTGCTCAACCCGGCATCCATCAGCTTCTTGAAGTATTCCATGTCCTCCGCAATGCGTATCCCGTTAGTGTTAACCTCAATATGACTCAATCCCGCCTTCTTGGCCTCTTTGATCAAGTCGGGTAGATCATTCCTCAGCGTAGGCTCCCCACCGCTGAACTGCAAAGCATTGCAAGCCCATGGACTGTTTGATCTCAACAGCTTGAACATGTCAACGATCTGGTCGAAAGACGGTTCATAAACGTAGTTTGCTGCTCCAACGTACGCAAAACAGATTGGACAAGCCATGTTGCAGCGATTAGTAACGTCGATTATGCCCAGCACGGTGGGAGTCTTATGCTGCGGGCAAATTCCACAGTCAAATGGGCAACCTTTTTCCGTTTTCGTGTGCGGGTTCTCAAGTCCAGTGCCTTTGTAGCGCGCGTTGTACCAGTTGTCATAGAACCACTTGAAAAGCTCTGCGTCACCCCAGTAAATGTCCTCAAACTTGCCGTGCTCAGGACAGGTCTTCTCTAGATAGATGACGCCATTTTCCTCGTAGATCCTCATGGGAATTCTCTGCGTGCACTCTGGACACAGGCTGGCTGAGTAAGTCTCAAACTTCCTTTCTTTCTGCGTTTGTGTCATGTCCGTCCCTTCTTTGATCGAGCTTTTTGCTATTAATTATACACCAGATTTAAAAGATAAACCATATAAACCTTGCAGTAAGCCAATACACACTAGGTGTGCGTCCAATGAGTCCGAAACCAATACTGAGCGACGAACTGCGCAAGCTCGTTGAATCAAAGCTCAGAATCAACCTGGACGGAATAGAAGGCACGTTACGTCAGATCTTCTCGCTTCAGGAACTGAGCCTAGAAGACCTCAAAGACACCATGCAGACTCTTGAAGAGAGCTTCAACCTGCTGTCCCAGAAATGGAACCTCCAAATCCTGTACATACTATTCCTAAGAAAAACAACAGGCTTCGGCGAACTCAAGAAAATCCTCGGCGTAAACTCGAGAACCCTCTCAGACAAACTCAAGATGCTGACAAAACATGCTTACATCTCAAGAGCAGTCGAACAAGGACCACCACTAAAAGTGAGATATTCGCTCACCAAACGCGGACAAGACACGATTTTACTTGCGCTCCCATTCCTGTACTATTCAAGCGGCAACCTAACGCAACAGACCTGAAACGACAAGTCAAAGTCAAAACGTATATCAACCTTACATCGTTTTCTAAACTCAAACGAAGTGAACTGCAGTGCGACTGAGAATCAACGTCACAGGCATAGTCCAAGGCGTTGGCTTCCGACCCTTCATCTACCGCACTGCAGTCCAAAACAAGCTGAACGGATACGTCAAGAACCGAGGAGATGCAGGCGTCGAGGTCCTCTTAGAAGGAGAACAACAGAACGTCAACGCCTTCCTCCGAGGCCTCAAAGAAAAGAAACCGCCACTCGCGCAGATTCATCAAATCATGACCACAAAACTCGAAGGAAAAGACGAATACACAAGTTTCAGGATCGACAAAAGCAGCAGCGAAACCAAATACTCTGGCTCAGTCATACCTCCTGACATAGCCATCTGTAACGACTGCCTAAGAGAACTTCGAGACTCAAAAGACCCCCGGGATGACTATTTCTTCATAACTTGCACAAACTGCGGCCCAAGATTCACCATCATTGAACAACTGCCCTACGATCGAGAGAACACTACGATGCGAGAATTCCCAATGTGCGGCTTCTGCAGAAAGGAATACACAGATCCACTTAACAGACGATTTCACGCACAAACTGTAGCCTGCCCAAAATGCGGACCAAAAGCATACCTTACCACAAACAAGGGCAAGCAGATTAAAACGAAAGACCCAATACGAGAAGCAGGCAGACTCCTCTCCGAAGGCGACATCCTCGCCATAAAAGGCTACGGCGGCTTTCATGTCGCGGCTTCGACGACTCTGGAGAAACCGTTAATCAGTCTCAGAGCGGTCAAGCACAGGAGCCAAAAACCCTTCGCCATTATGGCCCGAAGCATGGAAGCCATAAAGACCTTCGCCGACGTGAGCCGAGAAGAAGCAAAGCTACTAGCCTCATACACACGCCCAATAGTCCTCCTCAACAAAAGCAAAGACTACTATCTCTCAGAGCTTGTTGCGCCTGGCTTGCACAATATCGGAATTATGCTTCCCTACACAGGCATGCACTACATGTTATTCGACAAGATAGACGACGCAGCTTTCGTGATGACAAGCGCCAACCCGCCAAACCAGCCCATAATAAACGACAACAAAGAAGCACTGACAGGGCTGGGCGAAACCGTCGACTACTTTCTCTTCCACAACAGGCAAATAGCCAACAGGTGCGACGACTCAGTAATCCGAATGCATGGCAAGAACCAAGTTTTCATAAGACGCTCAAGAGGCTACGCGCCGGCACCGGTAATGCTCAGACAAAAGGCGAAGCGCTGCATAATAGGCTTAGGCGGAGAACTGAACAACACCGTATGTATTCTAGACGAGAACAAGGCGTTCATCAGCCAACACATAGGCGACGTCGAAAACATCGAAACAAGAAACTTCTTGGAGAATGCTACCGAACACCTCACACATCTTACAAACAGCAAACCGGAGGTCATCACATGCGACCTTCACCCGAAATTCACAACAACTAAACTGGCTCAAAAGATGGCAGATGAAAACCATTGGCAACTGTTTCAAATCCAACATCACTATGCACATGTAGCTGCGCTCATGGCAGAACACAACGTAAACGAAATCATGGGCATATGCTGCGACGGATATGGCTACGGAACTGACGGCGAAGCATGGGGCGGCGAAATCCTCCATTGCAGACGGGAAACGCTTGGATTCGAACGCATTGCGCATCTGGAGAAGCAGCCTTTGATTGGAGGAGACCTCGCAACACGGTACCCGCTTAGAGTAGCTGCTGGAATCCTCTACGACAAACTCGAAATCAGAGAATGGCTTCTCAAGAACAGTCGGTATTTCCCGCACGGGGAAGAAGAGATAGAAATCATACTTCATCAACTGAGAAGGAACCAAGGCATTTCAGAAACGACAAGCTGCGGAAGAATCTTGGATGCTACGGCTGCTGTTCTGGGCGTGTGCTATGAACGTACCTATGAAGGTGAACCCGCCATGAAGCTCGAGTCAGCTGCCACAAACGGCAAAGACGCGCTGAAGCTGAAGCCTATCATAAAAGAAGACACTTTGGATACGACGGAAATGCTCTTGAAGATCTTCGAAAACAGAGAAAACTACTCGAAGGCAGACCTAGCCTACTCTGCACATGCCTATCTTGCTAGAGGTTTAGCTTTGGTTGCCACGGAAAAGGCGCAGGAAGACGGGATTGGGAAAATAGGCTTCTCAGGAGGGGCTGCATGTAACCAAATACTAGTTTCAATCATGCGAAACGCCATGGAGAACGCAGGTTTCCAATTTCTTGTTCAAAAGGCTATCCCACCTGGAGACGGTGGCTTGTCTTTTGGTCAAACCGTTGCCGTCGGCTTTTCCGAATTTTGAACCATAATCGATTTATTAACGTGCATTGCTGGTTAAATACAGATAAACATGTGCCTGGCAATCCCCGCCAAAATCATAAGCATCGAAAACGACAAAGCCAAAGTGGATTTTGGGGAAAAAGTCCTGAGAGAAATCAACATTGCCTTAGTAAGCGCCAAAGTGGGCGATTATGTTTTGGTACATGCTGGCTATGCCATCCAAGTTATGGACGAAAAGGAAGCCCAAGAAACCCTGCAACTATGGAATGAAATTCTGAAAACAGAGCCCTTTCTAAGCTAGGGACCGTAGTCGGATCGGAAATGACCGAAAAGCTCAGATTCAGAGATCCAAAACTTGCAAAACGCGTAGCCGAAAGAATACGACAACTTGCCCCGAAGCAGAAAACAGTAAAGATATGCCACGTATGTGGCACCCATGAATGGACAATCATGCACCATGGGCTGCGCAGCCTCTTGCCCAAGAACCTAAAAGTCATAGCGGGACCAGGCTGCCCAGTTTGCATAGTGCCCGCATCTGAAATCGACGGGGCTGTACAGCTGGCGTTGAAAGGAATCACGGTCACGTGCTTCGGAGACCTCTTGCGAGTCCCAGGTTCCAAGATGTCCCTTTTGGCTGCCAAAACGCAGGGCGCAGATGTCCGCATCGTCTATAGCATTAGCGACGCTGTCAGAATGGCCAAAAACGAGTTGAAGAGGGATTTTGTGTTTTTCGCAGTTGGATTTGAGACAACAGCCCCTTCTACGGCAGTCGAAATACTAAACAGGCCGCCTGAGAACTTGCGCTTCTTGATCTCGCATCGCCTAATTCCGCCAGCGATGAAACTGCTCGTCGAAATGGAAGACTTGAACCTGAATGGATTCATTGCGCCCGGGCACGCCAGCACTATCATCGGGCTCAAACCGTACGAAATCCTTCCCAAACGCTACGGGATGCCAGTTGTGGTAGCAGGCTTCGAGCCTCTAGATGTGCTGTTTGCCCTCTACATGATTCTGAAGCAGCTAAAGGAAGGCAAGCCCCGACTCGAAAACGAATACGTACGAGCCGTGCACTGGGAAGGAAACATCAAAGCACAAGAATCAATGCAGAAAGTCTTCAATGTGACTGATGGAAACTGGCGAGGACTCGGCTCAATCCCAAAATCAAAGCTCACCCTACGCGGGAAATACACTGACTACGATGCTCATTCTGAATATGCCATAAGAGTTGCCGAAGGGGTCGACCTGCAGCCTGGCTGTCGATGCCATCTAGTCGTGATAGGCAAAATCATGCCCAGCGAATGCCCATTGTTCATGAAAGAATGCACCCCGCAGAAGCCCGTTGGCGCATGCATGGTGAGCAGCGAAGGAACTTGCCGCATATGGACGAAGACAATAAATAGGAAGCGGCAACCATGATACGATAAGGTGCAGATTGATGCCTGAACGTGATGTGGAACTCGTTGACCTGCGAGAGCGAATAATGAAACTTGAACTCAAGCTTGACGAGCTTTCGAAGCGCATGGACAGCATGCAGAACTACATGAAGCAGCTCTACGCATATCTACAGCAGAACCAACAGAAACCCCTTTTCTAGGAAGCACAGAAAGCGACACTAAGCGGACGAACCATCTCCCGTGAACAAGTTTTATAAACAAACCACAGAATAATATGCCGACAGAGGAAAAAGAATGCTCATACCATACTTGGTATCGCTGCTGATTGCACAAGAAGGATTGGAATGGGCCTTTCTAGGACTAGGACTTTGCCTCCTGATACCGCTAGTCTGGTTCATCATTGGCATACTGCTCGCCATCTGGGTCTACAGAGACGCAGAATCAAGAGGAATGAACGGCGTCATGTGGCTGATAATCCTGTTCATAGCTGGCATAGTTGGCCTAATAATATACCTGATTGTCAGAAAAGACAAAACCCAAAGCAAGGCTCCACCGCCGCCACCCTGACAAGAGCAGCCAATCACTCCTTTTTCTTTCTTTTTATGCAAAGGTCTTACGTCAATGGACTTCCTTGAGGAAATGGTCAAACTCTTTGATTTCATTGGGAGACTAGTCTGCCATCAAAGACCAGAAAGAACTCTGTGGATTGGAGGCCACTGTCTACCAGTCTGCGCAAGAGATACTGGCGCATTTCTCGGGCTGTTGCTCGGGTATTCGCTGTTACTCTTTCTCCGAAGGAAAGAAGCCAAAGGACCGCCTAATCTGATTCTGACATTGGCGATGTTGGTTCCTATGCTAGTCGATTCGTTTGGGCAGATGTTTGGTTTCTGGACGAGCACTAATGACGTCAGGCTAGTGACAGGACTCTTGTTTGGCATGGCATTGGCGCCATTTTTGGTCTATGCGATTTCACTCGCCTCTTTTGGTTCGAAGATTCCCTTGGCAAAAGCGATACTGGTGAAGAATGCGGATGTTGATGACAAACATGCGTGTCTTGGTGTGAGAGAACTAGGCGTGGGAATTCTTCTTTCAGGGGTTCTTTTCATATGCATTAAACTCATCGTTGGTTCCGAGTTCTCTCTGTTCTATTGGGTTCTGAGCATACCCCTGATTGCAGTGATCATTTCGCATATCTTGGTCCTGCCCTCTCTGCTGCTGGTTGCGATACTCAGAAAGTGACACTCAGATATTCAAGTCGAACCTGTTCTAGCATATTCTCGGAATGGGGTCTCCTACCGGTCGAGCTATAATTCTTTTGCCGCCGATGGCTGTCTGCATAGCCACACCGGCAAACCCTCTTGTTGCCTCACCGATTATTTCTGCATCTTTTCCCTCTTTCGTCGCTTTCAAGAATGCAAGAATATCTTCAGCCCGTTCTTTCACTGCGCCGATGATGATTTTCCCTTCATTCCCAACTTCAAAAGGATCCAGACCCAGCATTTCACAAGCAGCTCGCACGTCTTCTTTTACGGGAACTCTGTCCTCGTAGATCAGAATCCCAACATCGGATTTCTCGCTGAACTCATTCAAAGCGTCAGCCAAACCCCCACGCGTCGGGTCTTTCATAGCCACGACCCCACCAACTTCTCCCAGAAAACGTTGAATCAGACGGTTCAAAGGCTTGACGTCAGATATTATGCTACTCCCGAAACTCAATCCTTCCTGCGCGGACAGGACAGCCAAACCATGATCACCGATCGTTCCTGATAATATTATCTTATCATAGGCCCTGAGATTCGAATCGAGGATCCATCTTGCCTTCAAGCGACTTCTAAACTGCTTAGCAACCTCAAGATTCCTCTCAAGAGCTTCTGTTCTTCGGCCAATCCCCGAAGTATTTATCACGCAACCGCCCAAGGCTCCTTTCTCAACCACCTTAGTGTCGCCAGTAACGATGCTGACTCCTGCTTCCCTGCATGCCTGTTGCATGCTAGCCAATATCTTTTCAAAATCCGCTATCGCCAAGCCTTCCTCAAGCACAAAACCGCAAGCCAAAGCGTACGGCTCAGCGCCTATGGCTGCAATATCGTTAACAGTACCCGATACGGCAAGACGCCCGATGTCCCCACCTGGGAAGAAAATAGGTTTAACAACATGCGAATCGCTCTTCAAAGCAATATCGCCCACGACCGCGGCATCATCCATTGCCTCAAGCGGAACCTCAACATTGGCAGTGCCGCCAAAATACTTCAAAATATGGTTCTTCACCAAGTCATGCATTACTGTTCCGCCAGCACCGTGCAGCATGGTAATGTATCCGTTCTTGGCTTTCAACCAAATCACGCTCGATTCCATTCTATGGTTACGTAGTTTTGCAGAGCTAAACATAAACACATCGTAAAGCAGTTGAAAGTTTCTGGTCAATTCTAAATAATAGAAGAGCGTTTCTAGAGAAGCATGAATCCAAAGTCAGGATATTCTATGGTCATAGCGGCGTGTGTGCTGTGGGGAACTTTGGGGATTTTTGGAAAGCTGGCGTTTGAATACGGAATCGAACCTCAGACGCTCATTGCATTGAGGCTTATGGTTTCATCGGCCACGCTTCTGCTTGCGGTAGCATTGACCAAACGAGGGCTGCTGGCAATCAAGAAGAAGGACATAGGCTACTTCTTGGTGTTGGGGCTTCTGGCTGTTGCGCTCCAAAGAATAGCCTACTTCTACGCTATTGATCTCACAACTGCCACAATAGCGGCAATGTTATACTATACCTACCCAATCATCATCACAATTTACACCTCACTAGCTCTCAAGGAGAAGATCACTGACTCAACCGTACTGGCCATTCTGCTTGCATTTCTAGGGGTAGCTCTTGTCGTAAAGGCCTATGAGACTACATGGTTAAACGCCAACATGCTCGGAGTCGCGTTCGGTGCCCTTTCAGGCGTTCTCTTCGCCCTATTCTTTCTGCTTACGAAGAAACTGAGAAGTAGCTACACCAGCTGAACATTGATCCTCTACGGCGACGGAATAGGCGCAATCGCTCTATCACCAATTGTTCTGTCATCATTCTCGAAAACAGCCAGCTATCCTCAGCAACTCTGGCTTCTCATATTCACAATAGCGTGGTTTCCATCTTTGCTCGCATACCTTCTGTACTCCTACGCACTGAAACACGTCGAATCCTCAAGAGGCAGCATACTCTCAGTAATAGAACCTCTCTCAGCTGCTATATTCTCGGTCGCCATACTCAACGAGAAGTTCGAGTTTCCTCAAGTACTAGGTGTAGCACTTGCACTGATCGGAATAGCCCTGCTTTTCTACAGACCGAAACTCAAACGCTAAACCCCGATGCAGACCAGATTCTTTCGGAAAACCTGATCCAGTCCAGAAATCTTTTCAGTTAACGGAAAACCATATAAATCAGCTTACCGCTGTTCAATTGCACAAATGGAGAGATTATCGAGTGCCAAAATGGGGTTACTCCATAACAGAGGCAGAGTTAGATCCAGAAAAGACCGTGAAGGCAAGCGCACGAGAGGTTAGGGTATCCCATAAACTGGCACGAGAAGTCTGCAGAACAATCAAGGGAATGATGCTCTCCAAAGCGAAAAGATATCTCAGAGACGTTATGGTTAAGAAGAAAGCTGTTCCCTGCAGAAGATTCACTAAGAAGCTCGGACATCGTCACGGCTTGGACAAAGTTGCCGTGGGCAAATACCCAGTAAAAGCGGCAGAGACCGTTCTCAAATTGCTCAGTGGCGCAGAAGCAAACGCCGAAAACAAGGGCTTGGACACTGACAGACTCCGAATTATACATGCAGCGGCCTATCCAGGAATGAAACTTAAACGCTACAGACCCAGAGCCCAAGGAAGATCAACACCGAGATTCGAAACTCTGACGCACATCGAAATAGCCTTGGAAGAGAAAGCAGAGACCGGAGGAGAGACTTAGTGGCAATCGTCAAGCACTTCATAAGCGAATCCATAAAAAGAACCGAAATCGACGAGTTCTTGC